>ERZ772858.168-NODE-168-length-92268-cov-28.432152_pt1 | contig 92268 bp, 72 predicted proteins | sample MGYA00512136_ERZ772858 | MGnify/ENA primary metagenome ERZ772858 (study PRJEB29015, sample SAMEA2737726) | human gut metagenome | biome: human gut; feature: human-associated habitat; material: faeces | place: China | collected 2012 ...
AGATCTTCCCGGTATTGAAAGCAATGTTTATGGAGATCTACGGTGAGTGTCCGTACAAATCCCCTACAGATATGGGTGTGAACATGGCCGGAAACTGCATTGTGGATGATGAGGCATGCAGGGAGGCATCTGGTCAGGAGATCATCCGCCGTTACTATCAGACCCTGGTAAATATTGCCAGAGGTAAATCAAAAGAAGAGGAAGCTTATAAGATCGAGCTTCTGATGAATACAGCAGGCGTATCGGTAAAAGACCGTAAGGTAGTTCCGGCAGCTCTTAAACGTGCAGAAGAGACCGGATATACTGCAGTTGCCATGGAGCTGGATGACGGAACGATCATTACAGGCAAGACTGGGGAGCTGCTTGGAGCATGCGCAGCTTTGCTCATCAAAGCACTGAAGCATCTGGCAGGCATCGGAGAAGACGTGCTTTTGATCACTCCGAACGTGATCCGTCCGATCCAGAGACTGAAGGTAGACTACCTTGGAAGCAAGAATCCGCGTCTTCACATGGAGGAAGTGTTGATCGCTCTGTCTGCAAGTACGGAAACTAATCCACTGGCAGATCTGGCTCTGAAGCAGCTTCCGCGTCTGCGGGGCAGTCAGGTACACAGTTCCCGTATGCTCAGTGCAGCTGATGAGAAGACCTTCCAGAAGCTGGGTGTTATGCTGACCTGTGAACCGAAATAAATAAAACAATATAAATGATGTCGGGGTCAAAAAACCCAGACTATAATGCCTACGGATTGCTTCGTGCTACGCACTCCCACAATCCTACCCAATATTCGCATATCGTGGGATTATCATCCCACTTTTATGCTCATATCGGGGCGGGTCCCAAGGTCTTTCACCCACCTATGAGCAAGCTCATATGGGTTTATACCTTTTGACCCTGGTATCATACTATATTACCATAATATTAAGCTTCTGATGCTTCGCCATCCTCATCAGTATCAGTATCTGTCTCGGCATATGTCTGCTCTGTTACGCTTACAATAACCTTCTCTAATACATCAGGTGATATTGATACATCTTTGTCCTTAGCAATATCAAGGTCTCCTACCTTAATACTGTCGCCTGGCTTAAGTTCTCCTATATCAACGCTTACCTTTTCAACAAGCGCTGATTTAGCTGCCTTATAAGGAATTTCCTCCATATGCTGTTCAACAACACCCTGTACCTTGTCATGATTAACTAATACTATCTCTGCAACTGAGTGAACCTTTTCTCCTTCTGTAAGCACCTGGAAATCAATCTCTAATGTCTGTCTCTTGATTGGGTCGTAATCAACTTCCTTTACAAGAACATCATAATCTGTTGTATCGATTGTAAGCTTTGCCTCACTACCTTTGTTGCAGACTGATAAGAAACGCTCTGCTTCTTTCTTCTCAATCTTTACTGGTATTGACTCTGCAAGGCTTCTTCCGAATACATTGCCAGTTACATAACCTTCCCTTCTTAATTTCTTTGCCTTGTCATTCATGCTTCTTTTTTCAGCTTTTAAAGTATTCATTTATCTTTTCCTCCAAAAATCTGATTTGCTTAGCAAGCCTTCAACAAAGAGGTTCTGTTAAGTTTATCTATTCTTTATTACGATTTGTATTATAGTCCTTTGCAATTAAACAGATTAACCAAATTTTCAAGTTTTTTTTGTGCAATTATTACGCATTTTTATTATAACATTTTAACATAATCGCTTTACATATTCAGATTTTAAATTATTTTATTACAAACATTGCGTGCCGGTATACCGATTTTATATTTATTTTATTGATTTTAATATAATAATCGTCTATTATATATCAGTAAATTGTATTTTTTATGTTTTTTTTAATTTATTTTAAAAGTCCATTTATAAATTTATTATCGTAACTTTTTATTCAGGCATTTATACAACGGAGGAATCTATGCAGCTTATGTCATCATTGCAGCTTGAGGCTTATAATTACATTAAGAATTTAATTCTTACTCACCAGCTCGATGTCAACACACTTTACTCAGAAACTAAATTATCCAAAGAACTCGGCATATCAAGAACACCTATGAGAGAGGCTCTGCAATGCTTAAGCCAGGATGGTTATATCACAGTTATCCCAAGCAAAGGCTTTCGCATAAGACAATTAAGCCAGAAAGATATGAGGGAAACCATCCAGATAAGATGTGCTATCGAAGGATTTTGTACGCAATGCCTGGCTAAAGAATATCAGACCGCTAAAGGTCAGAATACAATACAGAAACTTGGTGAAATTCTCAAACACCAGAAAGAATCACTTGCTCTTGATGATAACTACGAAAGTTTTATTAATTACGACCATAAGTTTCACCTGCTCTTAGTTAATTACATTGAGAATGAGGAGATTAATCATATGTTCCAAAAGCTTATGTATCTTATCCGACTTACAACACAGTCGGCACTTGAGGTTGAAGGCCGTATTAATGGAACAATAGATGAACATTCTGAATACTTTGAGAACCTGAAAACTGGCAATGGCAATGAGGCATACAGAATCCTTATCGACCATCTTATGATGCCTCTTAATATCGTCAGGACAGAACTTTAATTTATGGAGAATATAGTCAAACAAAACCGCTTGCAACTAATGTTTATCATTAATTACAAGCGGTCTTTTTATATACTCATAAAGTATTTAATTAAATTGACAATCGTCTGTTATATCCAGAATTATTAATTATAACTGAGGACCAGCAGCTACTAAAGCCTTACCAGCTTCGTTGCCTGTATACTTAACGAAGTTCTTGTTAAATCTTTCAGCAAGATCCTTAGCCTTTGTCTCCCATTCAGAAACATCAGCATATGTATCTCTAGGATCAAGGATACCTGAATCAACACCTGGAAGTTCTGTAGGTACTTCAAAGTTGAACATAGGAATTGTCTTTGTAGGAGCTGTCTTAATAGCACCTGAAAGGATAGCATCGATGATACCACGAGTATCCTTAATAGAAATTCTCTTACCTGTTCCGTTCCAGCCTGTGTTAACTAAGTAAGCCTTAGCTCCGCTCTTTTCCATCTTCTTAACAAGCTCAGCAGCATACTTTGTAGGATGAAGCTCAAGGAATGCCTGTCCGAAGCAAGCTGAGAATGTAGGTGTAGGCTCTGTGATACCTCTTTCTGTACCAGCAAGCTTAGCAGTAAATCCTGAAAGGAAGTAGTACTGTGTCTGCTCTGGAGTAAGAATAGATACTGGAGGAAGTACACCAAATGCATCAGCTGAAAGGAAGATAACATTCTTAGCAGCTGGAGCTGAAGATATAGGTCTTACAATATTCTTAATATGGTCAATTGGATAAGATACACGAGTATTCTCTGTTACGCTCTTATCAGCAAAGTCAATCTTACCATTCTCATCAAGAGTAACGTTCTCAAGAAGAGCATTTCTCTTAATAGCATTGTAGATATCTGGCTCTGAATCCTTATCAAGGTTGATAACCTTAGCGTAGCATCCACCTTCAAAGTTGAATACACCATTGTCATCCCAGCCGTGTTCATCATCACCGATAAGAAGTCTCTTAGGATCTGTAGAAAGAGTTGTCTTACCAGTTCCTGAAAGACCAAAGAAGATAGCTGTGTTCTCACCATTCATATCTGTGTTAGCTGAGCAGTGCATTGAAGCCATTCCCTTAAGTGGAAGGTAGTAGTTCATCATAGAGAACATACCCTTCTTCATCTCTCCACCATACCATGTGTTGATGATTACCTGCTCGTGGCTTGTGATGTTGAATGCTACACATGTCTCTGAGTTAAGACCTAATTCTGCGTAATTCTCAACCTTAGCCTTAGAAGCGTTATATACTACGAAATCTGGCTCGAAGTTCTCAAGTTCTTCTGCTGTTGGCTTAATGAACATGTTAGTTACGAAATGTGCCTGCCATGCTACTTCTACGATAAAACGAACAGCCATTCTTGTATCCTTATTAGCACCACAGAATGCATCTACTACGAAAAGTCTCTTGTTGCAGAGTTCTTTCTTAGCAATATCCTTAACCTTAGCCCATACATCTTCTGACATTGGGTGGTTATCATTCTTGTACTCATCTGAAGTCCACCATACTGTGTCCTTAGAATTCTCATCTACTACAATGTACTTATCCTTAGGAGAACGACCTGTATAGATACCTGTCATAACATTAACAGCACCAAGTTCGCTTTCCTTTCCTACTTCGTAACCCTCGTTAGAAGCCTTTGTTTCTTCTTCGAATAATAATTCATAAGAAGGATTGTGAATAATCTCTGTAGCGCCTGTAATACCATACTTGCTTAAATCAACGTTTGCCATTTTACATTAAACCTCTTTTCTTAAATTGTAGCACCAATAGGGCTTGTATGCCCTTTGGCAGATTACAGAAAATGGATTTAACCAAATTCTTCTGTTAGTATACATAATCAGCCTGCAAAAAGCAACCTTTTAATTGTTAAGTTTTTAACTTTTTATATCAATAATTCCTAATATTTATGTTAAATTCCAATTAAATATCATTACTATTTTACATATAACCGTATTTATACATATATCTGTATTATATATGCCGTATTCCTACACATATGTGTATTATTATCTATATCTATATTCTTACACATAACCGTATTTCTTGCGGTTTATTATTATGAATATAAGGCTTACGAACAATGCCAGAAGTTCTGCCGCTATAACAGCCATCCATATTCCATTAATTCCAAGTATAAGCGGAAGTATCATAATCATCGCTATCTGGAATACGAACATTCTAAGAAATGATACTGCCGCCGATACCGCACCATTATTAAGTGCAGTAAAGAATGACGAAGTAAATATATTAAGTCCATTGAAAAGATATGCTACTGAATATATTCTTATAGCAAGCGTTGTAAGTTCAAGCAGTTCATTATCATAGCTTACTAATATTATCAATGTCCTAAGCATTATTATACATTTTACACCTTAATGCCATACTTCTCCTCAAAATCCCCGACAGCAATCGGCTTTGAGAAGTAATAACCCTGAAACCAGTCACAATTCATCTTGGCAAGCATAGAAAGCTGGTCAACATTCTCAACACCCTCCGTTATTACGTCCATTCCTATATCGTGTGAAAGACTTATAATCGACCTTAATATCTGCTCTCCACGCTCCTCGTGGCTTGACTTCTTAAGGAATACCCTGTCTATCTTGATAACATCAGCACACACATCTTTAAGGAAATTAAAAGAAGAATATCCGCTTCCAAAATCATCTATCTCTATTATAAATCCCTCATCGTGAAGTCTTTCTATAGTCTTATGTGCCGCCTGCTTATCCTCTGATAACGCTGTTTCTGTTATCTCAATGTGAAGCTTATCTGTATCTATACCATACTTACTTACAAGATTTTTGAAAGTCTGGTATACATCAATATGATAGAAATCCTTTGCTGATATATTAACCGATATATAATAATTATAACCAGAGTCTTTCCATATCTTAAGCTGCTTAGCAGCTTCCTCCCATATGTAGTTATCCAGCCTGTATATAAGTCCTGCATCTTCAAAGCACTCTATAAATGCACCTGGCATAATAAGTCCCATATTAGGATGATTCCATCTTATAAGTGCCTCTGCTCCAAGCATATTGCCATCCTTATCCGTCTGTGGCTGTAAATACATACAGAACTGGTTCTCATTAAGTGCTGTCTCGAACTCACCTATAAGCTGCTGTTTAAATATGTCATTCCTATATGAATTCTCATCATAATAAAGAATATAATTGCTCATATTACCTTTACTCTTCATAATCACAAGAGATACCTTGTCTACCATCTGTCTTATCGTTTCATTGACATCTTTTATGTAATATACTCCAAGATATATATGAAGCCTAAAATTCTTGTTGGAATACCTGTCACTAAGCAGCTTTATCATATCAGAAAATTCTTTCTCAGACAGATACTCCTTAGGAATAACCATAGCAATTATGTCACCATTAAGTCTTCCAAGAACTGAATTACCTTTCATCTTCTGCCTGATAATATTAACTTCATCTATTAATATCTTATCTGCAATATTCTCACCATATATTTCATTAATAAGCTTAAAACTCTTAATATCTGATAATATAAGGCAATACTCTGTATCAGTATGCTCCTTTATGAGCTTCTGTGCATTCTTGTAAAACCCATACCTGTTATACGCCTTGGTAAGTGAATCGTAATTAAGCCTGTATTCAAGCTTGGCATATACAGCGGCATTTTCTCTTGTAGTACCAAGATAACTCCCCAGTGCCGCAAGTAGTCTGATTACGTCCTTTGCATCCTTTATATTAGGATTATCAACACCTATAAACCCTTTTAATGTATTGCTTAATATTATTGGAAACACTATAAGTGTATGTATATTCTGAGGCTTTAATATTTCATATTCAACAGGCATAGTCTCTTTTACATTTTCCAAATCTTCAATAAATATACTCTCACCACTTGAAAGCTTTGGTATCCAATACGGCATATCCTCTGCTCTCAAATTCTGAAGTTGATTAATCTGTGGTTCAATACCTTCATTACACCACTCATATGTGTTATAATAACAACCGTCTTTTTCATCAACTATATATGCTCTGTCAGCTTTCGTAAAATGTCCGATTTTTTCAAGAAGATTATTTATTGCTACCTGACATTCCCGTACATTTCTTACCTTTCCAAGTTCTGCCATCTGTGTAAGAATAAAATGTTCTGCCTCAAGTTCTGATTTTAATATTTGATTTTCGTATTGCAAACTTCCATTTTCCATATATTACCCCATTAATTATCAGCTAGTATATCCTTACAAAGTTAATCAACTGCCAGCTTAACAACTTGTTAATTCATAGCCAGCCTGATACCTTCTTCAAGTCTTTTAAGACCGTCCATAAGCACTGCCTTAGGACACGCAATATTTAATCTTAAGAATTGATTGCCATTACCGCCATACACATTGCCTGCTGACAGATATAACCCTGTCCTGTTTCTTATGTATGCCGCTAATTCACTGCTATTATCAGTAATTGCTGAACAATCCAGCCATAAAAGATATGTTGCCTCTGATTGCACAACTTTTATTGATGTAATATTGTCATTGACATACTCGTTAACAATTCTTTTATTATTATAAATGTAACCTCTCAATTCATCAAGCCATTTATCACCATAATTATAAGCTGCTTCTGCTGCCCATACCGCAAACGCGTTAGGCTCTGCAACCTCATCAGTATTAAGTGCTCTCCACACCTTATGCCTTAAATTCTTATGTGGCACAATGACAGCTGCTGTCTGTAGTCCTGCAATATTAAATGTCTTAGTAGGTGCAACACAGGTTATGCTTATATCCCTGCATACATCTGATACAGAAGCAAATGGGATATATTCCTTTCCAGGGTCTGTAAGATCACAATGAATTTCATCAGATACCACTGTTACATAATACCTTGCACACAGCTCACCTATCCTTGATAAATCTTCCTTGCTCCATATCTTTCCTGATGGATTTTGTGGATTGCATAATATCATAAGACTTGTCTGTGGATTGGCTAACTTATTCTTTAGGTCTTCCCAGTCAATGCTGTATTCGCCATTCTCATATCTTAATGGATTTTCAAGCACCCTTCTTCCATTATTGATTATTGAATTAAAAAATATATTATAAACTGGTGTCTGTATAACAACATTTTCATTAGGTGTTGTAAGCTTTCTTACTATGCTTGACACTGATGGTATAACTCCTGTGCAAAATACAAGCCAGTCTTTATCAATATCCCAGTTATGTCTTCTTGACCACCAGCCTGCTACAGCCTCATTCCAGCTTTCCGGTATTATTGAATATCCAAATACTCCGTGCGCCGCTCTCTTATTAACAGCCTCAATTATCTCTGGTGCTGTCTTAAAATCCATATCAGCAACCCACATAGGAAGTTCATTTTCTGCAACATCCCATTTCAAGGACTGCGTATTAGTTCTGTCTATTGGTGTATCAAAATCATACTTATCAGTACATTCCATCGCCTTATCTCTCCATCACTATTATTCTGACATATTCTATCTATTCTGCCATCTTACTTCACCCTTGGTAATAATTGGATATCTTATGAGCTCTGTTCCGTCCAGATTTTCCTTGTGCATATCTACTGCTGTTATCTGATGATTATCATATGTTGTGTAATAATATATTCCCTTTGCCGCATTGCAGCAGGATGTATAAATAGTAATCTCATACTTTCCGTCAGCTACCTCACAACAACCTCTCTGCTGTTCTACCGAACCTAGTATATGAAAGAACTGGCTTACACTTTCTTCCTCTGTATCGCTTGAAATTGCGTTAAGCTTGGTAAATGCTGCTCTTATAAAACGTGACTGGCTTGATAAATCTCCCGGAAGTCCCATAGCTCCCATTCCACGGCTGTAAGCATTTAACTTAAGCTTGTCTGCAAATGTATTATCTGGCTGTCTGCTTGAAAGCCCTGCATAATTATTAAGTGCAAACATCTGCATATCAAATGGAGGATTGTTAGTAAGCACTCCGACCGGATTGTCATATATATGAAGTCCGTCTTTCATCGATTCAACTGTGATTGCTTCATCTTTATCTGCAATTATCCAGTGAAGCTGTGCCGCTGGAAGCTGGCTGCTGAATGGTGTTCCTGTAAGATTAATTCCATCAAGCTTAGCTCTTGCTTCGCTGACTGTCGCACACTGGCTTAATATCCAAGGTATGAACTCAAACTGTGCTATATCCTTCTCACCACATACTGATGCCTTATATGCCGCATTACCAACAAAGTTAAGTCCAGCCATTCCAAGACCTTTTTCATTAACCGCATCATAATAAAGTGGGTATCCTTCTGACACAAATGCCATACCAATTATTGCATAATGGCTTTTAAGCTGTCCTATATGCCTGAAATCAAATATATAATTCCTTGGTGTAACTGTTATCTCTTCACCATATGAGAACTCATAATCAAGAGTTCTTCCAAAATAGAAATCTTTAGTCTTATAAGTAACTGCTGTACACATATATTAAGCCTCCTCTTTTATTCGCAATTTATATATTTTATTGTATACCAATTATATTATCTTCACTCTCCATATAATTACAATTAATATTTTTATATAATATTGTAAATTGTATTTTTAATTATACAACCATTATTCTTCAAAATAAAGCAATTATACAAATCCAATAATTAAATTTACATAAACCATATTATTGACTTTACCTCAAATCTGTAATGATGACATGCTGTTTCATAAGATACCTTATATGTCTGATTACATTTAATGATGATGTGTCGCCTTTTTATAGATTATATACGATATAAATGCAGTTACCAACTCAGTAACTCCAAATGACCACCACACTCCATTAACCTCATATATCCTTGAAAGAATAAATGCAACTGGAATTATAATAACTGCATATCTGAATACTGATATTACAAGTGATGGAAGTCCTTTTCCCAATCCTTCCAGTGCACCAGAGGCTGTTACAGATACTGACGATACGATAAAGCCTGCACTGATTATTCTAAGTGCCTTGGCACCGGCACTAATTGTATTTGCATTAGTTGTGAATAAGCCTATAAGCTTATCTGGTATTTCAAGGCATATAGCTGTTCCAGCACACATAATTATTAATACTATTATTGTGGCTGTCGAATATATTTTCTTAACCCTCTTATGCTCTCCTGCACCATAATTATATCCGATTAATGGTCTCATTCCCTGAACAACTCCATTGGCAGGCAGATAAAGAAATGTCTGTAACTTGTAATATACACCAAGCACGAATACATATGTCTGTGAAAATGCTGCTAGTATTACATTAAGTGCTGATATTAACAGTGAAGGAAGTGCCATATTAAGACTGGCTGGTATGCCGACCGAATACATTTTCAGACATAATGTTTTCTCTGGCTTCATACATTTTCTTGTAAAACGAACTGGCATAGGTCGTAGTATATATATGATAACATACACAAGAAGGCTTACTGTCTGTCCTATTCCTGTGGCAATTGCCGCTCCTCTTATTCCAAGATCAGGGAATATTCCTATTCCGAATATAAGCATCGGGTCAAGCACGATATTAGTTATACAGCCACCAAGCATTGCCGTCATTGATGCTGTCATTCTTCCAACAGCCTGAAATGTCTTTTCAAACACCAGCTGCCATGCAAGTATTGTTGAAAATGCAAATGCTATATATGAGTATTGAAGTCCTAATTCTACAATACTGCTGTCATTAGTAAACATACAAAGGAATGGCTTTATAAGCATAATACATCCTGCTGTCATCACTATTCCGTGTATTGTCGCAAGTAATATTCCCTGACTTGCAGCTTTGTCTGCCTGTGCCTTATCCTGTGCACCCATATAAAATGATATTACTGAATTTATTCCTATTCCAAAGCCTATCATTACCGAATTAATAAAATTCTGCATTGGAAATACAAGTGATATGGCAGTCATCGCATCTTCGCTTATCTGTGCTACGAAGAAGCTGTCTACAATGTTGTAAAGTGAATTTACAAGCATTGATATAACCATTGGAAGTGCCATAGTTATCAGAAGTTTTAATACGCTTTCTTTCTTCATATAAGCCTGATCCATACTTATCTCCTTAATCTTATTGTGGTAAATTCCCTATTTCATAAAAAGGAATGTGCTAAACACATTCCTGTGCCGAGTGCGGTCGCTTGCGACCAATTACATCTTCGCACGAGTGTGCATTATTGGCACATAGTGCCTTTTGTGTAATAGGGAATTACGATAGAATTCCCTATTACACAAAAATAGCCACATAGCTGTAATTAACAGCTATGTGGCGAAAAATAGATTTAACTAGAAAAATCCACATATGTTTTATAAATTAATTGTAGCTGACAGCCTTTGTTATTGTTATACTCAAGGCTATGGTATTATAACATTATGTATTTTTAAATGTCAAACCACCTTAATATGTTTCTTGCAAGTTCTTTATGTCCCTGTTCGTTTAAGTGTTCCCTGTCTATTTCGCTTGGCTTGGCTGCATCTGAGGCTGATAAGAAATCTATTGATTCTTTTTCTGCAATTTTGCTGTATACACCTGCAAGCTTCTTAGATACTTCAACAGAAGCTTCTGAGAACTCTGGGTCATAATCCTGCTCCCACACGCCTTTTCCAAGATGTATTGGTGATACAAGAAGTATTCTGCTGTGTGGAAGGCAGCTCTTTACCTGATTAATTAATCTCTCCACCCCCTGTCCGATAACCTCTGCCGAAGCGTTGTATACTGTCTTGCAGTCATTAGTTCCTAACATTATAATCACATCCGTTACTGGATTGTGCGACTCTAATATTGTTGGAAGGAGTTTGAGTGAATTGCGGCCATCTCTTAATGGGTCGTCAAATACTGTTGTTCTTCCGCACAACCCTTCCTCTATTACACGGTATTCATTATTAAAATGTCTGTTAAGTTCATTATCTAAAATACTTGTCCATCTTACTCCCCAAGGGTAACGCTGTTTAGTCTTAGGGATAAGTCCCCAGGTATTGGAATCTCCAAAACATAGTATCTGCTTCATATGGTATGCCTCCAATATTATATAAATTTATTGCTTTTGAATTGCATTACAGTTACAAATTGCATTACACTCTCAAATTGCATTACACTTTCAAATTGCATTACAGTTGAATTGAATTACAATGAATAGGTTCAAATGACTTATTCAACTTTCAATCAGCATTTACATATAATCATTGTATGTTTGTGGGATTATTATATATTATTATTGAGTGATTGTAAAATTGATATATTTTATGCCTTGTTATAGTCAAAAACTATAACAAGGCATTTTTCAACAATGACAATATCATTTATGGTTATAAATTATAAAAAGATATTTTTTTTGGGTTAATCTGTAAAGTCCTGCCACTGGGACTTTTCGATTGGGCTTGTTACTATACATTCGGGTGCTGGGGACAATATGTGCCTTACCACCTTAAAGATTTGGCCGGCATCACACAGGAGGCTGTCGGCATCTGCGAATTTCACTCTGGTCATTGCATTACATTCTAATAATGCCTGGTCAAGCTTTACAAAGTCTTCTGATATATGTGGCTGGGCAGCATTGTAATGCTTTCTTACATATACTGTCTTTATAGATTTATCTGGCATAATTATCTGTAGTTTCATTGGTTTGTCTGACAGTCTGTTAGGTATGTTAAGCACTTCTTCAACGCTGTGAATGTATGTATTACGCTCATTGCCAACTCCTATAAGAAGTATCTTTGCACCACAGTCTTTTAAGCGGTCATAACAGCCGCCCGGTGTACAAGGTGTGTTATTGTGTTCTTCACCTGCAAGATATTCTTTGGCATTTACACCTATTCCTGCCATACTGTGTGTTGGGTGAAGTGAACGTATTACCCCATCTCTTTTAAGAAACAGATTAGTAAGTATCCCAACACAGGACGGCGTAACCGCTGGGTCGTATACTGGATTGTCCTCGTTAATATTTTTCCATGTATGGGTTGGAAGCAGTAAAAGTCCGTCCTTAAAATATTCTATTAAGGCATCAATCACTGTATCTGCCCTGCCTTCTACTTCCCCTATGGATTTCATTGAAGAATGAACAAGTATTGTTTCTTTTCCTGTAAGCCCCATAGCCTTTAAATATTCTTTTAAATCTTCCTTTGTATACATACTAACCCTCACTTCTTGTAATTTAATCCATCATTGATTATATATTGGATAATCATTCTTTGTTTCTTACCTTTTTTCTTACAAATACAAGACATATTGCCTGCATTACAATTGTTATAAACCACGAAGCTGGATACGATATGAATAACTCATACAGACTTCTATGGCTTGGGAATACACCATATATCCACACAAGTCTTGTCCCAACTGTACCTACAATTGAAAGGACCATAGGAACTGCTGAATAACCTACTCCGCGCATAGCTCCTGGAAGCATATCCATAATGCCACACAGAAAATATGGTATTGTCGATATTGAAAGTATCTCCATACCACACTCTATAACCTCACTCTGGTTCGTGTATATACCAAGTATCTGGCGTCCTAAAATGTATGAACCACCACCGATAACTACTGACACTATAACCGAAAGTATCATACAGTCAATTAACACCTTATCCATTCGCTTGAATTTTCTAACGCCATAATTCTGGCTCGTAAAGCTCATACACGCCTGTGTTATTGAGTTGACAGACACATAAAGAAAGCCAAGTATATTATTAGCGGCTGTATAACCTGCCATTGCTATCTCGCCAAATGAATTAACTGATGATTGAAGCAATACATTTGAAAAGTTAATAACAGTACTCTGTATTCCTGCTGGAAGTCCTACACTTAGTATCTGTAAAAGGTAGTATTTTCTTATTCTTAAATCCCTTATTCTTAACTTGTAATCTGACTCTGTTGTCATAAGGCATCTTATTACAAGAATACACGATATAAGCTGTGAAGTAACTGTTCCTATAGCAACACCTGCAACGCCCATTTTAAATATTATCACAAGCACAAGGTCTAAAACCGCATTGGTAGAACCTGCTATTATAAGATACATAAGTGGTCTTTTCGTGTCACCTACTGCCCTTAATATTGCCGCTCCATAGTTATAAAGCATAAAAAATGGCATACCACAAAAATACAGTCTTAAATATAGTGCTGCCTGGCCAATTACATCATCTGGTGTGTCAATAAGGACAAGTGCCTCTCTTGCGGCAGCAATGCCAATAATGCACATAACAACACCACTTATTGCCGCAAGTGCTATGGCTGTATGGACTGTCTCCGACATTTCTTTAGCTTTGCCTGTTGCATAAAATCTTGCCGCAAGTACATTTGCTCCCAGTGAAACACCTATAAAAAGATTGGTAAACGTACTAATCAGTGCCGTTGTCGAGCCTACCGCGGCAAGTGCAGTACTGCCTGTAAATCTTCCAACAACAATTATATCTACAGCATTAAACATAAGCTGTAACATACCTGAAAGCATTAACGGAAGTGCAAAGGAAATTAGCTTATCCATTAATGTACCATTACACATATCTATTTCATATTTATTATTTTTCACAACTTTATCCTCTTTCTATATATAAACAAGAATGTGCAACGCACATTCTAGCACCAAGCATATCCGCTTACGACATACTACAGCTTCAAGTGAGTATGCATCATCGGCATATAACAGCTGTTAATAATCAGAAAGACATTACTACATTTTATTAGCAGAACTTCTGTTTATTAATAACTACATCCTTAATCGTGTCTGGACGGCCGTTTAAGGGTTCAATCTTAGCGAATTCCTTACAGTCTGTACACACAATGCCATCCATATCAATATTTCTGAAGTATGGAACATCTTCTTCATTATCCATAGCTATTGTTTCATTACGGTTAAGCAGGTTGAGTACATAACCCATAGTAAGTATAACTGCCTCACCCTTTATATTAACCATATCGATATTGCGTATTGTGATATTCTCAACAACACCGCCTCTGCCTAGTGCACTCTTCATTCTTACACCTACATCCGTACCTATAAATGTGCAGTTCTCAACAAGTATATCCTTAACACCTCTTGACATTTCACTTCCGATTACGAAACCACCATGTCCTTCATTAACAACACAATCGTGTATATATATATTACTGCAAGGTCCATCTATTGTTCTTGCGATTGCATTCTTGCCTGCTTTGATACATATTGCATCATCACCTGTCTCAAATACACTATGGTGAATATGGACATTAGTACAAGACTCTACATCAATACCATCACCATTCTGTGCATAATAAGGATTGCGTACCTTAATATTGTCAATTGTGACATTCTCACAGAAAAATGGATGTATATTCCAGGCTGGTGAATTCATAAATGTTACACCACTTAAAAGTACGTTAGTACAATGACGCAGGCTCACCATTACTGGTCTGTAGAAATCATAATAATCTCTTGCTTCTTCTAAAGCTTCATCTTTATCTGACTGGATATTCTTCTCATTACCAAGAAGGCTTGATTTAGTAGGCATCCATATCTGTGTTTCTTTAGTTTCAAATACGTTATCACTCTTTTTTAGAAGCTGTTCCCACTGTTTATCTGTTACCTTGAACTTCTTAACCGGACGCCATTCATCACCACTTCCGTCAACCATACCCATACCTGTAATTGCAACATTTACCGCATTCTCTGCTGTAATAGGTGATACAGTTCTTATGCATGGCTGTCCCTCATAATTAGTTATAATTAAAGGATAATCTTCTTTGGATTTTATGAACTTAAGAAGTCCCTGACTTTCAATTCTTATGCTTACATCTGATAAAAGACGTATTGGTGCACTTGCCCATATTCCTTTAGGAATTACAATTGTACCACCACCATTTTCTGAAAGTTCTTTTACCTTATCATTAATTACTCTGGCATTATGTCTTCCTGTTTCAATATCAAGCTTTCCGCTTATTGCTCCACAATCACTTAATAATACCTCAAGTCTTTTAAACTGGGGAACAGTTACCTTATAATCTTCTCTATACATTCTTTCTCCATTCTGCCTGTTTCTGGCTTTAACATTTTGACTGCATAAACACTGATTGCATACTATTATATACAATTGTTTACTATTATTTGTTGTTATTTCCTTCTATATTTAATATTAACATTTACAATTAGAGTAATCAATGAAAGGATAATATTCATCGATGCAAAATATCAAATACTGTTATGAAACTTTCTTAAATCCTCTATTTCATCACATAACTCCCTGCTTGAACACGTTGAACAATCCATAACAAGCCCATTGAATATGTGGTTAAGTGAATCAGTTATCTGCTCACATCTGCCTGCATACTGCTTAAGCATTGTATAATCTGCACTACCTGATGTAATAAAGTATATCTTTACAGCCTCAACTTCTTCTCTTGTCTTATAAGCTCTTATAAGCTCTGAACCTATATTAGAAAAGCTTATATTACTATTTACAGCTTCCTTTGATATTCTTACCGGCTCTCTTTCTTTAACTGATGATATTCTCATCATAAATCCATCCGGATATGTATTGTATCTTACATAATCGACAGCTCTCATAACTGCATATAATGCACCTTTTTTAGTGTCATCAAGCACATTTTCCTTAAGCCTTATAAATGTAAGTCTTGCATATGGTATATCTTTGTCAATGCTTGTCATATCATCACCTATAAGATACACTCCGTCTGTATCAACAACAGCTTTATCCGTAGTAAATGCCAATGCACTCACAGCCTCATTCATTCCGCCGCCAAGCTCGTATGCCATATCACTTCTTAGCACAAGCTTTTCTTTATCATTCATCTTCCAGTGTGCATTATTATCAAGCCTTCTGCACTCTCCATATGCCTTTATATTCTGCATTACACAGGCTATATCCTTATCATATAACTTCATACTCATTTATTCTTCTTATCTGCCTCACGTCTGTTCTTTGACCAGTTATAATATGCCGTAAGCGGTTTTATAAGCTTTGAGGCAAATTTCATATCAAGATTAAAGAAATATATAAAAAGGCTGAGTATAAACAGCACCGCAATAACAATCGCTATTATTCCAATTATCTTTAATATTATCATCTGGCCATTCCTTTCTGTCTGGCATATTCAGCCGCTCCTAAAGCACCCATAAGCTGTGGATCTATAGGAAGTTCTACCACCTTAACCTTTAACACCTTCTCTATAGCCTGCTTTAAGCCCTCATTCTTGGCACAGCCGCCTGTAAGTGTAACTGATTCAACAACTCCTGCCTTCTTAGCCATTACAAAACATCTCTTTGCTACCGAAAGCTCAATTCCTGCGGCTATCTCCTCCATTGGCTTTCCTTCTCCTACAAGTGAGATTACCTCACTCTCTGCAAATACAGCACATTGTGCTGTTATAGGGATAACATTTTTAGCTGTTAAAGAAAGCTTGGAGAACTCATCAAGGCTCATCTCAAATGCCCTTGCCATTGACTCAAAAAATCTTCCTGTACCAGCCGCACATTTATCATTCATTGAGAAATTAAGAACTGTTCCATCTGTATCTATAGCAATACCCTTAACGTCCTGCCCACCGATATCTATTATCGCCTTTACATCTGGTGCGGCAACGTGAACACCCATAGCGTGACAGCTTATCTCTGATATGTTCTCGTCAGCAAATGGTACTTTATTACGTCCATAGCCTGTTCCAATAAGATAATCAAGTTCGTCTGCACTATTAAGCCCGTCTACTAAAGCTACAGCCTCATCTAAGCTGTCTTTAGCACTAAGCACTGGATTAATTCTGCTTCTTTTAGTGATATTTGCTGCTATTTTTCCTGTTTCATCTAATATAACGCATTTGGTGTAAGTACTTCCTGCATCACAACCGCCATAATATTTAGCCATATTATTATTCCTTTCTTATCTTTATGAATTCTTACCAGTTCTGTGAGTCGTCAAAATCTTCCAATGTAGGGTCAAGCGGCTCTTCACGGAATACAGTTCTCATATATCTGTTGATTTCTGTCCTCATATCTCTTCTGCTACCGTCCTCAGGACACATAAGATTATGTGTTACCCATATAAGATGTACGCCGTGCTTTCTTGCTTCTTCCTCAAATAAGCCGTGATATCCTGACATTGATTTACAGCCCATATGTACATACATAATAACTATGTCTATATTAAACATCTCACAATAACGCCATAACGCTTCAACACCTGTTTCATAACCGCCATTAGAACGATTACGCATAATCATATTCTCATACAGATATGCAAGGTCAAGCATTGCCTGATGTTTATCCTCTGTATTGACCATCTCTGTTGATACCATACTTAACATATCGGTTATTGTAACTATACCCCAGCAGTTAAGCAGCCATATTGGAAGTGCTGTATAATATGCCGCCTGAACACCCCACGTCATAGCACGGTGTCGGTATTCCCTTGCCGCAAGCTCTTTCTTCTTATAGCCTTCCATAGCCATTCTTGTGAGCTTCTTATCCATATCAAGAAATGCCTGGTTTCTTCCGCCTGCCGCCTGATATACACCATATCTGTAAAGTGCAAGTGTAACACCCATAACCTGCGGATAGTCAGTCTTTGAGATTTCCATCCATTCAAGGAATTCTTCTGTCTCTGCATTGAACCTTTTCATACTTTTAAAGAAAGCATCCCAGTTAAACTTTTCTCCTGTCTGCTCCTCAATAAAATGTATTGCATTGACAACTTCTTCTGCCGCATATTCCTGCACGCTTTCCTGCCTGTGCCTTATAGGGACAGCAAGCTGGAATGTTGGAATCTTAAATGAGCGTGCCTCAATTCCATTTCCCATAAGACTTCCATCACAGGTTGTATTACACTGTACAGCACAACAGCCAATAAGCGGGAAATCGTCTGCAAGTGCAACTCCAAGCTCTGCCGCCGGCATAGGACATACATCTGTCGGAACTCCATATTCGTGTGTTACATCAACATAATAGCTAACTCCATTCTGCGACATCATTGAGCTTGTATACACGGCTGGAACTTCAACTGAAAGCCACACAAGATTAGGAAATCCACCCATAAGTGTACTCATCATATTCTCATCAAAAAGAACAATCTTCTTATTAAGTTCCTTATCATTGCCGATTGCAGGGTCTGCCCTAAATATCTGTCCAAGCATACCACATATATCTGTAACAATAAGTCCCAGTGCCTGATGTGCCATACGAAGCTGTAAGCCTCTCATTCCTTCCGTATGCCTGTCCATAAAATCAGGCAGTGCAAGATAATTAAGCATCCAGCGGTATCTGAAAAAGCCTTTTATATTATTAGGTTTTATTATAAATGTAATCAAAGTTTTCCAATATCCAAGCCACCTTACATAGTCATACCATGTATCTTTGAAACCTCTCCATTCACGTCTTTTCTTAGGTTTCTTACCAGTATAGAACTTACCAAGCGGCTCACTTCCAAGTTTACCTGACATAGCCAATCCTTTCTTAACCATATATCTGTATTTTTATTGTTAATTTCTTAAATGTATTCTTTCAGTCATACATTTACATCTTAATATTTACATCTTATTATTCATTTATTATTTTTTAAGCTTCTTAAGCTCAAGGCTCTCAACAAATGCCTGTATTCGTGTCCTTATCTGTCCCGAATTACCTGCTGCATAAGGTCTGTCAATTGATAACACCGGATATCCGTATTCTTCACGCATAATATGAAATGCCGAAGCTCTCTCATATCCCCAGTAATCGCAGAACTTTATCTGCTGGTATATAAGCCCGTCTGCCTTGTATTCTTTGGCAATGCTGTCTACATATTCCTGACGTTCCTTAATCTTAGCTGTATTCATATAACGTGGACATTTGCCCCAGTGCATATACTGCCTGCATATCTGCATAAGTACATCTTCCGTGTCATTAAGAATAATCTCGCTTCTTCCCGGAAGTGAACCAAAACAGAACCTGTCAGCAACAACTAACGCACCAGCCTCCTCACAAAGCTTTATAAGTTCTGGATTATCAATCTCCGAACCTACCATAACAACCTTTGCCCTGTAATTCTTCTTATCATCTGGCTGTCTTGTGCCCAACTCCTTAAGCGTATCCTCCAGCTTTTCAATAAGTGCCTCTTTAGGACAGCAATATGTCGCAAGGCATAACACTGCGAATTCATAGCCTGTTATTCTTGGATTGTCTTCTTTTCTGTAGTCACCAATCTGTGTTATGAGCCTGCTTATCTTATTCTGCAAATCAACTGCCTTTCTTAATGCTTCATCTGATATATCAATTCCATACACCTTGTTAAGCGGCTCTAATACATGTGCCCTCATCTGCCTTACATAATGTCTTAAGGCTGTTTCATCGTCCTTCATAGGAACATCAGAATATTCCACAAAGAACTTTTCCTTGGAACATAAATTCTGTCTTTCTATATTCTCAACGCACCTGTTCATCTGTGCACACGCATCAGGTGCTATTATGCAGTCAAGAAATTCAAACCCTCCCTCGATTGCTCTTTCAAGTATGGCGCGACAGCCCTCACAAAGCATACTGCTCATATAATATGTACCCATCTCTATAGAACCTGTTCTTGGTGCTCTAAGTCTTACCGAGAAACAGCCAGGAAGATTAATTAGTGGCTCTGGAATTTGAAAACAGACTGCTCCAATTGCAATACTGCCTTTATTCTGTGCTTCTCTTACAAGGTCATTATTGACCTCCTCTAATAGTTTCTCAAAATAATATAAATGCTGTAAATCCTTCAAAAATATTCCTCCAATACTATATCAAACCAATATTGCAAAGTGCCTCTGCCGCCCCTGCAACAATTCTGTCATCATCTGAAAGTGTAAGTATATTCTCGCCCTTAATATCTGCCTCTGCCAGTTTCATATCATTTTCAATTACAGATAATAATGGAAGCCCACCTATATCCATAAGTTCTATCACTTTCTTATCCGGTATGCGGTTAACTATAACTCCAGCTTTCTCATACATAACAAGCTCATCTGCAACATTTTTAATAGTCTTAACTACCTGACAGCCTTTCTTGCTTGCATCTGTTACAAGCACAAGATGTGTAACCTTTTCCATAACACGCCTGTTAATCTGCTCAATTCCAGCCTCGCCGTCTATAACTACATAATCAAACTGTTCAGAAAGAAGTGTTATCACCTCTTTAAGATATGAATTAATCCGGCAGTAACAGCCGGCTGTTTCCGGTCTTCCTATCGCTATAAATGCATATCCGTCCTGTTCTTTAATTGCATCATATATCTCATACTTCGCCTCACCTAACAGCTCAACTGCTGACTTGGTATCGCCGTCCTCTACATTTTTAATGACTTCTTTTCTTATATCATCTATTGTCTTGTCCACTTCTATGTTAAGCACTGTAGAAAGTCCAACCGCAGGGTCAGCATCAATCGCCAGTATCTTCTTATCTGGGTATTTCTCCACAAGCACTTTAACAAATGCTCCTGCAAGCGAAGTCTTTCCAACGCCGCCCTTACCTGCTACTGCTACTATCTTTGTCATAATAATCCTCTTTTCTGTGCACTATTCTATATAACCTGACTGTGCCTATGCACACTTTTTCTAATTAATTGTTGCTGCCATTCCTTTATGTTCTTTAACAAATGTATCTATCTCATTTACAAATCTCTGTCCATATTTCATCAGTTTATTCTGTCCTACACCTGATACCTCAAGCATTGCTTCTGCATTTAAAGGAAGCTTCTCACACATATCTATAAGTGTCTTATCACTAAATACAATATATGGAGGCATACCTTCTTCCCTTGCTATTATCATTCGCAATGCCTTTAAGCGTTCAAATAATTCATAACCTGCATTTGTAAGTGAATCTGTACTCTTCTTTCCTGTTGATGAACTGCTTCTTTTACCTGCTTTGCCTGTCTGCTTTCTGCCTTTCTTTCCTGAACCTGATAGAAAAGTTTCATCACCTGCTTCATATGAACTACCTGTGCTTCCTGTCTTACCTGTAAGCTTTGCATTTCTTGCTTCCTCGGACTCTTTCATACGCTTTAGATATATATGTGTATTTTCCTGCTTTAAAGGTGTTATATCTCCCATTTTAAGGACACTGTATTCGTCCTGTGTCTGTATTATATAACCGTCTGATATAAGCTGGGCTATAAGCGGTCTTAACTCAGCTTCTTTCATTCCTGCAAGCTTTCCATATGATTTATAATTAACAGCTCCAACCTCTTTAAGCCTTGCCCTGTCAGCTCCAAGCAGAGTTCCTATAACTATGCCCTGTCCAAATCTTCCCTTGGTTTCTGCTATACAGTTAATGACCCATTTTGCCTGCGCTGTCATATCAATTTCTTCATATTCACTATTGCAGTTGCCGCAATTACCACATACTCCGGTTACATTTTCTCCAAAATAATTAAGTATGTAATTTCTTAAACAGCCCGTTGTCTTGCAATACCCCTCCATTACATACAATCTATGCAGGTCACGCTGTTTAATAACGTCTATATCCTCATATTCAACGCCTTCAAATTCTTTCTTATCAAGAAGGAACTTATCTATTATCACATCCTGTGCAGAAAACAGCATTATACACTGTGAGTCCTCTCCATCTCTGCCAGCTCTTCCTGCCTCCTGATAATAATTCTCCATACTCTGTGGCATATTATAATGAATTACATATCTTACATTTGACTTATCTATTCCCATTCCAAATGCATTAGTAGCAACGACCACCAATGACCTGTCATATATGAAATCGTCCTGATTTCTTTTTCTTTCTTCATTGCTAAGTCCCGCGTGGTATCTTGTGACACTTATCCCCATACTGCTTAAGGTTTCATATAAAGTGTCCACATTTTTCCTTGTTGCGCAGTAGATAATTCCACTCTCATCAATATGCTCTTTAACATAATCGCTTATATACCTGTCCCTATTCTTGCCGCTTATATGCTCTACGCTGTAGTAAAGATTTTTCCTGTCAAAGCCAGTAATTACAACCTTAGGATTATCAAGCCTTAATATACACTCTATATCCGTCTTTACTTCGTTGGTTGCTGTCGCTGTAAATGCACTGACAACCGGTCTTGCTGGAAGGCTGTTTATATAATCAACTATCTTTACATAGCTTGGTCTGAAATCCTGTCCCCACTGTGATATACAATGTGCCTCGTCAACCGTCACCATTGATATATCTGCCTGCTTGGAGAACTCACAGAACTTCGCACTTTCAAGCCTTTCTGGTGCAATATATATAATCTTGTATATGCCATTAAGTACCATATTTAATGTGCCGTCTATCTCACTTTCTGAAAGCGTGGAATTGACATATGCCGCATTAATTCCGACATCGTTAAGTGATTTCACCTGATCCTGCATAAGTGAAATCAATGGGGATATTACTACTGTAATTCCTGAAAGCATCATAGCTGGCACTTGATAACAAAGCGACTTTCCTGCTCCTGTCGGCATTATCGCAAGCACATCTTTCTTTTCTAAGATTGCATTAATAATATCTTCCTGCCCAGCCCTAAAGGAATCATATCCAAAATATTCCTTTAATACCTCTTTTGAATCCATCACATATCCCTTTCTTAATATCTATTGCAATATTATCTGCTGTCTGAATAATTACTCTATTATTCAATCCTGTGCAAAAGCCCGTAACACATTCTGACTATAACTTTAATATTAACATATAATCGCCTATTATTCTATCTTAATAATTAATTATCAATAAGCACCAGTCAATTATATCTCCAGACTTCCAATAAACATTACTATCATAATTCCATATAATGATAAATAAATCTGTTATTCATAAGTTAACAAATATCATTTTGCCATAATTTAATTATTATATGTGCTATACTTGTATTAATTAATTCGTGAGTATACAACTTACAGATACGAGGTGGCTATGAATAATACACATACATACTGCAATGCACAGCGCCCAGATGCCAGACAGGGCACTGTAACTACTAATACAGACAATAAACTTATTAACAGACTTGATATAATTGCCAGTTTTAATCCACATTTAACAGATATTAATCCCCAATCTCCACTATCAGTTGGCAATGGGCGGTTCTGCTATACTGCCGACATTACTGGTATGCAGACTTTATATGAGGAATACTCAGCCGAAACTCCACTCTGCACAATGGCTGAATGGGGCTGGCATACTAAGAAAGCTGATAACGAAAAAGGCTTCTATACTTTAGACGATGTCAGAATGACACCATACAATTACTGCAAACGAACTGTCACTTATCCACGTGTAAAATACGAGGGCAATGAAGCCGCCTACGACTGGGTAAGACAGAACCCTCATAAGTTCAATCTTGCAAAAATCGGACTTTATTTTCATAACGAACCTATTAAAGCTGGCAGCATTTATTGTATAAATCAGACATTAGATATAACAACTGGTATTCTAAAAAGCAGTTTCAGGCTTAATGTTAACAGTAATAACAATGTTCGTACACTTAATAATATTGCCGCTGATAATATAAATACCAATGCTATTATTGATAATCTCGTAACTGTATACACAGTATGCGATGATAATTCTGACACCGTTGCATTTTATATAAGCTCTGGTCTTTTGCAGTGCGGACTTAGCGTTAATATTGCCTTTCCATACGCATCCTGTGATATAACAGGTTCAGACTGGAATAACACTGACGGACACAGCAACTTTCTTAACGCTTCCCATATACACCGGCAGATAGATGATACCGCTTACTATGTCAATTTTAATATAAATGGAACTGGCACCTCACAGCATACTGCTAATAATAGTACAATTACATCTGATTCTAATGTTACTATTAATAAATGTAATAACTCTGCTGCTGCCACTATTAAATCTAACGGTATACACAGCTATAATATTACAACTACTGATGATGAACTTAATATGTCCGTTAATTTCAATAAATCAATATACACACCTGCCACATACGACACAATTGCCGGTAACAGCAGACATTTCTGGCACAACTACTGGACAACTGGAAAGTTTCTTAACTCTGATAATAAAGAGCTTATGCGCCGTGTAATATTATCGCAGTATCTTCTTGTGATTAATGACAGCGGCTATATTCCACCTGCCGAAACTGGTCTTACCTGCAATAGCTGGTATGGCAAGGCGCACCTTGAAATGCACTACTGGCATATGGCGTGGGCTCCTTTATGGGGACACCCTGAACTGCTTACACGAAGCTTTGACTGGTATATTGATATATTAGATGAAGCTAAGAAAAATGCTTCACGCAACGGCTATAAAGGTGCACGCTGGACTAAGATGGTGTCTTACACCGGTTCGGACTGCCCGTCAAAGATTGCACCACTTCTTGTCTGGCAGCAGCCACATATAATCAATATGTTACAAATAGTAATTGATAATAATACCTCTGATGATTTTGACGTTAAGGCATATATGAGCAAATACTGGATACTTGTAAAAGAAACCGCCGTGTTTATAGTTGATTATCTTGTATATGACCCGATGTCCGATATTTACAATATAGAAGCACCTGTAATTCCAGTTCAGGAACGTCATCTGCCAGAGGATACAAGAAATCCTATATTTGAACTTGCATATTTCAGATATGGTCTTTTGATTGCCGCAAAATGGGCTTATGAATTAGGTTTTACTGATGAAGCCAGCCAATGGCACAATATTGCAATGCATATAGCACCACTTCCAATTAATGACGATGTATACATTGCACATAGTAACTGCCCTGATACATTTACTAATAAAGCTATAGACCACCCTCTTATGCTTCAAATCTATGGTATGCTTGACGGCTATGGTGCAGAGGATATTGTCGATAAAGATATCTACCGCAACACCCTTATGAAGGTAATTGATGTGTGGGACTATTCTACATTATGGGGCTGGGATTTTGCTGTTATAGCAATGGCGGCTCATAAGCTTGGACTTGATGACATTGCCTTAGAACAGTTACTTATTAACTCCCCTAAAAATGATTATGTAGAAAGCGGCAACAACAGGCAGAACTCTCGCAAAGATTTACCTTTGTACCTCCCCGGTAATGGAAGCCTGCTTCTTGCCGCCGCCAGAATATTTAATATATAACTTAGAATTATATGCGGATTTTCCTGTAATACAGCCGACAGCCTACATCATTGCCAGGCACAACTGGTATATCATTGGCTATTGGCTGTTATAATACATTTGCCGCTCATAACAGACATATCTTTAGTTCCGTCTATAATCTTTCCGTTAATAAATGCTTTCTGCATAATCAATGCCCTGCCTTATTAATATAATTTAGAACTGCTTCTTACTGGTTCACTTGTAAGATTAACTCCTAATCTGTTAAAAGTCTTGGTATCTGCCTCTGATAACATTACAGATGTATGTACCTGACAGCCCTTAAGATCAGGTATCTGTTCTAATGCTTTCTTGGCATTCTCATTAGCTACAGATGTCATCGCAAGTGCAATAAGAATCTCGTCACTATGAAGTCTTGGGTTTCTGCCGCCAAGATATTTAACTTTAAGCTTCTGGATTGGCTCAATATATTCTGGCTTTATAAGCTTCTCATCGTGCTTGATTCCTGCAAGATACTTAAGTGCATTAAGTATAAGTGCTGAGGACGCTCCAAGAAAATCCGTAGTCTTAGATGTAATAACTGTACCATCATTAAGTTCGATAGCGGCACACGCAACACCAAGCTCCTCTGCTCTCTTCTTAGCTGCAACAGTAACCTTTCTGTCATCTGTTGTAATCTTAGCCTGCTTCATTAAAAGCTCAATCTTATATACTTCGCTCTCAGAAGCTTCTTCCTTTGCCACTCTGTTGACTGCATCATAATATCTTCTTATAATCTCCATTTTGGAAGCTTCACAGCAGGCTTCATCATCAATAATACAATTGCCCGCCATATTAACACCCATATCTGTAGGTGATTTATAATATGTATTCTCACCGTAGATTTCCTCTAATATAGCATTAAGAACAGGATATATCTCTATATCACGATTATAATTAACTGCTGTACTTCCATATGCCTCAAGGTGGAATGGGTCAATCATATTAACATCATTAAGGTCTGCTGTAGCCGCCTCATATGCAAGATTGACAGGGTGCTTAAGTGGAATATTCCATATTGGAAATGTCTCAAATTTAGCATATCCTGCCTTAATTCCTCTCTTATTCTCGTGATATAACTGTGAAAGGCAGGTAGCCATCTTACCACTTCCCGGACCCGGTGCTGTAATTACTACCAATGGTCTTGTTGTTTCTATGTAATCGTTCTTTCCAAAACCTTCTTCACTTACAATCATAGGAATATTAGATGGATATCCGTCTATAACATAATGCTGGTATACCTTTATATTCTTCTTTTCAAGCTTTTCCTTGAACTGTACTGCCGCATTCTGTCCTGTAAATTTAGTGATAACAACACTTCCTACATATAAACCCTTCTTCTCAAATTCGCCAATTAATCTAAGCACGTCTACATCATAAGTAATACCCAAATCTCCACGGACTTTATTCTTCTCAATATCAGCTGCACTTATTACGATTACTATCTCAGCAACATCTGATAGCTGCATAAGCATCTGAAGCTTGCTGTCTGGCTGAAATCCCGGAAGCACTCTTGAAGCGTGGTAATCATCAAATAATTTGCCTCCAAATTCAAGATAAAGCTTGTCACCAAACTTACCAATTCTTTCTTTAATGTGTTCTGACTGAATTTTTAAATATTTGTCATTGTCAAATCCTGTTCTCATAAAACTCCTCATTAATTATTTTAATTATTCCTTCGTTTATTTATTAATATATTAATATTAACATACATTTCAGCACAAATACATATCAACTTTATATTATTTTACTCCGCTTACTTTAGTTGATACTACTGATGTTAAAGGAACCATTTTAACACTCACACTTCCGTCTTTCTTTCTTGTAATTAATGTTCCGCCTCTTTGTGTATACTGCTTCTCAATACCCTTGTATCCAAGGTAATCTATCGACATTCCATAAGTAAGCTGTATACCTTTATACACAAGTGATAATGTATTTAAGTGGTCGTGTCCACAAAACATCCATTTTATTACGCCATTATCAACTGCACTGTTAAAAAATATCCCCTTAAACCTGGATATTCCAAAATGGTCATTCTTCTCGCCAACACTTCCGTGCTTATATATTACATCATTATCACCAAGCTTCATACGCTCATAAGCTTCCTTAAATTCCCTGACAGGCATATGGAAAAAAGCCATTGCCTTGATATTCTCATCTTCATTTTTAAGGCTGGTTAGCTTATTCATACACCATTCAGTCTGATCCTTGTGTATACAATCAAATCCGCTGTAGAACCAGCCTCCATCACCATACATATTAGAGTCAAGCATAACAAGCGGAAGCACAGCTTTATTATTATCATCAACAAGATTAATAAAGAAATTCCCCACTCCGTAAATATATCTGTTACCTTTAGTGAATATACAATATTTTCCCTCAGCAAATATATCAGCAAGCTCGTCCTTATTACAAAATGCACCAAGCTCACAGTCGTGGTTACCAAAGCACAATGTATATGGAATTTTAAATCTGTCCATAAATGCTGTAAGAATTCTTGCCTGTCTTCCATTATTCATAGTTCCAGACTTAGGAAAAAAAGGGAATATAGAATCACCCGTAAGAACAATTAAATCCGGCCTGCTCTTTTTAATAATCTTGGTAACCGCACTAAGTGCAAGCTTATCCTTCTTTCCTGATAATATTCCAAATCCAAGATGAAGGTCTGTAAGTTGTAGAATTTTATAATCTTTATCTGTATCTATGTGAAGATTGAAAGTTTCATTATCTATCTTAGTAAAATTATGAGAATTATACATATATATGTTCCTTTCATTTTCTTAATTATTACAGTTATACATTTAACCACCGTCTTGCTCATTAACTTAATGGTATAAGTGCCCCGACAGCTGATATTATAGTCGATATTACCATAATTATCTGGAATGGGAGTGTGCCTATAACACCACATATCGGACTGCTGCCAGCCTTCTTTCTAGACTTTCCATAGGTAAGTACAAGCATTATGCTCACAAGCACAACAACACCGCTCATAATTCTTGTAAGCACTATAAAGCTGCTCACACCGAATATTGCAAATAATATACATGGAATAGTTGCTATAACCCAGCTTATTCTGTTGCCAATTCCTATCTGTTCGTGAACTACATCTCTTAATGCAAGTGTATTAGACCAGAAGGTTGTAAGCAGTGCAAAAAGTGAGAATATACCAGCAAGTATCATAGCCCACGAACCTATGCTCTCACCTAACTGCATATATGCTAATTCCTTATCAAGTGTTCCCTTAGTTCCAAGAAGCACCGTAAGCGTAACGATAAGCACAAGTATTGATGATAACGCAAAACCTATAAATATTGACTTTCTTATCTTATGTGGGTTGCCATCAAGTCCCTTAACAACCTGTATTACCGCCTGATTAGCTGATGTTGCAAATACAACCATACTATATAAAGCAAGCAGGTTATTAATATGAAATGGTGCTGTATACAAAACATTTAGTGGTCTTGTAAATGTTCCAGCTGTCATAATAACAACTATAACCATAAGAAAACTTACTGCATATTTCTGTGCGATACCTACCGCTTTCATTCCAATAAACACTACACTTCCTGCAATCAGATAATATATAAGCTGTGCCACCCACAGCGGCATATAAAACCAATTAACAAATATCTGTGCACCACCATTAATATTGCCACTGACACCTATCATTATGGCAAGTCCATATACAACAAACATTATCCAGCTGAATACTTTCTTCATTCTTCCCTTAAAAAGCTCTCCTTCAAAGCTTTTAACAAGCTGTACACCTCCATTGTTAAAAGAAAGTTCTGCTATGATAAGATGAAGAATAACATTTACTACATAAGCAAGTCCCACCATCCATACAACATCTAACATACTGTTTCTTGTTGCCAGATATGGAACAGCTATAATTCCTGTACCAATGCTGTTACCCATAATCATACTTATCGCTTCAAAAGTTGTAAGCTGAGCTTCTGAATTAATCGTCTTTGGCATATATTCACCTCTCGCAATTCTCATAATATTAATTAAAACTAAACGGGCTGCTGCACAAACCACAATTCACACAATATGCGAATAAGCAACAGCTTATAAATAACTCATACTGTATTAATTATGTCTGGTGCAACAGCCCTTTCAATCTACTTTGCTGGAATCTGCTTATCCATCTTTAATATGTGGTTCTTTAACCATTCAAGAAGGTAATCAATAAGCTCGAACAGATACTCCTGCTGTCCATCGTCAACTTCTTCCATATTAATCCCTGTAAGTCTGTCAACAAATGACTCGTGTGCAAGCTTCTGAGCTGCTAGTCCCTCGTATCCTATCTTTTCCATATACTCCTCCTCATCTTTAAAATGAAGCTTAGTATAATCTTTTAACTCATTAATTATTGAAACTATATGGTCATACTTATCGTGTAAATAATAGTCATTAATAACTTCATATGTACGCTCTATAATCTCAAATAACTTCTTATGCTCTGCATCTACAAAATCAATATCTGTCTTGTATTCATCTGTAAATTCAAACATACCCTTCTTGGCTGTGCTGACATTTTCAGCTTTCTTAGAATCCTGTGTCTTATGAACAACAGGCTCTAACTTTCCAATCATAATATCACTTCCAAGGATATGGTGGTAAAGCCACTTAGCAAGGAACTTTACAAGCTCAGCTAATTCCTTCCTGCTCTCCTCATCTGTCATATTATCAAAGTCCACTGATTTAACTTTATTAGCAAAGTCTGTATGCTCCTTCTTCTGTCGCATAAGTTCAGGGTCATTAATTGACTCCATATATGATTCCTCGTGTGCAAAATGCTCTGCGGCATAATCAACAAGATGTGCCACAATGCTCTTTACTGTCTTAACATCAACAGCCTGTTCCTCTAATAATGCCTGTGCTTCATTAATTATTTTAAAAAGCTGTTCGTGTTCTTTATCAATTGACTCAATTCCTGTCATACAGTCTTTAGTAAACTTATACATAATATTTCCTCCAATCCTGACATATTCACATAAGTAAATAACAATATGCTTATATATTTCATTCTATTATATATATTACTCAATCTCAATAGTCATTGTGCTATTTTAGCAATAATTACTTATTCTGTGTATGTCTTAATATATAATATGGTGTAAAATCATACTCCAAAGTATCAGGCTTTTCAACCTTTAACACTTCCCATTTTGATATGCAAGGGTGTGTCCTGGCATACAAGTCTTTCCTGTCAGCCTTCTCATATTTAAAGCCGTGTGTAATCATAAAGATATTCCATCTTCTATGCTCTATACGCTCAAGTTCCTCTTTATCAGAAAATGTATATGCCTTCTTGTCACACACAAGCCATTTCTTAATGTCCTGATGAAGCGACTGTGCTATGCTTGATTCACGGTCAAATATGCTCATCTTATGCCAGGCAGCATTAAGCTTTGCCTGACTGCTCTCAACCGAAAGTGCTTCCTCTGATAACACATCTTCTATCTTTAACATAAACTCATCGTTAAGAACCTTACCCTGCTTCTTATATTCATTTATAACATCATAAAGCACATTATATCTATGGTTAAACATCTTAGCTTCATCGACAATATAATGGTCTGTGAGTGACTCATATGAGAATATATCCCTATTCTGTTCAATTGTGAACAAGTTCTTCTCATCATATATCTTGGAAATGTTGTTGCTGTCCTTCATTCTTATAACTACAGGAATGTTAATGCATTTATCGCCCTTCTTATAAAGAAGCTGCTTTAATTCAATAATCGTGTTAGCCATAGAATGTGTGTCGCCCATAGCAACTACAAGATATGTAAAAGGCTTATCAGCATTACACTTCTTGAATATTTTATTAAACTGTAATGTTGTAGCATCTGTTTCCCAAAATCTTATTTTTATATGTCCGTCTATTCCAAATCTGTCATTATTCTCCTCAAATGGGAAATTTAACTCATAATATTCTGCTTTCTCACCTATAAATACATCTTCAGCTACAAGCTTTAAGCCATCAAGTGCATCTACACTGAAATTCTTCATAAATGAACCGATTATCGACTTCATATCCTTATCAAATACATCTATACATATATCAGACTCCGCTGATAACACTGCCATATTAATCCCCTGTATAAGCGTACTCTGTCCGAACTCACCAAAGCCTATAATACCAAGATGAACATCATAATCATCACCTGTATTAACCTGATATACTGGATGTTCCTTGAACATTTTATTAACTGCCATTCTGTTTACATCTATTATATTAAGGTCAAAATTCTTCTCATCAAGTCTGTCATAATACTGCTTAATAAGCTGGCTCATTGAGTTATCACTACAGCTTAAATATATCTGCTTATATGAAGCATTATCTCCTGAGGGCTTCTGCAAGCTGTTGCATATACTTCCTATAACCTTAAGATATTCAATATTCTCCATTGCATTGTCATCACAAAGAATAATATCTGCATATTTAGTTATATCGATTGTCTTCAATATATCTTCAATAGACATATCATCATACTTCTGTCTGTAATTTACGCCTTTATTCATATATTTAAGCTTAGCTTCTTCGGTCATTGCACCTGTCTCTATCGTAGTTATACGGCATTCCTTTGCAAGTCCGCTAATAAACTGCTTCTTATATGTTCCCTCACCTATAAGAAGAATTCTTTTCTTACCACGCTGGCTTAAAAGGCTTCTTACATAGCTTGCCGGCTTGCGGACAAGTATTGCCAAAGCACCTACAGTACATAAAGGTGCTATAATAACTGCTATGCAATACACATATGTAAGAATAATGGTGAACACTCCACCACCCGCAGTCTTAACATATTCAAGTGCATCTGCCTGATCAATATCAGGGTCAATCTTGTATGCCTTAATCGCATTCTGGATATTAAGCATTACCTTAAGAAATGGACTTTCCACACTATGGTAATAGAATATACCCTCAAGTACACATATAACAAACACTGCTATAGCTGTATACCACAAATAATCCTTATATTTATTTCGTTTCATTCTGTCCTCGTTTCTTCGCACTTTTTATTCATTATTATTAATATAGCATTAGTGCTTGGTTCGTTATATATTATATAATTGGGGTTGTTTTTTTACAATATTGATTTTCCAATTAACCTAAATGCGGGAGCGTTTTACCGCTCAGAGCAAGGTTGCTTGCGACAAACTACATTTTCGTGCAGATGCACATCACCGGCACATAAAAAAGCCCAGCATATTTTAAGATGTAATGTCAGTTTTCTGACTATACGGCTTAAATACGCTGGACTTTTTTATGTGTTAATCTATAGCGTTAATCTATAAATTTAATGTATTAATTTTAACAGATTGATTTTCACTCTGCCACATTAATCTTTGCCTTAACGGATTAATCTTTACTCTGACGTATCAATTTTTATTTAACTGCATCAAGTAAGTAATTATATCTTTCTATTTTACCATCTAATAAATCAAATATAAATTTCTCTGAGTTGTCTGATACCTGATCATAATCTTTCATACCATCAAACTCACCTTTAAGATAACCTTCCATAAACTTGTCCTTATTCTTAAGATTATCTAATACAATATTGTAATTATCTAAATCTATGCAATAACGCATAACTGCCTGAACCTGTGATTCCATATCCTCGATTATCGGAGCAAATTGTTGTTCGGCAACATTATCCCATTCAACACCCTCAGCTTTAGCGTTACTAAAGCTTCTTCCTATGAATTTACCACCGAATTTTAATACAAGTACAACACCAGCAACGCCTAATACCTTGCCAAGCCAGTCGCCTGATGCAAAGAAATACCATACACATACTGCTAAAAGTGCAAGCACAATAACAGCTGGAATAAATGCCTTCGTCTTGTCCTTCTTCTTTTCTTTCTTTACAATATCTCTCTGTGAATCTAAATCTTTTCTCATTGACTCAAAGCCTTCAAGTAATTCCTTTATGCTGTCCTCAATATCTTTTTTACCGTGTTCTGCACATTTCTTAATAAATGCAGTTACATTATCAATTATTCCTGTTTTATCGGCATCAGAACAATCTAAAGCTCTGCTTATAAAACCATTTCCATAGAAAAATGACTGACTTCCCATTTCTTTATCATCATCATCAAAATAATTGCCATCACATACGAATAAAGCATATCTGTCAACAGCTTCAAAATCGCCTGTAAGAGCTCTATATAAACCATACCAGGCCTTTGACTTATCAGGATTTTCTTCTGATGCTTTATCATATAGGTCACTGGCTATATCCCAGTCTTTTTTCTTTAAATGCTGTTCAGCTTTTTCAATTATTGCATCTGGATCTATATTACTGCTATTTATAATCTTACTGATATCATCTTTTAAATCTTGATGCATACTGCTTATATGTTCATCTGTCTTTCTGAATTCCTTCGAATGATTATGTATTAAAAACACATTATCACACGCCATACAAGCATACTTTTCTTCTGTTAACTCTTTAACCTGTTCACTTCCGCAATTTGGGCATTTTATCGCCTTCATATCTTTACTGCTCCTTTGTATTCTTTATTTTTCTTATATCAAGCTGTTTAACAATCTCATTACATTTTGCTTCAAATAAAGTATTATCTGTAATATCTGCTAACTCAGCTATCAACCCTTTAATTTTTAAATTCTCCTCTATAGCCTTTGGGGAACTCACAGGATTTTCATATCTCATTCTCTCGTAAAGCTTGTCTATATTCGTTTTATTGGCTGTATCCTGTACATTAACCCTGCATATTTCCAAATCTTTAATTAAATTTTTAAAATCCTGTATAGATTGCTTCTCTTTATTATCTACATCTTCTATATACTGATTATTTCCCCACAAAATCATCTCAAATATTCCAAATCCTACCAGTATAGCCGCCTGTATAAGATAAGAATAAATGCTGTATCTTTCTGGAAATTTTGAACAGAATTTAAAAAATACATATAACTGGACTATCATATATGCCACACTGTAATAAAGCATTGGCATTTTTAGTGCCGCTTTTTTCTTATCCTGCTTGTGATACACATACCAGCTGAATACCGGTTGTACCAGTAATGCGATAATACAAAATATATATTTCATCATACATTTCTCCTTGTTCCGCAGTTCATACAAAACTGTGCATCAGCTGGCATAACTGCTCCACATTCCTGACAATACACTTCTTTAGGAGCGACCTTCTCTCCACAATTCATACAGAACTTAGCACCCTGTGGCAGTGGGCTGTTACATTTACTGCACACCAGCGAAGCACCCTGCATATTCATTGAATTCCCCTGTACTCCCATTGTGCCACCCTGCATATTCATTGCTGAATTCTGCATTGTGTTATTGGCATTTACTGCCGCTTCCATATTTCCTTTAAGCATATCGCCCATTGAAAATGCAAGTGGGATCTGTGCCATCATATTAGCTGGATTACCTGCAAAGCCCTCATTTTCTGCAAATGCTTTGCTGACATTAAACTGCTGTTCCTGCTGCCAGTTGTAGCCTTGTATCTCTCGTGATTTAGCAAGTCCCTGTGCCTCAATAACAGCCGCATCCCTGTTACCCATAGCTTCAAAACGCTTCTGTGCCATACTATTATCCAGTTTCTTTAAATCGATTAAATCATCTTCATTAATATTAACTGCTGATAAGAAAAAATTAAGAATTTGAATTCCATATTCTGCTATATCATCTTTTATAATCCCAGCAACGTTTTCAGAAATATCATTCAAATGCTGGTTAAATTCATTGTAGCTGTACCTGCTAAGTTCCACTGCTATACAATTCTTAACCCTTGTGACTATCAAATCCTTAAAATATTTCTGGATATTTGCTGTAGACATTTCCTGTTCTGTTCCAACAAGATTAATCAGAAGCTTTCGTCCATCAATTATCTTAAGTCCAAATGAACCGCTTGCTCCTGCACTATAACTATAACCATAATTAGGGTCTTTTACTGTAACCTGGCTTGGTGTTCCCCAAGGTATATCCATCATTGTTGCAAGATTAATGAAGTATACTTCTGTGTGAAATGGAGATACTCCACCTGTAACAAGATTTCTAAGCTTTGAAATTAATGGAATATTCTTAGTTTCCAATGTGTAACGTCCAGCCTTGAAACTATCTAATGCCTGTCCATCACTGAAAAAAACTGCTTCCTGTGACTCGTGTACAATAAGCTGTGATAATGTATTAAAATCCTCCGCAGGATGCTTATATATAAGAATGTCATTATCACCTTCGTATTTAATAACTTCCTGTATTGCCATTTATTTTCTCCTGTAAAATACGTACTTTTTACTAAGTATAGCATATAACTTCCATTTTGGATACTATTTTCTTCTATTTTGGATACTTTTTTCTTCCTTATTAGATACAATTTTTAATGTGTGTTAATAAATTTCCAGCCATATTAATATATGGATTTTATAAATCCACCATTATTTACCTATATTTAGCACCTGAGGATTGGAGCCATATGTCAGAACGAATTAACCAGCACTTAAATCCACTTGTCGGAAATAATATAAGAAGACTCCGCAAGGAACGTGGACTAAAAGCAACTGAAGTTATTGCCAAGCTCCAGCTTGAAAATGTCAATGTAACAACCGGCATTTTCAGTAAAGTGGAAAATGGCTACAACAACCCTACAGTTGATATGCTTGTCGCCCTTACCAAAATATTTGAGTGCGATTTCAATGAATTTTTTAAAACAGAGTGAGAACAATTCTACTATATGATTATATATGTGGATTGTTCTCACTTTTTTGTACAGTAACACTCTGCCTTAATAATGGAGCGTGCTCTGTTTCCAAGCTTTGTCTGCACTCTGTCTTCGTATCTTAATCCACGCTCTTCTGTCCTAAATCTTTCTCCTTCTTTAGATACACAACACCGGCATATATACGCTCTATTGGTCTTAACACAGTTTCTATAAATTCTATATCCTCATCTATAATATCTACAAGTTCATTACTGCCATCTGATGTGCTTTCTATCTTTAGTACTACAAGATTTCCTGCAAATATTCTCTCAGGCTTTAAACTTTCCAAATCATTATTACTTATTTTATTGTGAACTGTATTTTTAACATCTGCTGATTTTTTATCTGTTTCATTATTAACTGGAAGTCTGTAAAATGCCCTGTTAAGCGTTCTGCCCTGCTATTAATAATAAACTGTCATTCAGCCACACCATATCCAGCTCATCTGTACCGCAGCCTTCATCAATATTTTTACTATCAATTTTTCTATCAGCACATTTACCTGAGATATATCTTCTTACATATGCTAAATTATCGCCTGTTAATTCTGTGTAACCCTTGTATACAACGCCATTCTGTGCACACATATAATATGCCTTTATCATCTTAGTAAGTGTTTTCTTAAAAATCTTTCCATTCATCATCTGATATATCACCATTAATATCTTCTTCGTATTCTCCTGAATGTGATGGCTTTCCTCCTATCAAATCTTCTGTATTGTGACTTTCAAATGGTGAATTACTACTGTATACAGGCGCACCCAATCCGAAAGCTGATGACATACAGAAATTATTGCCAAATCCATGCATATCCATATTAGCTGTTGCCAGAAAGCCAGAAAGACAATATGGCTTAGTCATTCCTTCATCAAATACAGTATCAACAATAGCTGATATTTTTGACTGATAATCATACACTGACATATCCGCATAGCCTTTAATAAGAAGTGAATCAAGAATTTTCTGCACTTCATCATATTGAAGATTTCCGACAAACACATTCTCTTCATTCACTGCAAATACTGACATATTGTCGTCTCTGTCATTATTAAATTTAAACATTACACCTGTTATATCTTCTTTATTACTGTTAGCTTTTGCAATCATACGGTATGAATTCCCATTAAATTCAAATCTCTTTTCAACCATTGGTTCTGCCTTTTTAATCTCTCTTACTGCTCCATTGTTTAATTTAACTATCATAATGTCCTCCATTCTTGCGCTGCTTCTTTGCGCATCTTAAGTTTGTGCGAAGCACAAATCCTGCGTGTGAAAAATCTTATTTTTCACACTATCCTCCATTCTTACCTGTTATAACAGGTACTTGAATTTATTATCAGCTATACAGCCTTTATCTTATCTTTAGGAACTCTCTTTCCTATCGACAATTGAAGCATAATAAAAAGCAGCCTGATTTTACAGGCCGCTTTTTTTAATCTTTAAAATATGCTATTTTACTGTATCTGCAATTTCAAAAAAAATCTTCATCGCATAAATTCACTATCAGAACATTTTCCAATGCGAATTTCTTATAAATTTGTCTATAAATTCAGGCATTGTCATTTTCCTTATATGCCCGCCATCACGAAAACTCACATCGTATTTGTCCATAAATGCCCTGTCGTCTGTCTCACTGCAATCTATATCCGTTATAAATGCTATGCTCTGTGATCTGTTTCTGTCTTTATCACGGTATACATAGACATATAATGGTTTAACATTGTGCATATTGAGCATTTCCTTATATATAACTTCAAGTGTTATATCATTATCATAGTCAGCTTCTTTGCTTGAAAGCCTGTAATAAGGGCTATTCTCATTCTGGTTCTCAACATAAGTCTTCCAGGTCATAATCCAGTTGCCACGGTAGGTCTTAAGAACCTTAAGTATATCCATCATATGAGCACCGTTAAACTCAAATCTTTTATATTCCCTTATGTATTTTGGCATATCTATATAAAGAAACTGCCTGTCAAATTGAAAATTAAGCCCTTGCTTAACTATGCTTGTGGAAATACTTTCTATATTAAGATAATCAGTTTCTATAAGATGCAAATGTATTTTCTTTACATACATATCAGCAAATTTGCAAAAATCCTCTTTGCTTAATCCACATAACTGCTTTATCCTGCTTCTGGACATTTTCGTACCATCAAGATACGAAGATATATCATCTACAACAAGCTTTCCGTCTTTATATGAATAAGTCTTCTCAAGCTTGGAATCAAGCCAGTATTCAGTCCGAAGACAATTGCACATAAAATACCTTGCCGCAAGCGTGTATTCATCATAACCAGTTGCACTCCAGTCCTGATATACGCTAAACAGTGCAAGCCACTGGTTAATCTTAGATATCAGTACTTCCTTCTGCTTCTCGATACCCATCACTTCTATTGTCTTAATAAATGCTCTGATATGCTTGTATACTTTGACCGGTTTTTTCAATGCATTCTGAAACTGCACAAGCTGGTGATAATTCCTGCGTGCTAAAAGAACAATTCTGTTAGAATATCCATTTGCACAGAACAACGGAACAAGTCCCATTTTGCCAAACATATCAAAAAATGTATCCGTCCTCTGGTCTGCCTGACTTATAATATAATGTAGAATTCCACGATATATCTCATTACACTCAACCTCAGCATAATTAAGTGGTATATGCAGGTTATGGTAAACCTGCTGTCTAAGCTTCATATCAGGTGAATACATATTCCAATACTGCTCCTTAAAGACGTCCTTAGGAAGTCCCAGATATTCAAGAAGCTGTGTCTGAGTATAAGTGTTATCTTTACTTGCAAGCTGCTTATATATAATTGAATATACCTGTCTTTTAAGTTCCATTGGGAAATCTGTATATCCTGTATGTCTGCTTCTTAATTCACTTATTGTATTCTTAACATCTTCATACAAATATATATTCACTCCTTGTGTACACACTACTTTAATTGTAGTAATTCGCACTGATTAATTCCTGCATCCCAGAAATGTTCTGTGCTTAAACCCCTGACCTGGCATATTATTCCTGAATTCATTGCGCCATGTCCGATTATTACAATATTCTTTCCATCCTCAAGCTGTGGTTCCACTACATTTCTAAGAAAGTCACCTGTTCTTTCAAATAACTTCTCAATGCTTTCCCCACCTTCAACTGCCTTATACTTTTCTGGTTCTTTAAATAATATATTAATCGGACAATCTAAAGCCCTTGCTGACTGTTCTGTTCCTTCATATATTCCAAAGCTCATCTCAATAAGCCTGTCATCTGTTATAATCGGAATATTGCGGTCTTTTAAAAATATCTCTGCCGTCTGTCTTGCTCTTGCCAATGGAGAACAATAGCATACATCAAGCGGCACATTTTTATAAACCGCTGCTGCCTCTTCCGCCATCTTTCTTCCAACATCATTGAGTGGAATATCTGTTCTCCCCTGCAGTTTATTTCTCTCATTCCAATCAGTCCTGCCGTGCCTCATTATGTATAACATTGTACTCTCTCCTTATCTTATGAAGTAGTATTTCGACGAGATGTTATTCTTATATTATAACACCTCATCTCCAGTATTAACAATGTGTTACAGCTCAATCTGAATTATGTATGTTACGCTGTTTCTACTTTCCTGCCTGTGCAGGCAGCATATATCTTATCTATCAACCTGTCACATAACAATGTATACGCCGCTCCTACTACATTTACACCTATTCTAAGTAAAACAGCATATTTAAGTCCGAACAATTCCGCCGCTATTGAAAGTGCACCAAATGTATTAAACACTGTCTGCCACGAATAACCAGCTGAATATCCGACACCTATTCCACCTATCATACCGATATAAGGATACATCGACTTTGGAAGCACAATATACATAATTGAAAAAATCAGACATCCAACTATGTTAAATGCACCTCTCTTGCCTGCCCGTCCTTCTATATCCTTTGAAAATGGCAGGCACACTGACATGCACGCTATACCTATCCACATCGCTCTTGGCATATTAAGCAGATTCATCACAAGCATTGCACTTGATACTATAAATGTAAGCTTGATATACCATCTGTTTCTTGCTGAACTAATATTGAATTCATAGAATAAATCCTGGAATGTTCTTTTATATGGTCTGTTCTTCTGGTTCTTATAAAAAATAATCATACAGATTACCATACCACAAAGAAGTCCGATAACCCTTAACACATAGTCCTGTCCTGTAACGTCATACCCCTGTAATAACAGATAACCAAGCACAAATGTAGAATGATTATACATAATTACATTGTGGCATCCCATTATCATAAGAAGCATTATACACACTATATTAATAAGAAATGCTGCAAATGGAGACACCATATTACTAAGCCTTGGTCCTGCTATCAATATAGCATATATTCCCATAATTGACAAAAGTCCATGTGATGTCTTTATTCCAAAATCTGCCTGTCTTAACACAAGCACTGCAAGAAGTACCGTAACACCAACAACGCTGTTAGCACTTCCAAGTAACTTACTGAATATTGTAACAACTGCAACACAGAATACCATAACAAGGTAAACCTTGAAATTATATATTAATATATGTTTCTTTTTCTCTTTAGCATCTTTTGTGTTCTTAATAAGCTGTTTAGAGCCTGCAGAACTTAACTGTAATTCCTGATAAAATGTCATAAAACCACTCTGATCCTTTCATCCCCATATATTTATTGAGTTACATTACATATGATTTGTACTCAATAATCATCTTCTTTTTATAATTTTAATGATGATGAAATAAGATGATAGGGTGGAGTAATATAACACTATTCGTTGTTATTGTCAATTATAAACTTATAACCCTGTCTGCCATCTGTATTGTTGATGTCCTGTGTGCAATCATTATAATTGTCATTCTACCCTTTAAGTTCTGTAATGTTTCGTTTACAGCACGCTCCGACTCATTATCAAGTGCGGAGGTTGCCTCATCCATAAGCATTATCGGAGCATTTTTAAGGATTGCCCTTGCTATGGCTATCCGCTGTCTTTGACCACCTGATACAGACATCCCCTTTTCACCAACAACTGTGTCATAACCATCTGTAAATTCTGTTATAAACTGGTGAGCATTAGCCATCTTTGCAGCTTTAATAATCTCAGCTTCCGTGGCATCAAGCCTTCCCATTCTTATATTATCCATTATACTCATATTAAAAAGTATCGCATCCTGTGGAACAAGTGCAAAAAAGCTTCTGCCAGCCGACAGACTTATATCATCAAGATTATTGCCACACACTTCAATCATTCCACTGTCCGGCTTATAAAATCCCATAAGAAGCTTAGAAAGAGTTGTCTTTCCAGAACCTGAAGCACCTGTAACTGCCACGAACTCGCCTGACTTTATTCTTTCATTATAATTATCAAGAACAACGACAGGTGTATTATTTTCATCTTTTATATATGAAAATGTTAAGTTGCTTATATTAACTGAATAATCAATATTATTATGACCGCAAGAGTTATTTATTTCATTATGCAATCTTTCTTTGTTAAATTCCTGACGATTTAACATTACCTCTTCTGTTTTCTCATCAAGAAAATCAAATATATTCTGTGCATATGTCAGATATGCAATAAGCTCAGGAATATACTTTCCCATCTGCAAAAATTGCCTTGAAAAACGTCCATACATTGTATATATAGCCGCAATAGCACCAAGTGTTGTGTAACCCTTCTGCACAAACAATATGCCTAACGCCAGAAAAACAAGATTACATATAAGGTCAAAGCCTGTATTAGCACATTCAAGCAAAGATGAAAACATATTTCTTTTATCAGACTTTACAGCATACACATCTGCCTCTTCATTATATCTGTCAACTGTTTTTCTTCCTGCCGGAAACATCCTTACCTGTATAATTCCCTGAATAAGATCTGTTATATGCTTTGTCATTATGCTGTTTGACTCAGACATTTTCTTACTTAAGCTTTTAAGCGGTCCAGTCAGAACCATTGTAACTCCTATCAGCACTGTATTCACAGCCACAAGACAAAGTGTAAGCTGCCAGCTGAGTACAAACATAGGCACTAAGAATACAACTACCATCATAAATGGCATAACAACTCTTCTGAATCTTGAACCAAATATATCACCCATTCTTCCAAGGTCAAATGATACTTTTGATAACATTTCCCCACTATGGTGATTTTCATAGTATTCACAAGGCAGCTTCATTTCGTGACTTAACACCTGTTCGTACAGCTTTCCATATATTCGCTTTGCTTCCACGTTATATCTTATGCAGGCAAATCTATATCCTAACAACACTATCACGCCTGTTATGACTATTATTACAACAGAACCTATAAGCCTGTCCCACTCGCCTTTCTGTGCTATGTCAACAACTATCTTCATAAGAAATGCTTCCATAACTGAAAACATTGCAAATGTTATGCTCATTCCTAATATGGAACCATAATACATAAAACGTCTTTTTCCCATAGTTCTCATAGTCCGTAAGAATAACTGCCATATTCCGGAATTCTTCTTATTATTATCCTTCTGCGTACATTTCTGCATATACCCCTCCCATATCAAGCAACTGTTTATGAGTTCCAGCCTCAACTATCTTTCCCTGTTGAAGTACAATTATCCTGTCGGCATCTTTTATTGTAGACAATCTGTGTGCAATCGTTATGCTTGTTTTTCCTTTGCATAACCTGTCAAGAGCATCCTGTATAAGCTGCTCTGTTCCCTCATCAATAGCAGATGTAGGCTCATCTAACAACAAAATTGGCGTCTCTTTTAATATTGCCCTTGCTATAGCAATACGCTGCCTCTGACCACCTGAAAGCTGACTCCCACCCTCACTTATCACAGTTTCATATCCGTCAGTAAGTCCTTCTATGAAGTCGTGGATTCTTGCATCCTTACATGCATTAACAACTTCATCGTGAGTTGCATTAATATTTCCATACCTGATATTTTCCTCAATAGTTCCTGGAAATAAAAATGTATCCTGTGAAACAAGCGCCATATTTTCTCTTGCGCTTTCAATATTCCATTCATTAATATCCATTCCGTACAGCTTATATGTTCCATCACTGGCATGATATAAGCCGCATAACAGTCTGAAAATAGTAGTCTTTCCACCACCTGAGCTTCCGACTATCGCTATATTTTCGCCATTTTTAATCTTAAAACTGACATCATTAAGAACATTTTCGCCCTCTTTATATGCAAACCTTATATTATCAAATTCTATAACGTAATCTACGTCTAAGTTGCTCTTATCAGATACGCTATTAGCTATATTCGTTGCCTTGTAAATCTTATCCCCAAAATGCTCATCTTTAGCCGAAAGTATTCCTTCAAGCCTTCCTATACACACCATACAGCCTGTAGCATCAACTATGGCAAAAGGAATTCCTATAATCGACTCAACAAACTTTTCCAGAATAACGACAAAACCAACAAGCTCTCCAACTGTAAGCTGTCCATTTCTTACAAGCCATATGCTTAAAAATGCACATAATATAGAAGGAATCCATTGTATGAGTCTTCTTATAACTATCGCCGTATTGCTTATGCCTGTTCTTATCTGCTCTGTTTCCACAAGCTCCTCTGACGCCCTATGCATTCTGTTTTCAAAATACTTCTGTAATCCAAAGGCTTTTATTATCTGATACCCCATTATAGCTTCATGATCAATCCCAAGCATTGCATCAACCTTTAAACGATATACCTTTGACACATCACGCATTTTCTTCACAAGAATATTTGACAGCCATATTACAAGTGGATAACTCACAACAACTGCAACAAAAAGCACTACATTTATCCTTCGCACATAATTGGCATATATAAGTGCTGCCGTAATATTTGTTATAATTGTTGCAAAATGCTCTGTCAAAAAGTTTTCCGCTTCTGCTATATCAGAATTCACCTTATTAATTATTGTTGCTGTACCTGCATTATCATAATATGAATAATCTATCCGGTATAACTTGCTGCTTATCTGTTTTCTGTATGAATTAATAACCCTTACCGCATATTTAAGCGAAAGCCTGCTTCCAGCAAAGGAAAGTACAAAGCCTGATAATGTCAGATACATAAACTTCACAATAATACTGTCAATATCAACAGCTTCGCCTGACAGCATATAATCTATGTTGACACTTATTATCTTATTGGCACTCACAATTATCTCATTCACAACAGCATTAAGAAGCAGTGCTATAATTATCAGATACGAATACCTGAGCATATTTTTTATAAAATTATTAGCTTTAAGATTAAACTTCTGATTCATATGTTATCCACCTCTTATTATGATTTAACTATAACTTATTCTTGCACAAAATTTTATTATTTTCATTAAATATTATTGCTTTTATGACATAAAATTTATAAAATTATGCTATGTAAATTATAACTTGGTTAAACCACTCAAGAATGGAGATTACTATGCCTCTTCCACTTAAACCCGGAGAAAATATTTATATAGACCACAAAATAAAAGAAGCAAGCTACGCAATGCCAGCAATGCAGGCAGCACATGACCACTACACCATCGGTTATATGGTATCAGGTGATCGAAGATGGATTGCAACTGATAACATTCGTGTATGCCACGCCGGCGATTTTGGGATTGCTAAGCCTGAGGTTTATCACAGAAACTGTCCTATATCGGATGTTCCTTATGACAGATATGTAATAAAAGTTCGTACAAAAGTATTTGAACCTATTATTGAAATAATCGGACATACTCAATTAGATATTCTTTGTCGCAATTATCTACATTTTACCAAAGTTTCACAGGATGAAATACAAAAAATGTGTGATGAAATGTTATACGAATACGAACGGAATTCTGACCACTCACAACTGCTTCTTCAGGGAATGTTTTATAAACTATTCTTCTATGTATATGAGCATCACATTTCTAGTGACTCAGATAACAATACTTTATATCTGAAAAGATTTGATGACAGAATTCAGAAGGCTATGATATATGCTGAAAATAATCTTGAATATGGTGCCAGCCTGCAGAATGTGGCAGACTTTGCCTGTCTTTCTCCATCACATTTTTCAAGACTTTTCAAAGCTGTAACTGGTTCATCATATACTGAATATATAACAGCGGTCCGATTACAACACGCAAAGATTCTTTTAGAAATCGGGGAAATATCTATAAGTGAGGTTGCAAACAAAGTCGGCATATCTAATGCAAGCTACCTTAGTGCACTGCTTAAGAAGCATTATGGTATCACACCGACACAGATAAAAAGAAATGTATGTAGAAACCATTGCACAAAATATAATAACAGAATTAAAAATAGCTGATATCTTATAAATGTAACTATCTACATCATCAAATCTTTAACCTGACTTTGTAAACTGTCACATCTTATATAAGATACCAGCTATTTTTAATTATAACACATCAACCTGCTTAAGCAGCCTTCTCTGAGTTCTTCTCACTCTTTGCATAGCTCTTAGCTGAGTTAACAACAATGATAAGACCAAGTACAATAAGAAGAATTGCTATTATAAGCTGAAGTCCATTTGCTATGAACACCTTACCCCATGTAGTAGTACCTGCTGGGATTGTAACTGATGCTGCGTTCTGGATAGCCTTAACCATAGCGATAAGTCTCTGTACAAGTGCTGTAAATGTTACACAAAGCATAATGATAAGAGGTGGGAAGAGCATCTTGTTGCTGCGTCCTGTAACCTTTAAGAATACGCAGAGTGTTATAAGAACAAGTGCACTTAATAACTGGTTAGCTGAACCAAATAATGGCCAGATGTTAGCATATCCAATCTTTGTAAGTACGAAACCACAAAGAAGTGTTACGATTGTTGAGAAATATGTATTGCAAAGTAACTTTCTCCAGCCTTCTGCGTGTTCCATATCATCTACGCTGAAAAGCTCCTGGAAGCTCATACGTCCGATACGTGCAACTGCATCAAGTGATGTAAGGGCAAGTGCTGATACACACATTGTCATAAATACTGTTGCGAAATGTACTGGAACACCAAACATTTCAAAGAAACCTGCTACACCACGGCTGAATATCTGGAATGGAGTACCTGCTGCAGCTGTACCATCAGCGGCTGCGGCTGCACCTGCTACACAAAGAGCAAGAACTGCAAGTAAGCTTTCAAGTACCATAGCACCATAACCAACCTTAAGCATATCCTTTTCATTCTCTACTGTCTTAGAAGATGTACCAGATGAAACAAGGCTGTGGAAACCTGAAACAGCACCACATGCAACTGTTACAAAAAGGATAGGGAACATTGTTCCAAGCTTAGCATTGTTAAATCCTGTGTATACAGGAAGGTTCATAGATGGATGGGCAACTACAAGACCAAGTGCTGCTCCAACTATCATAGCGATAAACATAAATGTTGTCATATAATCTCTTGGCTGCTTCATAAGCCACATTGGCATAACTGCTGCAAAGAAGATATATACGAATGTGATATAGCTCCATGCATTCTTACCTAAGATAATTGGACAGAAGTTACCAATTACAAACGAAGCAACAATAAATGCAATACCAACTACTGCTTCTTTCCAGCCTGAAAGATTAAACTTCTTCTGGATAAGACCAAATACTACTGCGAATACCATAAACATAATTGATACTGTACCAGCAGAACCATTAGTTGAAGCTGCTGGTGCTAACTGTGATGCTCCATCAACTACTGTATATGCATTAAATGTACCTGCAACCATATCAGCAAATGCTGCAATAACGATAAGTGTAAATAACCAGCAGAAAAGTAAGAAAATCTTACGTCCAAACTTACCGATATATTTCTCAATGATCATACCCATTGACTTACCTTCGTTCTTAACTGAGGCATATAAAGCACCGAAGTCTGTTACAGCACCAAAGAATACACCACCGATAAGAATCCAGAGTAATACTGGTAACCATCCAAATGCTGCTGCCTGAATAGCACCTGTTACAGGACCTGCACCAGCGATTGATGAGAACTGATGACTAAATACAGTCCATCCTTTGGTTGGAACATAATCTTTTCCATCATTGTACTTTACGGCAGGTGTTTCTGCCTTAGGGTCTATACCCCACTTGTTTGCTAACCAACGGCCATATACCATATAGGCACCAAATAATATAACAGCCGCGATTAAAACGATTACTAAAGTGTTCATAATGTCACTCTCCTATATATAATATTAGCTGAGCAAATAAATATTCCCAGCCTATTTCACTAGCCAAATACAATGAACGCAGAAAAACGGAAATTAAAAATAACTAATTCCATAATGCAAAAAACCTTCGCCTCTGCACATATCTTAACGATATCGTACAAAGACGAAGGTAAATTACATTACTTCCGCGTTACCACTTTGCTTGCCGGATAAATCCGACCTCTCTACTGCCACATATATGGCATGCCCTGTTAACGATGGGTACCGGTTCTGACTACTAAATTAATATCTTTCACCAAAACTGCTTGCAGGTGAGGGCTTATCTATTCCTTGCTACCGTTTCTCATCAACCAACGGCTCTCTGTAGGCGGTGATATAAATAAATCATTTCCTGTTCTTCGCATTTGACTATTGAATTAAGTAATAAGATAATCTCTTCATTTTAATTTGTCAATAAAAAATTTAATTATTTTTTTGTATTTTTAATGTATTTTTAATTTGACTACATTTCTACTATATCTTTACTGTAACATTTATTATGTTCTGAATATCTTTAAAGCATCTATTGTCTGCTGTATAAGGTCATCCACACTCAAGCCAGGCATATCTGCTCTATTTTAAATAACCTCTCTTGAACAGCCAGCAGCAAAACCTTTGCTCTTGTTATAGTTGTGAATAAAGGGAATATTTGATTTTTTTATAATCACTCTGATGTATATTATATATCATTTTGGTATGGTATATATTTATTTTATATATTAATAAATTACAAACTTTATAATTATATACATATATAAGTATATGAAAATTTAAGATTTTTTTAATATTTACAGCTGGTTTTATTGACACAATTCTTTTATAACATTATAATTATTAGATAAAGATGCGTGAAGATATATAATTTTGCACAAATTAATCTAATTTAAGGAGCGTGATTCCAATGAAAAATATTAAGGTTCGAACAAAGCTTACTATAATTCTGGCTTTAGTAATTGTCCTTGTAACTTCTGAAAGTTTTATTTCTATTAAAAATATGAACCAGTTAAAAAACAAGGCACTTGAAACTATGGACACATCATCAAGACAGAACTATGATGATTCTATTAAAGAGCAGGTTGGTGTTGTCATCTCCCTGTTATCGGAAATTAATAATGAATATAAGTCTGGTAAATATACTCTTGATGAAGCTAAAAAAATAGCCGCTGATGAAATCCGTCAGATGCGTTATGGCGAAGCTGGATATTTCTGGGTTGACCAGTCCGATGGTAAAAATATTGTTCTGCTTGGAAGTTCAACTGAAGGTACTAATCGTATGAATACTAAAGATGCTGATGGATACCAGATGGTCAAGGAAATAATACGTGTTGCAGTCCAGGATGGTGGTGGTTATACAGATTATGTATTTCCTAAGGAGGGAGAAACAGAACCTTCACCAAAGCGTTCTTACAGCGAATACTTCAAACCTTTTGACTGGGTTGTTGGTACTGGCAACTATACTGATTACATAGACACTGCTATTGCACAGCAGGATGAGGAATTCACCAGCTATGCTTCAAGCAAAGCTATTTCGCTTATTTTATGCAGCGTATGTATGCTTATTGTTGTTGCTATACTCGTTGCTCTCATCGCAATTGATATTACTAAATCATTAAGAAAAATAAAAGAACAATTCGAAGTAATTGCCGGTGGTAATTTTGCCACAAAAATGCAACAGCCTATGCTTAAGCGTAAGGATGATTTCGGACAGCTAGCCAATGCACTTGAAACTATGCGCGAATCTGTACGAAGCCTGTTAGCTCAGGTAAAAAACGAGGCTGCCAATATTGATAAGGTTGTAGAAACTATCGACACTAATGTATACAATCTTAATGCAGAAATTGAAGACGTATCTGCAACAACAGAAGAGCTTGCTGCAAGTTCAGAGGAAACTGCCGCCTCTGCTGAACAGATTAACGGAATGACACAGCAGATTGAAGAAGCTGCAAGGGAAATTGCCATAAGAGCACAGGATGGTGCAACTGAATCCCAGGACATCCATAAACGTGCTGTAAAGACTAAGGATGATACTGTAGAAAACCGTCAGAAAGTTAAACAGATGATGGCTGACATCAGAGTAAATCTTGAGCAGGCTCTTGAAGATGCCAAAGTAGTTGACCAGATTGGTGTGCTTGCCGACTCTATCCTGAATATTACTGCACAGACCAATCTGCTTGCCCTTAACGCTTCTATTGAAGCTGCAAGAGCTGGTGAGGCTGGTAAAGGCTTTGCGGTTGTTGCAGAGGAAATACGTGTATTAGCTGAACAGTCTAAAGATGCTGTAGCCAACATTCAGGCTGTTACAGAAAATGTAAACAAAGCTGTAGGCAACCTGACAAGCGATTCTAACCGCCTGCTTGATTTCGTTGATACTGATATTGTTGAATGTCTTAACGGATTTGAAAAGATGGCTGATGACTATAATATGGATGCTTCCAACATTAACGATCTTGTATCTGATTTCAGTGCAACATCAGAAGAGCTTGTTGCATCTATAAGCAATATCACTCAGGCGATAGATGGAATCACTTCCGCTTCTAATGACAGTGCAACTGGAACAACCAACATAGCCCAGAAGACAATTATAATTGTAAAAGGCTCAGAAGCCGTTATGAATGGAGCTAAAACTGCAGAAGCCTCTGCTGCTGAACTTCGTAAGAATGTTAATAACTTTGTTATTGATTAATTTTATATATTGCAGAAATTACGGGTGTGGAAATGTTTGTTTCCACACCTATTACATTCCTCTGCTTTATTCTTTTATATTTTTCCTTAATATGCAGATATACCCGGCTCCACAACAATATGAAGCCGGGTATGATTAATTATCTTTAGTTTCTACTTATTGCTAATCTTATTATCCTCATCAATGACTTTAGATACTATCTGCCATTTGTCTGATTATAACAATAAGATAAATAATCTCTTTACTTTATACATTCTTCTTTCTTGTTACAGCAGCAATACCTGCTAATGCAATTGCCATCACACACAGAACAGCATACAATGCTATAGGTGTGCTGTCTCCTGTTGCTATTCCGCCTGTTGCTGTATTATCAGCATTCTCTGTTGTTACAGCATAATCTGCTATTACGACTGCATATTCAGATGCGTGACTAAAGTTAAGAGATATGTTACCATCTGCATCTATTGCACCTGCATTCTGGAATATCATTCTGCCTGTGCTGTCATAATAATAGAGATTGCCATATTTGCCAGCATATTCACTTCCTATATTGTATGTAAGACTTGCCTTGAATCCAAAATCTCCACTATATGCAAGTAAAATCTGCTTAACTGGATTATTGCCAGCAAGCTCTGATATAACATCATCTGGTATTGCATCAGAGTCTGTATCTACCGAAAGGTTAATATCCTTAAGATTATCAGCCTGAATATTATTACCATTGATAGTCCATTTATAACCATTCATATCAAGAACAATATCAACATCCTTACCCTTGGCAGCTTCTAACACATCCTTTGGCACAACTGTTGCTTCTGACATATCAACTGTATAAGTATCTCCAGCCTTGGCAGTATTAATTGCAGCTACAGCTTCCTGTATCTTATCAGATGATAACTTAGTTCCTTCATTGTTGCCTTTGTTTCCATCAGTTGTTGTCTGATTATTGTTACCACCGGTACTACCATTGTTATCATCAGTAGGTGGAACAGAATCGTCTATTTCCGCATCTGCCTCGAAATAATAACTTCCAGTATCTGTATTAATGATATATCCATTCTTTATATGACAACAACATCTACCATAAGCTGATTTCAATACATCTAATGTTGCTATTCAACATGCAGGAAAGATTACAAGTGGATATATATCTGCATTTCAATACATCTAATGTTACTATTCAACACCACGCCGTCTTCTTCGTCAATGCAAATGTCCAGATTTCAATACATCTAATGTTACTATTCAACTCAGCAATGGAATTGGCTGCAATTCCTGTCTTGTTATTTCAATACATCTAATGTTACTATTCAACATTGAGAATAGCAAAGAAAAAGGAGGATAAGTAAATTTCAATACATCTAATGTTACTATTCAACGCTTCTCTTGTCTCACAACAACAGTTAGCAAGCTGATTTCAATACATCTAATGTTACTATTCAACAGTATTCGCCTATTATTTCTTTGTTTTTTCGTCCTTATTTCAATACATCTAATGTTACTATTCAACTATGCAGGTCTACAAGCTGTTTACGATTGTAATTAATTTCAATACATCTAATGTTACTATTCAACTATGATTTCAGACCTCATACATCCTATTTTTTATTAATTTCAATACATCTAATGTTACTATTCAACTTTAGCAGCGAGTGGGAAAGCGGCACGATAATAACATTTCAATACATCTAATGTTACTATTCAACAGTCCTCCTGTTTCACAGCTACATCATACTTTTCTATTTCAATACATCTAATGTTACTATTCAACACTCTCCGCCGTCTGCAGGAACTGCCCCGCCTGCACATTTCAATACATCTAATGTTACTATTCAACCAGCAGATAAACTCTCTACAAATCCTTGGTCTAACATTTCAATACATCTAATGTTATTATTCAACGGCAGCAGAAATATGCAGAGATGAACTATTAGCTAATTTCAATACATCTAATGTTATTATTCAACTTCATATCTTGCTCCTAATAAAATGTCATACCGCTATTTCAATACATCTAATGTTATTATTCAACATTAAGCCGCTGTCCGTACTCTTTCTTCTCTTTGTCATTTCAATACATCTAATGTTATTATTCAACAATCTCTTGGTATTCTCTCACCACATTCATACATATTTCAATACATCTAATGTTATTATTCAACTTCTTGTATTCTTCCCACGCCTTGAGATATTCGGATTTCAATACATCTAATGTTATTATTCAACGCAAGGGGAATATTAAAATGCGGAGGTATATTTATAATTTCAATACATCTAATGTTATTATTCAACTAAGGCATTCTGTATATACTGTATTCACCATTACTATTTCAATACATCTAATGTTATTATTCAACTAATACAAAGACCTTGAACACGTTGTGTATTATATATTTCAATACATCTAATGTTATTATTCAACCCCATCCTTTTTCATCTGAATGAATACTAATTTCATTTCAATACATCTAATGTTATTATTCAACTTTCCGCCCTGTCCACCAATGCTAACATTCCTAAGCATTTCAATACATCTAATGTTATTATTCAACTCATTCAAGAGTTACAATTTGGAAAGACCCAGTTGTATTTCAATACATCTAATGTTATTATTCAACAATATGCAAAAGATGGGCTATGATTGGAAGTATCTATTTCAATACATCTAATGTTATTATTCAACTTTACTTTTGCTGGATTTATTACTGTATAATATTTATTTCAATACATCTAATGTTATTATTCAACGAGCTTGTAAAAGGTAAGCCAGTTACAATTCCTATATTTCAATACATCTAATGTTATTATTCAACCTGTAGCGGTGCAGAATACATCTACACAGGCTATATTTCAATACATCTAATGTTATTATTCAACAATATAAATAATAGTAATTGTAATAGTTATAACTAATTTCAATACATCTAATGTTATTATTCAACCAACGATTTTAAACCATCTATTTTACAGCCAATTCCACTATACCCACTATATTAGTACATTCTCATGAATTTTACCAGCCAATTCAATAATTATTTAAATTTATCTTTATTATTTGTTTAACCCACATATTTACAGGCTTTGTTAATATCTACACTAATAAACCGGCTGGTAATTTATTTAATTATTATATCATTAAATCTTCTCCTGTCAGCTCACCGCCATTTCCTAACACTTCTTCCCCAAACACACTGTCATTCTTAAGCTTGACAATACAGATAAAATCCTCATCCTCATTTATAACCTTTTTTAATTCTGCCCTCAGTGATATAAACCGAGATGGTGTCATATCACCTCTGAATACTGACTTTTGATAATGTGCTAAATATTTTTTACATATCTTAAATACTTTCTGCACTCTTTTTTCGCCAACATCATAAAATAAAAATGCATAATTATAATTCAATTCTTTCTCCATTACATACCTTCTTTCAGTCAAAATGGAACAAAATCTTTTCCTTCCAAAATACTTTTAATTAGTTTATAACAATCCAGCTTTAATGCTGTTCTGTACGATACTTTTCTTTTTAGTACCGGATGTGTAAATACACTTTCCATTCTGTCTTCAAAAGCCTGCACAAATATTTTTCTTCCATCTTCATTTAAAATGCAATAATTAACATTTTTATCAAAATGCTTTTCCACCTGTAATTTTCTATTATTAACCAAATCAAATATAGTTCTGTATACAATAACTGGCTTAAATACCTCACTTATATCAAGACTTAATGAAAATCTTCCTTCAGACGGCTCATGCAGAAAACTTATTCTCTGATCTAGATGTGTCTGATATATTGCTGAAATAGTTTTTGTATACAACAATGTATTTCCAAAAGAAATCAAGGCATTAATTGGATTGTCCGGTGGTCTTTTTACCCTTTTATTCATTACAAAATCATCTGGCAGAAAATATCTGAAATTATCATAAAAACGCATCCACACTTCACCCTCATATGCCATTAACTCCTTTACATCTTCTGCATGTTCAACAGATTTTAAAAAATCACTTTTTATCCAATCTATTGTTTCCTTAACTTCTTTTTTATTATGCTTATAATAATGATAAAGAAGTTCATAAATATTAAGTCCAATTCCTTTGACTATCGGTCTTGCAATACTCATTCTGTCATCGTTATATTTTCCAACCTGCTTTACTAAAAGCTTTCCACTAAGATAATGGTCCCTCGGATAATATGTACCGCTATATCCTCCATAGTAATTAAAGAAATGAACTATAATATTATTTTGTGACAAAAAGTCCAACAGCTTTGTATTAATACTAACCTCATTAAAACAAAATATTTCCTTCGTATTTTCTACTGGAATATACACATTTTTACCATTCTTGCGAAAACATAATGAATTATCTTTTCTTGTTAATTCTCCCATTGACATTATATATCTTGTACTTCCCATAACACGCCTTTCCTATTGCATCAGATATAACAATATTCATAATATGCACATTTTTTACACTTGCTGCTGTTAAGTATTTCTGGTGGCTTATCACTTGCAATTAACTCCTGTATTTCATTAACATACCCATCAAGTTCATTTTCCAGTTCTTCTGTTAATTCAAGAATCATAACTTTCTTATCGCTTTTATTCTTTTCTACAAACTCAAGTTTTCCTTTTCTTACTATTCCCTTATTTTTTAATACTTTTAAATAATACAATAGCTGCCATTTTGCTGCTTCTACATCTGCATCCGACTTTTTTACTTCTGTAAGATATTCTTTGGTAAGCTTATCAAGCCTTATATTGTCTATTGCAATCTCTGAATTACTTTTATCTGCCGCTTTTTCTTCGTGAATTGCCTTGCCTATCTTAACCTGCTCACTATTATCCTCCAGATTTAACCTGTTGCCGTGCAGATAGCATTGTCTTTTACAATGAAAATAATAATTAATCAATGTACCATTCACCTGCATACTAATTCTCCTTTCTATGCACGTTTTTCGCCTATTAAATTTGTGTCAAGTGTGCGCAGCCACAAATCATACGTATAAAAAATCAGATATTAATCTAATTTTTTACTACCTCCTTATATGAATAAATCTTCATTATCCTTGAATAGCTCTTTATTTAACACTCCATTTTCATCATAATAATCTTCGCCATTTTCAATATAAAAAATATCTCCTATCTGCTCATCCCACTCCAGATTTTCAATAACCGGTTTATGATTTTCATTGTATAATTCTATTTTAAACTGATACATAAACATATTCATTTTACTTCTGATATTATGTAGTTTAACGGTCTTTTCCTGATAAGACATATGATTATCCTGCAAAAGTTCTTTATACTCTTTCCATATTTTTTTACCATCTATAACATTATCAGGATTATTTTTATCAATAATATTTCTTGAAAAATATATCGAATACATCTGTCTGTTATCATCTATGAGTTTCATTTTATCTGCAACTTTATTAAAATCCAGCTTTCCTACTTCTTTTCTGATAAATTCATCTATATTATTATCGTTACATTGTCCCTGGGCATTTTTTAAAACTGGTATTACATATTTTTCATAATAATCATAAAAATCTTTAGAATTAAGTATTTCTCTTATTTCCTCATTCATTAAAGTATTATCAGTATCCACGCGGACATCTTGCCTGTATATTCCTTTAGCATCGTCCATATTAAAGAAATATACAACTCCATCTTTCCTGCACGACCTATTAATTCGCCCTATAAACTGTTCCTCGCTGTCAAGTCTTGATATATCTTTATATCCTATGTCCATATCTATATCTACACCTGCTTCAATAACCTGTGTTGCAACAAGAATGACTTCCTGCATATTTTCAATGTCAGCAATTATATCTTTACGTTCCTGTATGCTGCTATCGCCTGTTATTAACCTGACCGGACATTCTGCACTTTCACTTATATATGCATAAAATTCTTCTGCACTTGATTTTCTTATAAATTCTATAAGTATTCTCTTATTTTTATGTTGCAAAATGTGTTCTTCCAGCTCAGCAATTCCTATTTTTCTGTTAAGAAGTTCATAATTAACTTTCACCCTATTGGCAAACATTCTGTGATTAAAATATTTTTCTCTGTTATTTATCAATCTGACAGCTTTGGCATTATTATTGGTAAGCAATTCAAGATTAGGCAGAGTTGCTGACATTATAATTATTTTTATATCTAATAACTGTGCATATGCCTTTAGAAAATTTATCATTGCTCCCCATTTGTTATTGTTGTAACTTTGAATTTCATCTAAAACAATAACTGAATGACATAACTGATGAAATCCAAATGTACTACCTTTAGACCTGCCAAACATTGTATCAAATAAAGTAATATGAGTTGATAGCACTATAGGATAATTTAAAAATTGTCTATCCAATAATATTTTTTGATAATCTTCTATGGCATATTTCTCATTCTTATATAGATTTATATTTGAACTATTCTTTACTTTATATGGAGTAATTGAGTTTACTACAGCTATATTTGACATAATATCCTCTTTTTGTCCAAATATTTTCTCCATAGAATTCATATTCTGTTCAACTAAAGTATTAAACGGATATACATAAAAAATCTTTTTGCAATAGTCCGATTTTTTCAATAATTGAAAACTTAAATTAAATGCGGTATTACTCTTTCCACTTCCGGTTGGAGCTTCAAGATAGAATATCTTACTGTCTATATTGTTTTTCAGATTATATTCTGTTTCAAGAAACATTTCTGTCCGCAGTACATTTATCCCCTTAATATTTCCAATAACCGTGTCTTTATTAACTTTAGCAAGCTGTTCTTCATCTAATCTTTTAATATTCTTCTCATAATTACGTATACTTTTCTGTACGTCATTATTCTCATATTCATTTATTATGTTATCAATATTATTAACATTTCCATAATCGTTATTTTCATATCCATTCATAAATTCAGATGTTGCATAATAATCTGCTGCCACTAATAAAGAATATAAAAGCCTTGTCCACGCATACAAATAAATATTCTTTTCATTACTTTGATATGCCATTCTATTAAGCCATTCATCACGTTTTCTAAGCTTTACAACCGGCTCTTTGTATAACTCCTGTTTAAACATTTCGTACCAGTCATATGCATCTTTTCCTGAATTATCACCTTCTGTATTTTTTCCAGTCAACCCACTAAAAAAATATTCCAGATTATTCATATCACTATGATGCCTTGAAATTATATAAGAATAGATATACGCAAAGTCTTTAAGCACATCAGACTCATCCCTGTTAATTCTTCCATCACCTTTTGCTGTATTAATAATATCCAGAAAATAATCAAGATAAAAAATTGCCGATACAATAGAATGTCTGCTCGATATACTTTCAGGTGCATATTCCACTTTCCAGCTATTCTTCATTTTCAGCTTTTGAAATAAAGGATTTATCTTTCCAATATCGTGTAAAGTTACAACATTAACCGACATCAACTCAAATATATGTCTGGCTTCATTGGTAATATCACCCATATACAACTGCCCAAACTTTATAAATACTGTTTCAATATGTTTAGCTTCAACAATATTAAACCAATACTTCTGACAACGCTCTGTGTGCTCTGTTAAAGTTTCTTTTTGAGTTCCATCTTCTGATAAATGTGCATAACATTCATCTCCAAATTCCGTAATACTGTCTAACGGCAGCATTAAACTTTTTATATTAAACAACATTTTCCCATCACATTCTTTACTCATACTTGTCTATGTTTCCCCTTTCTCTCACTTACATAATTAATTAAAAATGCCACATCAGACAAAATGAACTTACAATAAATTCCCATTGCCTGATGTGACATCATTAATATAATTATTAGTAAAACTCCAAAACCTTACCTTCTGTTTTATAAAGCTTATATAACTTATCATCATTTATATCCACTAACATATTAGTATAACAGAGATCTGCATATTCATATAAGTTAGTGTATCCATCAAGAGCAACTGGCAATTTTTCAGCATATTTAAACACTTCTATATCATCTTCATCATCAGGCATAATTAAACTGCCCGTTTCCTTTAAAAACATACTAGATATAACTGCTTCTTTTAATATTGTTTCCTCAACAACAACTTTTTCTACATTTGTAATATCTGCTGGATGATCGTTTTTACCAAGATAAGGAAAATAAACGCACTTTCCTTGTTGTAAAAATCCAGCCAGTTTCTCGGCTTCTTCACAGTCAATCAGTACATATATATCCCACACTGGATTTTCTAACCATTGCTCTTTTATAATAAGATTACCGCCCTGTTCAGCACTTGCATAACCTACTGAATTATTAAATATCTGGACTTTCTTAGGTATATATCCACGTTCATTTTTAGGCACAACTGACACTTTTATATGTCTTAATTTTTCATAGAATTCAGGATAATCAACTTCTATAGGCTGCCCCTTCTTTTCCTTTTTCCATTCTTTCTGTGCGTATCCACCATACCCTAATATTGCACCAAATATTCCTAACAAAGCAACCTTATGTATATGGCTATATGTAAAATAATAATAGGCATTAACTTCCGGTTTCTTAAAAAAGGCATTTCTGCCACTTAATGTAAATTTAACAGCCTCCATACATTACACCTCTTTTTGTGTAATAATATCATAAAGCTTCTCCCCTTTAATTCCAGATACAATCTTAGTTGTATGTGGATTAAAGTAAACTTCAACGTCCTTTATTCTATCTCCGATATTATTAAGTATTTCTGCAACTCCACTTATATCTATTGTATTAAGTTTATCACCTTTTTCAAAGTTTATGTATTCAGATAAATTAGGAAGATATGTATCTATCTCTGTCTCTACAAATATTGCAAATTCATTCTCGCAGCCTTCTTTAGCATTAGTTGCATAAGCTGTTGCACTTACTAAAGCAGTTCTTTTAAAGTTCTCATAATCTTCCTCTGTATATCCGTCTGTAACTCCAAGACTTACCAGTTCCTTATATGCAAGTGGATTAATTACAAATGGATAGAAGTAATGTGCTTCATCGCTTGTAATTTTTGTTCCTAATGTTGAATTCTTTGCCTCTTCATTTTTCTCGCTATCTTTACTTGCATCTCTGAATGGAGAAAGTATCTGCTGTTCTTCTGCATTCGTTTCCTTATATTTATTAAAGCCTTGTCCAAACTGAACTGCTCCTGTTATCGAAAAGTTATTCTTTGCTTCCGCAAATGTTGCTCCAAAATTCTTAACATCTACAGCAGACATAAGATTGGTAAGAACTTCTTTGGAATTATTGCACTCTTTCAAGTCTCCAACATTAAATAATTCTTCATAACGCTCTTTTAATGAATTTGGTACAAGTGCTCCATCCTTGGAAAACTTCATAGACTTAATATATAATACTTTCTTTCCCTCATCGTTCCACATTTTCTTCATAGGATACTTTAAAGCTTTATCACTTCCGTACACATCTCCATTCTGCATACTCTTTGGATAGCCTGTAAAATCTGCATTCCAATTAGCCATAATTGAAGAAATTCCTATAACTCCATATACTCTCTTATCCATATTAATCCTCATTTCTGCGCACATTTTTTTTACATAACAAATTTGTGCCAAGTGCACTAAGGCACAAATTCTGCGTATGAAAAATATATTTTTCACACTAATTATTCTCCTCTGACTTCTTTGACTCGTATATAAGATTATTACTTATATATCCTGCTATTATATCATCGCTTATTACCTTTCCACTTGGAATATACGACAAAATCATTTGATAAAGATTGTTATATCTATTATTATTAATTTTTATTGCATAATTATATTTCTTATAAAATTGTTTCAATTTACTTTTTATAACATCGTCACTTGTAGCATTAATAAATGGATTTGACAATGAATGATATTTATCTTTTGATTTATTTAAAGAAATATAATATCTGACAAGCTGACCAACTGCATAATAATATTCTTTTTTACTTTCTATATGACTATGTTTTTGCTGATTAATTTTTTTACTAAGAGTATTTCTTATATCTATATAACTATCTTCTATATCTTTTATATTTTCCATATCATTCCCTCCCAAATACATATCTAATGATTTCATCAGGTTAAACTGCTTAACCGCTTTTCCCATATAACCATTAGTAATTGAACTCTTAATAATATTCATACTTACCAAATGCAGAACTCTTTGTATACCTTTACTCTGACCCTTATAGAGCCACGCAAATATAGCATCTCTTGATAATAATATATTTCTCTTCAAAACAGCATCTGCATTTATTTTATCTTCATCTGAAAAGAAATTGCCAGACAACCACTTAGAAAATAATACTTCGTTGATTACAGCAAGCAATTCTTTCTTATTACCATATTTCCTATATTGTTCATCTGTAACATCATCTTCCAAAACATTAGAATATATAAATGGCTTATAAAGATTATACTTATAATCAACTATAGTATCCTGATGTTCAATAGCTATTTCCTTACCTTTTTGAATTTGTAAAAAGAATCCTGAAAAATCTCCCTCAATAAATTCTCCATTTTTCAAAGCTGTAATTCCATTTTTGTTATACTTGCTATCAAAAACCGAATTATCAAAAAACAAATTCGTATTGCCTTTATTAGCTTCATTCATAAGATAGTCAAAAAACATTCTCTGAACAGCGGCACTTTGTGGAGTCAGCAGATATGGAACTGTTTTCTTTCGTGTCTTGTGTTCCATATATGGTTTCTTGGAGTTCAATGCAAGATTATCATTAGGAAGTCCTAGTATCTGTCCATCAATTTCGATATTATAATCGTTCTTATTATAAATTTTAGTCATAAGATAACGTTGTTCTTCCCTAACATACAGTTCTTTATCATCTTCAAAAAATATCTTAAGATAATTCTTGCCTGTTAACTCTATCCCCATATCTTTAAGCTTAAATATATTCTGTTTTATCCAGTTTCTTGAATATTCCAGCTTTTCCTGATTAACATCGCCTACCTTTTCAGCTATATAATCATACATTTTCGCATCCTGAACATTTTTGTACTTTACTCTTGGATTTTTTAATACATCATAATATCTGTCAATCGCCTGCATATCAAGCTTTCCATTATCCAGACTATCCTGCTTCACCCAGAACGACAAATAACTATTGGAATGTATTACTTTTTTCGGATCCTGTGGCTTGTCCATACTTACCAGTCTGCTATGGTAATCATAAAACTTAATGTCATCATCTAATTGACTACCGCTTATTATACCGTTTAATGTTCTTGTCTTCTTATCAAGCTTAAATGACCTGCTCTTTAACGTTCCATCCTTCTGCACAACAATATAATCACCATCTGCCGGAATATAGCTATCTAATATAAATTTTTCCCGATTTCCAAATTGTTCTTCGGTCTTTTCAAGCTCACTGGCAAATATTTCAATGCAATCTTTTAACAAGCATATCCACCTCCATCATCTTAATATTTTGTAATATAAATATATAACTATAAATAATACGCAATTATATATATTTATAATTACAATATCCAGCTCCTCTGGAATTCATTTCGCTAATTCCTGTTCCAATCAGAAAATATGCTAATTCCTGAGCCTTTTTATTATCGGCTATCTTAAGGTCAAACTTATCACCAAGAAGTGTAATGCCTTTATACCTAAACTTCACCGGCTTCTTATTAAGGAACTGTATTGATGTATATAAATCAAAATCTTCATCTAGCTTGCTATTAGTAAAAGCATTATATTTTTTAACAGCATTTATAAAAAGTCTCTGCTCATACTGCTCTACTGAGTAATTATCCTTCCAGTATCCAGTATCATTCTTTTGAATTGCCGGTGTCAGGGTATATATCTCCTCAATAAATCTCTTTGGAATAATTCTTTTCTCAACTGTCAAACCTTTTAATGTTTCTGTATAATGATTAGCAAGCACCTTGGACATATAAGATGCCAGTTCATATTTAACTGTTCTTATTGTCATCGTGTATATGCTGTCTTTCTTATATATTCCCGAACGCTCAAGAGGATATAAGCCATTGTACGTATACATCTTATATCCTGTGTTCTCGTGGTATGTCAACCACTCATCACTCAATGCCAGTGCTGAGTCTATGTAATCTGATTCTATTGATAACATATCGTCAACTGGTATATCTTTAAGAGTATATAATTTAATTTTTAATTCATATACTTTAATATTCATTGTATCACCTCTTTTCACTTCAACGTTATTATATATTAATTATAACTCTCCTCTATAAATAAAATTGTAACATATTTTCTAGAAAACATTCACAAAACATTCAAAAAATATCTAATTTATGTTGTTAAATAATGATAAATTTGTATATAATATAAAATATGTACTTAAATATTAAGTTATCATATTTAAACAATAACATATATTGTATTTAAATACGCTTTTTTGTATTATTTTTATAAACCCAGCATACTATGTGTGTGTATTTTATTTTCTATAGTATATATTTAATTTATTAATTTACTTATTATTTAATATTTTTAAAGTGATAATGCAAAACATTTTCAATATGCAAAAATTTATACATCTAATATTAATGTTCAATAAACATTTACTCTGGTCTTACCTGTTACTGAGTAAACACCTATCGATTTTATCTCAAACTTGACCGCTCCTATTCTTTCATGTAACTCTATTTTAGCAGTTTCAAGAATATATGGTATCAACTCTAAAGTATATACTTTATTACATTTCTTTAAATCCTCTAGTGGAACACAACAGAAATCCAGATCAATTCTTTCATTATCCAGCTCATCATATCCATAAAACACTCCATCTAATGGAATATTACCATTCACCAGATGCACATTATAATATAAGCATATCTGATGACAGGGTCTTCCCCCATGGAAAATAAATTTCTCCGATTGCCAACAGATTATCTACCTCTATCTTTGTATGAAGCTCTTCTTAAAATTCCCGTTTAAGAGTTTCCATACTTATCTCCATAGCTGCAACGTGTCCGCCAATAATAGCATAATCATCATTCTTTGGACGCTGTAACAAGATTTTATCATTATGTATCAATATACCGCCAACTCTGTACGAAAATACAAAATCATCATTTTTAAATAAAATATCCACTTATATCCCCGCTTTCACTCGTGTAGTGAAACTTATTATATTAGTGAAATTCTCCTACATATCCATTCTTATCTTATCAATCAAAATAACATCTGCCGGCAGCCATTCAACCTCATCAAGATGCTCCTTAGTCAACCATTTTGCATTTTCATGTTCCTTTAACTTCAATTCTCCGCTTACTATCTCACACCAAAAACAATCCATTAAAAGATGAAAATTGGGATAATCGTATTCAATTGTATCTATTAAATTTCCAATTTTAACTTTTGTATCTAATTCTTCCATAATTTCTCGTTTTAATGCTTCCTGTGGTGTCTCTCCTGCCTCTATTTTTCCTCCTGGAAATTCCCAGCCATCCTTGAATTCTCCATACCCGCGCTGCGTTGCGAATATAATAGGCTCCCCATTATCATTAACTTCTTTTATTACTGCTGCAACTACTTTAACTGTTTTCATATAATTCTTGTATGACAATTATAAAACTAATTATCTCACTTTCCTTCTTTCTTTTAATATCGTGATTTAATGCAATAAATCAAGTAAAAAAGTCTTTTTCTGCAAGCACAAACGACTTTTTATACTTTTGACATATACATAATATTTATGAATTTACAATATACTCATATATATCTTCACGTACTGGAACATCAAGTATCCACTCTATCTCAACTGCTGTTTTCTGTGTATTTGGCATTGTAAATTCCTTAGTATTTCCACTAGCCGTCATATGCCCAAGATAATAAAATTCCTTAGAAATCTTATCGTCCTTATTCTTTCGCACAAAAAGTTCTACTCTAATTCCTCTCTCTTTAGCCTTAAGAAAATTCTGTACATCCTCAGATTGCAGACTCCTTCCCGATTTTGATATTGCTATCAATCGATCCCTAAATCCTGGTTCAAAATGATCCTCATATTTTGTTGTGTCACTAATATCATCCGATTTATCATAATTAATAAATACTGGAAATGTCTTTGTTTTCTTATCATATTTATAACCACCAATATTTAATGGAACTTCATTCTGTTCCCAATTAAGCAGACGACATACGTCCTCATACGTATATTTTTGATAAAGGACAAAATCTGTTACATCATAACTTTGTTTATAATCTCTCTCATATCTACTTATTCCAAAATCAACAAGTTCTTTAATAATATTATAAAAATCTTTATTTGATAGCATTTCAAGAAATGTTTTTGTTGGCTTATAATCATTACCTTCCTTTTCTATAAAAACACACTGTGCATATGTTTTCTTACCAGATCCTGCCGGAAATTCATTAGTCATAACATTTATAATATTTTCCTTCTGTTCCTTGCTAATTGATTTACCATAAGTCAACATATCCTGTGAAAGGCTTGAAAATAATCCACATTTGGACAATCCTTTTGCATACATAAGCATTCTCTTAAGTAATTGTAATTCTTGAATTCTCTTACCATTTGCCAATTTCTTGGAAATAAATTCGACTATCTTTTCTTCTTCCTGTGAAAGACGAAGCTTATAATCCTTCTCATATTTAACTAAAAACTTATAATACGAACCCAGACTATTATTATCAAAAATACGGGCAACATCCATTTCTCCATAATCATCAAAATCCCGTAAATGTGGTATTCTTCCTAATTTATTCTTAAGATTTGCGTAATTTTCTTTTATCAGTTTAATATCACTAAAATTAGCATTATCAACAGATGCAAATATTCTTTTCTTACTTATTTCATCAAAATGCACTGTAGATGCACCTGGAATAACCCTTCCACCTTCCATAATGTATCTACGTATATTATCTTTATTGTAAGTTCTATCCCCTGACTGTGCTATTGGAATCATAAAATTATTATTATAATTACCAATAAAATCAAGAATAACAACATACTCTTTTCCATCGGCCTTTCTAAGTCCTCGTCCCAACTGCTGTATAAATATTATCGGCGATTGTGTCGGTCTAAGCATAATAACCTGATTAACCTCTACAATGTCAACACCTTCATTCAATATTTCTACAGAAAATATATAGTCTAACGGCTTCTTATCAATATTTTTCTCATTCTCATCCATTGCAAGTCTCTCAAATGCATTCTGCCTTTCCTGTTCCGTTGCATCACCATTCAACGCTATCGTACGAAAATATTTTCCTGTGTCTGGATTAACTATATTATTAAATTTATGTGATAATCCCTGTGTTTCTTTGATACTGCTACAAAATATAAGACCTTTAACTTTTTCTCCACTATATCCATAATAATTTGCCTGCTGGATTATATGCCTTACACGTTCATCGCTTGTAAGCATACTAAAATCATGATTTTCTTTAACATCTCCAACTACAGACAAATCAGTAATTCCAAAATAATGAAATGGACACAACAAGTTTTCTTCTATGGCCTGTTGTAAACGTATCTCATATGCAATCTTATAATTGAACAACTCATAAACATTTCTACCTGCAATATTATCATCCCGCTTATCAGGAGTTGCTGTCATTCCAATCCACAACTTAGGCGTAAAATGTTTCATAATCTTCTGATATGTATCAGCAGTTACATGATGTGCTTCATCAAAAATAGTACAGTCAAATGCATTTTTATCATATTGAAGCAAATGTTCATCCCTATTTAAAGTCTGAACAGTAGCAAATACATAATCCGCTTCATATTCATGATAACCTGCACCAACCAAACCCATAGAAACAGATTTTGCAAACACCTTCTCATAAGATTTCTTAGTCTGTCTTGCAAGCTGTCCTCTATGAACTAAAAATAAAACTTTTTTAAATCCAAGCTCTCTCATTGCAAATGCAGAAGCATAAGTCTTACCTGTTCCTGTCGCCGATATAAGAAGTGCCCTGTCCTCGCCTTCTTCTAAAATCTTCTTCAGATTTGTAATAAATCCAATCTGCATACTGTTTGGCTTTAGCTTATATTTTTCAAGCGATACAATATTATCAATCCTCGCAATATCTCTCTGATGTTTAATAATTTCATATTGTTCTTTATAATTGTCGTAAAACTCATTAAAATCTAAGGCATAACTAGAATTCCATAATCTATTAAATTCATCAACTATTTCCTTCGCTATCTTCCCTTGCTTAGTTGATACAAGCTTAGTATTCCACTCATGATTACTGGTAAGTGCTGCACTTGTTATATTCGAACTTCCAATGATAATACGATATACTTCATCTGTTTTAAAAATATATCCTTTTGTATGAAATCCTTCATCTGCTTCTTGTACATCATACATTTTTAATGTAATATTTGATAATCCATTAAGCTTCTCCAATGCTTTAGGCTCACTAAAATTCAAATAATTAGTTGTGAGAATTTCACCTGGAATATTTTTCTTTTCCAAATCTTTAAATGTCTGAAGTAATGGTGTGATTCCGCTCATAGTAATAAATGCAACACTGATCTGAAACTTATCACATCTTAACAGCTCATCTTCAATCGAAGATAAAACTTTCTTACCAGATTTATAATTATTCAATACAAACTGAGGACAATAAAAACTGTCAGAAGCAACAGAACCATCTATGTATGCAGTTTCTAATCCTAATTGTAATTCATTTATTTTATCCATATTGATATCCATTCAATTAATATTTATTATATCAATTATATTATTTATTGTAATATGTTGCAATGAAAGTATCCATTTTTCTGAAGTATCCTCAACATGTTCTAATAACTTTAACCCTGCAAAGCCAGATAATTAATCATAATATCTACATCAACTCTTCGCCACATGACCTTCAATGGGTATCATATAGGTATCACGACAAAAGAAAAAGCCCCATAAATGGCTTATTTACGCCATTTATGAAGCTCTGTTTACTATTCAAACTTTTCCCCATGGAAGTATCATCAAATCGAAAACGCTGATTTTATGCTGCATTCCACCGCATCTATTTCATTAAATGTTACTCTTTTCATGTCGTTTTCAAAAACTTTAGTAGCAAATTAGTTGCAATTATTCAATATTGCATCTACGAAGTCCATGGCAGATATAATCTGCTTTTACTACTAAAAACGAATAATCAAATGTGGCTTGCGGGTGCTTAACTGTGCCTGCTGCCACGCCAACTATGAAAGGAGCTTTTCTATGAGCAATCAACACAAACATCCAACTATAAGTTTTAGAATCAGCGATGCTGAACGCAAACAAATCGAAGCCCGCATCCTTGCCAGTGGCATGATGAAAAAAGATTACTTTGTCCGTTCCTGCATCTATAACCGCATCTGCGTTGTCGGCAAGAAAGAAACTATATATCCCTCTTGTGCAGACTGTTAATACTCTGTATCTGCAATTACCTGAAATGTAGAAAGCATTTACCACACCAAACTGCACTCCCGATACTCTTCCTACGTCAGAAGCCATTAAGGACTTACATATCGAATACACTAATATGCTTACAGCTATTATCGACCTGCTGGATGGTGCAAAATATCTGTGGGAAGGAGACTGTCATGAACAATAATCTTAATTTTCTATTCGGTATGTACGAACCCGCCACAGACTCCATTATCGCCAACATCGATGAGAACACAATTCTTGTTATCCGTTGCAAAGAATGTAATTCCTCTGTTATCTTTGATGACCCGAATGATGTTGTATATCTATACCGGTTGGCAATGGAAACACCTCTGCTTTATGCCAAATTCGCATTGAAAGAAAACGGATTGCAGAATTATGTGGATGCTATGAATTGGTTCAATTATTAGTTCCGATCTGCTTATATTAAGATAAACTTCTTTAACCTTAGCCCAAATGATTATTGAAGTTTATCTTATTCCATTTTCTGCTAATATTCTGCCAATTTCATATAACGCACCAATTTCAAATCTCGCTACCTTATATAATTTTTCATCATTCATTTTATTTCTGAAATAAATACCATCAAAATACATATAATCATATGTTGGTACAAGATCATATGGCTGATTTGCTTGTATCGTTCCTTCTCCCTTTAAAATGCCCGACAAAGTGGAATGATTTCCATTATAAACAATTGTTAAACCTATAGGATAAATATATGTGGCCATATGATTTATTTTGTCATATTCAAATAAATTACCTACATTTTGCCCTATATTTAATAATGCATTAACAAATCGTTCTTTATTCCACGCACATACCAATATTGCATCTTTTGATAAATCTATATTAATATTGCTCTCTCCTAATTCAAAACTCTTACTATTGTTAAGTTTATCGCTATTAATTAAATACTCTCCTATATCTTTGTATATACTTTGAACATCTGTAACTTCTTCATCCTCATACAATTCACGTACTATATCATATAAATGATAATTTGACATTGCTCTTATAAGTGAATAAACAGGATTTTTTCTCACATCCTTAATATCATTTTTTTTGATGAGATTATGTGTTGTCTTTAACACGCTATTTAGTCTCTCTTTTTTCTTTTTATCCTCATTACAAAATAAGAACATCATTTTCCTCCTAAAGTTTCTTCTCCACCTTCTCCAATTCATCCAACAATGCTGGTTTTCTTGGATATCTCTGCATCAATTCCTCAATTAGAGATTTAGCAGTATCATTCCCCTTCCATTTTATAAGCTGTGCAATATTCTTCGTTATCTTCTTATATTCTCGTCTATCCTTCGCCTGAGCACAACTCTCACTTATTTCTTTATAACACAACTCATATACCTGTTCTGGATATTCCTTCACCAAATACTTCCCATAATAAAACAAATCATACGGATTCCCCATTACCTCTTCAAGCAATCTCTTCTTTTCATTTTCAGAAATAAGAATATTGCGATAGCAAACAGTTCGCTTGCTATCCTTTAATTCATTCAATAGACTCTCGTAATTCTCATTCCACGCACCGCACTTTTTATAAATCTGTTTCAAAACGTCCCAGAACTTCTCATTTTCCATTAATAACAGCTTTTTTGCCTGTGCGATTAGCTTTTCCGTATTGTTTGCAACCTTATATATGTCATATAGCATGTTATTCCAATCTTCCTGATCGCTACTATTATAATGCCATGTCTCTTCTGCATTTGCTTTCTCTAAACAAAGTTTCTCTGCTTCATCATAATTCTTATCTTCCATAGCATCCTTGATAGCAATAATACGGTGTTTATTTATTGCAATATTCTGATATAGTTCCTTCTGTGTATTCTTTTTGCCATATAAATGTCTATGTAAAAGGTATCTTACAATCAAATCTTCTTTTTTCGTATATTCCGGGTAATAATCCTCCCGTGAAATTTCCAAAAGGGTATCCAAAACCTTTTCAAGCTTCTTTGCACTCTTTTCGTCGCATAGGCAAATCCCACATTTCAGCAAATCATAACGCCAGTCAGTCCAACCATCAAAAACATTCTTTTTTGCCTCTTTTATAATCAATGCAAGTGCTTGATCTCGCATCTGTTTATCCTGTTTTTCAACTTCTTTTGCGCATTTTTTTATTAATTCGTATGTACACATGATAACATCTGTAAGCATTCCCGAACTACTATCTGCATGAGATGCTAACCTAACACCAGATACCAGTATATATGTAGCCGCCTCAAGTGCAACCATATAACCACGCATTTCTAAAGTCTCAGCACACATATCAAGACAGTCATGCATATCCATACAAATATTATCACAGCTGCTCCAACCAATGTATCCCCGATGGGTGTTACATTTAACTGATGCAGCAATTGTGTTTTTCACTATCGGTATAATATCTTCTGTGGGTATCATAGTAGCCCCTTTCTTTTATTCTACAATATCAATCTTATGTCTTTCACACCATTGCGTTGCGATTTTTTCATATACTTCATCACGATATTGGTACCAATGTTTCTCCTCTGCTGTATGCAGAACTTGCTCTTAAAACTGATGGTCTGCAAGAATATGTTGATGCTATGAATGAATTTAATTAAACTTACATACTCCCTCTGAGTCTTAAGTTTCTCTCCGAGTTTCTTTTGAGTTTTCATCGAGTTTTTTCTGAAAACAACTCGATAAAAACTCAATTAAATTCTCAATTGCTCTCGATCAAGAAATATATATTTTATATCAAGCTATAGCCTCACAAAATGTTGCATTATCTCTTTCAAATCATCGCTAAAATCTTCTAAATCTTCCATAGTAATGGCTCCTTCATTCAGGAGCGAAAGCATAATATAAAATTGATTTGACCTGCTCATCTCACATTGCACTCCACAATCTTTCTTATCCTCTTTTATTCTTTTCTCCAATGTCCAAAATTTTTCAGATGACTTTCCATCTCCACATAGTATTTCAATATATTCTTTGTTGAGCTTATCCATATAAGCTTCTTGCCATCCAGCTATTTTACTTCTGAATATTTTCCAGTCCTTTTCTGAGAATTTGTTCATGCTTATTATCTCCTACATTACATCCACTTCTACACTTTAATATACCTTCTTCTTTTTGTAGTTCCAATACAAGCTAATAACTCCATATTTACCAATTCATTTAATAACTGCCTTGTCCTTGGACCTTTTAAACCTATCTTTTCTGCTACCTGCTCTGTGCTATATTCAACCCCAGCATCCATATAGGCTAAAATCTGCTTCTGCCTTTCTGACAAATCTATTGCTTTCATTTTTTTTAAATTCGCTGATTTTTCTGCTGATTCTGCTGATTTTTCTGCTGATTCATCATCAGATTTCTTTTCCATCTTCATAACAAGTGTAACCTGATCAAGATTTGTATCTTCAATCAATTCTGGTTTTTTCCATCCTTCCGACTTCCACACATCAAGAATCGTCGGGAATCCTGAGCCAGCATTATCGCCAAATCCAACCAATCTAAGCATAGTCTGCATATGAGGATTTCTTGATTTTGAATTACCGCCTCGATAAATATCTTCAAGTGGAAGTTTCAGAATTCCTGGGTTTGTAAATTCAAATGCATCTGACTTCTTTATTACCTTTAAAACTCCAGCATCCATCAAATAATCCGCATGTATAATCATATTTACAAAGCCCTCGCGAACTGCTTTGTGAACCGGAGTATCATCTATACGCTGAACGCCACCTTCCAATTTAAATGGCTTTTTTAAGTCCTCCGTTAATTTAGGTGTTACTTTGGTAAAGAAATTAAACAGGTTATTTTCCCATGTGCCATCATAGGTAATTCTGTCATTCCAGCGAATATCTGCTGTCACTTGACTCTCATTACGATAGTCCATAAAAACATTATCAAAGCGTTCTCTGATAGCCTGTCCTGTACCAAACATCAAAAGTCCTGCTAATGTCAAGCCTTCCACTCCAGTTTTTCTATCTTTCCTATAGCCACCCAACTTTTCAAGAAAAGACTTGTCATCTAAAGCATTCCATACATGACCATCATTTCTGATTTCAAAAATCTGACGATATTTTCTTAATGTTTCTTTATCAATATCATCCATTGAATAATACTCAATTATTTGATTATCATTTCCCTCTGAATTTTGATCTCTTATCATCCCTCTAATCTCATGCTCTGTCGCATGATAATCGCCTTCATGATTTCTTTTATATGTTCCCTTATAAGGATTTTCTCCAACATATACCGGACGCATATTAAAATCAGCTCTAGGAACATGAATCACAATTAGTCTTATACAGCCATCTTCAACAATCTTTACATCATCATCGGTTAATAGGTTTATATTCACCTTATTTCCATTAATTGTGTTCCAAAAATCTTCTTTCTGCTTAGGCGCATCCTCTATCCCTTGTATTATAAATCGTTCATTCGGATCAGTCTTGGTTTTATCTTCTCTTACTCCAAGTATGATATATCCACCTTTTGTATTGGCAAATGCAGAATATGACTCATATGCAGATTTTGGCACGCTTTTTTCTGCTTTTTTGCACTCTATATCAACTTTTTCGCCTTGGTAAATGAGTTCCTTTAACTCCTGCATATTCATATGCTGCACCTGCTTTCTCTATATAAGATATCATTGACATTCATCAAATAATAATTCATTTCACTTTTATATTCTCATATTTCTAGTACCAAAAATTAATAATTAGATTGAACTGTTATCGTAATGGACAACCTGACATAATCACCCTGTTCGCCAACTCATTAAGTCCATTAGAAAGTATATACTGCTGTAAAATATTAATATTCTGCTGCGATCTTGGTCCTACAATAATCTCATCTATTAGTTTTTCAAAGCATGTTTTCTTCGAATTCCCCATAATATCAGGTTTAAGTATACATACTCTCTTTACAACATTCCCTATTTCCTTCAGTTCATACTTAGCACCATTATATTGTGCTATATTATCCATTGTTGTAATTCTAACCTCATGTTCATTTTTAAATGATTTATGTTTGTGTAAATTACCTGCATAAATTAATTGCTTTATTAACTCTTCCTCAGATGAATACATATCTATATTGCCTGTTTCAAAATATTCTCTTACTAATTTGAGATACTCATCATTCATTAATGAATCATTATAAAATACTTCATTAAACATAAAATCATCATATCCATATAAACATTTATATAATTCGCCAACATTATAAGCCAAGCAAACTCCCATCGCAGAATCTCCATATCGTTTCCATTGTGCTGCATCATCTTTTTCGGTAGATAAACAAAAAGCATATTTATAGCTTGAAGGAATTTGAGTATATATTTTTTCAAAAAAATCTTGTCTACAATATGTTTTTAATTCTTTCTCTAACAGTTCTATAAAATATGTAGTTTCTTTCCTATCATTCATAGAGCCAGTACTACTCATCCAAATTTCTCGAGTCCTCACCATACACAAAAAAGTATTAAGCGATGTATAATGGTATAATCTATTTCCAAATTTCTTTTCACGCATCTTAATACCATCTTCAATTTGAATAAAATCAGCTTTATTTAATTCCATCTTATCTACCTTTCAAGAAAATATCTCACATCATTTTTCATAATCCATATCAAAAACATTATCTATGCAATTATATTTTTACTTAAATTAATATTTTTTATAAACACACCCTACATACTATGCCATAATATGTTTTTATTAATACTTACGTTATATCAAGTTTGTATTCATTGTTAAGAGCTTTTAAATACAATTCTTCCCCTATGCATCCAGTTAATCTTCTGCGACTTATTATAATCTGTTCAGATTCTATACCATCTTCATTTTTTAGAATGCAATTATAGAAACGAAACTCAGCCATTTCTAATATAATATTAACGCTAAAATAATTATGTTTTATGCACAAAAAAACAAGTGTAGTAAAAAATATTAAAAATAAAATCACACCATTCCAAACTGTAAAATCAAATGCAAACAAAGGTAGTATATATGAAAGAAGATACTCAGCAGTCATTGTTTTTTCTTCTTTTGCTTGTTTAAGTATTTCTGGTATTGTACTTTCTTTTCCACTAGATTTAAAAAAATCTGCTTTCCTTATATGCTAATAACTTTTCCTCATAATTAGCTCTCTATACCCTTTCCCAATTTCTTAACAATACCAATAACTGTTCCTCTGAACGATATGGATCTTCTTGCGATAATTCTATTGCCTTTCTTTTCATTTCTCCTAACTCTTTTCCAGGTACCAATCCAAATTCTAACATTATCCTTTCTCCACCCAATGGGCAGATATTAATGTCATTTGAAAAAAGTATTTGTTCTATTAATAACCTTATTTTTTTATCATGCTCTTCTGCTCGAAGTGAACTAAACACTTTCATTTTGTCACGTATTTGTTTTCCGTATTTTTTTGTCAGAATATGTGCATCTGCTTTTAGCCCTACTGCCGTCATCACGGCATTAAATTGACTTTCAATATAGAAATCAGGACAATAATTATCTTTTGCCATAAGCATTTCCCGAATCATATGCTCTTTTCTTTCATCTGTCTCTATTCTCCTAATACAGGATAACATCGCATCAAGAATCTCCTCTGCCAAATTAATTAATTGGTTCGAACAAATGAGATAGTTTTCATCACTAATTTTTTTACTTCCTGTTAATCGAAAATGCCATTTTTCAACCCTATCAATTAAATCTTTATCATGTAATTTCATTTTATCCAAAGTATGACTCTTATATGTTCTAAGATCATGTATAAGTGATATTGATGACTTTGTCTTTTCATATTCTAAATTAAACAACATGATTTTCTGCATAATAAAGTCTATATAGATATCACACCGTTCAAAAAATAAACCATAAAAATAATCTATATTAACATAATACGCAGCTTCTCTCTCAATATCTAGCCGTAATTCTTGATGTGTCGCAGAAAAGAATACAATACTACTTTCCATTTTATTAACTTCATCGTTTATCTGTTTTATTTTTTCAGATATCATCAGCAATTTACTTCTATTATCCATCTTGCCATTCTCCTTTACTGAATATCTGAAATTCTAATTCCCATAAAACTGAATCCGATGCGAATACCATCATATTCTTGATTTTCTTCTAAATCCCCAGACACAAATTCATAATTATAATAGAACAAAGTCTTTCTTATTGCTGGCAAATAGAATTTTGCACGTCCCTTTTCTCTTTCAATCTTTTTCAATTGCCCCACAAACTCCCTTGCCTTGCCATCTCCATTACATTCAGAGGCAATATAATATAGAATTGGTCTCCTTGGTCCAAAGCAATAATTATTCTTTATTTCCTCAAAATGATTGAAGCAATCCGTCTCTCTTCCTAAATGAAATTCACATAATCCTCTCAAGTATTTGTTTTGTGGCGATACTTCCTCAACCAATTCTTCAATTCGTGTCAGCAGGAGATACAATTTTTCCCATGTTTTTCTATCGAAAGGCAAAATTGTTTTCTCTATAAAAAATAATGGTTCTTTTGCTGAGACAAACCAATAAAGTTTTAGCAGCAAGGACAAACATTTTGTACTTTTAAACACAACTGATTTAAACTCTTCATTTTCTAAATACTTTATTGTTTCTTTCACTTTACTTATATCATTATTAGCTATCTTTTGATTAATATCTATCCCGTGCAACATGCTTCTTGCTCTAAGATATATTCCAGAATCAGATTTAATTGCAAGTAACCGTTCAAATGCCTCATCTGTAATCTTTTCATTACTTTCAAATGAATCCACCAGTAAAATACGTTTATTATAATCTTCTCTATACTTGATTTCTGGGTTCTCCGCAATAACATTTTCAAATAGTGATACTAATTTGCCTACCATATCGGTCTTCTCATCATCCGCAATCTCTGTTCTAAGGACATTACTAGCAACCCAAGCCCAGATATCTACTGGATAGTATGGATCAGGAGAGTAAATCAAAGCTTCTTCTAAATAATATTCTAGTTTATGATATATTTCTAATATTTTATTTGAATTACTACCTATTTCGCAATAAAATGTCAGTTCTGCTCCTATATTTGATGATAGTTCAATTAACAACTGACCATAGGAATTCCTAATAGTAACATCTTTTTTCTTTCCCTCCATCTTATTAAGCTCTCCAAGTAACAATTCTTGGGTTTCTGTAAGAGCTTGCACATCACACATTTTTTCATTACTGTTTTTGAAATATTCTCGCATGTATGATGCTTCTTGAAGAATAGTACTTGCATCATATACACCACAATCATTACGTAATCTTTTAACTGTTTCAGCTATATCTTTATAGTATGGTTTAAGTTCTCCACACCCCATAGTTCCATTAGGTCCTATCGCCTTTAAAAAGGTAACTAAAAAGTTCAATTCTTTATCTGTTATATTTTTAACAACCTCTTTAATTATCTCTACTCGTTCATCAATCTTAACTAATGAAGAATTAGCTACAATCTGCGCCTCTAAACTATTTCTCGGAAATACATATATATTCCCGTTTACATCTGTCTCAACATGAAGAAAATCTATTTTTTCTAACAAACTACCAACAAAATATGATACCTCTCCACTTAGCATTCTAAATATAACATCAAAGGGAATTGCAATTCCATATTGCCCAACCATTGAAACTATTTTTATTATCTTTCCAATACTAACTTTATTTGAAGATTTTTGCACCTCATCCGAAGAAATAGGTATACCACACTTTTTCAGTAATAACATCATAGGCGTATTCTTATCCTCAAGTGCCACTAACTCACTCATTTCAATAGTATCGATATCTATTTCTCTCAAAAGACCTTTTCTAATGCTATAATTTGTTCCCGGAAGCATACGATATAAGGCTACTAGAAAATTATTATCATATTTTGATGTCCACATATCATCTAATTTTCTATCTGCAAATCTTTCATAATTTTGTTTAAAACTATTAATCTCTTCTATTGAAACAATATCAATGGGTGCTTCCACATATAATGCTTTATATGAATTTCTTATATCTTCTCCCAAATTATACGATGTTCCAATTATTACTGCTTTTTTTCCCTTTGATGCCAAATAATCATTCAAATCAAAGTATTTGCTTACATCATTTCCATGTGTAGATGCATCCCAAAAAACAGCAACATTAACATCGTCACACCATGAACAAAATTCTTCTATATCCTCACGATGTACATCTGTCATTTTTCCGTCTATATATAAAACTGGATACTTTTTTTGTACTTTAATTCTATAAGCTAAGCTTGCTAATGCTACCGATTTTCCAGTTCCTGTTTGTCCATAGAGAATAATTGGTTTCTTAAATAATGAATCGCTATTTAAAACACGCAGAATATCATCAAATGCAATATTCTCATACTCTCTAATTATATTCATCCCATGATAAAGTGCTTCCCATACCGGTTCCACTGATGATCTATATAGAAAATCTCGAAATAGTTCTTTTTCTTCTTCTGGAGAAATAACATCAAATTCAAACTGAAAATCATCTAATACTTTACAAGTTCTCGATATCTTTCTGAATTTCTTTTTAGGTAATACTCTCCGATTTCCTTCAATTGAAATAATTAAATCGTCGGAATTCATGTTATCCACATAGTTTTTTAACAAACCTATCGATTCTGCTTCTTCTAGAATAGAAATTAACGAATCTTTTATTGGCACAATAATTCCATCATCAACTAATCTTTCAATAAATTTGCTATGCAAATATTCATCTTTAAATCCAAAAAAGAAAACTTGTTCTTTTGCAAGTTTTTTGCACATAGCAAATAGCACATCATCTTTCAGCCAATCCTTACTATAGTCGTAACCATCTATTACAAGCATTCCCATAGGTGTTAAAAATTCTCTATCAATCTGATTTAATAGCAATGATGCATTTGCTGTATATGTTGAAAAATCAAAAAGAGAGCATGGGGGCTTTATTTCATCCATACTTTGATTTAAACAACCGTACAAATATGAAATATGAAGAATCTTTTTGCTTTTAAAATTGTATGGCAAACTTTTCCCATATTTATAAATTGGTTGTATCTCTCTCATTTCAAACCGCAACATCTTTTCAACGAAATAGTCTACAGAAGTCGTAATAATTCCATTCCACTGAATTTTCGCAAGGTATTTACCCCAATCAGGCAACGTAATATAATCTGCCTCTGTTTGCAACCACTGAAGTGTCTTTTCAAGATCATTCGACAGATCCTCCAATTCTAAAAAAATATTACAATCCTTTCTATCACTTCCCAAACGTTCTGATACCTCTTCATAAAATTTGTCTGTAATAGGCTCCGCTAAATATTGCTGTCCTAACATTAGATAGGGTTGTCCATAATTTAATCTCTCTATAAAACCTCTAATTCTCTCATCCATAATCTTGTATCCTCTCTTTTTTCTTGTTATCAATAAAACTCATACCCTCATTATTCATGTTTCAATTTATATAATACTATGTGTCAAAGCACATGCTTCATTACATAAATTCATTTATATTACTCATCTCACTTATTTCCTCGATAAAATGGGTTGAATCCTGTTTTGATTTCAGTTCTTAAAGGCTCACAATATTCAGGTACAATACCTAATAACTCTGGTTCCTTATCATCAAACATAAATATCTGCACATCACTTTTAGGAACATTCTCATAAAATTTCTCGAGAATTTTACCAACTGCTTTTTTATTATCATCGCTAAAAGGTTTAGACAAATGGTCAATAACCAATAATGGCACTACTGGACACTTATTCCCTTTTATAAGTATGTTCATAAATGCCAAATATCCTGATAATTGAATTAATGTATGTCTTGCCATACTTCCTAAGTATAGATTTTCATTTTCTCTGTCCTTATCAGCACTTTCTTCAACTGGTTGTAATATATTACCTCTTTTCAAATATGCAATTCTAAAACTATCTCTGCCAAAGTCGGTTTTAATTATTTCCGAGTCATTTTTACCACTTTCATACAAGCTGGTAACTAATTTCGAATATTGTTCAATCTTCTTCGAATTATCGCTATTTTGCAGCTCCTGTAATTCATTTTTTATTTGTCGTAATTCTCGTTTGCATTCATTCAATTCGCCACTAACATCTTTAATTCCTTCCTGCAAGTATGCCTGTATTAAAGCTACCGCTTTTGACTTTTCCTCCAAAGAATAACACCTAAATTTAGAATTCTGCTTCTTAATTTCTGAAGCTACTTGCTCTCTTTGTTTCCTCAACTCTTTAATTGTCTCATCACTAATTATGTATTTACCAAAAGCAATGCTTCCTTCAAGTCCATTAATCAAATCTGCTAATGGCTGTATTAAATAATCCATACTCGGTTCATTCTCAAGCAATGTCTGCAAATTTGATAACAATAACCTTCTATTTTGATTCTCTTTCTCATTTTGTTGATAGTTCTTAATGGTATTATCATATATCTTTATTTGTTCCGATAAATTACTATAAATAACTTCTAACTCAGAAACACTTCTCCTTAACTTCTTAGGCTATTCTGTATTCATTTTCATAATTTGGGATAATTCTTTTTGAATTTCTTCTCCATTATGACCATTAAAAACCGTATTACTGTTTATCTTAAGAAGATTTCTATTTATCTGCTTCTGTGCAAAATTAAAACTATCGTTTTTAACTTCCAGTTCTCGAATTCTTTCTTTTAACACCTCTATTTTCTTTTTAATTTCTGCAATTCTTTCAATATTATCATTAAAAATATAATTTAAAATTGGGGCCAACTTAACAGAATATTTAATATCTCTGCATTTATCAAGAAAATCTCTTGTCAACCCTTGTCCTTTCTCACCAAGGAAATTAAACATTGTAAATGCCCTATATGACATATTTTCTTCAACAAATTCCCTTAATCTTCTTAAAGATACCTCATCATAGGCAAATATTTCATTTAGCTTTTCTTTATACTCTGCCAAGCTTATACTTTCCATTTCAACATCTCCATCCACCTTGAAATAGTTTTCTTCCGAATGCTCAGTTCTTGTAATCCAATAACATTTTCCATTAACGGTTAATTTCATAGTAGCCTTTTGAAGGCATCCCTTATACCAATCATAATTTTTTATATTCATCCCCGAACCAAACATGAAATCAATAAATTTATAAAACTCTGTCTTGCCAGTATTATTAGAACCAATAAAATAATTAATCCCTTCCGAAAAAGTGTATGTAAATGTATGTTCTTCAAAATCTACTAAAACCAAATTATCAATTCTAAACATTGTGTAGCACCTCCCGCATAAAACGCTTATCAGTCCACGATTTACTCTCTTCAATTACATTGTAAACAAATTTACTTTCCGAATTACATTTTATGTAATCAAATTCCGAATCCAACAAATGCACAATATTACCTTCTACTCTTATTTTCTCTGCTTGTGAAAGAATATGAATTGCTTTAAGAATATAAGGCGTAGCATTTGCATATCCTACAAAATCTCCATTGATAGTGGAAATTTCCTTACTTAAAACATTTTGAGTGTTTTTTGCATTGTATACATCTTTGTCAAAAAATCGTTCTTTATTTATTGCATATGTAAAAAACACTAATTTAGCTACACTTATATCTTTATGCCGCTTTACAATCATATACGCTGTATCGCAATATACACTAATTTGATATGCCTCGAATTTTATACTATCCATTTAATCATCCTTCCACGAAATTTGAATACTTTCATCTGTATCCTCACTTGTCAAATTAATACATACGCCATATCTTATTTGCTCGTCCGCTGCTTTGGAATTACTTTTTGATTTTGTTTCGATCAAACGATTATCCGGAGTATCTTCTACTCTATTTCGTAATTCCATCTTTGCATCACAAAAATTATCATATGCCGTGTTTTCTATGTCTTCAACTAAAAAAGCCATTCCTCGTTCATAATATCCTCTCTTGCTATTGACATAATATTCCCCCCACTGAAGATGACGGTATATATCTTCTTTTTTCAAAGATTCACATGTCTTTAATTGCCTATATTCTCTCGATTTAATAACTGCCAAATCTTCCAAATTTACTTTCTTCAATCTTCTAAATTGAGAAAAACTAGGTTCCCATTTTTCATCAGTATAATTGGTAACTATACGATTCTTTATCTTACTCATGCTCTCATATGTCAATAAGTAAGGCTGTCCGTTTCCAACTGCATCCAGAATCTCTACTGTTATCTGCTGTAAAAATTCTTTTATTCTTATATAATATGTTGCTTCACTTACACCATATCTAATAAAAAAATCATTGAACTTGTTTTCTATCTCTGTATCAATATTTTCATATTTTTGTATACTTGACATTGATACAATATCTCGAACTTTTTGCTTCAATTCCGTCTCAGTATAGCCAATCTTTTTTACCTTTGCATCTATTGACTTATTACCAGTAGCTGCATTTACTTCTTTGAAAATTTCATCCACATCCAAGTCAACAAACACGTCCATGTCTACTTCTCTGTCAGTTACTAACACAAATTGTTCAATATCTGCATTATTTTTATCAGCCAAAATCCAATTCTTGACTACTTTTTTTGCAATACTATTTGTCACTTGAGTTTTCTTCACTTGAATTGCTCTTCTACTAGTCGCTGTAAATATACTGCATAAATCATCTTCATGCTCGTCCAACTTGTCAGCTGACATTTTCAATGCAACATCATCTATTGTTTCATACTCAAGGGTGTAACCATTTTTCAATTCTAACACATTCAGAACAAATACCTTTATTTGATATGCAAATCCAGCCAAACTGTAAATTCCACCATTGTCACCCAAGCAAAGTCACCTCCTAGGCCTTTATCCTAATCGCTATTCAATCATAATCCACTCATTTAAATGAGCGGATCATCTAAATTCTAACATACACATTACCTTTTGTAGTACGAGTGCTTTTTATAATTTCTAAATAACATAAAACTTTTAAATATCTTCTAACTTGAGCCTCCGATTTTCCAGTGATTTCCACACCTTTTGCCGTTGTAATCTCTTCGTTGTCTTTTAAATAATTTACAATTTTAACAATTGGTTCTTTCCTTAATTCGCTCATTTTTCCGCTCATAATCCGCTCATCTGAAATGATTGAATCAACTTTTTTCTTGGCAGGAATCAGTTCCAGATACCTATCACAAGCCTTGCAAAGAACCATAATTCCAGCCTCATTAATCTCGTATTCCGGCAATGGTCAATCATACAACGCACAAGCTTCCCTAATCTTCTCAAATTCTCTTCCTTCACTATCAATCATCTGCTGACTAGTGGGGTATCCTCTGTCCATAAATATCTGATAGCACAACTCCTCTTCCAGTGTTATCCTTTAAACAGATTTTATTCTTAATTATTGATAATACTTACATAAAATATCTAAAATTATAAGGTCTATCATAAATCACTAAGTCTTGTTTCGCAACACGTGACAATGCTTTAGCAAAATCCAATGTTACAGGTAATATTTTATATAATCCATCACCACTATTCCAATTCATTTTAGTAAGCATTAAAATTTCATTGACCAATTCCAGTGCTGATGATTTTCCCATAAATCTTTTTACCAATAATGGTACTGGTATTCCTCTACCATTCTTGTAATAATTCAATTTTTTACCAGCTAATTGATCATGTTGAACACTTCCATGTGTCCAAATTAAAAATGTATCTTTATCAAGTGGAATAACTGTTCCTCGTTGGATTGGAAAAGGTGTTGCAGTATCATTCTGAAATCTTATTGCCCTCCATGCTGAAAATTCTTGAATTTGCAATAGTTCAATATTATCCACTCCTGCAAGTCCTTTGGTTATGCCTTCCATCTCTTCCTTTGTGAAATGCGTTGTCTTATGTATTACAATTCGATTCAATTTATGCAAAGGAACCGATTCATCATAAATTCTTTTCAAATTATTCATAAGACGACATGCATCTCCACTCCTCATATAGGGATTTCTCTGTATAATCTGCGGATCTTTTAACGGACGTAAGTACAATTCCATACCATTTCCTTCTGAATCAAACAACTGACTACAGCCGATGGATATTTTTTCGTCATTTTTTATTGATTGTACATAACTTAATCCAATATATGCAGTATCATATCTTGTCGTCCTAGGCTTCCACAGCTTTCCTATAGCCTTTGCATATATAGCAGTAGAAAGTCCCCACATAATTTTTGCCATATCATTCTTCGTATGCACTGATTTTTCTTCTATTATCTGTGTAATAATTCCTTTTCCTGCACAATATATCTTTAATGAATCATGCAAATCAAAATATACATTTTCGTTTTTAAACTCTCGCATTTTACTTAACTGATTTGGAATATAGATTACTAGTACATCAAATTCATACTTTTCTCTTTCCATTACATCAATATATTGGCAAATTCCATTAAAGAACTCTTGAGCAGATGTTTTTATGGCTTCACTTAAAGAATATCCCATAAACCTTTTTTTATCATCACCATTTGGAATATCCAATCCACATTTAAACACATCATGAAATCCAATATACTCTGGCAAAAATACCTTATCCTGCTTTAAAGTTGTTGCATGATGCCTATTTAGTTCATTTAAGTGTTTCCATATATCTTTTGCACATTCTCTAGGCGACAATACTGCTAATCGCACACTCCTATTAACATATGATTCTAATGGTCCATAATTAATTAATCCTTTTAACTGATTAACCGCAACGCAACCATCATTATCATAATCAAAAACAAGTTCTGTTTCCTTTGCCAAATAACATTTATCAATACTACCTGTTCCAGAAAAGCGAATTCTTTGTGTATTAAATTCTATTATTGCATTTCCTAATTCAAAGATTAATTTCCTATTATTTGATAATTTCTTAATCCAGATATCAATCTTTTCATCCATTTGCTTATTATACAGTTTTGATATTTCATTATTTACAATACTTTGGTAGCTAAACCTGTCCAATTGGGATTCATCACTTTTTAATACATGTACTGTAGGTAGTAAATTCATAATTACATTATGATCAACAAATGATAATGATATTTTAATTGCGTCATAGACAAAACAATCATTTATTAATCGTCTGCTACTTCTATCAAAATATTTATTTTTCCCATATGCAATCAAGCCTTTACTTATCAAGAATTTTTCTATAATTTCATAAAACATACCAATAACATCAGAATTTTCCAATTTCATCATATATGTAGGAATATCCATTTCCTCAATATTACTAGTAATTTTATCTGCAAAAGCTTCTAATATTCCGTTCTTGCTACCTAATGCCCATACTTTTCCTTTATGCAAAATTGCAACATAAGAATCATTTATTGTTGCCCTTAATTCTTTCCAAGTACTAATGTTTGAACTAAATACATAACATTTTTTAGGGAATTGTATTGCATGCAAAGCATTGGTTATCGCAATTTCGGTATGCCTTCCTATTGAATTATATGTAATCTCTTGCTTCTTATCATTAGCTTTCCATAATTCATCTATATTAGAATTATTTAAATTCATTGCCACATATATACTATACATAAGGTCATCAAAATCTTCTATTTCAACCACGGCAGACTGTTCATTATCATTGCACGCATTCTCCATAAACTTTTGTGCCCGTTCACTAAGCTTACTATCTTTGGTCTTACACCAATAAACACCTTTCTTTATGTCGCCTTCCTTGATCAAGTCTTCCAATACCGACATAACAGAATTGTCATTGCCAGCGTATCCTATAACAATTAATCCGTTTTCTTTTATTGACGATTTCCATATGTCTGCAATTTCGTCTTCCAGATTTTGTAATTCAGATGTTGTGTTTTTCAATTTATCAAACAAATAGTCCCCATGCAACTTTATGATATTAGGAAACCCCTCATTCAATACAAAACCAACACTATTACTCACTACAGATGATATTGTTTTGATTGAAAACCCTGGATTAATTGAATGAACACCAGCTTGAACTAAATTATCAAAGTTAGTCGTTGCAACCAAATCTATTTTTCCGTTGATTATCATCTCTCCCATACATAAATACCCTAACGATGGTTTTATGTCTCGCACTTTATCCCGAATATAATACTCTCTATCACTTCTTGATGGATAACATTTTTCAAAATAAAACGAATATTCTTCTGTTGACCACAATTTCGGATATCCATCTTTACCATCAAAATATGATTGTATCTCTTTCTGTACATTTTCCTTAGACAAATCACCATACAAACTTGTCCGAATCTTATTTGCTGTACAATACAATGTTCTTTTAAAATCCCATACCATTTGTCCACCTGATGGAATATTAGATGATACAGATGCTCCCGCTCCCAAGAGGAAAGACATACTTTTATCTGGCTTTATTTTAAAACTATTTACAAATGTGTTAACATCTATTGTTCTCATTCTTTCCTCCTGTTTCCACTTCAAATCATATAGTCACAACACAATATTATTTCACAATTTACCATAAGGTGTCGTCTCCTCTGCAACCATCATCATATTACCTTCTGGCATCTCACATTGATATATCTTCACAGAAGCATTATTACCTTTTTCTACTGTTTCACCAGAATATTCCTCAAAATTCTCCACCTGCTCCATAACTTTCTTAAATACTTCCGGGCTATATTGTGGTGGATAACCATTCTTTACTAGGCAAATCTTTATTTCAAGTTTCAACTGGTCTCTTACATTTTGATTGTTAAGCCAATCTGCAAAAGAAGATTTTGTATCAATGATTTCCTTTACCTTTATTGCCAGGTTTTTACATTTATCATTGATTACAATACCATCGACCTCTTTATCCGTTCCATACTCAAAATCATATTGGTCACGCATAGAAATCAAAATATCATAAAATGCCTTTTCTTCAAAAGTAAGTCCTATTTTTCGAAAGCTTTCTCTATTTTCATTCATTGCTCTAAGAATAGCTAACGCCTGCTCTGTTGCAATTTTAATAATGTCTTCCGAAACCTGTTCCTGCGCCTCACCTGCTTCTTCCGCAGAAAGATGTTTACGTCTCTCATGGTATTCTGCAATAGTCTTTTCCAACATTTCCTGATATGTCTTTGCAGCTAATCTGTTAACCTTCCCATATTCCTTAATCTGTTTACGAAGCATTTTGACAAGAAGTTCGAGCTTAGTCGCAGGCATCTTAACATCGGATAGCTTTTCAAAATATTCCGGTGAAAAGATATCTTCTTCCTCACCACTTTCAAGGACACTCTCAACCTGATTATATTTTAACGCTTCCTCCACCATCTTAGAAACTGCACGATTCATACTGTCGGTATCTACTTCACTTGTCCCACTCATTTTACGAACAAAACCTGCTATTGCCATAAAGCATTGTGCCAAAGCAGATTCTTCTTCTCCCAAATATCCTGAAGGCTGACATATATCAAATGCCATTCTCATACGTTTAACAGTCTTCAGAAAATATGTTTTAAAAGATACTGTCTGAGGACCTTTTTTCCCTTCTGACTGCAACTCCTGAATTGATACAAAAACATATTCTGCTGCTTTGGCAAGAAGCCTGTATCGGTCAATCGGATTGCATTCCATATTTATAAATGGTGTTAAATCATAGCCTGTAAACATATTTTTTAGCACTTCCAATTCTTCCCTAAATACCGATGTAGCCTGCTCAACATCATCAGAAGTTGGTGCAACCGATGTATTTCCACCATATAATTTCATGGCTTCACGCATATTATCACGGATTCCAATATAATCAATCACCATACCATATTCTTTTCCCGGATACTTTCTGTTTACACGGCTTATGGTCTGTATTAACAAATGCTTTTTTAATGGTTTATCATTGTATAAATATGTGAGACACGGAACATCAAACCCAGTAATCCACATATCTACAACAATGACTATACGGAAATTTGACTTTTCCTGCTTAAAAGCAGCATCTAACTCTTCGGAACGTTTATCATTCTTAACGCCACCAAGATAGTTATACATATCCTGCTCATCATTTTTTCCAACACTAGATACCATTGCAATAAGTGGCATAGGTTTCAATTCATTTAATTCTTCATCTGTTACATCAGTACCATCCGGCACTTTCTTTTCTTCAAACCATTCAGGATACTTATCTTTAAATTTCGACAATAAAGCATAAGCAATCTTTCTATTAGAACAAACCACCATTGCTTTCTGTATTCTATTCGGATCTGCATCACAGGCTGAAACATAATGATTATGAATATCTGTAGCAAGACGCTCTAATCTGGAAGGTTCCCCAAGAATTATTTCCATAGAACTCATTGCCTTCTTACTTGCTTCGACATCTTCAAAAGTAGCACCATCATCAGCACACTTTTTATAGTAGTCCTCAATCTCTTTTACCTTGTTTTTATCAAGTAATACTTTTGCAATACGAGGATGATATTTAATAGAAACAGTAAGTCCATCTGCAACAGCCTGATCCATCGTATATCTATCAATTTCATCACCAAAAGTCTGATATGTTTCTGCAATAGGTGTTCCTGTAAATCCTACAAATGTAGCCTGTGGAAATGCCTCTTTTAACACCTTTGCATATGGCTTTGATACCATAGCTTTCATATTCGCATCCGCATCTTTACTGAATTGAATTTTTTTAGAATGTTCAAGCTGAGTTCTATGTGCTTCATCAGAGAAGCATATAATATTCTGTCTGTCATTGATAAGACCTATTTTGTCATCTTCCCTATCACAAAACTTCTGAATAGTGCATATGTAGAATCCACCACTTTGTCTTGCTCCAAGTTCCTGTCTTAGTTGTGTTCTATTCTTAACAACAGAAACCTCTCCAAGATTAAGGAATTCTGTACTCTTTGTAAAAAGCTTCGCCCCCTGTTTTTGCAATTCATCTCTATCGACAATCAATATAATCGTTGGAGAACCTATCTCTGAGATATCTGTACAGCGTAATGCCAACTGACGTGCCAAAAATGCCATCGTATAAGTCTTACCACATCCCGTAGCCCCAAAATATGTACCGCCTCTTCCACTCTTGGTAACAACAGAATCTACAATACTTTGCTTCAGAAGCTTTGCAGCAAAAAACTGTGGATAGCGGCATACAATTTCCACTTCATCACTATCATAAATACTATCCTGAAAATAAATGTAATCTCTGAAGATTTCCAAAAAACGCTCAGGAGAATAAACGCCCTTAATCATAGTTTCTGTTTCAGCAAATGGAAGTGTTGATACAGCATCCCCATCATTAATACGTCTCCAGGCATAAAAATGTTCATACGGTGTGCGAACTGTCCCTAATCTGGTTTTAACTCCATCAGAAATACAGGCTAATGGACAGTAATGCAACAAATGAGGTATATCTCTCCAATAACGAATATTAATCTGCTCCCACGCATCATAAATAGTTGCATTTGCATCAGCAGGATTCTTCAATTCCATAATACATAATGGCATACCATTTACATAAAGAATCACATCCGGTCTGCGATTCTCTTTTTGACCATTATTTATATATTCTACCGTAAACTGATTCACCACTCGAAAAATATTCTTAACACCATCCTTTTCAAAGTTAATCAGCGGTATCATTCTTGCAATACCATCTTCCGGAGTAAATTGAATACCATCCACCATCCAGTTGTACACCTTGTGCAATGCTGCAAAATCACTCTCTGCTCCCACAAGACGAACAGTATCGTAAATCTGTGTCACTTCATCTTCTGTCAAATCAGGATTTCCATCTGCTATAAATTTCTTGAAATCCTCCTCTATCAACACATCTCTTTTGGTAACACGAGAAATCTTATTTCCAGAAGTATATTTCCATCCTTCTTCTTCTAAAAAGCCAATAAAAGCATATTCATATTCTGATTCACAATAATGACCATTGTACTCTTTTAATCTAACCATAGGCTTATGCCTCCTTTGCTTTTCTCGCCTCTTCTATCGATCCTTTAATAAGTATTGGACAAATATCTTTTATTTGTGCTTTGAGTTTTTCATTTAAATTCCAACGTTCCTTATATGCTCTATATATATATGCAATATTTTTTTGTTGAGCGTAATTAGGAATAGGAATATCTATTTCGCATAAACCATCAAACCCAAAAACAATTGTTGAACTCCCAAAAGAATTAAATAAAACCTTTCTTGCAAAACTTTCTCTCTGCAAAAGCATATAAAGATAAAACGGATAAAGTTCATTATTATTTATAACTCTAAATGATTCATATGCTGGACTCACAATCAAATCAGAAGATTCATTTATAACAATGCTAAGCTTTTTAATTGTACTATTAATCCTAGAATTATAAACAAAATCATCTTTAGAAACAATTTTAAATGTTGAAATATCCCCCGAAAACAATCGCATAGGTTCAATAAATTGTCCTTCATTGTTAAAACCTTTAATATCTGACTTCTTAAAAACAGATTCCACATTCCTCTTTTTATTTTTTTCAATATAATTTCCTAGTTTCCCATAATTACATCTCAATAAATTTTCGACATACACATCACAAACAAGCTTTAAATCATCTAATCCTAACTCATAATTTTTCTGATTATCGAGCATAGCCCTGTAAACATCAACATATTTTTGTTGAATTATTATATCAGGTAATTTAATATCTATATCACACATATCTTCCCAACTAAATATTTCTCTTGCCGATCCCCAAGAATTAAATCGAGAATAACGATCAAATTCAGGTCGATTAAAATATATAAAAAGATAATCCGATAAAAGTAAATCTTTTCTTTTAACTTTAAAAACCAAATATGATGAAGAAACAATATATGTATCGTCACTAATGTTATGAGCAATCGTAATCTTTTCTCCATTTCTTGATGTTACGGCCACATATACAAAATCATCCGGTTGCACTAAATAATATGGTTTTAAAGACACACCTTCCATATTAGCTTTCGTTTCTATGAATTCTTTTTGGATGGAGATTCCCTTTACATCTTTAATCCCATATTTTAAATTGTCATTTTTTGTTTCACATAGTGAAATTAATTCCCCAAGTTTATATTTAGTCAATCCCATAACCAATCCCCCTAAATGCCTCTTCCAGCATCTGCTGGGATTTCTTTTCCTGCTTTAATATATCTTTCATCTCAGATTGAATACGAGCCATTTCCTTTTCATAATCAATATCTAAATCATGATCAATAAACTCAATATATTTGCTTGGTGTAAGTGCCCAACCTTTACTTTCTATTTCGTCAATACCTACACTACGATAAAGTTCCGGTATTTCATAATTTACGCCATCGGTACCTTCAGATTGCCACGTATGGTATATAGCAGCAGCCTTCTCAATCTGCTCTGTAACCAAACGAACTTTCTTTTTACTCTCGCCTTTTACTGGATTTTCTGTCCATTGGCGCAAATCCATAAACAAGATTTCGTGCTCACGACTACGAAGATTTCTATCGTGATAGTTTCCACCTTTTTTATTCTGATTTAATATCCAAAGCGTTACGCTGATATCTGTAGTGATAAACAGTTCTCTTGGAAGAACTATAATTGCCTCCACTTTGTCATTCTGAATCAGTTTCTTACGGATTTCCAATGTATCGCTATCATTTAATGCTCCATTTGCAAGAAGAAATCCTGCTACTCCATCTGCCGGTTTTAAATGTGAAAGCATATGAAGAATCCAAGCATAATTTGCATTACTTTCTGGTGGTGTCTGATAATTATTCCAACGAGGGTCATTTTTTAAATTATCGTTATACCAACCTTTAAGATTGAAAGGTGGATTTGCCATAATATAATTAAAGTACAGCCCCTTGTGCAAGTCATGGGTAAATGATGAATCTGCTTCCTCTCCAAGATTATGACTAATTCCACGCAGTGCTAAATTCATTTTTGCAAGGCGATATGTAGCCGGTTCTTTTTCCTGTCCATACACATTTATTCCATTTAGATTTCCCTGCTTTGATTTTACCAACTCAGCACTCTGAATAAACATTCCTCCTGAACCACAGCAAGGATCATATAAAGTTCCATCATATGGCTCAATCATTGTTGCAATAAGCTGTACTACATCATGAGGTGTATAGAATTCCCCCTCCTCTTTTGTAGCATTTACCGCAAACTCTTTAAGAAAATATTCATACACACGTCCGATAAGATCCTTTTCCTCCCCAAACGCTTTATGACTAATTTTATTTACTTCATCAACAATCTTCTTTATATCATTCGCAGCCAGATTACGTGCTGTAAATGTACCTTTTACAAAACATCCTTTTAATTGTGGATCCTCTTCCTCAAGTCTTTGTAATGCTGTATCTAATGCAACATTTAACTTAGGAGCAGGTGTATTGATAATTGTTGACCATCTGGCTTCTGGCGGTAAATTATATGTACCATCTGCAAAAGTAGCATCATCAAAGAATGCTGCTCTGATATTTTCATCCTCTGGATCCAATCCCTGTTCTTTAAGCGTCTGCTTTAGTTTTTCAACGCCATCCTCATACTTTTCACCAATAAATCTTAAGAATACAAGTGTAAGCATCATATCCCTTTTCTCAAAAAATGAGCCAGAGTTACGCGCTGCACGTAAATAATCTCTACAATTAAATAAAATACTATCTATGTTTAATGCCTTTTCAACTGTTTTCTTCTTCGCCATATTATTTTTCTTCCCTTTCCTCGTCTGGAACAAATTCCATAATATCCTGTATATTGCAATGCAATACATTACATATTTTTTCCAGAACCTGTGTATTTACATGCTCATTCTTTCCTAATTTAGCCAAAGCATTTGTTGTAATTCCAGCCTTCTCTCTAAGGTCTATCTTCATCATGTTTTCATCTATTAATTTTTTCCATAATCTGTTGTATCTGATTGCCATTGCTAATCCCTTTCGTATCATCACAACTATTTATTACTTCTTTAGTATATCATTTGAATCATTTCAATTCAATCTTAAATTGATTTTTTCAATCTGTTATACATCTGACTATATCGAACCCATACTTATAGAATAAGCAGAGGAATCATCTTCCTCTGCCCCTATTCCACATTTTATCTTCTACCTTCTCTTTACCAGTATCTCTATCAACACTCTCATCATAAATCCTCTGAAACTCCTCATAAAGCTCATCTCCATCCAGCTTTATCTCCAGCCTTTTCATTACTTCCGGGAACAACCTTATGCTGCCGCCTACATCAGCAATATCAAATCCGAATACATCAGCCTTAACAGAATCACTGACATTCTCATAACCACCAAGTCTTAATTCTCCTTATTTACCTGTTCTATATAATAATCAAGTAATTCATATATCCAATCTTTTAAATTAGAAAAACGATATCCTGTCTTCTCGGCCTTGTCTGTATTTATACTATATTCCGGTTCTCCATTATAAGGTGCAGCCTCCCCTTGTTCACTTAAAGCCGCAGATTTTCCTGTCTTTTCTTCGATATAATTAATCACTTCTCGAAGCGAGATAGTTTCTGAAGCACTTCCGTTAATTGCACCTTTAACATCTTTATCTACTAAATATGCAATAAACTCTCCCGCTTCATCTGAACGGATATAGCTCATTTGATAATCTATATTATCTATATACATCG
>ERZ772858.190-NODE-190-length-87778-cov-5.202535_pt1 | contig 87778 bp, 81 predicted proteins | sample MGYA00512136_ERZ772858 | MGnify/ENA primary metagenome ERZ772858 (study PRJEB29015, sample SAMEA2737726) | human gut metagenome | biome: human gut; feature: human-associated habitat; material: faeces | place: China | collected 2012 ...
AGGGCATACAGCGTAAAAACTGTATGCCCTGCGGCTTTTTATATCGGATTTGATCGAAGAAAGCTTGTTCATTGGGTCACACGTCAGCTTACCTGACTGTCTGCCCTTTTCCGGTTTTGTATGTTTGAGAAATTAGTTCTCGAAAAGTGCTGTTGAAAGATATCTCTCACCTGTATCGGGGAGAAGTGCAACGATAGTCTTGCCCTTGTTCTCAGGTCTCTTTGAAAGTATCTCAGCGGCTTTAAGTGCAGCACCTGAGGAGATACCAACGAGGATACCCTCTGTTTTAGCGAACTTGTTGCCTGTCTTGAAAGCGTCCTCATTCTCTATAGGGAGGATCTCGTCATAAACCTTTGTATCGAGGACTTCAGGAACGAAGCCTGCGCCGATACCCTGAATTTTGTGTGGACCTGATTTGCCCTGTGAAAGAACAGGTGAAGTTGCAGGCTCTACTGCTACTATCTTAATGTCAGGGTTCTTTGATTTGAGATACTGACCAACACCTGTTACTGTTCCGCCTGTGCCAACGCCTGCGATAAAGATATCTACCTTTCCGTCTGTATCTTCCCAGATCTCAGGACCTGTTGTTGCAAAGTGAGCGGCTGGGTTTGCAGGGTTTACGAACTGACCAAGGATAACTGAGTTCTCAATCTCGCCCTTAAGCTCGTCAGCCTTCTTGATAGCACCTGTCATGCCCTTTGCGCCTTCTGTGAGAACTATCTGTGCGCCATATGCCTTAAGAAGATTTCTTCTTTCGATACTCATTGTTTCAGGCATTGTAAGAATTACCTTGTAGCCCTTTGATACGCCCACAGCCGCAAGACCGATACCTGTGTTTCCTGATGTAGGCTCTATAATAGTTGCGCCTTTCTTGAGAACGCCCTTCTTCTCAGCTTCCTCGATCATTGCAAGTGCAACTCTGTCTTTAACGCTTCCTGCCGGGTTGAAATATTCAAGCTTTGCAAGGATAGTTGCGTCAGCCTCTACTGCCTTTTCAAAATTAACTGCTTCGATTATTGGAGTTTTTCCGATAAGCTCCGAAACGCCCTTATAGATCTTTGACATTTTAATCTACCTCCGATATGAAAATTATTTTATGCGGTTTTCTGTACCGCTTATGTTTGCTATGGTTATACTATATCACTTTATTCCTACTATGTCAATAGGATTAATATGCTTTCTGCGTTTTATACAACAAAGTCAGCTTATTGCGAGTTTCGATTTGTGCATTATGACCTATAATCATACTCAGTAATGCAATATGGCTTATTATTTTCATCGCAAAGCTCCACAAATTTTCTGCCCTCATCGGTATAAACAAGAGCCTTTATGGCTTTACCACGCTTCAAGGGATTTTTATATTCCACACGGATACGCTTCACAGCAGACTCGTTTTCCACAAACTCGTCTGTTATATCAAGATATCTCGCATTATTGACGTGTTCGTTCATGTCGATATAGCATTTCAGCACCGGGATATCCTCATACACCTGTGGCTCAGTATCAGGTAGGGCTATCTTTCTTGGAAGATACTCCATATCAAGCTTTGGATAGAGCTTCACCCTATTAACAAGCTCCTGTGGAACTTTTATAGGTCGCTGAGAGGTCTTGTCCATGAAAGCGCCAGAAGCTATAGACTTCACGCAGATATCACCGTTTTCGTCATATATCACTGTGTTTCTGTATCCATACATTCTTTTAAGCTCATATGTCCATGTTTTGACGGTGAGCTTTTCGTTCTGCTCAGGTCTGCGAACTATATCAAGCTGTCTTGACACAAGAAACATGACGCAGTTTTCTTTCTCAAAAAAAGGCGACATAACAGGGTGAGTGTCAAGGTGGATAACAGAGCAATCCTGCAAAAGGTCAACAAGGCAGCTATTTCTTATTATGCCATGCGAACCTATCTGGCTGCAATTTACAGTGCGTTTCATTTCATACATATTGCTTTCCTCCATTCTGCTATATAATAATTATACAACTTATTGTCGCTTTTTTCAACAGCGGAACAGTTAAAATTGTTAGCAAGCATAATATTACTGCAAGTCTGAGTATGTTGTTATTTATGTTTCGGAGAATTAAATAGCAGGGCAAAGCAAAAGGGTCAGCGAAAATGCTGACCCTTCAGTCTGTATCAGGGCTTTGAATGCTTTCCTATCGTGATTTTTTTCCAAAATGTTCATCTGCCTTTCGGGCATTCGCTGTGTCGAAAAACGCTGTGTATAAAAGTTTAGCACAATGTTTACCCGTAGTCAAGCACCGAACTATTGACAAAACGCACTTGTGGATATATAATTTACCAAGAAACTACACTTTGAAAAGGAGGTGTGGCAGTGACAAAGGTCATATATCCTGTTATCGGCAGGCAGACTTCCCTGCCCTTTTATCTCACCGGAATAGGCATTTCCGACCCTGAATTTCACGTCACAAGGGACAAAGGGCTTGTTTCACATCAACTTCTTTTTACCTCAGGGGGCGAGGGCAGACTAATTGTCGGGGGAGAAGAATTTGTGCAGACTAAAGGCTCGGCATTTTATCTGCCCCCTAGCGTTCCGCATGAATATTATCCTGCAAATGGGAATTGGATAACAAACTGGATAGTTTTCCGTGGTGAATTTGCGGGGCAAATGCTTGCAAACCTTGGCTTTGACAGCTTTAGATTCTCCCCTGAGATAAACACCCAAAAACCTGCTCAGCTTTTTGAGCGAATTTTTGTTGCCGCTGCCGACCCTGTGAATTGTGGCGAAAAAACTTCCGCACTTGTGTATGAATATATCCTCGCCATGAGGACTGCAATGCTTTTCCCTGACAGCCGAAACAACGTGGGTAGCATTACAAGGCAGGCGCTTTTGTATATTGACAACCGATACATGGAGGATATCACCGCAGAAACACTTGCAGGACTTTCGGGAGTGTCAGTACAACATTTCTGCCGTGTTTTTAAAGCAGAAACTTCAATGCGTCCCCTTGAATATATTGCAAAACGACGTATCTCTCAGGCAAAATCTCTGCTTCTTAACACCGACTCTGACATAGGCGACATAGGCAAGCAGGTGGGCTATGAGGACAGAAACTATTTCAGCATCGTTTTTAAAAAGCTGGAGGGCGTTTCTCCAAGAGAATACCGTCGTTCAAGAGGAACAGGTTTGTAATAATATTTTAAGCTTTATTAGAATTTTCTTAGCATATTTCAAAGCAAAATGTTCGTATCTTAATAATATGCAAAATATTTCAGATTGACCATACACTCCTTTAAGCTTATAATTGTCATAAGAAAGCAAGAAGCCATGCTTTATGCAAGGAGGATAACTTATGACGATACTAAAAAGGAGCGCGTCAATGGTGTCAGCATTGGTCATGATGATATCTGGCGCAGGCGCTTACAATTGCAGTGCGGAGGGAACAACGGTGAACGATAGCAATACAAATAATACAAGAGAGATAGTTATTGACGGAACTACGGCTCAGCTCAAAGAAAATATGCGCTACAGAGGGGCAGGCATGGTGAGTGCAAACAACTCATCAAGGCTTCTGTTGGATTACAAGGCTGAACACCCTGATGTATATGAGCAGATAATGGAGTATATGTTTGGCAAAGAGGGCATCGGCATTACTCACCTTAAGTTGGAAATGGGTGCGGATATAAACTCATCATCAGGCACAGAACCGTCTGTAATGAGAACAGAGGACGAAAAGGCTGACGTAACAAGAGGTGCGGCATACCAGCTTGCCGCTGACGCAAAAAAGATAAATCCTGACCTCACCTTGGATATGCTTTGGTGGAGTGAACCAAAGTGGGTATCTGACGCTTCCGATGTTTATGCTGCAAGATACAAATGGTATAAAAACACCATTGACGCCGCTTATGAAACATATGGACTTGAATTTGACTATGTAAGTGCTGTGCAGAATGAGCGTGGAGCTGACCCTGAATGGGTGAAATATCTTTCCTCACATCTCAAAAGTGAAAAAGGCACCTCTTATGACTACTCAAAGATAAAGATAGTCGGTGGAGAAGAGGTCTGCACATGGGGCTTTGCTGACAGAATGTATGAGGACAGCGAGCTTATGAACGTTGTTGACGTGGTGGGAAGCCATTACACAAGCGAGTCCACCGAGAACGCACAGAAGCTTGCATATGAAGAAAACAAAGAGCTTTGGTTCAGCGAAGCAAGCTCGCCAATGGCATATGCGCAGGGTACATACAGATATGACGGCTCAGGTCTGGCAGGCATAAACGGCACACTTGATATTGCAAACAGAATAATCGGAATGTATCCAAACGGCAAAATGACACTTTATGAGTATCAGCCTGTTGTATCGGCATACTATGACGGCGCTTGCTACTGTCAGAAACAGCTTATCTCAGCCTGCGACCCTTGGAGCGGATATTATATGCTTGACAGCGGATTTTATATGTCGCTGCACTTCTCGCAGTTCATTGAAAAAGGCTGGGCGTTCGTTGACAGCGGCTGCTTCAGCGACGGCAAAAAAGGTGGTGACGGCCACGCTATCGTCGACGCAGTTTACAGCTACATGACCGCCACAGACACAGAAACAGGCGATTACAGCACTGTTATCACAAACACTACAAGCGAGCCTATACAGTATGACCTCAAGGTATCAGGACTTGACAAGGCGTCAAGCAACGTGAGCGTATGGGAAACAAGAGGTCCTGACAGCATTGACGGCAGCTATGACGAGAATTATTTCAAGAAAACTGAGGATATAACCCCTACAGAGAACGGCGGAGCTTATACATACTCTGTGACAGTGAAGCCAAATTCTATTGTGACAATTTCTACTGTTACACCTGAGCGCACAGAATACAAAAAAGCTGACGAGAGCGAACGCACTGTTTTGAAGCTTCCGTATTCGGACGATTTTGAGTATGCAGGCTATCCTGATAATTATCTTTCATCAAGGGGCAATGCGCCAAGATACACAACAGATCAGGGCGGTGCTTTCGAGGTGGAAAAGACCGACAAGGGCAATATGCTAGTTCAGCAGATAACGGCTGACATGAAAGCCAACGAGTGGGGCTACACCCCCGAACCTGTGACTACATTTGGTGACGACAGGTGGTATAACTACTCTGTGAACGTTGACGCTGCTTTTGCGACTTCGCAGGACGCAGAATCAAACTATGTGGGCGTTGGTCTGAGATACACGCTTGGCTGCAATTCATACAGTGGCTATTGGATAAAGCTTTATGAGAACGGAAGCTGGGAGCTTAAAGCAAATGACAGCACTCTTAGCAGCGGCAGCATAGACTGCTTTGACGGCACGACTTCTCACAAGCTTAAAGTCGAGGCTGTAAACAACGTTATCCGTGGATATATTGACGAAAACATGGTGGCTGAATACACTGTGAACGAGGGGGAATCTCTTATCGGCGCAGGCAGAGCGTCACTTTTCAGCTCATACAACAAAAACAGCTTTGACAACTTCTCTGCTGAACCTGTGGAGGGCAATGACACATATGTAACTCGCTTTGACGAAACAGACTCTTGCTTCACTTTTGAGGGCAACTGGGAACACAACCTTATGAGCAGCTTCAAAAACTACAAACGAACCATATCAGATGGCGCAGAGGGCGACTCTTTCACAGTAAACTTTGAGGGAACAGGCTTTGCGCTTTCAGGTGAAACAAGAGAAAACGCTATACTCGGGGTATCAATAGACGGTGGTGATGAACAGCTCGTGACAGTTTCAAGGACAGGTCAGCGTGAGATATCATGCCATTTTGAAGGCTTATCTGAGGGCGCTCACACAGCAAAGGTAACCATAAAATCAGGCAAATATACAATTGACGCTATGCAGGTAACAGGTGGAAAGATACCATTCGAGAAGAAAAAGCCTGCGAAGTCTGAAAGCACTAAGTCAGGCAAAAGCAAGCTTCCTATAGTTGTTGGGGCAGGCGTTTGCGCTGCTGCGGCAGTTGGTGCAGTGATATACGGCATAGCCAGAAAGAAGCGTAAGGAAAATAATGACTAAAATAAGCAGAACAACAGACATGACACAAGGCAGTGAAATGCGACACATAATAATGTTTTCACTGCCCTTGCTTGCAGGAAATCTTTTGCAGCAGACATACAATATAGTGGACACTATGGTGGTGGGGCGTTATCTGGGCGATGACGCCCTTGCCGCTGTTGGTGCCACAGGCTCTATCACTTATCTTTTTTACACCCTTTGCATTGGTCTTTCGGTGGGTGCAGGAATAATTGTTGCACAGTATTTTGGTGCAAGCAGGCAAAAATCCTTGCGGTCGGCAGTATTCAACTCAGCGCTTGTCACGGCTATATTCGGCATTGTAATAAGCCTTTTATCCGTGCCTGCCGCAAAACCTATACTGGAGCTTTTGAAAGTTCCTGACAAGCTCATCGGAGATTCTGTGGCTTATATGCAGATAGACTGCGGCGGAACGATAGCGGTGGCAGCATACAACTGGATAAACGCCATAATGAGGGCTTTGGGCGACTCAAAAACACCGCTGATATTCTTAGGTGCAGCAAGTTTGCTGAACGCCCTCCTTGACCTGCTTTTTGTGGTGGTATTCAAATTCGGCATAGCAGGTGCGGCATGGGCGACAGTGCTTACACAGGCACTTTCCGCCATTTCTTGTATTGTGTACTGCTTTGCAGTGAGCGGAGAGATAAAGCTCACCGCCGACGATCTGCACACCGACAAGGACATGATGAGCCGCTGTGTAAAAACAGGCGTGCCTATCGCCATACAAAACGGACTTATCTCGGTATCAATGGTGGCTCTCCAGCGTGTGACAAACGGCTTTGGCGAAACGGTCATGGCGGCATACACAGTTTCAATGCGTATTGAGCAGTTCGTTCAACAGCCGTTTTCTTCACTTAATGCGGCGGTTTCAACATTCACAGGACAGAATATCGGTGCAAGAAAAGAAAAACGTGCGCAGAAAGGTCTTGCTTGTGCAATAAATATATCGGTGATATTCTCGGCAGTGGTGCTTGTGCTGTTCGCACTGTTCGGTGGAGCGATAACATCTTGGTTTGTCAAGGGCAAGACTGTTATAAGCATATCGGCAAAAGCGCTTATCATAACCTCACTTTTCTACTGGTCGCTGGGTATTATCCACACCACAAGGGGCTTTTTGAACGGCGCAGGCGATACAAACTATGCCCTTGCAAACGGCATGGCGGAGGTAATATGCAGGATAGGTCTTTCACTTATCCTTACAAGGATAGCTTTCATAGGCTATTGGGGCATATGGTACACCACCGCCGCAACGTGGTTTGTGACCGCTATGGTGAGCCTTATAAGATACAAGGGTGGAAAATGGAGGCTTCATTCAATTGTGAAATAGATTTTCATAACTGCTGTACCGATTGGGTGCGGCAGTTTTTTTTAGTTGAAACAGTTTCACATTATATATGAAATATTCATATGAAACCATATTGAAAATTCATAGTGCAGTGGTATAATATAATAAAAGGAGTGACGAGGAATGAACATTACCGAATTTGCAAAAGCCGCAGGAGTATCAAAATCTGCTGTGAGCAGATATTTCAATGACGGCTATGTGAGCGAAGAAAAGCGCAGGCTTATTGAAACCGCCATAGAAGCCACAGGCTATGCCCCAAGCGTTCAGGCGCAGAATGTGAGAACAAGGGTGACAAAGCTTGTGGGAGTTATTATACCGAAGCTTTCAAGTGAGAGCTGTGCAAGAGAGGTGGAGGGCATAAGTCAGGTACTCAGTGAGCAGGGCTATCAGCTTTTGCTTGTGAACTCTGCCAACGACCCAAAGAAAGAAGTGGAATATCTGGAGCTTTTCCGAAGCAATCGTGTTGACGGAGTTATCTTTTTGGCTTCTGTTTTCACTCCGCTCCATGACGCTGTGCTGAAAAAAATGCGTGTACCGGTGGTAATTGTGGGACAGGAATACAAGGGTGCAAACTGCGTTTGTCATGACGATTACAAAGCCGCCTATACCGCAGAAAAACTTATGCTTGACAAAGGCTGCAAAAAGCCCGCTTTTATCGGTGTTACCGAGCAGGACAAAGCGGCAGGTCAGGCAAGAAAAGACGGGTTTCTCCACGCCCTTTCTGATAACGGCATCAACATTGAAAAGTCTGATATGCAGACGGCTGAATTTAAAATGGACTCAGGCTACAAAAAGGCTTTGACACTACTTAGAAGCGGCAGAATGTACGACCACATTTTCTGTGCCACCGACAATCTTGCCGCAGGCGCGCTCCTTGCCTGCCGTGAGCAGGGATTGAAAGTACCGGAGGATATAATGATAGCAGGTATTGGCGACTCTCAGCTTTGTAATGTCACGTCCACTCCCCTGACATCTGTGCATTTTCATTATCGCACCGCAGGCATAGAAGCGGCACAAATGCTGCTCAATTCTCTAAAGCGAGAAAGCTCTATACCAAGAACGCTGACGCTTGATTTCGAGCTGGAAGAACGTGAGTCTACAGAGAAAAAATGTGAAACTGTGTGAAACCTTGTAATACCGTCTTGTAAGTTTATATTATTTGTCAATAGACAAATGCACTGCCGTGGGTTATAATGTAGTTAATGAAATCGGTATCACATAAATGATGAAACTGATAAAATAACATAGTTCGGACAAAATAATAATAAACAAGCAAAGGACGGGATATTATGGATCACAGAAATTCAGCTCGTGAGATACTTTCTGCTATAGGCGGAAAGGAAAATCTGGTCAGTGCCGCACACTGCGCCACAAGATTAAGACTTATAATCGCAGACAACTCAAAGATACAAAAGGATACCCTGGAGAACATTGATGTTGTAAAGGGCGTTTTTGAAGCTTCAGGACAGCTTCAGATCATCATAGGCACCGGAACGGTAAACAAGGTCTATGACGAATTTATCGCTGAGGCAGGCGTGGAAGCCTCTTCAAAGGACGAAGTCAAGGCTCAGGTGGCTCAGAAGCAGAACTGGTTCAAAAGACTTATCAAAACTCTCGGCGACGTATTCGTACCTATAATCCCTGCTATCGTTGCAGGCGGTCTTATCATGGGAATAATGGAAGCCTTGAATTTCATGGCTTCAAACGGCTTTATCTCCCTTGACACCAATGGATATGTTTTCACAATATTCAAACTGCTTTCAAATGCAGCGTTCACATTCCTGCCCATACTTATTGGCTATTCTGCAACTAAGGTGTTCGGTGGCAACCCTTATCTTGGTGCGGTAATAGGAATGTTCCTTATCCACCCTGACCTGCAAAACGCCTGGACAGTTTCCACAAACGGATATGAGCAGACGTTCTCCATATTTGGTCTGTTCAACGTTCACATGGTAGGTTATCAGGGTCATGTAATACCTATCATAATCGCTTCATTCATTCTTGCGACTATGGAGAAAAAGCTTCACAAGAAAGTGCCTGACATAATCGACCTTTTCGTTACACCTCTTGTGAGCCTTACAGTAACAGCTTTTCTCGTTTACACCTTTATCGGTCCTGTATTCGTTGCCCTTGAAAATGGCATTATCACAGGCGTTCAGAAGCTTATCACTATCCCATTCGGCATTGGTTCGTTCATAATGGGCGGTTTCTATTCAACAACAGTTGTTGGCGGTATACACCATATGTACACTGTTATCGACATTGGTCAGCTTGCTAAATATGGTGCGACATATTGGCTGCCTCTGGCATCTGCCGCAAACATGGCTCAGGGAGCCGCCTGCCTTGCAGTGGCAGTAAGAAGCAAGAACAATAAGATCAGATCAATGGCTTATCCTTCTGCACTGTCTTGTATGCTCGGCATCACAGAGCCTGCAATATTCGGTGTAAACCTTAGATTTGTAAAGCCTTTCATATTCGGCTCTATCGGCGGCGCTTGCGGAGCAATGGTCGCTTCTATCCTCCACCTTGGCGCAACTGCAACAGGTGTAACAGGAATATTTGCAATACTTCTTACACTCAACCACCCGGTGAAATATATAATCTCAATGGCTGTAGCAATGGGCGTTGCATTCACTCTTACTTGGCTTTTCGGCACGAACAACGAGCAGATAAGAAACGAGAACAAGACTTCCGAAAACAAGACAGAAAAGGCTGAACAGCCTGCACAGGCTATGGAAACAAAGGCTGAAAATGCAGACGCAGCAGATGACGGCATTATCACAGCTCCGCTTAGCGGCAAGGCTGTAAAGCTTGAAAACGTTCCTGACCAGACCTTTGCGCAGGGCATACTTGGTCTTGGTGCGGCAATAGAACCTACTGAGGGCAAGGTCGTTGCACCTGGCGACGGCAAGGTCGAAACGCTTTTTGACACTTTCCATGCAGTTGGTTTGACACTTGACAACGGCAAGGAACTTCTTATCCACATCGGAATAAACACTGTTGAGCTTAAAGGCGAGGGCTTCAAGGCTTACGTTTCTGAGGGCGACAGAGTAACAAAGGGACAGACGCTTATCACTTTCGATATGGACTTTATAAAGAGCAAGGGCTATCAGACTATCACGCCTGTTCTTGTGGGCAATTCAGACGAATTTGCCTCCGTCGAGGAACTTGCAGAAGAAGGCACAGAAGTGACTATAGGAGATAAACTAATAAAGGTAAACGCATAAAGTACAGACAAATCGTCAATAATCATAGTCAATGAGCCAAAAGGAGAGGATATAAATGGATAACAAAGAAAAACTGGAAAACAGAGAAAGAATAAAGAACGCAAAATGGCGTCAGAGATTTCATATCGAACCGCCTGACGGCTGGCTCAATGACCCGAACGGTCTGAGCTTTTACAAGGGCGAATATCATGTTTATTTTCAGTACAGCCCAATTGCCGCTGACGGTCACACACCAAGAGGCTGGGGACATTATCACGGCAGCGACCTTATGCACATGACTTATGACAGAGCAGTTATGATGCCTGACATTCCTGAGGACAGCCATGGCGTCTACTCAGGAAGCGCCATTGAAAATGACGGCGTTCTGCATATTTTCTACACAGGTAATGTGAAGATGATAGGCGATTATGATTATGTCAAAGCCGGCAGAGGTGCGAACGTTATCCACGTCACCACCACAGACGGAAGCAAAATGAGTGAAAAGCAGGTACTTCTCAGAAACAGCGACTACCCTGATTTCTGCTCATGCCATGTGAGAGATCCAAAGGTGTGGAAAGAAGGCGACCTATGGAAAATGGTGCTTGGCGCAAGAACGCTTGATGATGAGGGCTGTGTGCTTGTATACGAATCTGATGATCTTATAAACTGGAAATACAACGGCAAGGTATACAAAGAGGGCTACGGCTATATGTGGGAATGCCCTGACTATTTCGAGATAGACGGCAAAGGCTTTTTAAGCACCTGCCCGCAGGGTATGCCTCACTATGAAACAAAGTGGCAGAACCTCAACGAATCAGGCTACTTCCCTGTTCAGGGCAAGCTTGAGGACAGCGTTCTCGGTGACTTCACCGAATGGGACATGGGCTTTGACTTCTATGCACCGCAGACATTTCTTGACCCACAAGGCAGGAGGATACTCATAGGCTGGCTTGGCATGGACAACAAGGTCTACGGCAATGCCACAACTGAGCTTGGCTGGCAGCACTGCCTTACCATACCGAGAGTTGTAACTATTGCACCCAACGGCAAGCTCAGACAGCAGCCTATAGCTGAATTTGACGAGCTTAAAAGCAACGCACGCCGTCAGAGCAGCGGTCAAACTGCAGAATATCCTCTGCCATTTGAACTTGACGGTGAGCCTGCTGACAGCTTCAGCATATCTCTTGACGGCAAGCTGGAACTTGGCTTTGATAAAGAGAAAAAGCTCTTTACAATGAAATTTACTGACGAAAAATACGGCTGCGGCAGAACGGTAAGAAATGCAGAGATAGACAGCGTGAGAAACATAAGAGTTATCGCAGATATGTCAAGCATCGAAGTTTATATCAATGACGGCGAAACTGTAATGTCAACAAGAATATATCCCGATAATGATAGCGTAAAGCTTAAAGTAAACGGCTTTGAGGCACAGGTCTGGGACATCTGAGAGGAGGAACTGCAATGGGAAACACACTTTTTGCCATAGGCGAAGCACTGATAGATTTTATCCCTGCACAGACAGGCTGTGCCTTTGAAGAAGTAACGGCTTTCAGCCCTAAAAGCGGCGGTGCACCTGCAAACGTCTGTGGAGCGTTCACTATCCTTGGCGGAAGCTCGAAATTTATCACTCAGCTTGGTGATGACCCATTCGGAAGAAAGATAGCAGGCGACCTTGCAAGGGCTGGAATCGACACTTCCCTTGTGAGCTTCACCGACAAGGCTAACACAGCTTTGGCTTTTGTGAGCCTTGAAAATGACGGCAACAGGACGTTCTCATTCTACAGAAAGCCCTCCGCAGATATGCTTTTTTCAGCGGAGCAGGTAAAAGAAGAATGGTTTGAGGACGCATACGCACTGCATTTTTGCAGTGTTTCCCTTGGAGATTTTCCGATGAAAGACGCACACAAAAAGGCTATCGCCTATGCACGTCAAAAAGGCGCAATGATAAGCTTTGACCCTAATCTGCGTTTTCCTCTTTGGAACGACAAGAAAGCTTTGCATGATACTGTGAATGAGTTTATACCAATGGCTGACATTGTGAAGATATCAGACGAAGAGCTTGGATTTATCACAGGTGAAAACGACATCAAAGCCGCTCTGCCAAAACTTTTCACGGGCAATGTGAAGCTTGTGATATACACCTGCGGCTCAGAGGGAGCATATGCTTTCACAAAGAACGCTCAGGCATTTGCAGAGAGCGAAAAAGTGAAAGCCGTTGACACAACAGGTGCAGGAGACGGATTTATAGGCTCGTTCCTATATGCACTGAAAACTCTCAGCGTGACCGCCGAAGGTCTTTGTGACCTTGACAATGCACAGCTAGAACGCTGTATAGCGTTTTCAAATAAATTCTGCGGTGAAAGCGTTAAACATCAGGGTGCTATCGACTCCTACAGAAAAATAGAATTTGTATAAATATAAATTTGTATAATAGTTATCCTTCCTATAATCAATTTCCTTATGACAAAGCCTTCCCCTTTTGGGAGGGTTTTTGTTTTCGGCAAATTTTCACAAAACATTTTGCAGTATATGTAGGGGACGGCGCCCTCGACGTCCCGCTTTTGCGTTTTTGAAAGGCTTGTTTTAGCACGTTTTAGCATAGTAGCATGATACTTTGTGAAAATTTGACAAAAGATAAGATATACTATATAATAGAGATTGTATGACTATTTTTACAGGAGAATTATTATGAACGAAAATAAAAACAGAGCAACCTTTCAATCCCGATTGGGATTTATACTTGTGTCCGCAGGGTGTGCCATTGGTCTTGGCAACGTGTGGAAGTTTCCATACATCTGCGGACAAAACGGCGGCGGAGCTTTTCTGTTCCTATACATTATCTGCCTTGTGCTGTTGGGTCTCCCAATACTCATATGCGAATTTGCCATAGGCAGAGGAAGCAACCGAAGTCTTTCTCAGGCTTTCAACCGACTTGAAAAGCCCGGTAGCCGATATCACTGCACAAAATACACGAGCATTGCAGGAAACTATCTGCTCATGATGTTTTACACCATGGTCACAGGCTGGATGTTATACTACGCTTTTAAATACGCCACTGGCTCGTTGGACGCTTCAAGCACAGCGGCAACGGCTGAGGCTTTTAAGGATATGCAGGCTTCCCCGTGGCTCATGCTCATATTCTCGGCTATCGTTATCATACTTTGTATCGGTGTTTGCGCACTGGGATTGCAAAACGGCATTGAAAAGGTAACGAAATTTATGATGATACTGCTTATGGCGCTCATGGTGGTGCTGGCGGTGAACTCTATCAGGCTGAAAGGCGCTTCTGAGGGACTTAAATTCTTTCTTGTACCGGACTTTGACGTCTTTAAAGAAAAGGGCTTCACATCAGTGCTTTTCGCCGCAATGACTCAGGCGTTTTTCACACTAAGCATAGGCATAGGCACAATGGAGATATTCGGAAGCTATTTGAAAAAGGACCGCACTCTTGTAGGCGAGTCTGTGAACGTTATCGTTCTTGACACTGCCGTGGCTGTCGTTGCGGGACTTATCATAATCCCTGCCTGCTTTGCATACGGCATCGAGCCTGACTCAGGTCCGTCACTGCTTTTCATTACTCTGCCTAACGTTTTCCACCATATGGCTTCAAGCCGTTTGTGGGGAATATTCTTCTTCATCTTCATGTCATTTGCGGCGCTTTCCACCGTTATCGCAGTGTTTGAGAACATTATCACAATGTCAGTAGAACTGTGGGATTGGAGCAGAAAAAAGTCACTTATTGTAAACCTTGTGATGATACTTGTGCTTACAATGCCTGCTGTGTTTGGATTTAACCTGCTGAAAAATATCCAGCCAATGGGCGCAGGTTCGACTATCATGGATCTTGAAGACTTCTTGGTATCATCGAATCTTCTGCCGCTTGGCTCTCTTGTGGGAGTGCTTTTCTGCGTTCGCAAAAACGGCTGGGGCTGGGAGAACTTCATCAAGGAAGCCAACACAGGCAAGGGAAAGCATATCCCTAACGGACTTCGCAGTTACATGGCCTACGTTGTGCCTGCACTTATCTGTTTCATCTACCTCAAAGGATACTATGACACATTCTCAAACAGAAGTCTGCCTGTTCTTATAGGCTGGATGTGCTTTGCGGTGATACTTCTTGTGCTGATATTCTGGGCAGCTTTCTCAAAAAGCAAAAAAAAATTGGAAAATCCTATTGACAAATAGAAAGTTTGGTTATATAATAAACCTTGCGTGATGTTTCACGAAAATTCGTATAATGATAAACGCTATAAAATAAACTGAAAGGTGGTGGGTGAAATGAGAAATATTCTTTTTGATCTTATAAAGACTAACGAGAATATAAGTCTTGCAAATAATGTAAGTTCAATATGCCTTTCAGATGTCATTTTGCCTGCCCTTATTACCAAAAGCTAATGAGATTTTTATCGGCTTTCTGGATATTATACTGCAGATCTATTGCGACCTCTGATATCAGGTATCAGAGGTCTTTTTTTGACCTGTTATAGGCAGTTACATTATGCGAATTTACAGGATTATATCGGAAGAATATGAAATTTATCCCGAAAAGGAGGGAATACATGAAATTTTTTGACGTTTTGCCACAGCTTGCAGAAAACGAACTGCTTAAACGTGGAGTTATGACTGACGAGCTGCTTTACTGCGTAAAAGCTGACCTTGACGGTGAGGGCGGATATGTGGACGTATACATAACTTTCACCAAAGACACCCTTTGCATACTCCGTGGCTATGAAGAATACGGAAAAATGAAACGTGGGCAGAAGAGAAAAAATCTCGTAAGCTTCACAGTATCAGGCTATGATGAATACCCCATAGACAGCATTGAAGAAATGTTTGTTGACCGCTATGCAAATTCCGCAAGACTTATGATAAAGGACAAGTCCGGCAAGGAGTTCCCTATAGCGAGGTTCTCACTTGGCTTTGCTGACAAATTTGAGAAATTCAGCCAGCGTGTGAACTGCACAGCCAAGAACGAGCCTATTGACGACCGCCTGCTGGAAGGCGTAAAGACCCACTGCCCTACCTGCGGTGAGCCTTATCCTGACCCTAACCGCCCTGTCTGTCCGAGATGTGTAGACAGACGCTCGGTGTTCAAACGCCTGCTTTCTATGTTCGGTGAATTTAAGGGTGCGGTATTTCTCATACTGCTCACCATAGTTTTAAGCAACGTTTTCGCAGTGCTTTCGCCGATATTCGGCTCACAGATGCTCTATGATGATGTGCTTGCGGAAAACGGAAAATACTATGGCAAGATACTCATGATAGTAATGCTCATCGTGGGCATAAACATTGCAGGAATGATAATGCGTATCATTTCAGGCATTATAACCTCAAAGGTCGTGCCTGTTGTTACTCACAGACTGCGTGTGAAGATATTCTCATCAATGCAGCGGCTTTCCCTTGACTTTTTCACAAGCAAGCAGACAGGCTCGCTTATGTCCAGGGTCGACAGAGATAGTCAGAACATCTACTGGTTTTTCACGGATATAGTGCCGTATGGTCTTACAAACGTGGTAAAGATAGTGGGCATTGCGGTGATAATGCTCACAATTTCGCCCCTTCTGTCACTTGGCATAATACTCACTATCTCGGTGATAGAGATAGTTCAGCACCAATTTTACAAAAGCCAGCGCAAGCTTTACCGCAAATATGACGTTGCTATGCGTTCTGCAAACTCGGTGCTGTCTGACGTTATGAACGGTCAGCGTGTGGTAAAGGCTTTCGCCCGTGAGGACAGAGAGATAGAACGCTATAGGGTAAAAAACACTGACGCATTTTTGATAAACTCAAGGATAAACTCACGAATAGCAAACACTATCCCTGTTATATGGACGTTCTATAGGATAGTGAACAAGCTTGTTTTCTGCCTTGGTGCAGTGCTTGTTATAAAAGGTCACATACTATTCGGCGCACTTTCAGCACTTATTTCCTATACCGAAATGGCGATGGATCCTATCAACTTTTTCACATGGATAGGCGACCGCTGGGCAAAATGTATGGATGCCGCATCAAGAATGTTTGAGATAATGGACGCTCTGCCTACTGTAAAAGAGGACGAACACCCTGTTCACATGGAAAACATGAGGGGCGATATCGAGCTTAAAAATGTATCCTTTGAATATGAAGCAGGACACCCTATCATAAAAAACGTTTCCTTCAAGGTGCAGGCTGGGCATATGTTTGGAATCGTTGGTAAAACAGGTGCAGGAAAATCCACTATCATAAACCTTATGGCAAGGCTTTATGACGTAACAGGCGGTGAGATAACCATTGACGGAGTGCCTATCAGGAAGATAGCTTTTGACGATCTGCGCAGAAATATCGGTATAGTTTCTCAGGAAACTTTCCTTTTCATTGGCTCAATAGCTGACAATATCCGCTATGCAAACCCTGACGCCACCATGGAAGAAGTTATCGAAGCAGCAAAGTCCGCAAACGCACATGAGTTTATAACAAAGCTCCCTGAGGGCTATAACACTAAGGTCGGCGAGGGCGGAATATCCTTGTCAGGCGGTGAAAAGCAGAGAATATCTATCGCAAGGGCTATCATTCAGAAGCCTAACATACTTATCCTTGACGAGGCGACCGCTTCCATGGACACAAGGACAGAGCGAAAGATACAAGCCGCTATCGACAATCTGAAACAGGGCAGGACAATAATCTCTATCGCACACCGCCTTTCAACTCTCCGTGACGCTGATATGCTCTGCGTTATCGAAAATGGTGAGCTTAAAGAAATGGGTACGCATGACAAGCTCATAAAAGAAAAAGGCAAATATTTCGAGCTTTACAAGCTGCAATCTGAAGCATTGCAGTTCATAAACGAATAGTAAGGAGATGAACACAATGGCTGAAAATATTACCACTGAGCAGGAGGTCTACGAGGTCGATAAGCTTAATTTGCTTGACTGCAAAAAGATACGCCTTGCAAAGGAAGAAAGCGGTTTTCTTACCCTTGATTATGAGGGCAGAACTTACCACAAGGTAAACCCCACAAGGCTCATACCATTTTACTCAAAGACCACCTACATAAGCCTTTCATACGAAAATTCCGAAAAAGAATTTCGTGAGATAGGCGTTATAAAAGATATGGCAGAGCTTGACGGTGAGCAATACAAGCTTCTTGACAGCTATCTTGAATACAAATACTATATGCCGGAGATAACAAAGGTCTACAGCATAAAGGACAATATGCGTGGTGCGATCTTTGTCAAGGCTGACACAACTTCGGGACAGAAAACTATCTGTATCCGTGACTGGTATCAGAATTTCAGAATGATCGGCTATGATTATCTCTACGTCAACGACGCAGACGGCAACAAATATTTCTGCCCAGACATTCACAAGCTTGACAGAAAAAGCCGTCAGGTGCTTGAAATGTACACCTAAAAGGTGTTAGACCACACTGAAAGGAGTGTGAAAATATGGATCTAAAAACTTCCCTGCCACAGAATGCCCCGGCAGACATTGTTTACTCCCTGCCTGCAAACTTCACCCGTGAGGGCGAGAAAATGGACGGACATTTCTGCGTAACAAAAGAAAAGATATACATTTACAACGGCAGTGAGATAACACTTGAATACAGCATAGACGATTTCTCCGAGTTTGAGTGCAAACAGCAGATAGGCACTTCAATGGCTCAGGGCACGCTGAAAAACGGTGAAACTATCTGCTTCTGCGGTTTTTCGCAGGATCAGTTTCTGAGATATGCAGAGCTTATGAAACTTCTTGACCACTGTTTGCGTACAGGCGAGCTTATGGAGATAACTGACACGGAAGAGCCTGTATGCCCGAAATGCGGTCTGCCGCTGGAGGGCGCAAAGGAATGTATCTACTGCACAGGCAAGGGCAAGACAATGGTCAAGCTCATAAAACGCATTGCGCCATACAAGAAATATTTTGCGATCGCAGTTATATGCACGATACTTTCCGAGCTTATTTGGGTGCTTGCACCATATCTTGACAGAGTTATAATCGACAAGTATGTTACCCCGAAAAACACCCATTGGGCAGGACTTGCAGGCGTTATCATCACTATCGTCACTCTGCTGCTTTTGGCAGGAGTATTCGAGTTTTTCAACATGAAAAACAGCTTCAAGGTCGCGCTCAATTTGGGTCGTGACCTTAGGCAGGAGATATTTGAAAAGTCACAGCAGCTTTCCATGAACTCCATATCAAAGCGAACAGCAGGCGAGCTTATCAACCGTGTTTCAAGCGACGCCGCAAAGCTTGAGGACTTCATCACTGCAAATGGCAAGGACGCCATAGTAAAAATACTTTCCCTTGTGATAATAGGCATACTGCTTTTTATCATGGACTGGCGGCTTGCGCTTATGACAGTTTTGCCTGTGCCGATAGTTTTCATAATTGTGCAAAAGCTTTTTGACGCCATGGCGATACGCTACACAAAGGTATGGAAAAATGGCGTTTCTCATGGAGAAACTTTGCATGATATTTTAAACGGCATAAGAGTTGTAAAGTCTTACGGCAACGAGGTAAGGGAGATACAGCGTTACACAGAATGTTCCGAACGCTGGGCGAAAAGCTGTGTTCGTGCGGAAATGATGTGGTATCTCACCATACCTGCCTCAGAATTTATCCTCACCATTGGTAACTTCTTCGTACTGTATTTCGGTGGAAACATGATTCTCGACCACACCATGACATTAGGTCAGCTTATACAGTTCACCACCTACGTTGCAATGCTTTACGAACCTATACGCTGGCTCATACAGATACCGAGAAATCTTGCGGACACCTCAGTTTCCGCAGGCAAGGTCTTTGAGATACTTGACGAGGACACTGATGTTCGTGATTGCGATGACCCTATCGACCTTGACATTCAAGGCGATATCGAATTTGACGGTGTTTACTTCGGCTACAAGGTATACAATCCTGTGCTGAAAGACATAACCTGCAAGATAAACAAGGGCGAAATGATAGGCATTGTGGGACACTCAGGCGTGGGAAAATCCACAATGATAAATCTTATTCTCAGACTTTATGACTGCACGCAGGGAGAGATACGCATTGATGGTGTGAACATAAAGGATATTGCACAGCACAGCCTGCGTTCACAGGTGGGCGTGGTGTTGCAGGAAACTTTCCTTTTTGACGGAAACGTACTTGAAAATATAGCATATGCAAAGCCTGACGCTACCTTTGAGGAAGTAATAAGGGCAGCGAAAATTGCGAATGCACATGACTTTATCACAAAGCTCCCTGACGGCTACAACACCCGAGTGGGCAACAAGGGCTATCAGCTTTCGGGCGGCGAACGTCAGAGAATTGCCATTGCAAGAGCGATACTCCATGACCCTAAGATAATAATACTTGACGAGGCGACGGCTTCTCTTGACACTCAGACGGAAAAGCAAATACAAGACGCTTTGGGCAAGCTCACAAAGGGCAGGACGACAATTGCCATTGCTCACAGACTTTCCACCCTCAGCAACGCCGACAGGCTTATCGTCCTTGACAAGGGCAGACTTGCAGAGTTCGGCACTCACGCTGAACTTATGCAGAAAAAGGGCGTATACTACAAGCTTGTTATGGCTCAGCGCCAGACCACAAAAATGAAAAAAGTCCAACCGCAGACCTGTTAAGCACTTGACATTATCACGGCAATGTGGTAAAATACAATAGTAAAATCTCATATAGGGGAATGATGTTCTCCCCTGGGAAACCTAAACCGCTTATTAAGCTGATGACTTCTGTTTTTTACGCAGGAGTTGTCAGCTTTTTTTGATTTTTGGGAGGTATAATTATGTTATTTTCACTGGCTGTGATCTTTCTTGTGGGGCTGTCAGCCGCCGCCATTTTTCAGGCTATCGGTCTGCCGAGGATAATCGGTATGCTCGCAACGGGCATTCTCACAGGCACTTACGTTCTTGATCTGCTGGATCCTAAGATACTTGGCATATCCTCAGAGCTTCGGCAGATAGCCCTTATCATTATCCTTATCAAAGCGGGGCTGTCACTCAATTTGTCTGACCTGAAAAAGGTGGGCAGACCTGCGGTCATGATGTCATTTCTGCCTGCAAGCTTTGAGATACTGGGATATTTTATCCTTGCTCCGCTGCTTCTCGGGATAAACCACACGGAAGCCGCTGTTATGGGTGCGGTGCTTGGTGCGGTATCCCCTGCGGTGGTAGTGCCGAGAATGGTGAAGCTTATGGAAGAAAAATACGGCACTGAAAAAAGCATACCGCAAATGATACTTGCGGGAGCTTCATGCGATGATATTTTCGTTATCGTGCTGTTCTCCACATTTGTAACAATGGCGCAGGGCGGCTCTGCAAAGGCGACAGATTTTCTCAATATCCCCGTGTCAATAATCCTCGGAGTGCTTCTCGGCTCGCTGTCAGGGTTTGTGCTTTTCTATATTTTTGAGATATCCTACCGCAAAGGTAACAAAATAAGAAACAGCACAAAGGTCATCGCTATCTTGGGCTTGGCGTTCCTGCTCATGTCAGTGGAAACATTTTTGAAGCCTTATGTGGCAGTGTCGGGACTTCTTGCAGTTGTGGCAATGGCTTGCGTGATAAAAATAAAGGCTGACAAAAGCGTGTCTGCAAGGCTTTCAGAAAAGTTCGGCAAGCTTTGGATAGCCGCTGAAGCTGTGCTCTTCGTTCTTGTGGGAGCAGCAGTGGATATACGCTACACCCTTACGGCAGGTGTGGCGGCTGTGCTTCTTATTTTCGGAGCGCTTATTTTCAGAGCCGTGGGCGTATGGATATGTCTTCTCGGCACGAAGCTGACCCTTAAAGAAAAGCTTTTCTGTGTAACGGCATATATGCCAAAGGCGACAGTGCAGGCGGCTATCGGCTCAGTGCCGATGTCCCTTGGTTTGCCCTGCGGAAAGATAGTGCTTTCTGTGGCTGTGCTTGCGATCCTTATCACAGCACCCCTTGGGGCTATAGGCATTGACCGCAGCTATAAAAGGCTTCTTGCACATGAAGAGTAAAAGGGCGTAAAATAGGCGATTGTGGCACTCTCTGCACATTTTATGAGTGAATAATTTGAGCATTTGCACATTTCACGAAAAATTCTGATTACATTGCATAAAAAAAATCGGCACGACCAAATCAAGGTCATGCCGTTTTTCATATCCCTACCCTATCTACAGTTGATGCAAGGTGGTAATAAAAATTTGTTACGATACGCATGTTACGTTGCTGGCAATGCGTTGTCAAATGAGGACTTGAACCTCTGAAACCTGCCCGAAGTTTCTGTCCATAATCAGCACATTCTCTGCTGATAGAGATACATCCACCCTGTAGATATCCCACCCACTTTATTACACCAGCTCTGTTGTCCAATTCAGCTCCTGAATTTTCTCGTCCACATTTCTCAGTTCTTTTGAAAGACCGTCAACCGTTTTCTGTATCTCTGACACAGGCACAGTGCTGACTATTTTTATCTCTGTTCTTGTCATTCTTGTGACACGGCTGCTTGCAGTATCCAGAAAATCCCGCAATACCCTTACCTTCTTTTTCAGACAATCTCTGTGTGCAAGAAGCACTGTGATAGTCTTGCCCTCGTATACTGTTCCGCTGTTGGTAAGATTTATCCTCGCCACCAGATCTTCAAGACGGACTATCAGCCTGTCAAGCTCCTCCATAAGAGCCTTTGGGTCTTCCGCAGGCACATCGCCCTCCTGTACCTTTGCGTTATTGTCAAGTCTGACTGAGATCGTGTTTATTCTGTTCTGGATATCAGAACGTTCAGCCAATGCAGTTGCAAGTTTCATATAAATTACCTCCTATCCTTTGACAACGCCCACTGTGAAAAGTTTCTTTATAGGCGTGGTCAGGTCACTTTGATTTTTCATAACAACATCTATATCCTTGTAAGCAAAGCGGCACTCCTCAGCCACATCTTTCTTACTGGTCTTTCCAAGCACCACGTTTCTTTGCCTCAGGTCTACCATGACAGACTCAACGGAGAATTTCTCCTTTGCGCCTGTGCGTGAATAGTTTCTGCCTGCACCATGAGATGAAGTCAAAAAGCTTTCAGCCTTGCCAATGCCCTTGACTATATAGCTGTTTGAGCCCATAGAGCCTGGGATTATAGCGACTTCCCCCTCTGCCGCATGGATAGCGCCTTTGCGGTGTACCCACACGTTCTCTCCATAGTGATTTTCCAGTGCGGCATAGTTATGGTGACAGTTTATCTCGTCACTATAGTTCGGTGTGATACCAGTATACTTCTCAACCTGCTCTGTGAAAATATGCTTTACCTTTTCAAGCATTACCTCTCTGTTTTCAAAAGCAAAGTCCATTGCAAGGTTCATCCAGTTGAGATATCTCTGACCCTCGTCTGTATCCACAGGAAGAAACGGCAAATTATACTCTGAGGGAACAGTTGAAAAATACTTGTCATTCATCTCATGGGCTATCTTGTTGAAATACTGCCCTATCATGTTGCCAAACATTCGGCTTCCCGAATGGAGCATTATACAAGCCATGCCGTTTTCGTCTTCCTGTATCTCAATAAAATGGTTTCCACCACCCAGTGAGCCAACGGAATAATATCCCTGCTCGATAAATTTCAGCAATTCGCTGTCAGCATTGTATCTTTCTATCTCGCTTTGCGCCTTATCAAGCACGGCAGAAGCCTGCGGCTTGCCGTAGTGACTAAAACCCACAGGGATAGTACGGAGTATATTTCCTACTATCACCTTTATAAGCTCGCCGCTCCCTGTTACAGTGTCACGAAGAATGTTCACAGGGATATCTGTCTGCACGAATGCCATTCCACAGCCGATGTCAACGCCAACTGCATTTGGGATCACCGTATTTTTGCAGGCTATAACACCGCCTATAGGCATTCCCTTTCCTGTATGAGTATCAGGCATCAATGCGATATGGTCATGGGCAAATGGAAGATTTGCAAGGTTTATCGCCTGCTCAAGACAGCTTTCCTCGATATCGTCTATAGACTCTGTCCATATCTTGATCGGTACTAGCATTTTATCTTTATCGTAATATTCAAACATTTTGTGTACCTCCTACTTTTGCTGTTGTATGTATTATAGCAGATAGATACAAAATAATCATATAAAAAAAGGTGCGAGGTTTTGTTATGTATTGCAATGGGAGTATAGATTTGGTATAATGTTATCAAAGGAGGTGTTCTGAATGGCAGTATATTCTGAACTTATAAAAAATTTTGAGAAGATAAGAGAATATGTGCGTGATTTCTATATCTTTGGATTTCACACAAGAGAAAGCTTTGACGCAAAAAGCAAGCGCACCTATGACAACGAAAAGCGCAGGATAGAAAGCTGGCTTTCAGACCACGTTCACACCTCTTTAGAGGGTCACAAAAAGAAAGTATCTGTGCAGGTGGATTCGGGGAACATTTTTCAAAACCCACTGTATCAGTGCTATCGTTCAAAGACCTTTACGGACAATGATATCCGTCTGCACTTTATTTTAATGGACGCTCTTGAAGATAACGCCATGTCGGTATCGGAGATAGCAGATTATATTTCTGCAAACTATAGCATGATAATAGACGTGCAGATAATCCGTATCAAGCTAAAGGAATATGTAAAAGAGGGCTTGGTGTCGGAGGTCAAAAGCGGAAGAAATATCCTATACACCAAAACCGGTTGTTATGCTGACGACATCGTAAGTCAGTATAAAGGCTTGGGGGATATGATAAAATTCTTCTCTGAGGAAAATCCTTTTGGCGTGGTGGGCAGCTTTATCATGGATAAGCTGGGTGCGAAAAATAATATTTTTGTGCGTAAGCACGCTTACATGGTGCATACTCTTGATGATGAGATACTCATTGATATCATGGGGGCAATGGAGCAGAAAAAGGCTGTTCTTCTATCCTGCGTAAGCCGAAAGAACGACAAAAAACACGAAATAACAGCCGTTGTGCTGAAGATACATTGCTCGGTGCAGACAGGAAGAAATTATCTTATCATGTATTTCACAAAGCAGAAACGTTTGATGTCTGTAAGGGTGGATTCCATAGTGAAAGTGACTCCCCTTGATGTGGTAGCTGACTATGATACATATTACAGATATTATGAGGACAACCGCAGATTTTTATGGGGAACGAGCTTCGGAAAATCACGCAGATACGGACAAAAAGAGCATATCCACATGGAAATAGCGGTAGACGAAGCAAAAGAAATGTATGTTGTGAAGCGTTTGGAACGTGAAAAAAGAAGCGGTACTGTAACAAAGAAATCCGACGGGCTTTACTCCTTTGACATTGACCTTTTTGACGCTAACGAAGCCTTTCCATGGATAAAAACGTTCATCGGCAGGATAGTGGCATTTGAAACAACAAATGAGGAATTGCAGGATAAATTTGATTCGGATATCGCAAGGCTTTATGAAATATACGGAGGTGTTTACGAATGAAACTGTTTTCGGAAATATACAGCACCTATTACAGCATAACGGAGAAAATTCTGAAAAAGCGCACTGTCACAAAGGCTGAGATAACAGATATCATCAGACAAAACGGCTTTTCTGAAAGCGTTCTTTTCCTCGAACCTAAGCTCACAGGAGCTGACGAATATGGTCTGCTGAAAAAAGAGGACAGCATATACAGATCCATCCTGAAAAAAGAGCCTCATATCCCGCTGACGGCACTTGAAAAAGCGTGGCTTTGTGCGGTGCTAAGCGACCCGAGAAGCGGTCTATTTCTTGACACTGAGCAAAAGTCGCAGTTGGCGGAACTGCTTAGTGCGAAAAAACTATATCAGAGAAACTTTTTGAATTGCTTTGACCAATATTCTGACGGCGATGATTTTCATGACCCACAATACATACAGCATTTTCGGGATATACTCTCGGCTATCCATGGCAAAAAGCTAATAAAAATAAGCTTCCAGACAAGAAAAGACAACCGCATCACACACTATTTTCTGCCCACAAAGATAGAATACTCTGCCAAAAACAACAAGTTCAGGGTATATGTGAACCGATACCAAAAGCGCAGAATGGTGGACAGTGGCATTATAAACCTGTCGCAGGTAACACTCACTAAGCTGACGGATATAACGCCTGAGAGCTTTTTAGCTGTCACAGACAAGAAAAAGCAGGCAAAAATAAAGATACTTAACGAGCGAAATGCGGTAAATCGTTTTATGCTTGAATTTGCAGAGCTTGAAAAAGAGTCGGTCTTTGATGAGGACAGCGGTGAATGTATGGTTTCTATTAAATATGACGAGCAGAACGAAAATGAGATAATAATACGTTTGTTGGCATTCGGACCTGTGGTAGAGGTGCTTTCGCCATATGATTTTCGCAGGAAAATCAAGGAGAGGGTTGACAGGCAATTGGCTTTGATGAAAAAATAAAACAAAGGCTCTCCGCCGTTTATATGGCAGAGAGCCTTGCTTTTTATCGTTTAAAAGATTTGCCCGTCAAGCAACATCACAAAGTCAAGCTTCGGCACAAAATCAGCGTCATTTCTAAGCTGACTAAGCACATAATGTTCAAGACAACCGGGGAGGTTTTAAAGATCGCCGTAAACCTCCCGTTTACGCTGCAATCTCCATTGTGTTGTACTTATTCAAAAAGCACTATCCTATTTTTATTATTTATAACAAAGCCATACGGCTCAGTCACCATTTATATATGCTGTTGTTCTTTGTTGTTATGCCTTTGCTAGAAATTCCTTTCCTGCCTTATCGGTATCAAGTATCGCCTTAATAAACTTTTCTTCCGAAGGCTCGCCAGGAACATAAGTCCACTCAACAACGCTTGCCGCCTTATGTGCAATGGCTGGGACATCTTCTTCTGTCAGGGCTATCTCTCCTAATGTGCATGGCAGACCTATACTGCGATTAAACTCAAAAATGCGCTGACGTTCTTCATACTGCTCGTCATATGTAAGCAGGCAAAGCACGCCGAATGAAACTATCTCTCCGTGGAGGTGATCATGCTCGCACTTTGGAAACAGCGAAGCGCCATAGTAAACGCAGTGGGCAAGAGATGAATTATAATAGTAATCGTCCTTTGGATCGGGGTTGTTCTGATGAACAGTAAAATTTGAAACGAGACCTGTTGTAATGATGATATCAAGAGCTATCTGCTCGATATTCTTTGAAGAAACGTTATTTCTGCAATCCTCAAGTGCTTTTTTTCCGTAGGATACAAGCGGTTTTGTGCATGCCTCTGCAAGAACTCTGCCAAGCAAAGGCGTATGGGTCATATCCTTATCACGGCAGGCAAAGACCACCTCGTACTCTTTGCTGAGAGCGTCACCGATACCAGCCCAGAAAGCTTTTCAGGTGATTCTGCGATTATTTTTGTGTTGATGAAAGTATGGAGTGCAGGTGCTTTGAGGTAAGCATATTCCTTGAAAGTGCCGTCAGCGTTGTAGATAACAGATATTGCCGTGCAGGAAGCGCAGTTTGAAGCAAGGGTCGGGAAAGTGAAAAACGGCTTGTCAATTCTGTCGCAAAGGGTCTTTACAGTATCAACGGCACGTCCGCCGCCAACGCCAAAGACCATATATGCATTTTGCACTTCCGGCATAGCTTTAAGCATTTCAATGTTCTCATAATTTGAGTCGCCGCCATACCATATGAAGTCGGTTATCTCAAGGTCAGAGCCTTTGAGAGCCGCAAGCAGTTCAGGCTTAGCCTTTTCCATAGCGGTCTTGCCGCCGATAACAACAGCGGTTTTTCCATAACGTCGGGTAACATAAGGTATTTCTTTGTAGCAGTCGTCGCCAATAGAGTAGCTTGGTAAAAATTCGTTGTATGACATATTCTTTCCTCCGTTATTTTTAACGGCATTTTCTACCGTCATAATTATATGATTTAATAATACAACTATTTATAGAGTAATTTTGTGATATTTTGTTAATAATTATTAAAAATATATCAGAAAGCGGCACTCCCACTGAGAGTACCGCTATATATTATTCTTCCTCGCGGATAGTCGTAACGCCAAAAACAAAATATACCACATGGCACACCCAAACCACTGCCACTGTTCTGCCTGCGCCTTCGTCACGGAGCACTTTGAGTATCACCGCTTCGTTAAGGCTGTCAAGATCGCTTGTCGGCTCGTCAAATATAGCGAACATCTTGTCCCTTGCCGCCATGCCGTTCATTGCAGCGTGAAAAAAGCTGCCTAACCTTCTCATTTGTATGAAAAAAAACAGCCGAGAGCATCAAACAAACAGTACAGCTTTTATAGCTATTTAGGAAAATACAGAGTAAATTCTGCACCCTTGTCAACCTCGCCATATGCTTCTATCCTGCCACCATGACGCTTTATTATGCGGTCTGCCGTGGCAAGCCCTATGCCGCTGCCTTCGTATTCTTCGTCAAGATGAAGCCGCTGAAAAACGCCGAAAAGCTTGTCAGCATATGCCATGTCAAACCCTGCGCCATTATCTCTGAAGGATATCACACCATAGCTTTCGTCAGGTATCGCAGACACTGTTATAACAGCATTCTGCCTGTGTCGGGTGAATTTGAAAGCATTCGTCATAAGATTTTTCACAAGCATTCTCACCAGCACATCATCACCGCTTATTTGCGGCAAACTACCCTCAATAAGTGTTATATTTCTCTCAGGCTCAGCGGACTTGCACTCATCGAAGATATCACTTACTAATTCATTCATATCAAGCGTTTCATATTCCGGCTCGATGCTGCACATTTTTGAGAAACTAAGAAGCCGTTCTATCATTGTGATAAGCTTTGCAGTCTTGCCCTCTATCATTGAAGCTATCTTCAATGCGTCCTCTGTGTTGCCTGCTCGTATGTCTTCTTTCAGCGTGTCTGCCAACATCTGCGTAACATTCAGCGGCGAACGCAGATCGTGAGATATTGCCGAACAAAACAGACTAAGCTCATTATTTGCCTCCTCAAGCTTTCTGCGCTTGCTGTATATTTCAAGGTGAGTTTTAACTCGTGCCAAAAGCTCCTCCTTTGTAAACGGCTTCACAACATAGTCACAGCACCCAAGCTCAAAGCCCTTTTTTATCACAGCAGGGTCGGATTCAGAAGTCATGAAGATAACAGGTATCTCCTTTGTTTCCTCACCAGATTTGAAATGCCTGCAAAGCTCCAGACCGTCCATGCCCTCCATTTTGATATCCAAAAGAACAAGGTGTGGCTTGCTATTTTCCATCATTTTTAGAGCCGCCTTTGCACTTGTCGCCCCAAGCACCCTGAAGCCCTCATTTCGCAGGATAGTGCCTGCAAAGGCGATATGCTCAGGCATATCGTCAACAATAAGTATCTCCGCTTTTTCAAACATTTCATCACCGCCTTGCCTAAAAAATGCTATTCCGTCATGAGTCTTTGTACCTCGTCCTTGTCTGCAAGCTTTGTTTCGTTTGCATAGATTATCTCGCCCTTTTCCATTACATAAAGCTTGTTGGTGTTTTCAAGAACAAAGTCCAAATACTGCTCCACAAGAAGCACTGTTATGCCTTTCCACTCGTTTATTTTCTGTATCGCCGCTCCGATATCCTGAATTATTGACGGCTGTATGCCCTCTGTAGGCTCGTCAAGAATAAGTATCTTCGGTTCTGCTGCGAGGGCTCTTGCAATTGCTAACTGCTGTTGCTGACCGCCTGAAAGGTCGCCGCCCTTACGCTTTGCAAACTTCGGCAGTATTGGAAAAAGGTCATAGATATAGTCAGGCACTTTGCCCTTTCCGCCCTTTGGCTGCAATCCAAGCTCGATATTTTCCTCAACTGTCATCCGTGAAAAAATATCACGTCCCTGTGGAACATAGCCTATGCCAAGCTTTACACGCTCATAGACAGGCTTTTTGATGATGTTCTCCCCGTCAAATATTATCTCTCCTTTCGGGGTCTTTACAATTCCCATTATGCTTTTGAGAGTGGTGCTTTTGCCAACGCCATTTCTGCCGATAAGCCCCACTATCCCGCCTTTTTCTACCTCAAAGCTCAGGTTTTCTATAACACGGCTCTCACCGTAATATGAGTCAACGTTTTTCAAGCTTAGCATTTTACTCGCCTCCTCTTCCCAGATAAACAGCCTGAACTGTCTTGTCTGCAAGTATGTCGCCGATGTTGCCCTCCATGAGCATTTTGCCCTCATGAAGCACGGTTACGATATCAGCTGCCTGCTTTACAAAGTCCATATCATGCTCGATAACGATAATAGTGCAATCCTTTTTTATCTCCTTTAGGATCTCGCCCGTTCGGAAAGTTTCGGGCTTACCCATACCTGCGGCAGGCTCGTCAAGCATTATTATCTCAGGCTTCTGCACAAGCTGCATCGCTATCTCAAGCCACTGCTTCTGACCATGAGCAAGACTGCCTGCACGTTCTGACGCTTTATCCTCAAGTCCCACACGTTCAAGCGTCGAGCGGATATTTTCCATATCCTCCTTTGAAGGCTTTTTGAAAATAGAATCAAGTATGCCCTTGTGACCATTTAGAGAAAGTATCATGTTCTCCTCCACAGTGAGGTTTACGAACACTGACGGCACCTGGAACTTTCTTCCCACGCCCTCCTGCACTATCTTATACTCTTTCATGCCTGTGAGCCTTACGGCTTCTCTGCCCTTGGGGTGGAAAATAACAGTGCCGGAGGTGGGCTTTGTCTTTGCACAGATTATGTCAAGAAGCGTGGTCTTTCCTGCACCGTTGGGTCCGATAAAAAAGTGTATGCTGTTGCGCGTGACCTTTGTTCTCACCTCTGTGAGGGCGTAAAAGCCGTCAAAAGAAACGGAAATATTGTTTATTTCAAGAACAACGTCATTTGTCTTTGTAGCTGTAGCCATTTTACGCCGCCTCCTTTGCCTTGTCTTTGCCCTTTGTTTTAAGCTTGCGGAAAAGCGCAGGGAGCTGTTCGCTGACGATACCAACGATACCGCTCTTGAAGAATATGATAGTCACGCAGAACACTGCACCGATTATATACTGCCATATCTCAACCATGCTTCCTGAGCTGAGGTTATACTCGCAAAGATTGATAAGAAATGCACCGATAACAGCGCCTATTATCGTTCCTCTGCCTCCGACAGCTACCCATATTACCATTGTGATAGAATATGAAATAGTCATTTGTGACGGAGTAATGCTTCCGTTGAAGTTTACAAAAACTGCACCTGCGATACCAGCCAGTGCCGCAGACAGAACATAGATAAAGTTCTTATATGCGCTTACCTTATAGCCTGAGAAGTATGTTCTGTTTTCACCGTCCCTGATAGCGATAAGAAGCTTGCCGAACTTACGGCTAACAAGAAATCTTGAAAGTGCGAAGATAAGTGTCATAAGGATAAGTGCAAGATAATAAAGCTTGAACATCTCGTTTCTGTGAAGATTGCCCTTTATGCTTCCGAAAATGGTCTTTATCTCTGTGATTCCCACGTTTCCGTTCGTGTAGGTAGAAAGTGCGATAAAGATAGAATAAGCCGCCCATGTGAGTGCCTGTGAGATGATAGAGAAATAAACGCCCTTTACTCTGTTTTTAAAGATAAAATAACCGATAACGAACGCCACCACTGAGGGTACTGCTATAATAAGGATAAGGGTCAGAGCAAAGGAGTTGAACGGCTTCCAGATAAGAGGAAGTTCATCAAGTCCGCCTATGTGCATGAAGTCTGTTATCTTGCCCCCTGTTTCTTGAAGCTTTAGATACATTGCCATGCAGTATCCGCCAAGGGCGAAATAAAGTCCGTGACCAAGGCTCAGGATACCTGTATAGCCCCATATAAGGTCGATACCCATTGCGGCAATGGCGAACGCCATACACTTGCCGAGAAATATAACTGTAGATGAACCGGAGAGCATTCCGGTATTAAGAAGCAGCGGCATGATGCCAAGTATTATTGCTATTATAAGGAAGCTTATAGCAGCTCCCCTCTTTTTGAAAAATCTGCTTAGTTTCATTGACCGAAACACCTCCCTTACTCGTCAAGATTTCTGCTCTTGATAACGAAAAGTCCCTGCGGACGCTTCTGCAAAAAGATAATAACGATAAGCAGAACAATAGCTTTTGCGATAGTTGATGAAGTATAATTCTCTGTGAAAATGCTTGCAGAGCCTATTATTACAGAGCCGATAGCAGTGCCGAGGAGTTTGCCGACGCCACCAAGAACAACTGCCATAAAGCTGTTTACTATGTAGCTCTGACCTACAGTCGAGTCGATAGAACCAAGAAGCGCCACTGAACAGCCTGCGATCCCGGCAAGACCTGAGCCGATAGCAAAGGTAATGTTATCCACCTTGCGTGAGTTTATGCCCATACATTTTGCCATTGTTCTGTTTTGCATAACAGCTCTCATCTGCTTGCCGAAGTTTGACTTATACATGATAAACCACACCAGAAGCAGACAAAGTGCCACAAGAAGAATGATGAAAAGTCTGTTGTATGAGAATGTACAGCCGCCTATCTTTATTCCACCGTTTAAGAATGACGGTGCTGTTACGTTTACACCCTGTGTGCCGAAAATGCTTCTTGCCGCCTGCTGTAAAATAAGGCTTATGCCCCATGTTGCAAGCAAGCTGTCTATCTCTCGCCCGTATAATCGGGAGATGATAAACTTTTCAAGCAAGCTTCCAAGAATGAACGTCACGCCGAATGCGGCAGGGATTGCAACAAAATAATAAACGTCACGAATGCTTTCGGGACAGTATTTTACGAATATCTGCTGAACGACATATGTTGTATATGCGCCTATCATCACAAACTCTCCGTGAGCCATGTTTATGACCCTCATAAGTCCGAAGGTTATTGCAAGGCCGAGAGAAGTAAGAAGTATGATAGAGCTAAGGCTTACGCCGTTGAACATAGTGTTTATAAAACGATCCATAGATTTTTGCCACGTCCTTTCGTGTCCTTAATAATGCACAGCCAAATTACTGACTGTGCATTAAAGGATACTTACAGAGGATTTATTATGAAATATGCTTATTCAAGAGGCTGGATTCCTGCCTTAACTGCCCAATCATAAGTTGAGAGATATGGGTCCGGAGCAACAGGATCAGTTGCGTAGATCTCGTTGATAAGTCCGTCGTCGCCCACCTGACCGATCCTTACAGGCTTTACAAGGTGGTGGTTGTCGCCCTGGATAGTTACAGTGCCTTCCGGTGCGTCAAAGGATATCTCGCCTGACTCGACTGCCTTGATAACGTCCTCAGGCTCAAAGCTGTCTGCCTTTTCGCAGGCTGCTTTCCAAAGATAAACTGCGTCATATGCAGCTTCCGCAGGGTCAGATGTCACTCTGTTCTCACCGTATGCGTCCTTATATGCATTAACAAATTCCTTGTTCTTTTCTGTGTCTGTTGTCTGATAATAGTTCCATGATACCATGTGACCCTTTAGGATATCAGCACCGATAGTAGCGACCTCTTCCTCTGCGATAGAGAATGACATTGTCATGTAGTCACTGCTTGTATAGTTCTTTTCAGACATCTGCTTGAAGAATGAAACGTTGCCTGTTCCGTTAAGAGTGTTGATGATAACATCAGGCTTTGCAGCTTCGATCTTTGAGATGATAGCGGCAAAATCCGTCTGATCCATATCTGCATACTCTTCGCCAACGGCTTCCGCACCCTTTGCTTCAAGCTGTGCATTGATTATCATGTTCGCTGTTCTTGGAAAAACGTAGTCAGAGCCGAGAAGGAAGAATTTCTTATAGCCCTGATCAAGCAGATAGTCGATAGCAGGAACGATCTGCTGGTTTGGTGCTGCACCTGTGTATACGATATTTGATGAGCTTTCCATGCCCTCATACTGAACAGGATACCAAAGAAGTGAGCCGTATTCCTCAACGATAGGCTTAACAGCCTTTCTTGATGATGAAGTCCAGCAACCGAAGATAGTTGAAACGCCCTCGCTGTCAATAAGCTTTTCAGCCTTTGTTGCGAATGTTGACGGCTCGGAAGCTCCGTCCTCTTCAACGTATTCTATCTGCTTGCCATTTACACCTCCTGCGGCATTTATCTCCTTGATAGCAAGCACCTCAGCGTCACGAACTGACTTTTCACTGATAGCCATTGAGCCTGTGAGGGAGTGAAGAAGTCCCACCTTAACTGTGTCGCCGTCGCCACTGCTTGAGCCTCCTCTTGAACCGCAGGCTGTGAGCATTGTTGCCGCCAGAGCCGCTGCTGAAAGCACCGCTAAAAATCTCTTCATTCTTGTCTTTTTCATAGTGTTTTCCTCCAATTCATTTTACTTTTCCATACTAAATGCAATAAAAAAATTGGCTCTCTGCTCTAAAGGGTATTTTCCCTTGACAGATAAACCAACTTCATTGTTGTAATATTAAGTTTTTTACCTAAAACAGACCAAGCTGCTTAAGCGCCTTATCATTTTCCGCTGTACCTTTTTTACCGAGTATATCCTCACCAAGCTTTATCTTCAGATACTGAATGATAAGCTCCGTGCATTTATCCATTCCCATACGGTCAGAATTAAGGGTCATATCATAAAGCACCGGATTTGTCCACGTTTCACCGCCTGTGTAATACTTGTAGTAATCGGCACGATAGCGGTCGGTCTGATAGATCATTCTGTGGGCTTCTTCCTCGGTGACACCAAGGCGTTCAATAACATTTTTTACGCAGAAAGCTCTTGGAGCTTCTATATACACGCTTACGGTGTTGTCATAGTCACGCAGCAGGTGATTTGCACATTTTCCAATGATAATGCAGGATTGCTGCTTGGCAAGCTCCTTGATTATCTTCGCCTGAATATTGTAAAGATTAACGTCAGAAATGAAGCTCTTGTCCGTCGGCTCAACGATATCGTCCTTATTTGCAGACTTCATAAGCCTTTTGATAAGGTGGTAGCCCCTCAGCTTTTCGTCCACCTGAAAAAACAGATCCTTGTTTATTCCGCTGTAGTTTGAAGCCATGCTGAGTATCTGGCTTTCATAGCAAGGTATCCCAAGCTGTTTTGAAAGAGCAAGTCCGATCTGCTTTCCTCCGCTTCCAAAGCCTCTTGCTATGGTAATAACGAAATTGTCCATTCCTATCACCTCCTGTGCTTATAGTATAGCACAGGGGTCAAAAGATAAAAACACTAAAAATCAGAGAAAACCCTATATTTTTCAGACAAGTCACAATGATTGTTTATATTGTGCAGGGGAAACGCCAGTTATCTCTTTGAACACCTTTGTGAAATAGTCTGCACTGGAATAGCCAAGCTCCTCGCTTATCTCATAGGCTTTCATGCCGCTTTGCCGCAGAAGCTCTTTGGCGTATTCTATTTTCACAAGGGTGCTGAATTTGCTGAAGCTTTCTCCTATCTGCCGTCTGAAAAGCTTACCGAAATAGTCACGGCTGAAGCCGAAATGCTCCGCCGCCTGCTCAACTGAAATATCCCGACAGCTTGTATTTGAAAAATATGCGCAGATATCCTGAGTAAAGCTGTCGTCACTACTTTTGCCCACGGCTTCAAGTGCCGAAAGCACATAGTCGGAGCTGGTGTTTTCAGCCTTCTTCTCTGCAAGCTTTTCGCTCACACGTCTTAGCATATCCCAAAGCTTTTGCTCGTTGACGGGCTTTAAAAGATAGTCAAACGCCCCAAGCACAAGCCCTTTTCGTGCATATTCAAACTCGTCATAGGAGCTTACGAAAGCCACTGCCACGTCTATGCCAAGCTCGTTTATCTTTCCAAGAAGCTCTATGCCGTCAATAAATGGCATTCTTATATCCGTCAGCACAAGGTCAAAAGCTTCGGCTTTAAGCACCGCAAGAGCGTCCTTGCCGTTTGACACCTCTTTTGCTATAACAAAGCCACATTCTTTCCACACCGACATTCGTGAGTAGATAAAGCGCATATCTGCGTCGTCCTCTGCCAAAAGTATCTTATACACACTTGTCACCTCCATAAATCCTCAGACTGTGTGATGCTGAGAAGGTCGTATCTGTTTATGTATTCTTCAAGCTGCCTGAATTTCGTCTTTTCCATGCACTCTTTAAACTCTGCCCTATGCTGTTGAAAATATTCCGCCGCAGAGATATCAAAGGCTTTACAAAGGTCTAAAAGCTCTTTTACAAGCTGTGAGTTTTTCTGGCTCTCTGCATTTTGCACCATGCTGTCATCATCAAGCTGCAAAAATTCTTCAAGCCTGCTCACTGCCTTTTCCCACTGCTCCTCAAAGTCTTTTGTATCAGCATTTTGCGGTGCATCAGATTTGAGAATATCACTTAATGCCTTTGCACTTTCATGAAGCTTTCTGCAACAAAGATTGCCCGAAATCCCTATAACGTCATGGAGTATAATCCGCGCGTTCATATAGTTTCCCGCTTCGATATGCTGGCAGATATATTTCTGGTCGCTTCCGTGTTCGGAAATAAAACGCTTTATTATGTCAAAAAGTATGCTTTTGCTTCCACCCAAAGCGTCAAGGCAGGCAACGCAATCGAACACCTCGTCACCCTGCTCTGTAGCTTTTTCGGGCATTTCACGCCTTATGTGCAAATGCTTGTATATCATTTTTTTCAGATCATCAGGTCGGAAAGGCTTTGAGATATAGCCGTCCATGCCTGCTTCATAGGCTTTTTGTTCTATGCCCGAAACAACGTCAGCAGTAAGAGCGATTATTGGCGTAAGTCCGAAATCAGGAAGTTCTCTTATGTGTCTTGCAGTTTCATAGCCGTCCATATCAGGCATATGCAGGTCAAGAATTATCATATCAGGGCTGTGGCTATTGCAATATTCTATAGCCTTTGAGCCACTGTCAGCGATATCCACCTGCAAGCCGTATGTGCCTAATATCTCGCTTTCGATATCTAGGTTCACACTGTTGTCGTCCACCAACAAAATGACAGCCTTTTCAACAGGCACGCCCTGAGAAGTATCATTTTCGCTCTGCACATGTGACGACTCTGCAACATCAAAGGGCATAAGGAAGCTAAAGCACGAGCCTTTTCCAAGCTGAGATGTAACCTCTATGCTGTATTTACCGCCGCTTGCCGCCTTGACGATAGATTGCGAGATAGGAAGCCCCAGACCTGTTCCGCCGTGACGTCTTGTCACTCCTGCGTCGCTTTGGATAAAAGGCTCAAAAATGCTCTCAAGCCTGTCCTGCGGTATGCCCTCTCCTGAGTCAGAAACGCTGAACATGATAACAACGCTTCTGCCCTTTGTTTCCTGACATTTACAGCTAAAGACCACCTCGCCCCTATCCGTGAACTTCACCGCATTTCCAATTAGATTTACAAGCACCTGCCTTAATCGCAAAGGGTCGCCGCAGACGAAATTAGGCAAATTCCCCGATATATCAAGACGCAATGGGATATCCTTTGCTATGGCTGTGCTTTCCATTATGGAATAAGTGTCGCTTATAAGCTTCACAAGGTCAAAATCTGTATATTCGAGCTGCAAGCTTCCCGACTCTATTTTGGAAAAGTCAAGAACGTTATTGATAAGTCCAAGAAGATTTTCCGAAGCTGTGTTTATATTGGTACAATATCTCTTCTGAGTATCATCAAGGCTTGTATTTGAAAGCATATAAAGATAGCCTGTGATAGCGTTAAGCGGTGTGCGAAGCTCATGGCTCATTTGGGCAAGAAAATCACTTTTGGCGCTGTTCGCCCTGTCTGCTTCCTCTTTAGCCTGCCGCATCTGCACCTCGGCTGTTTCACGCTTTTTAAGCTCGTTTTGCAGTATTTGCGAAAGGCGGTTGAAAAGCTCGCCAAAACGAAAAAGCTCATACGCTCCCTTTGGTGTCACACGGACGTTTGAAAGGTCAAATTCGGCAGAATTTTCATTACGCTTTGAAAGGCTCTCGGAGTAGTCGTTTATAGGTCTGACATAAAGGCTTTCAAAAACTATCAGCACTATGCCCACAATAACAAGCACGCTCACCGAACACACAAGCTGTATCACCAGTGCAGTTTCACGTCCTGCGGCAGCGCTTTCCACCTCTGCGTCAAGACGTTTATTAAGAGCCTGACGAAAGCGTTCTATAGGCGACATTATCATGGTTTTAGAATCGTTATAAAAGCTGTCATAAAGTATCTCACGGGAACGCTTTTTCATTTCATCAGGGCTAAGTCCGCTGTATTCCTCAGGCAGGGGCGTATCCTCCACAATGGAAACATACTCAGCCAATCTGCCGCCCTTGCTGTCGCCAAACTGTTTCGCTGTTATGCCTTTTGCAGTGAGCATAAGCTTCATTGACACTGTTTCGGTCTTTATGAGAGTATCAGAAAACTTTTTGGCTTCCGCAAGAAGCGCAGTTTCGTTCTCTGGAGGGTCAAGGGCGGAAAGGCTGTTTATAACACGGTCACGAGTCTTTTCCTCATAGACCTCATACCAATAGTTATAAAGATGTTCGATATCTCCTGTTACGGAGAATTTTCTAGCTTCATCGGTAAGATAATCGGAAGCGTCCGCAAGCTCCTGCCCAAGGTCAGAAAGCTCTCCCCTGTTTGATTGTGCGGTATTCTCTCTGTCGATACACCGGGACATATATCTGCTGCTCATTAAAGTAAGAGCAGTAATAAGAAGAAACACCACAACTGCACAGATGGTGATATTGCGGCTTTTGAGCACACTTCTGCCCTTCTTTTTACTGACCTTCACAGAAAACACCCCCACAAAAAAACAAAAAACGCCCCGTGAAAAATACACGGAGCGTCATTGCCCTTAAATTATTACACTAAAATTATATCATATTTTTGCAGTTTTGTCAACTGTTGTGGAATTTTGGCTATTTCAACTTTGCTTGTGATAAATTAAAATCTTTGCTTAAGAAAAGACTTAACGAGAAAAGAACAAGAATAGGGGAAGGTATAGACATCACTGTCATGCCCAATATTTCCATGCTTTAACTTTATACCAAAACTTATATCTTCGTATTTATCGGAGAATATAAGTATTTTCATTGATTTCATTTTGAGATTTCACTTCAATGGGAACAAGATTATTAGCAGTGCGCAAGAAAAAGTCTTGTTCCAATTAGCAATTATCTTTTCCGTCATTTCATCAAGTGAACTGAACGGTCTGTGATCAAAACCTATTATGTTCTTGTGTCCGATATGCAGGTCTGACGTATAAAATTTTTTTGGTGCTAAAATATTCGATGATTCTGACAAAACATCCACCTGCTTTGGGTCATTATACTGCTCCATTTTCTTCGTGTTCAGCGGAATAAGTATTTATACACTTTCTGAACGTCCCCCAGGTCAATTTCCAAATCACTGGTATATGTACGACATCATCCTTAAATGTAACACTGCCGGGCAAGACCACATAGTCCACCGCCGGGTATCTGTCGTCCGATAATGCAGCCGACACTGTGCATTTCCTAACAGGTTCACTTTCACACGTTATCTCTACTATACAATTAATGTCAAAACAATCTAAAAATTCTTCTAATCGCATTTTATATTTTCTTTTTTCTTTTCAGCCGTTAGATTTTTTATTGCGTTTATTATTTTTTCAGTTCTTTTATACCAATTTACAAGCTCATTCTTTTCTATAAGATCTCTTATGATCGGCTCGACCACAGGATAATAATCTTTACGTATACATATGTGATTTCCAAAACCTTCATACAGGTGCGTATAATTTTTCGGAGGCTTTGTGTGCTTGAAGTTCCTTTCGTCCTTACTGAGGTAGAACACGAACTCAGTTCTGCAGGATTCATCTGATTCAGGACCATTCCAATAGCAATCATCTAACGCAGGAAAATACTCCTTGACCTTTGAATATGGCATTTCTTCAGAAAAGAAAAGCGAGAACTCCTCACCTTCGGCTGTGATAAATTCCATAAGATTGCCGACCCCCATAGCACCAGGCTCGGCAAGAGTAAAGAACGCTATGTCTTTAAACATTTCTTTTGTATATTCTTGATTTTTTACGTTTGCCAATTTCATATCCACCTTTCATATCACTCATCATAATCATATGGTTCTAATGGCATTTGCCAGTTTTCCGTTACTTGATAATATTCATCTTTGTCAGTATCGACCAGCAGTATGGGGAGTATGCCGTTTGTCAGCACATCGCCGTCAATATAAATGTGGCTATCTCCATCGTAATATATATCGTGAAAATCGCTGTCGTCTGCGATCTCAGAGGTGTATATATGCCCTGCCACGACTTTCTTATCAAGCCCAGCTATCTTGCCAAGCTAATGTGAATATTTCTGCAAAAATTCATATTCGCTTGTTTCCCACTTCCACTCATCGGCTGCTTCTTCGTTGATACCTGCGTGGACAAATATCGTATTGCCCTCAACATAATACTTCGGCAAATTTTCCATCCAGCGGATATATTTAGTATCGCAATGGTCTTGATCACTTAAATAGCCTACATACACATTGTCGATACTAGAAAAGCCCTCCAGCACAAAATCTTCGTGATTTCCCATTAGTGCGATAGCTTTATCTATTCCGTATTTCGCCTGTAGATTCATTATCTTATCAAGCACCTGTCGACTTTCATCGCCGCCGTGGATATAGTCACCAAGCAAGACAAGCTTTGTATCCGGCTCTTCAAGATGTTCCAAAATGATATCCAGCGCATAAAGAAAAGGTATAAAACAGCCGTGTATATCGCTTATTGCATATATTTTCAATAAATATGACCTCCTATATTATAATTTCCTCATCAAAGCCCCAGATTGCTGATATCAAGCAGCGTTCTTTTCTGGCGGTGATCGTTTTTTATGGTCTCAAAACAGTATACCAAAAGCTCTTTACTATCTTCATCTGCAAGATATTCTTTGTACTTTTCTCTGATGTCGGCAAGAGAGAATTTTATACATATAGGCTTCTCGTTCTCGTTACATTTTTCAACCAGCAGATAGCCTTTTATCTTGCAGGCGTCGGAAAAGCGTTGTGCGTCAAATATGCGCATTTTATCACGGACTTCACAGGCAAGCAAGTTGAGCAGATATTCGTCAGAAACAGTTTTCGCTGCCGCATAGTCACATCTGCCAAGCGTTCCTGTGCCGTTTCTAAAAAGCCCCAAAGCCTTATGAACGTTCGGTTCGATCTTTTTGCGGATATCCTCAGCTGTTAAATTTGATGAGTCACGCTCGCTTAAATGCTCTCTGTAAAGCTTGTGGAAAAGCTCAGCATTGGGGTCTTTCATAAATCTTTGCACGGCGTTATCGACTTCTTCCCTGCCATCTTCATCATAGAACATATAGCGCATATCTAGTTTATCTGCCACCTCTTCTGCTAAGATCAGCATTTTCTCAATATCTGTTTCAGTAATAAATTTCACTTGCCATTGCACCTCATTGTATTGCCTAAAGACTGCAAAAACTGATATCTTGCGCATAATTCGGCACTGTGGTATAGGCTATTATGTCTTTGCCAAACCTTTCCTTGTTCCAATAAACGCCGAGCCATTCTTTACTTCCATTGTTTTCTCTGAATACCAGATAATGTTCATCCGCTTCGTGAATGCGCACTCCTGCATATACCATCATTTCGCTTCTCACGGCTCTTGCAAATATTTTCAAAAGATACTCATCGCAAACGCTTTGTGCGGCGGCATATACAGCAGGAACACCGTGGTGAAAGATCAGTCTGCCATCTCTAAATAGTCTGACAGCGATATCGTTTATCTGCTCAGTCGCTTCGAGTATCTCTGCGCAGGAATATTCTTCAACCTCGGTGATCATAACGTCTCTTCGACAAAGAGATACAAGCAGCGGAACATTATGAAGATATCTGGAAGTGTGATATATCATCAGATCTCTGACGATCGTCTGGGCTAGGTCATACATCTTGTCGATATCTTTTTCCGTGATATAGTTTATCTCTTTACAAACGTTTTCAAGGTAAGCACGTGAATAGAAAATATCCTCATCATTAAAAGCTTTGATAGTATTCTGTATCTGTTTCTCAGAAAAACCAAAATACGTCATCTCATATAAAACCAACGCTGTGAATTTAACATCACCATACTTTGCAATGCTTGCTTCATCGACGGTATAACCTAAGACCTCATCCCAAGGAACCGCCTCTATGCTGTAAGTTTCGTTATTCGATCTATCGAGCAGATAAACATTATAAAAATTTTCGCCCTCTTCCTGTGCTTCTTTAAGCTCCTCAATATATAAAACTTCATTGTCCGATTTGTTGGGAGTTATCTGAGGCAAAGCCTTTATAGTCTCTCTTATCCTCTGATTGGCAGAGCATTTTTCAGAGCTTTTGATCATCGCTAAAAATTCGCTGACAACCTTAAATTCATCGCAGCTTTGGAGCACTTGATAAAAGTACATCATATCTCCCCCATTATCAGTCTGAATCATTCATGTCAATAACATAATCATTTATCGAAAGCCACGCCACTATATTTTCTTTCCCCATATAGAAACACCCCTGTTTGAAATACCCTGGCTCATCATCTGGGTTGTAGGCATGCGAATGCCAAGTTGCTACGTCTAACCCGCCATCCTTATATAGCACGACACAGCCTGTCATATCCTCTGGTTTTTTCTCCTTTAAATTTATAAACTCCGACAATGGAATATTCAATTTCTTCTTTGACATAAAAATAACCTCTCCTCTTATAATCACATATCCTACAACTCATTCATATAGTTTTGTGTGTATTTACCCCAACAGCTTAGCATTTCATCATCTGAAAACTTCCCGTCATATAGATAGTCCTTCAGCTTCCTTTCCGCCTTTACAATCTCATCCAGGTTCGTTATATTCTTTGGGTCGCTCTTTATTACTTCAAATATTCTTTTCAAAGCGTGTGTGTAGCCCTTTTGACCATAGGCTTTCCTACCTTCTGCCCTTATCTTTGGTTGTAAATTATGTGTAACTATATGTGAGACAGTTTCATCTATCCAGGACATCTGGTGATTAAAAGACATTCCCAAAAAGCTAACCTGAACACGACCGCTTTCCATGTTGCCCACTCCTTTCATACTCATCTTCTCTATATTTATAGTATAACACGCTTTCGCCGTTACGTCTAGTACGTTATTTGTCACATATCAAACTATTTATAATCCAACAAACGGCACTTATAGTACCATAATAATGACCACGGTATAATCAAAACGAGCGTACACCAAATCGGTATACGCTCGTTTTGTCAAAAAGCTATTACTCTGAAATATATTTTTCAGCCTTTTCCTTGAATCTCTCGTGAATTTCCTGATTTCTTTCTTCGACAACTTCATCAATAAGCTGTGAAAATGTATTATTGATGTTTACCTTGAGAAGTTCCTGCGTCTTTGTTGACAGAAAATAATCAAAGCATATCTCGGAAATGCATTTGAAAATATGTTCGTATTTTTCTTCAGGCTTCATACTATCCCAGCCTTTTTCCGCACACTGCGAAATCATAGCTCATATCGTCCCTGTCAGGAGAACTGTAGCCAAGCTCCTCCGGAACATCAGGCACGCCCTGCTGTGCTTCGCTTTCAAAAGGGGGTGGAACAAACTCTGCTTTGGGCTTTGTCTGCGGTCTGCAAAGTGCATATATCATAACAAGCAGCGTCACCGCAAAGCAAACCGCCAGCACAGATACTATCAATTTGCCGTCATCTTTTTTGCTTATTCATCATGAGACCCCTGAATCGTCAAAACTTATTATCTTCTCTGCGATTTTTCCGCAACTATCCAGTTTTCACCGCTCTGAGTTATAGTAAACTTCTCGCTGTCAACAAAGTCGGTCGGGTCAAAATTATATGTGCCTGCAAGAACGTGAGGCAGATATTTGCTGTTTGGATTTTTGTAGATCGTACTTGAAATATTTGTAGTACCGCTGATATTTACTGTACCTGTATTATTGATAACTACGCTTTTATTCGCATCTTCATTTGTAAGAGTGCCGTCAGTTATATTTGCAGTACCCCTCGAAACATAAACAGGAGTATATTTTGTGGATATCTTACAGCCTATAAGATTTGTTGTGCCGCCCTGCACCATTATCGGACCTTCATCGCCGTTAAGAGTGCCGTTTTTGATAGTACAATCTGCGCCATTGTTCATTATCTGTCCTGTGATAGTGTGACCGTTAAGGTCGAGTTCGATAACAGTGTTCTTTTTGCAGTTTATGCGGCTTTTCAGTGTGATATCGTCATCAAGCTTTATCTTTCCGCCTGCTGCCACTGCGCTAACAAGGTCGTTATATGATGAAACTGTTTTTACATCTGTATCTGCATTTTCCGAAGCTTCTGCAATATTTACCGCTACGTTTCCTACTTTTGTAAGAGTGGTAACATCTGATGAAAGCTCGCCGCTTAGGGTAAGAGCCGTGCTTACTGTAAGACTTTCATCATTAACAGCCTTGCCCTCGGCTGTGGGTATGGTAAATTCGTCATTTGTGAATGTGCCTTTTACAACGCTGTATTCATCAAGAGGCTGGTATGTAAGATCAACGTCGATTGCCGCATTGGAATGGTTTGTAACGCTTATATCATTGCCCTTTGCAGACCATTCGCACTTGGTATCAATGTCATATTCGTGGGTTTTAGCGTTCCAAGTCTTTGTTCCGTTCACGCTGTATGTGAACTCCATTTCGCCCCACACAACGTCGACACTGATAGTTTTTGAAGTCTTGATATCCTCAACATACTTTGCATTTACGCCGATATCCTTTTTGATGTCAGCGTCATCAGCCGCCGCTGCAAACGCCGCCGTGCTGAGTGTTGCCACAAGTGCAAATGCCATTGTGATAGAAATTGTCTTTTTCATAAGTGAGTTCTCCTTTTTTATAATTGATTTTTTTTACTTACATATTTGGTGTTTCGCCGTATCCGTCCCACCTGCCGTCAAGTCCAATATATCGTCCGTCAATAGTGGTGTTCTTTGCTATTGAACCGTCTCAGTCAAAATAGTACCAATCATCATTCACTTTGACCCAATCTGAGTGCAATTTTCCGTCATCACCAGAATAACGCCCATCATTTCCACCGTCATTGAACCAACCTCTGACAAGCTTGCCGTCTTCATCGGCATAATACCATTCAGTTCCGCCGTCCTTAAACCAACCTGTGACCAATTTGCCGTTCTTATCATAATAGTACCAATCGCCGGTTTCCTCATCCTTATACCAGCCTGTTATCGTACTGTCGCCTGCATCTCCCGAATCATCAGTGGTAACATTCACTGTAACCGTGCCGACCGTCATGCTTTCAAAATGCGCTGTCGGTTTACCCGACAAAGTAAGTTTGCTGTTTCGGCTTTCTGAAATAGGCACTATTAGCTCACTGCTTGAAAAATAGCCTTTTATCTCGTCCATGCCCTCTGCTTGTTTGTATGAAAAATCCGCCATAACACCCACATTCCCTGTGTTTGTCAAAGTAAAATTTCCGCCGCTGTCAGACCAACCGCCACCTTTATATGAGTGGGTCTCAGGATCCCACTGCCCGTCTGTATAGGTAAACTCTAAAGAGTCCCAAGTGATGTCGATGCTCACCTGCACTTTTGAGTCAGAATTATCCGCAGATGCAGAAACAGGCACTAACAACGCCGTGGCAATTCCCATAGCTGCAAAAAAAGCTTTTATCTTTTTATCCATATTTCACCTCTCTTCATCTGACATTATGACAGTCGCCATAGTGTCCACCATTGCTCACCCAACTGTTTCAGTATCATAGCTCATCGTCTGCACAAGCACTTTCGCTGAGTTTTCTATTATTCTCATTTTCATTGTTTAACAAGCAACTCTAATTAACAGCATGAATATTTATAATAATTATCTATGATTCTTAACAAAAAGTCAATAATATTTGCACAAACGGCAAAAAAGTTGCACAAGCGGTAGGTGATTTGGTGTACGGAAAGCAAAGCCTCCCACAGAAACAATTCCATGGGAGGCTTGTTTATTATATCAAATACTTATCATCTCACTCATCGTCCTCTCCCACAGCCGAAAGCTTTTTATATCGGCGGTGTTCGATTATCTGCTGTTTGTGCTGTTCAAAATACTCGTCATATCTGTTTCTGCCAAACTTCATTATCAAGTTATGATTATAATTCATAAGCTTGGCCGTAAATTCATCACTATCAGCGTAATACAAATTAAGAAAATCATTATGATCATATCTTTGACCCTTTCGGTCAAAATCAAGCAAGTCAAGAAGCATTGCGGCATTAAAATCTATTTTCAGATCCTTATGGCTAAGGTTTTCTGCCTTTTCATCACCCACCATATAAACATGGTACAATTCCGGTTCAGCGATAAATCTGTATTCATAACCGCTCTCTTTATTCTTTAATGAAGCGATGATAATTGCTTTTTTACTCTTGATATCACTATTGAAAAGACCCTTTATACGGCTGAGCAAACGATATGTTTCATAAAACTTCTTCTCTTTTATATCTCCACGAAGAATGTTTTCCTCAGAATCCTCCTTGCTGAAAGACTTATTTCCAGCTTCGCTTTCAAACAATGCCTTTGCCGCAACAGCGTTCCAATAATTTTTCACATATACGCCCTGACCATTGTCCTGATCCTGCTCTACTCTGAAATATCCGCCCTCAGGATAAATAGAAAAGGTCATTTTGTCAAGCTTTTGCGAAAGGCTGTGCCTTTTTGCAGTGGCGGCAGCACCACGGACGCTGACGATAATAACATTTCCAACTATTCTTATAACGCCTATGGCAAGATTGGCGGCTATCACAAAAGGCAGGATAAAGCCCCATGTAACAGCAAAGGTCGCACGCAGGGCAATAAGGATTATCCACAAAGGTCCCCATATAGTCATACCTAGATCTACCTCATATTCCTCACGGGTCATCTCATCTTCAAGGAGGACAACTTTTGAAAAGTTATTATACACAGAACCAAACACATTGAAGCCCTTTCGCCCTATCCTAAACGGAAAGCCTGCCGCAAATATCCAGCAAAGTACGCCTGAGATAAGTGCAGTGAGCCAATAGTATTCAAAATATTTTGCCTGCTTGAAGCTTATTTGCCTGTTCAGAATTTTATTCACAGGCTTTTGCAGTGGAGTCACTTTACTAAAGATATTTTTAAGACTGTTGTCAATATCAGTATACGAAGCCTTTTCACCGTCTTTGACAACGCCAAAGGCACTTCCCACAGTGACGGTCTGCTTTGAGTTTTCAGCTATGTACTTATCATATCTGTCATCGTTTCCTGCTATCTTAGGTATAGCAAAGGTCACAATGACAAGTGCGATCACAAGTATCACAAACTGCATCAGGGCTGTAACAATGTTTTTCATTTTCCATATGTTCCTTTCAAATATGATCTTCTAAATACATTATAATATATTGGAAGGGATTTGGCAAGAAGTATCATAAGATTTTTTCGCCATTATAAAACAAAAAAGAGCGACTGAAAAGTTAGGTATCACAAATTTATTAAAGCAAAAAAATGCTCTGCGGAATCACACTCTCCGCAGAGCATTTTGTTTTAGTATAACTTTCCGTTTTTCTTGTAACCACCGTCAGCCTCAGAATATTTAAGGCACATAAACTGCCACTTGTAATTCCATTGTGGGCTGTCATAGACCTTCTCTCCGACTTCCAGCAGATAAGTCACTCCGTCTATCTTTATCTCGCCCCAGAAGTGCTGTCCTCCGCCCTTGCGGTTGCCCATAACAAGGTTTGCGTCATAGCCGAGATAAACCATCATTTCCACCAGTGCGCCATTGTAATCAGAACATTGACCTTCTTTGTAAACAAAGATATTCTTGCTATGCGAGCCTGTCGGTATCCTGCCATATTTCAAATTCTTTCTTATCCAGTCCGCAGTATATTCGACCTTCTTTGCCGCCGACCAATCTTTCTTGAAATGCTTTGAGGCAAAGTTTTTAAGTATCTTCTTCTCCTCAGCCGTAATAGTGTGCGTTGAGGTCTTTGTTTTCTTGCCCTGAACGTTGTAGATCTTATAAGTGCTGTGGCTCTTCTTTGTTGCCGCATTAAGTCTTGAAACAGTGTTTATCTTGCATTGGATACCCGTCCAGCTGCTGTAAACCACCTTTCCGTTTATGGTCTTATAAGCCCTCATTTTGAAGTGATAATTCTTTGAACCTGAAAGGTCTGATTTTGTATAAGAGGTTGTGCTGTTCTTTGTTATCTTCTTGAGCTGAACATAATCGTTATAGCAATCCTTTGGCATACTATAGTAATCGTTATGTGGGATAGTCCACTCATCGCCCTTGCACCAGTATATCTGATATCCATCAGCCTTTGTGTTCTTCTTCCAGTTTATCGTGACTTTCTTATTATAAGCCTTTACCGTCATTTTCGGTGTGGATAACTTTGTGTTGCCTTTTACTGTTATATAAGGGCCGGTCTTAGAATTGTATTCAAGCTTTACAGCATAAGTATAACTCGTTGCCTCTGAAAGCTTCTTGTCAGTATAGCTTGTGGAACTCGTGACCGTCAGACGCTTGTAGGTCTTTTTCTTTGGATCATAGCGATAAACCCTGTATTTGCAATTGCCGATCTTGTTCCAGCTAAGCTTTACAGAAGTGGTAGAGTCAGCGGTAGCCTTAAATCCCTTTGGCTTTCCAAGAACGATCTTGAATGTTGTCGAAACAGGGTACCTGCTTTCGTAGTTTCCGCCAAGAGTAACAACAGCGGTCGCTGTGCCTATATTTGTGTTATTGTAATATGTTACAGTATAGTCAGAACTCTTGATCATATTTCCGTCCGCCTTGACAAAAAGGCTCGGTCTGACAGCTTTGCCGGTATAATCTACATCAGCTATCTTTAGTATCTCGACCTCAGAAACAGCTTTCGTGCTGATAGTGAAAGGCACTGTCACATATCCTGTATAGCCGTTCATTCCTGCTATGGTCATATAGCCTGTTCCGGCATTCACATTGTTTGTGTATGATACATTATAATCAACGCCACATCTTAGCACCGCACCACTAACTGTAACAACAGGTGCAGGAGTCTGAGCGTAGCCAGTGTAGGTGCAGCTGGCATCTACAGAAATGTTATCGCTGGATATTTCAGCCTCTACAACGTTATACTCAAAGGAATCGGTCCCATTAAAGTTGCCGATACCTTTAATATAAGCATAATGCCAGCCAAGCTCGCCACAGTCGTCTTCATATTTGATCTCATAGTCAACGCCCTCAGCAAGCACAATATCATTGTATGTAACAATAGGTTTTGGCTGAACAGGTTTACCAGCACAGTAGCTCTGCTCATACTCGCAGTCAATATCCGCACTATAAATATCAGTTGGCACGATATTGAAATTCTTTGTAAAGCTTCCTGTGTAATTACCTATACCAGTGAAAGTAGCCGTCGCAGTACCTACGTTTATGTTATTCTCATAAGTAACAACATAGTCCTCGTCCTCAGTGAGCCGGTAATAGTTGTTGCTGTCCATAAGAGAATAGCCATAAAGCGTCTTTTCCGTGCCGTCATACGTCTGATCGCCTTCATACCAACTGCTATACATATCCTCAGTCAACTGAATGGCTTCATCGTTTTCCGACGTATAAAGACCGACTTCTTCTCCGCCAGCGGGAATTTGCTCCTCTGCCTCAGCTCCGAAGCATACCACTGCACTTTGCAGTGCAAGGCACACTGCCACTGCCGTCGTAAGCGTCCGCTTAAATAACCTCATATTATTTTTTCCTTTCCACTATAATTTTCTCATATATTACTAATTTTATCACAAAGATGTGGCAATGTCAAGAAAAATCCAGCAAATTGAAAGCCTCATGACATTCAGTTAGATCGTGAAGTGGAGGATGTAAAATACGGTGATACCACACAAGAATAAGGAGGTCTGATTATGATCTCTGAATTTGTACGAGAACAAAAAAAGATATATTCTGACGGCTTGATAGAATCAATATAAAGGAAATTTTATATCGGTATATATGCTCAATGCAGCGTATATACCGATTTTTGTTTCAAAAAGTTTCTTAATTTTCTGAAATTTAAAAGCAGAGTTTTGTGTACATACAACATATTATACTGCATATGTGATAAAAATTAGTCATATTGTTCAATCAACTTACGAAAAGTTGTGCTAAAATACGAAAATTATTTGTGTAAACGTTTTACTCAAATATTTAAGTTGACTTATTATACTTTTAATAATATAATGTTTTACGTTGACAGAGTTAAGGCAGCAACGCACGAGGATAATAAGTGCTGCCTTAGAATACCGGTATTAAAAAAATAATTGTATAAGAGGAGCTTTTTTATGGTACAGAACAAAACTTTTTCTGCAAAGGCATTACAGACTTTTGTTGCTGTAATGTTTGCCGTAATAACCTGCTTCGGTTTTATGACAACACCGACCGCAGAGGCGGCATCAGGATTTTATGTAAGCGGTACCAGTATCTATGACGCTAATGGAAACAAGTTCGTTATGCGTGGCGTGAACATTGCCCATGCATGGTACACAGAGAAGACTGAAACTTCTATCAAGGGTGCTGCAAACAACGGCGCAAATACCGTAAGAGTCGTACTTGCAAACGGCTCAAAGTACACAAAAACAAGCGCACAGGAAGTAAAGAACATCATCAGCTGGTGCAAGTCAAACAAGCTGATATGCATTCTCGAAGTACATGACGCAACAGGCAGCGACAGCACTTATGATCTTAACAAGTGCGTTGACTACTGGAAGGAAATGAAGAGCGTTCTCAGCGGTACTGAGAAATATGTTATCGTAAACATCGCAAACGAGTGGTGCGGCACATGGAACGGAAGCGCATGGGCTGACGGCTACAAGTCTGCTATCCAATCTGTAAGAAACGCAGGCATTACAAATATGCTTATGGTAGACTGCGCAGGCTGGGGACAGTATCCTGACAGCATCAAGGATTACGGTAAGTCTGTTTTCAACGCAGACTCACAGAAGAACACCGTATTCTCCATTCATATGTATGAATACGCAGGCGGAAACGCATCAACTGTAAGAAACAACATTGATAACGCACTCAACATCGGTGTGCCTGTTGTTATCGGCGAGTTCGGCGGTCAGCACACAAACGGCGACGTTGATGAGGCTACTATCATGAGCTACTGCACAAGCAAGGGCGTAGGCTATCTTGGCTGGTCATGGAAGGGCAACAACTCTGACATGAGCTACCTCGACATTGCAAACTCATGGGACGGCTCAAGCCTTTCTTCATGGGGAAATACACTTATCAACGGCTCAAACGGAATTAAGGCAAATTCTAAGACCTGCTCAGTTTACAGCGGTTCAGGAAGCTCTTCCGGCGGTTCTTCTTCAGGAACTTCAACAGATTCCAACGGCGGAGTTCTCGGACTTGACGGAACATATTACATCAAGAGCGCACTCAGCGGCAAGTATCTTGACGTATACAAGGCAAAGGCTGACAACGGTACAAACGTTCAGCAGTACAGAGGTACAGGCGGAAACAATCAGAAATTCAAGCTTGTAAGCGACGGAAACGGCTATTACACTATTTACACAGGTGCATCAAATTACAAAAGCTGTCTTGACGTATACAACTGGAGCAGGGACAATGGTGCTAACATCAACCAGTGGCAGTATCACGGCGGTGACTGTCAGAAATTCCAGCTTGTAAAGATCGGCGACGCTTATGCTATCAAGACAAAGATCTCAGACTGCCACTCATGCCTTGACGTTTACGAACAGAGCACAGCTGACGGAGCAAACATTGACCAGTGGAGCTACTGGGGCGGAAAGTGCCAGCTTTGGTATCTTGAATCAACATCAGGTTCTTCCTCATCTTCATCTTCTTCAAGCAGCTCAAGCAGCAATTACAAATCGATCTTCTGGGGTTCATCAACTGCTTCAGCATGGGGTCAGGCTGCTTCAGCAATGACTTCAAAGAATGGCGGAAGCTTCAACGCATATGACATTCAGTCAAACGGCTACTTCTACGTTGAATACTCAGGAACACAGAATCAGGTAGAATTTGTTCTTCAGAGCTGGTCAGGCGGAGCAGAGTGGGCAAAGGTTTCACCAAGCGAAACAGGCACAGCAAACGGACACTACTACGCAAAGTATTCTTACAACAACTGCAAGTCAGCATTCGGCACTTCCGATTTCAGCGGAAAGCTGGATCAGATCCATGCAGGTGCAGCAAACGGCACAGTAACGATCTACTCTGTATGCTACTGTTGGTGATCTAAGATTTTTTCAGACTTCATACTGTTTCACAGCGGTATGAAGTCTTTTTTATGCAAAAAAGTTTTAACTGTACCTTTGATTTTCTTCCTTCAAAAAAAAATCAGAGCCTACTGTTATTTATGAATTGCCTGTACGGATTGTTCGCTTTAAAATATCAGATGACAGATATGAAGTAATTGCTACAAATTTATCTGAAAATCTTTTTTCTTCTGATGACCTTAAATACACCGTGGGGCTTAGATATTTTCACGCAATTTTATTTCTTGATTTTATTAGCTTAATGATATTGATAGAAAACCATGCGAGTTTTTCTTAGATTGTTTGGATCTCTATCACGAATTTTCCTTCGGAGTTCACCTTCAGACGCAATGTCTTGACATATCTATTGCAAAAGTTCTCCATTTCTTTCATGGTAGCGGTCACTTTTGTGGCTTCATATATCTTGTGAGTAAGCTCCAGAGGGTTCTCTCCAATAAGTGAGGGCAAATGCTTTTCAAGCTCTGCAAAGAGTACGGCACGTTTCAACTCCTCCGTGCCTGCGGTGCAGAAATCATCAATGGCACAATAATAGATGCCATGCTGTGCGAGGGCGTTCTTGATCGCCGTTCCACACTTCTCGTATTCGTACATAACGAGAAACTTTGCTTTCGGCAGGCTCTCAATAAGTCCCCAAAAATCCGAATCACTTGACACAATAATAAAAGATGTTATCCCGTCACGGTAGAAGTCCGTGACTACGCTTGCGGTCATTCGCACATCGACCAGTGACTTTCTGTCTGTCACTCGGTCGATCTCTATATGTTCAACGGGTATCTGCGTGAATTTAGAGAGCCAATCCCAACCTGCGGTAGTGTTCGGATCGTCATATAGCGTGATCTTCTCGATCTTAGCAAGCTCCTCCTGATTCAAGCCTTTCAGAACACTATAAAGCTTGTATGGATCAGAGTTCTCACAATCGACAGCTATAGCTGTTTTCTCGGTGCTGTCAATAAAATTATAGATATTGTTTCGTGTTTCATCATCTGCGTCCCGATATTTCGTATAATCGGTGAAGCTGTCATTATGCTGACCGTAGATGATCTTCAAAAACTTACGGTCGGAATAGATGATGCTCCCGACTTCGGCAGGTTGCCAGTGAATATACATTTGAAATGGATAATGCTCGATGTTCGCCATGTACTTGGTGAACTCCTGCTTCATGACGCCGTTCTTGTTGTATTTCGGAACAAAGAACAGATCTCTGATATACTCCCAATTCAGCCAATCGTAGAATAGTTGAGAGCATTTGTCGATATTTTCATTGATGAGCCTTGTAAACTCCTGCATATACTTCTCTGAACGGCAATTCGCTTGGATAATGGTAAATCCCCATTTTTCAAGCTGTTTGATATTATCCGTATCGTACCATTCTATGTTATGCAAATTTTTGAGCTGATACCGCATAAGATCATCGGTCTTTTTGAACTTCTGCATCAGTACTGTTCGCAGCTTACATAAATATCTTATCGTAGTGGCGTCCTTATCGGCTTGGAGCTTCTCGATAAGCTCGGAACATTCACCGTAACTCACGGTCAGTGCTGACATTCGGACGCCTATCATATAGGCTATAGTAGTAACTACCTCTTTTGTTTCAACGGTCAAGTAAAACCCTCCTATTCATTTAATTTGATCATCAATTGCCGTCATTATCCTGTTGAGCCGATTTTATCATGGTCTTGCTGATAGAGATTTCTGCGCTCTCCACCCGTTTGATTTTCTTGTATAATACACAGTTTACTAATTCTTCGTTTTCGTTATCCATTGCGATTCACCTCCGCTCTGCTCTATATCCTGATTATAGCACAAATGGCGGTATATTGCAACGTTATTTGTTTGCAGATTGACTTTTTCGAGGCGGTTTGGTATAATAAGGGTTAGCGAGAGGGCAACTTGACTTTCTCGCTAAATCGGAATTTAGAGGTATAAAATGATTGTTTTAATAACAGGTGCTTCCCATACTGGCAAAACATTGCTTGCACAAAAGCTGCTTGAAAAGTATCAATACCCATATTTGTCAATAGACCACCTGAAAATGGGACTTATCAGAAGCGGACAGACAGACCTAACACCTTATGATGATGATAAGTTAACAGACTATCTATGGGAAATTATAAAAGAAATGATAAAGGCTGCAATTGAGAACGAGCAAAACATGATCGTAGAGGGGTGCTATATCCCGTTCAACTGGAAAGATAGCTTTGATGAAGAATATATACCTCAAATCAGATTTATATGTCTGATTATGAGCGATAATTACATCAGCTGTCATTTTGATGATATTATCAAAAACGAGAATGTAATAGAAAATAGAATGCATGATGCTGACTTCACGATTGAATCTATTAAAGAAGCTAATCAGTATAACCTTCAGCAATGCAGGATGTTCGGACTTGATTATGTTCTCATTGATGGTGAGTATGATATAGACCAGTATTGCAAATTCTGATTTATCTTAGTAACTGAATACACCCAAACACGGATAACCGTCCTCATCAGACGGCTATCCGTTTCTTATTCCGCATTTTCACAAAAAAAGAATGCAAAAACATTACGGCAAATAAGGTTTATTCTACTGTATTTCTCCTCTCTCCCACACAAACTCCACAAAACACATATCCTCCACAGCTATCCTAGCCTTGTCCATAAAAACAAGCTCATTAGTATAGCTGTCATAAATTCTCACTATGCCTGTCTTGGTCTGATAACTGCCACCACTTTTTCTCTTATCGGGAACAAAATATGTCACCCTTATCTCAGGGCGTTCATCAAGCATATCAAGCAGGCGGTTGAGATCGTCATTGAGCTTGTTTACCTCGTCCTCGGTCAGCTCCTCCCTGATTTCGGTGTATCTTGCGGTTTCATCAACAGCAGCGTCATAGCCTGTCAAAGCTGCAAAAGGGCTGAACTGCGCCGCCCTGTCTGATATAGACATTTGCGGATGATCGTCATAGTGCGGACGTGAAAACTGCTTTATGTCATAATAATTATCATACATTGTAAGCCCCACCTTTCATGCCTTGTGACCGCCTATACTGCGGTTACGCACCCTTGCAGTAGCGCCCTCGGTATAGTTCGTGCCTTTTAAAATGGCATTTTTCCCATATTTGTGCTTTATCAAGAGCATTGCTTCCTGCAATGCCCTTTCTTTTTCTTCTGCGTTGTTATCAGCATTTGCCGCTTCCGCCATATCAAACAAGCTTATCTGCTCATAGCTCTCAATTTCGGGGATATCCTCTTCTCTTATGACATTACAGGCGGTCAGATTAAGCCGTCTTGCAAGCAAAGTCTTGTCGATAATTCTGTCAAAAAGAGCCATGGTTGCGTCTGTTATTTTTCTGGTCGAGGAAGTGTGCCTGCCTAGATTTTGAGTGCCATGGGCGTGCTTTGGTATCTTCCTGCCATAGTGGTCGCAAACCACCTCGCCCGTATAGTGACCGTCCGCCAAGCTTTCTTTATCATACCCCACAGTGAGCACGATCTGATTTGTCACAACGCCCTTATCCACAAGATCAAGGGACAGCATATCAGCCATTTCCCACAGAATAAGCCTTGTGCGCTCATAATTACACGGCTCTTGCAAGACCTGCCCAGAGGAAATGCTGTTGTTCGAGGGGCGGTATGACTTCACGTCAGGTATGGCGGTAGGCTCGATACCCCATGCGTGGTCGATAAGAAGCTCGGTATTTTTGCCGAAAACCTTGTAAAGCTTCCCTATAAGATAATGGTCCAGCGACCAGCGTGAGATATCCCCCATGGTGTAAATACCAAGCTTTTCAAGGCGGCTTGCTGTGCCTGCGCCCACACGCCAAAAGTCCGTGATAGGGGTATGCCCCCACAGCGTTTCTTTGTAAAGCTGTTCGTTCAGCTCTGCGATACGGACGCCGTTTTTATCCGCAGGGATATGCTTTGCCACAATATCCATTGCCACCTTGCACAGATACATATTCGTTCCAACGCCTGCTGTGGCGGTTATACCTGTAGTTTTCAGCACGTCCAAAATGAGCATTTGTGCAAAGCCACGTCCGTCAACGTTATAAAGCCCGAGATAGCCCGTTGCGTCAATAAAGACCTCGTCGATAGAATAGGCGAAAATATCCTCTGGTGACACATATTTTAGATAAATCCCGTATATTTTTGCACTCACAGCCAAATATTTCGCCATTTGAGGAGTTGCCACGATATAATCAAGCTCGCAGGCAGGGTCAGACAGTTCGGAATAGATATAGCTTTTCTTTGCAAACTGTCTTTTAGGAGCTTTCTGCAAACGCTCCTTATTGACCTGCTCCACACGCTGAATGACCTCAAAAAGCCTTGCCCTGCCTGAAATACCAAAGCTTTTCAGTGACGGTGACACTGCAAGACATATAGTTTTCTCCGTTCGGCTCTCATCAGCCACCACAAGGTTTGTATTCAGCGGGTCAAGCTGCCTTTCCACGCACTCAACCGAAGCATAAAAAGATTTCAGGTCTATTGCAACATAGGTCTTTTCCATAGCATCGCCGCCTTTTTCCTTTATGTATAATAGTATACCACGAAACTTTCTGTTTTACAATAGAAAATCGAACAAAAGTTCTGAATTTTTAATTAACTCTTTTCATGGCAGTTGACAAAGTAAAAAAAACGTCCCCGAGGGAAACTTGGGGACGTTAGTGTTATATTGGGTTTTAAGACGGCATACAATAGTCTACCAAGCTTCACTGTCATAAGGCTCAATAGGAATATTGTAATTCTCTGTTACCTTATAATACTTATCAGTGTCAGTGTCTACCATAAGAACATTTATATCTCCTGTGCTGAGCACATCTCCGTCAATGTAGTAGTGACTCGCTCCGTCATAGTAGATATCGTTAAATCTGCGGTCGCCTGAAATCGTGTTGGTATGGACATGCCCTGCCACCACCTTTTTGTCAAGTCCGTGTATCTTGCCAAGCCGGTGAGGATACTGCTCTGTAAAAATATAATCCTCGGTGCAGTATTCCCAAGCATTGCCCGAATCCTCGTCAATGCCTGCGTGGACAAAGATAGTGTTGCCCTCAACATGATATCTCGGCAGACGTTCAAACCAATATCTATACGAGTCATCAGAGTCATCATATTCGCCGCTGCCTAGCATTTCATTGACCGAAGAAAAACCGCTCATCACCATTTCCTCGTGATTGCCAAGAAGCGCCACCACCTTTCTATGACCATATATATTCTGCAAGCCCATTATCTTTTTAAGCACAGCTATATTGTCCTCGCCGCCGTGGATATAATCTCCCAGAAAGATAAGCTTTGTGTCAGGCTCGTCAAGGTGGTCAATGACAAGCTCCAAAGCGTCGCAAAGTGCTGAATAACAGCCGTGGATATCACTCATGCAGTATATTTTCATGCTTTTCTCCTTTTGTATCATTAGTTTGGTCGTATTTAGCTATCAGTTTTTCCATGTCCTCAGATCTTGTTTTGACCTTATCCATAACTAGGTCGAGCATTTTTTCAGGTTTTCAAGCTTATCTTTTATATTTTTCTTTTCTGCCATAGTTTGCCCTCCTATAACAATTATCTCTATAATTATATTGTATCACAGGGAATATATCCCTGTCAATCAGCTATGCCACACGAATTATAGTATTTGAAATTATCTTGAAAAAAATATCTCCTTTCTCACTTGTTTCAGGAGTGATACTGTTATAAACAAAGGCTGAAACACAGCCGTCTATGCCGTCGCCTTTCATATCCAGGCACTCACGCTCGGCTTTCCAATCGTTTTTGTACGGACTAACATAAAGCACTGCATTGCCACCTATGATAGCATATGGATAACACTTATCCTCACGATACTTCTGAAACTCATCAAACGCTGCCAGAGCCTCTGCTTCCACTTTTGTGAGCTTCTTTCTGTTTATTCTTCCACTCCCCATTCTGTCCGTCATGAATTTCATGCGCTTTTTGCTTTCTTCCACAAGCTCTTTTTTAGTTGCAAGGACTAGCTTATCATCGCATGAGTACTGCTCCTCGCCCTGCCATATCATAGCCTTTTTGTCATATGTAAAATCTATTGGCAGGACAAAGAACACCAGATTTTTACCTCTGTATGCAAATCTGTCTATCTCAGCTATAGCCCTTTTTCTTGTAGGATAAACGCCTCCGCACATACACAATCTATCATACTTTCTGCCGTCTTTTCTGTTGTATGCCTCTACTCTCCACTTTCTTGCGTCAGCGTCACAGTACATAGAATAATCATCATATATGACCATCTTTTTGCCCTCCTCGATCATGATGACCTGTGTACCCTTTCTTTGCTCGTCAAATGGTGGAATGTTATCTGACAATGCCAATCTCTCAATGACCTCTGTGTTAAAAATCTTTGTGTTCTTTTTCATAGCCTTACCTCCGTATCAACTCTGTCTTGACCTTATGTGCTTATTATAGCACCTTTAAGGTTCTGTTTACTGTTCCAAAATGGTCTGCGGTGTGTTTTTTTGATTTTATTCCCTTTTCAAGCTTCTGTATATATTATAGCACCCACTTAGTACAGTTTACTGAACCAATTCGGCACAATTATGATATATTCTTTTTTTTTATATTTTTTTGCGAGATATTTGATAGTGTATTTCTCATACAATAAACTTTTCTGCACCTTGTTTTTGCTACAGAAAAATGATATAATAAAAGCAACAAAAAAATCGACAAGAAGAGAGGATCAGTTATGATGATAATAAGAGTCATTGTTGCAGGATAGAAAAAATAGTTTGCAAAAATTAATATGACATTTGAATTTTTGAAGCCACATATTTCAGCGTTGATAATCTAAGACTTGATAATTCAGCTTGAGATTGAATGTACTGAAATTGCAAGAGAATGTGATTTATGAAAAGAGGTCAAGTGCAGTGCCAAACATATGGTACAAAAACAAAGAAACCGATACTATTTGGTGGAAAGATGACCCTACAGTTATCGGAGTGTGGATATTCAGCTTTGACAAAACCACTGAATTTAATATGTTCCATGATTATCCTTATAAATTAACAAAAGAGCAGAAACAGATTTTTGATAAAGAAAATCCCGAATGGGCGGATTTCTTTAAGGATAGAAAATAGCAGACACAAGATTTCTATTTTGTAATTTTATAAATCTCTGATGTACAATATAATAAAAAGCCCACAGACCCGGTCATATTGATCGCATCTGTGGGCTTTTGAAATTTTACCATACATCATATATCTTAGCCTTTTCCTCGTTGAAATCATCAGGAAGCGTTCCGATATCCCAGCCAGAGTTGGTAGTTTCTATGTAAAGATAATGGCTTCCATTGTAATCATAGTACGTGCCGGGGGCATCGTCTGTTGCCTTTACTCCTATTGCAACGTGTTCAGGAAGCTCAATAAAAATGCAGCCATAGCCAAGTTCTTTGAGCAAAGCTCCCAAAAGTATGGACGAGTCTTCACAATCACCGCACTGGTCATAAAGTGTTTCCAGAGGATATTTTGGAAAATCAGTATATCCCGTTGAGGTCATGTCGTCAACATACTCTATGCTCTGCACGAAATTTGCAGTTTCTCTTATAGTCTCAGATTCGCCATAACCGCATTGGTCGCAAAGGCTTTTTATTTCGTCTGCAAGCTGTTTTACGAGCTTATGATTATTGTCGTCACTTACATAGTTATGATAATCTTTCACATATGAGTATCTCAAAAGACTATGATAATATTCATACATATCGTCCTGAATATTCATTGATATTTCAAAGGTATATTGTTTGTCATAGCTCGTCCAGTTAAAAGTCCTTTTCGACCATGTGGGGTCTGCAGTCTGAACATAGTCAGGCTTTCGGTCGTCACGAGGCTCATATCTGTCCTCATCAGTGACTATGGGTGTTTGCTGAGTAACTGCGGTAGTGGTCTGCTGTGTTGTTGTGGTGTATGTGTCGTATGTATTCAATCCCGGTCTTTTCTCTGGATACAGAAATTCATCAATTGTATTGCTAAATGCAAAATATACGCCCACTGCCACACAAATAGTAATAAGTATTTTCTTCATATGTTTGTCCTATTTTTAGTTGGTTTACGACTTTTGTCATATGTACATTATACTACAAGATGGTATAAAATACAATACTATTAGATATACTTTACGAATTTGTTCTTATTTTTGCTATGGTTTGATATTTAGCTAAATAGTTGAAATTTGTGGGGTGGATTTCATTCTCACCTTTCGTGAATTTCTGTTATATTCATAGCATCTGACCTAGCGGAACATTTTTTGTGACAATGAAAATCTATGCCATTGTCGATAGAGTCCCTTATGGCTAGTTTATGTATGAAAAAAAGCACCCGTTAAGGTGCTTAGTTCCGATATTTGGGTATAAAAATACCGCCTCGCCGTAGCGGAGCGGTTAGATTTATAACTGACCGATATAATCCAAAATACTTTCGCACATCAAGCCTTCTTCATTTGGATTATAATTTTCATCCAAACAGTTCAAAGTCAAGTAATCACCAACTTTATCTTCTATGACATCAAGTTCATCATTTGGGTCAATACCAATAGAAACAAGAAACTCTTTTTGTTTTTCTGACATTATAATCACTTCCTTTTGTACTTGTTGATTTTGTTCTTGCCTGTTTTCCATATAGTTGCGATAGTTCCAGTTTGGGGATTTACATTAACAGTTGCTTTCTCACCAATAAATCGTTGGCTTGGTCTGCCCAAACTATCAATTTTAATTTCATCAATATACAGCGGATTTATAAGTGCATCTTTTATATCATTTACAGAAACCTTTCTTTCGGAAGCTCGCTCTTCCATATGTTTTGAAAATTTCGTTACACCAATTCCGTTAGATGTTGTTAATTCAATTTTATCATCTTTTTCCTTTTCTGTCAAGCCGCCATACACTTTCTCCCTAGAATAATCCCTGTGCAGAACGTCATAATGTTCGTCAATAAAAGCTTTCAATTCCTGTTGTGCCTGCCTTACTTTCCTGCGGTATTCTTTCGCTGTGTCGGGGTCAAGCGTTCCCTCGGCAAAGCGTTTGAGCTTTCGTATCTTCCGCTCCATTGCACGCTGTTTCTGTTCAAGCTCTCGCTGCTCTTTTATCTTCTCCGCCGGTATCGGCTCAGGTATCTGCGTTCTGCCGTGTATATACTGCGTCATTGTGTGACGGCAGTTGGGGTGGAAAAGCCCGTTCTTTACGGCGTATGACAGCAGCCAAAACCACTCACCGCAGTAACTCAGGAACGATCTTTACAGGTGTTTGTTCAATACTTACTCTTTCCCACCCAATATCTTTTCCACATTCACTGCATCTTATCGGTTCTTCTGCCCACATTGTTAAACAATAATTGTTCATTCAAAAACTCCTTTCTTTATATAATGTTTACTTCATTACATTTTGACATTTATTTGCCAAATATATTGTATCACACATCAAAACGATCTGTCAAATTTAAAAGCGAACAAATTTGGACAGTTGCACTTTTGTATAATACACATCCTATAAAGTATACAGATTTCTGGAATATAACAAAAAGAGAATTAATTAAAAAGACGCAAAAGAGTGATATTTGAAGATAGCCAAGAATTTTTGCAAAAGCTTTTTGACATAGCAAAAAAGAAAGCATATATATTTATCAACGAAAGACACCCAGATGAAGATACAAACAGTGCCACGACAGATCACCATAACACTGTTTATAATTATAAATAAAATTGTATTACTTGATATATTTGTTCAACTTATAAGATAAGAAAATAAATGACATATTATATATTCAAAATAAAGAAGATATATCGTTTTAACGCAAATAATAGTTGTTTATTTTCTTTATCACGTTCGCCCTAAAAAAGCAATAGCTCAAGAAGTTTTAAAGATAATGCATTAGAAAGCAACAAATTTTCATTTATATAAACATAAAGCTATAATAAGTAAGCAATAAATAAGAAATAAGGATAAGTGGTTCAGTTGTATTTTAGCATATATACTCAGTATGTTTACTTATTCTTGTTATAAGATAAAATAAGAAGAATAAGCTACTCATTATAATATATAAGAAGAAAGCACCACTTCTTATATTACAAAGGAAGAAGATATATCGTTTTAATGCAAATAATAGTTGTTTCTTTTCCATATCACGTTCGCCCTAAAAAAGCAATAGCTCATGTAGTTTCAAAGATAAAATCAGCGGATTGCACAAACGTGCTAGTGTTTCATTGGCAGTATTGCTGTAAAATCTGAAGATGACGCATTATAAAACAACAAATTTTCATTTATATAAACAGCAGTAAGATAAAAAGATAGACGATGTATTATATATTTTCTTATCCTGCAAAAATACTATCAACAAATAATAAAACTAGTGATAGTATAATAATGCTATTGATAATGAAAATTTGCATTCTTCCTTATTATATTATATATAAAATGAGTGTTGACCTTAGATTGAGGATGTTCTCCCTATCCCAACTAATTTGTATAAAAAAGCACACATTATTTTAGTCACAATATACAATTTTTCGAATGAAATTTTGTCTGTTTTGCCAATTGAAATATACTTCACAATTTGGTACAATAATAATCGAAGAAAAGATATTGTAGTACAGAGTTTCTAAGTTATTTAGATGCTCTTTTTTTATATTATAAATATTGAGAGCTCACATTTTATTTGTTGATTGCAAAAAAATGTGGGCTCTCTTTTTGCTTTTTGTCATTTTTGCCAAATATAGCAAAAAAAACACCTCAGCAATTCAGGCTATACTTATTTGCTATTGGTTTCCAAAGTCCAACATTGCATTCCTGATTAAAAAGAAGTCAACAATCAGTTTTGTAAAAAATATATGCAACTAAATAATCAGTTAAGACTAATAACGTCTTGTGTAACATATATGATCAGTTTTTTAAATATTGGCACATATATAAAGCCTATTCCATTCAAAATCTAATAAAGGTCTATTCCATAGATCTTTATTAAAATGCACTGTCCCACTTTGTTATAGTTTGCATTATAAATCATACGGTTTGTAGAAGCTTTTGGCATTTTACAAATTTATTAATAAAAAAATATAATACTCCCAAAATGGTTCCACTAATTGTTTTTTAGATCAATTAGTCTACCTGACCAGTAGCGCGAGGTTCGGCGTAAGAGAGCCACTAACACTATAAAGGTGTCCACTGAGCATGTCTTTCGAAAGACATGCGTCTTCATTTGGTGGTCGGACTATTATCCGATTCACTGGCCTTTGGTGCTGCTAAATAACACCTTTATACTGTTAGTATCAACCGCACTTGCCCCCACTCACACACAAATCAAGAACCATAAAAAGGAGTATTACGATGAATAAATTCAAAAGAGTAGAGAGAATAATTGAAGGTAAAATTATCGAAATAGAAATCGGTCATAATACGTTGCAGTATGTTCTTACAAAAAGATTAACAGGAATGCGTTTTTTTGGTACAAAGAAACATAAACTAAAAATCAAAAATAGTATCAGGAGAGCCAATATTAAGAATTTAAAACACAAAGGTTTCTCAGATGAAGAAATCGAAAAGTTTTTAGATGAAATAGTTATCTATAAATGGAGATTATTTACAGAAAGCAGCTTTAATAGATATCTTAAAGTAATAAAACGATTTTGTAAATATCTTGCTGCAAAATTTCAGACAAGTCACCTAACAATGTTCGAGGCTGAAAAATATATACAGGAGTACATTGATGTACGAGAAGCAAGGGGGTTATCAGCTGATACTCTCAACACTGATCTTTCTGCACTTTGTAAAGTTTTCGGAAGAAGGACAATTGAATTTAGACACCCTCCACGCCACGGAGCTCATTTAAAGAATGATCCAACAAAATACAATACTGAAATGGGTGAAACAACCCGTGATGTTGCATTGATCTCAGGATTAAGACGCCGTGAGCTTGGGCACTTAAAAGTCGATGATATAAAATTCATTGACTGCCAAACTGTCCACATTTTCAGTATCGGTAAGGGTGGTAAGCATAATCGTACTGTATTGAAAGGAATAGTCGCAGTGGCAAAGCTAAAAGAATATACTAGTCGTGCAGAGAAAATGAATAATGATTTTTTGTTGACAAAGGCAGAAGCTCACGTCCCAGATGGACTCCACTATTGCAGGGCTATGTGCGCACAGATTACATATAATGCCGTTTTGCAGGAAATGGAAAATGATCCTGCAAAGCATGCCAAATATATTCAAGAAATCAAGGATGAGTTTAAACGCTGCGAGAGAAAGCTCAAGGAGAATCTCGACAAAGTTTATCGCCTCAGAGGCTATAACAGAGAAGCAGCATTATCAATAGGCAAGCCAATTGTCTACGATCGAGTAGCAGCGATGTATGTGAGCCTGTTCATACTCCACCACTTCCGTACAGATACTACTATCTTGCATTATTTGGTGAAATAACATCTTATATGTGCAAAAAGCAAATCCTGTTCATTATGGGCTTTGCTTTTTTGCATTTAAACGTGCTAAAGTCCAACCAAGTTTATCAACATAGAATGGAGGATTTGGTGTAGCTGAAATCTTTTCTTAAATTATATGGACATGAATTAGTTTTTTCGGTTTATTTTTCATATCATTTGTCTTTTTGCTATGTTGAATGAAAGACTGTACTTTTCAGCTCATTATGTAGTAATTATAAACTCTAATACTTAAGTCCGATTTAATTAATTTTTCCTATGGTGATATTTCCTAAATGGTAAAATTCAATTACTTCTTTATAATCCATAGATAGTAACCATGTATTAAATGAAACAGCTAATACATCATCAACATTTTTTAATATTTCACAAAAATTGCATGATATACATGGGATATTATTTTTATCCCATAATATATAATACTTTGAAAATTTGTTAATATAAGCATTTAACTCTGAAACATTAGATATTTTTATTGACCTTCCTTTGAAATTCTTCCAATCTATACTTCCTGAAGATAAAATTGGATAGAAATTTTCAAACTTAGAAAATATCTCTTTTGATTCATTAAGTGAAAGAATTGTACATTTATTTAATACATTTTTACATTCTTGGAATAGAACATCACTTTCAAATTCCAAAGACATCAACTTTTTTTTATTTTGTTGTTTTAATAATTCATATTTTCTTTTTAATTCATCATTCATTTAACCAACCTTTAGTTCCATAAAGCTATAATAGATTTGTACTCATCGTAAGATATATCAATTGGAATTACTTTCTTGATTGCTTTCATGCCTTTACCATTAGAAAAATCCTCTATATTATAGTGAACTCCTATTTTTTCATCATAATCCAACCTCCATCTGACTTTCCCATCAAGAGATTGCGTTCCAATTTGCTTTCCATATCCATAGCTTTTCTCTAATCGTCCAATATATGGTTTTGCACCATTCGTGAATGTTCCTGTTTTATCCAGTTCATTTACCAGCGTATTTCGTGCAGATTCATGTGTTTTCTCTTGATCCAAGAATATTTCTCCTGAATCAGAAGTCTTGCACATATTATGAACCAGAACACGGTTTTCGCCCACAAAGTAAGTATGGAACTCCTCAACTTCAAAGTTATAAACCTTGATAGGTGATTCAAGGATTTCGTGCTGAACCCATTCAACAGTTACAAATTCACCATTAGAAAGAACAAGTATATCTCCTGCTCTCAGGCTTCTTGCAAGTGTCCAACCAAGCTTATCAACATAGAACGGGTGTGTCGGCGTAGCAGAAATAGTCTCGCCATTTACTCCAATATGAACAAGCTCGTCAAATACAAATCCAATACCCGGAAGCATTCCAAGCAGATCAAGAATATCATGTCCCGTAATTCCGTCAAGCCAGTTAAGAAACGGACTTAGTCCGAACGGGTCGTTCAGGCTTATCGGATTGCCGTTGACATATGCGTACCTGTTCAAAGTCGGAGTATTGACGATTGAACCCGTCATAACGTCCTGATTGATAAAACGCTTGATCTCGGGGTTATAATACCTCGCCCTCATGTAGTAGAGACCGTTGCTGTCCGTAGCTACGCCGAGTTCGCCGTTATACTATTAAAACTACTTATATAGGAGCATCTGTTTTCCACATAGGAATTAAACTATCAACATCAAATTGTGGAATGTGCTTTTTGATTTCACACTCTAAATTCTCATAACCATTAATATCTCCCACATAAATATATTCAATGCAATCATTTTCATGAACGTCCAAATCATCATCTATAAAATAATTTGGAATAGAATATATATGAAAATAGAATTTTATATCTTCTTTATTAATTGGATATTTCTTTCTGTAATTTGATATTGAAAAGGTTCTACCACCTATATCAATATACCCACCAACCGTAATAAATCGTCTTTCAGTTTTAGCATTTGCTTCAAGTTCTGCTGACATTGTAACACCAGAAAATAAATACATTTTTGCATCCATACCTGTCACGCTCCAAAGAAGATTCTTATAACTTTTCCACGTTCAGGGTGTATTTGCAAATGAGGAGTTTTACTATCTGGATTCTTATCACTATGGAACTGCAATACTCCATTGCTGTCAAAAGTATCATCCCAATGATATGTACCTCCTCTACTGCCGTAAAAATTAGATACCTCTTTAGATGACCAACCAGATGTATTGACATATCCATCACCTTGATACATTCCCAAGAATAACTCTTCTGCCTGAGAGCGATTTGTAACTGTTACTGATAAAGCACCTTTTTCTAAATCTTCAGCACCAGATTTTACTTCTTTTGAAGACCATGGAATTTCATCTCCACACCCATTGTGAACAAAAATCCCATTTTCGCCCACAAAGTAAGTATGGAAATCCTCAACCTCAAAGTTATAAACTTTGATAGGTGATTCCAGAATCTCGTGCTGTACCCATTCAACGGTTACAAGTTCGCCATTGCTGAGAACAAGTACATCGCCTGCACGAAGTGAACGTGCTAAAGTCCAACCAAGTTATTGATAGCAATTATTTTTATAATCCTAATTATACTATAAAATCTGTAAAAAATCAATAACCAAATACATAAAAAGCAGACGTGGCAAATACAGAAAAAGCAGACGTGGCAAAACGTCTGCTCAGCTATTTGGAGCAAGCAACGGGAATCGAACCCGCATCCCAAGCTTGGGAAGCTTGTATACTGACCATTGTACTATGCTTGCAAAAAGGCAATACTAAAATATATTGCCTTAGAACAAAGCCTGTTACCACGGACTCTGCTCATTCTTGTATTTTTTATTGTATCTCATCTTTAAACGCCAAGATGTGAACCCCACGCAAGCCCCAAGAGTGTTGTTGAAAACATCATCAAATTCACAAAGCCCTCTGCCTGTAATATACTGCGTTATCTCGATACCTGCCGAAAAGGCAAGGGATATAAGGAAAACACTTTTGAACTTTGTGATACCGCAAAGATACGGCAGCAAAACACCCAAGGGGATAAACATTGCAATGTTTCCGAAAATCTGTATCAGCCAAAAATCCCGCAGATACTTGATGCTTATGTTCTCAAAAAGATTTCGCACCTCCCAGAAGGGCACAAGCTCAGCCTGACGTTCTCCCCACTGTCGGTCTAAAAGTGTGAGCCAGAGGACGGCAAAGATATACACTGCAAACAGCGATGTAAGTATTTTTCTCTTTTTACTCCACCGTAACGCTCTTTGCAAGATTTCTCGGCTTATCAACGTCATAGCCCTTTCCTACTGATACATAATATGACAAAAGCTGAAGCGGTACTACTGAAAGGCTTGCCGCAAAAAGGTTATCTATCCTTGGAGTGTAAACTGTGAAGTCAGCAACGTCCTCCATAGCATAATTCCCGTAGGTAGTAAGTCCGAAAAGCTTTGCTCCACGGCTCTTTACCTCGACCATATTGCTTATGGTCTTTTCATAAAGTGCAGACTGAGTTACCACACTGAACACGACAGTTCCGTCCTCGATAAGGCTGATAGGGCCATGCTTAAGCTCGCCTGCCGCATATGCTTCGGAATGGATATAGCTTATTTCTTTGAGTTTAAGGCTTCCCTCCATGCCTACTGCATAGTCGATACCTCTGCCGATAAAGAATGCGTCCTTTATATTCACTACCTTTGAAGCGAACCACTGCAAGCGTTCCTTATCCTCGAGAATTTTCTCTATCTTCTCAGGGATAGTATTGATCTCCTCAACGAGCTGAGCAAATCTTTCGTCGGATATCTCCCCTCTTGCTTTTGCAAACTGCATTGCAAGGAGATATGCGGCAACAAGCTGACAGCTATAGGCTTTTGTTGTTGCGACGGATATTTCAGGGCCTGCGAGGGTATAGAAGACATTATCAGCTTCTCTTGCGATCGATGAGCCAACCACATTTACGATACCGAGAGTTTTTACTCCTTTATCCTTACAAAGTCTTAATGCTGCAAGGCTGTCGGCAGTTTCGCCCGACTGGCTTATGATGATAGCGAGGCTATTTTTTGCAAGCTTCATTTGTCTGTATCTGAACTCAGAAGCAAGCTCCACACGGACAGATAGTGAAGTCAATTCTTCGATAACATACTGAGCCACCATACCCACATGGTAGGCAGAACCGCAGGCAACTATATACACCTGCTGGATATTTTTCATATCCTCGTCAGAAAGTCCGACGCTTTCAAAGCTAATATTTCCATCTGTAAGTACAGAATTGATAGTATCCTTTATTACCTTTGGCTGCTCGTGTATCTCTTTGAGCATAAAATGCTCATAGCCGCTTTTTTCTGCAGCTTCTGCGTCCCACTCGATAGTTTTCATTTCTTTCTGTATTTCTTCGCCATCGAGGTTGTAGAAAGTAACTGCGCCCTTTGTAAGTTTTGCAAGCTCCATATTGCCTATATAGTAGACATTTCTTGTATACTTAAGTATTGCAGGAACATCAGAGGCAAGGTAGCTTTCACCGCCAGTTACTCCTATTATCATAGGGCTGTCTTTTCTTGTGGCATATATCTCACCGGGATAGTCCTTGAACATAACAGCGAGGGCATAAGAGCCACGGATACGGACGAGTGCATGATTAAGAGCGTCAACAGGAGTACCCAGGTACTTTTTGTAATAATAGTCGATAAGCTTTACGGCAACCTCGGTATCAGTTTCTGACTTAAAGGTATATCCTTTTTTGATAAGCTTTTCACGAAGCTCCTGATAGTTTTCGATAATACCGTTATGTACGGCGATAACATTTTCATCGTCGCTGCAATGAGGGTGGGCGTTTACAGTTGACGGCTCGCCATGGGTAGCCCAACGGGTATGGCCTATACCGCAAGCACCTTTTACAGCTTTTCCGTCGTTAGTCATTTCCTTTAGGACTTTCAGCTTACCTTTAGCCTTTACGATCTCAGGCTCTGCGTCACCGTTTCTTACAGCGATACCGGCAGAGTCATAGCCTCTATACTCCAGCTTAGACAGGCCGTCCAAGAGGATCGGTGCTGCCTCGTTATTTCCAGTAAATCCAACAATTCCACACATAACAGTGTCTCCTTTTAATCTCTTCTAAATATATCTCTTGTATACACCTTGTCCTCAACATCATCAAGGCAAGGATCGTATCTGTTTGCAATGATTGCGTCAGACATTTCCTTGAATTTTGCAAGGTCATTCACCACGACACTTCCGAAGAAAGTTTCTCCGTCTTTTAGCGTAGGCTCATATATTATGACTTCCGCACCTTTAGCCTTAACACGCTTCATAACACCCTGTATTGAAGACTGACGGAAGTTATCACTATTGGATTTCATTGTTAAGCGGAATACTCCAATAACGATCTTCTTTTCAAAATCTGCATTCCATTCGCTATTTGAACTATAATAGCCAGCCTTATCAAGAACTCTGTCAGCAATAAAGTCTTTTCTTGTTTTATTAGATTCAACTATAGCAGACATCATATTCTGCGGTACATCTTCATAGTTTGCAAGCAACTGTTTTGTATCCTTTGGCAGACAATATCCACCATATCCAAAGCTTGGATTGTTATAGTGTGTACCGATTCTTGGGTCAAGGCACACACCGTCAATGATCTGCTGAGTATTAAGTCCCTTCATTTCAGCATAAGTATCAAGTTCATTGAAATATGAAACTCTGAGTGCGAGATATGTATTTGCAAAAAGCTTAACGGCCTCGGCTTCTGTAAAGCCCATAAACAGCGTATCAATATTTTCCTTTATTGCACCCTGCTGGAGAAGCTCTGCAAATGTATGAGCAGCTTTCACAAGTCTTTCGTCATTCATATCAGTGCCAACGATAATTCTTGACGGATAAAGATTATCATAAAGAGCCTTTGATTCTCTCAGAAATTCAGGGCTGAATATGATATTCTCACTGCCCGTCTTTTCACGAATACTCTTTGTATATCCTACAGGGATCGTTGATTTGATGACCATAATTGCGTTTGGGTTATATTTCATGACCAGTTCGATAACAGCCTCAACTGCACTTGTATCGAAGAAATTCTTCTTACTATCGTAATTAGTTGGCGCTGCAATAACTACAAAATCGGCGTCTTTATATGCTGATTCTGCATCAAGAGTTGCTGTCAGGTCAAGTTCCTTTTCTGCAAGGTATTTCTCGATATAGTCATCTTGGATCGGTGACTTTCTGTTGTTGATAAGTTCTACCTTTTCGGGAATAATGTCAACTGCTGTTACTGTATTATGCTGTGCAAGCAATGTTGCAATTGACAGTCCTACGTATCCTGTTCCTGCTACTGCAATTTTCATAAAAGATCTCTCCCTTTTAAATCTTATAGAAATTTTTATACCATTCAGCAAATTTTCTAAGTCCCTCTCTAAGACTTGTACTCGGTTTAAAACCAAAGTCATTTTCCAATGCACTTGTATCGGCATATGTTACAGGTACATCGCCTGGCTGCATTGGAACAAGCTCCTTATGTGCATCAAAATCGTAATCCTGCGGCAATACTCCTGCACGGATAAGTTCTTCACTGAGTATCTGCACAAAATCAAGAAGATTTTCAGGGTTATTGTTTCCAATGTTATATATTTTGTAAGGAGGCACAGGAAGTCCGTCATCACCATTTTTCTTTTCAGGTGGACTCATCATGACACGCTTTACACCCTCAACTATATCATCAACATATGTAAAGTCACGCTTGCAATTTCCATAGTTGAAGATCTTGATAGTTTCGTTATTTACAAGCTTATTTGTAAATCCAAAATACGCCATATCAGGACGACCGGCAGGACCATAAACTGTAAAAAAGCGGAGTCCCGTTGACGGAATATTATACAGCTTTGAATAGGCATGAGCCATAAGTTCGTTACTTTTCTTAGTCGCTGCATAAAGGCTTACAGGATTGTCCACCTTATCATCTGTGCTAAATGGAACTTTTTTGTTTCCTCCATATACGCTTGACGAGCTTGCATAAACCAAATGCTCAACGGGATGATTTCGACAAGCTTCAAGAATGTTATAGAAACCTATGATGTTTGATTCTATATATGCATCAGGATTTGTGATACTGTAACGAACGCCTGCCTGAGCTGCAAGATTTACCACAATATCGATCTTGTTTTCTGTGAATATTTTTTCTATCAACGCTTTATCAGCAAGATTGCCTTTGATAAACGTATACTTGCACTTCGGCTTTGATTCTGCAAGCTTCTCTATTTCAGCAAGACGATATTCCTTTATGGAGACATCATAGTAATCATTTACGCTGTCAAAGCCTATGATGTTTATTTCTTCATTTGTTTTCAGAAGCTCTTTTACAAGGTTGCTTCCGATAAAACCGGCTGAGCCGGTGACTAAGATTTTTTTGTTTTTAAGATTATTCACACTAATTGCACCTCTGCACGATTCCCATACATCTTCTCATAATAATTTTGATACTCACCAGAAATGATAGTCTCCCACCATGTTCTGTTGTCAAGATACCACTTGATCGTTTTCTTTATTCCGTCCGCAAACTTTGTTTCTGGCAGCCAACCAAGTTCATTATGTATCTTAGTAGGGTCAATGGCATATCTCATATCATGACCCTTTCTGTCTGCAACATATGTGATCAGACTTTCAGGCTTGCCAAGCTCCTTGCATATCAGCTTTACAATATCAATGTTCTTCATCTCATTGTGACCGCCTACATTATACACTTCGCCGACAGTACCCTTATGTATGATAAGGTCGATAGCTTTGCAATGATCTTCAACATACAGCCAATCACGAACATTCTCGCCCTTGCCATAAACAGGCAGAGGCTTATCATTCAGTGCATTTGCAATCATGAGAGGGATAAGCTTCTCAGGAAAATGATATGGTCCATAGTTATTTGAGCAACGGCTGATAGTTACCGGCAGACCATAAGTTCTGTAATAAGCCAACACAAGAAGATCTGCACTTGCTTTTGAAGAACTATACGGACTGCTTGTGTGTATCGGTGTGTTCTCGGTAAAAAACAGATCAGGTCTGTCAAGGGGAAGGTCTCCGTACACTTCGTCTGTTGACACCTGATGATAACGCTGTATTCCATACTTTCGGCAAGCGTCCATAAGCACAGAAGTTCCGATTATATTTGTTCTAAGGAAAACCTCAGGATCTTCGATCGACCTGTCAACATGGCTTTCCGCTGCAAAATTTACAACTATATCAGGATTTTCTTCTTCAAAAAGCTTATTCACTCCATCGCGGTCACAAATATCAAGCTTTACAAATCTGAAATTAGGATTATCCATTACAGGTGCAAGTGTTGAAAGATTTCCTGCATATGTAAGCTTATCAAGACAAATGATCCTGTATTCAGGATATTTATTCAACATATGAAATATAAAGTTTGAGCCTATAAAGCCGGCACCGCCAGTTACTATTATTGTCATATTATCACCTTAAAAAATAATTCTGTCTTCCGCAACTCTTCTCAGATGTTCACCATACGGAGATTTTCCGTATTCTTCTGCCGTTTTCAACAACTGCTCTTTTGTTATCCATTTCTCATAGTAAGCGACTTCCTCAGGTGCCGAAATAACAACGCCCTGTCTGTTCTGAACTGTCTGAACAAAAACTGACGCTTCCATAAGGCTTTCCATTGTTCCTGTATCGAGCCATGCAAAACCTCTTCCTAAAAGCTGTACTTTTAGATTACTGTCATCAAGATAAAGGCGATTAAGATCAGTGATCTCAAGCTCACCTCTTGCAGACGGTTTCACCTGCTTAGCTTTCTGGCTTACTCCGCTAGGATAGAAATACAAGCCGGTTATAGCATAATTTGATTTTGGATTTTGTGGCTTTTCTTCGACAGAAATGGCCTTGCGCTGATTATCAAACTCTACAATACCAAATCTCTCAGGATCTTTTACATAATACCCGAATATTGTTGCATTTCCATTTTCAGCCTCAGCAACTGCATCACGGAGGTTTTTTCTGAACCAGCCACCATAGAAGATATTATCTCCCAAGATCATTGCACAAGAATCATCTCCGATGAACTCTTCTCCAATGAGAAAAGCCTGTGCCAATCCGTCTGGGCTTGGCTGAACAGCATAAGACAAATTAAGACCCATGCTTGACCCATCGCCTAGCAATTCTTCAAAGCGTGGCGTATCTGTAGGAGTTGAGATAATAAGTATATCTCTTATACCCGCAAGCATAAGTGTGGAAAGCGGATAAAATATCATTGGTTTATCATACACCGGCAACAACTGCTTTGATGTTACTCGTGTTAGCGGATAAAGTCTAGTACCCGATCCACCTGCCAGAATTATTCCTTTCATGTTGTCTCCTCTCAATTACTTCAAAATGATATCACATATCCTATCAACATCATCAAGTGACAAATCAGCATAAAGCGGCAAAGTCAATACTCTTTCGCTTATATCAAGTGCCACAGGAGTTTCTGCAGGGTCATATTTGCCATTAAAAGCAGGTGATGCACTTGTAAGAGGGTAAAAATATTTTCTTGCGCCTATATCATTTTCTGCAAGCTTGTCCATTACTTCGTTACGACTTGCCCCAAACACCTTTTCATCGAAAACAACAGGAAAATACGCATAATTTGATTTTACATCTGTCTGAGGTTGACACAATTTAATGCCCTCTATATTTTCAAGATGGCTGCGATATCTCTCAACAACAGCCTTGCGTTTTAGTATTTCTGAATCAAAGTGTCTTAAATTACAAATTCCCATAGCCGCCTGAAACTCGTTCATTTTGGCATTTCCGCCTATGTAAGCGACCTCTTCAGGACCATGGATACCAAAATTTTTAAGATCGTTCAATTTCTGAACAAGGCTGTCATCATGATAACAAACCGCTCCGCCCTCAATAGTGTTGAACACTTTCGTAGCATGGAAGCTGAACATTGACGCATCGCCAAAGCAAGCGCTTGACTTTCCCTTATACTCCACGCCAAAAGCATGAGCTGCATCGTAGATCACTTTTAAGTCATGCTTCTTGGCAATCCTTTCAATCTCCTCTACATCGCACATATTTCCATAAACATGAACAGGAATGATCGCACAAGTTTTGTCAGTTATCAGATTCTCGATTTTTGTAACATCTATCGTATAGTCATCTGAATTAATATCACAAAACACTGGTTCAAGTCCATTTCTAACAATGGCGTGTGTTGTTGATGCAAACGTAAATGGAGTTGTTATTACTTCACTGCCTTTTGGAAAATTGAAAGATGCGATCACATTTTCAAGTGCAAGGTGACCATTAGTATACAATGTAACGTGTGGCACGCCAAGCATTTCTTCCAGTTTTGCCTGAAGTTCTTTATGTTTCTTTCCCATGTTGGTCAGCCAATGACTATCCCAAAGTTCCTTTATTTCTTCACAGTATTCCTCATAGTCTGGCATTGAGGAACGGGTGACGAGAATTTTATTTGTCATTATTTATCACCTTTATTGCAAAAATATATTATAAATCTTTTATCATTAATTTGGAGTTATCAGAACACTTTTTTTCAAAGTAAAATCCATTCTTTTCATAAAAACTTATAGCATTAACATTTTGGTCATTTACCTCTAATCTTATTTTGTCCATTCCAGCTTTCCTAGAAATCTCACATACTTTTTGCAATATCTTCTTACCCATTCCGATATTTTGATACTTATCATTAACTGCAATCAGAGTAATAAATGAAACTCTACTATTTAAGTCATTAGCATAAAAGGCACAAAAACCTATAACTTCATGCTGACATATGCACGCTAGCAACATACCATGTTTGAATATTTTATCTGCAATATTCATAGCAAGCTCAATGTCATTAACTAAACTATCAAAATACTTTTGGTATTGCTTTATTATGGCTATTATTTCTTCTTTAATTGTAATATTTTTTAAATTGTAATCAAAAAAACTCAGAGTATCATTATCAATCGTATTATCCATACCATTACTCCAACACAATCTTAAGCCATTCATCAACTTTGTTCATAACATTTTCAAGTTCAACTCTATCTTCAAACTTTAAGAACATGTCACCAAGGGACATGTTTGCACCTGTAAATGGGTGAATGATATCTCCTGGTTTAGCAGATAGATCTATAACCTTAACATATTTGTTCTTAATTACTGGATCAATATCAAGCCTTACAAATTTACCTGTTTCCTTTGAATCAGAATGAATAACCATTTCGCACCAACATCCATTTAATTTAGTTTGTACAACTGTTGAAAGAGGTAATCCAACTGCACTTCTTACTTCATTTTCTATGAGATCTACACCGTAAGCAAGTTTTTGCAACTCAGCGATCTTGCATCCGCCACCCCTTGGTGAAACTTCCATGAGATATGGTTTATCATTAATATCAACACATGTTTCTATATTATATATACCGGTTTTGCAGCCAAGCAATGTCAGTAATCTCTGTGTCTCAGACGTTAAATAAGACATATGACGATCCTCCATTGTTGAAGGCCAAATTATCATTGACGGCGTGTATGGATTATCAGCTTTACTGTCAAACAATTGATCGGAGTATGATACAAATTTCAGTTCACCATCAACAGAAAATGGATCTGCGCTTGAATGATAACCTTTAAATGTCAGAAAATCCTCTATAATAAATGCGTCTCCATGTGCATTATCCAAAGCGATATTGATTGCTTTTTTTAGGTCGTCTGGGCTGTCGACCTTTGTAACGCCCTTGCTACCTGCGGAATCTACAGGTTTTACAATAACAGGCCAATTGAAATACCCCAAATCATTAAAAGGCGTTTCTGCATCCGTATATCTCTTAGCATGCGGAACATTAAAATTATTTTTCGCCAAAAAGTCTCTAAACAAACCCTTATCCTGTAATATGCAAGCTGATTTGTAGGAGCACTGAAAAGGCAGACCCATCTCTTCTGCAACATATGCAGCAGTAACAACTCCTGGATCACATGCAAATGACATAATACCGTCTATATTGCGTTCTTTTGCCACATTCAAAACCAAGTCTTTTTCAATAATACTTACATTGCAATATTCATCAGAGTATTTATGTGCAATGTTGTCTGGCAAATAATCACAAGTTATCACATATAGTCCAAGTTCATGCGCCGCTTTAATTACAGGCAATGCATACCGTGATCCACCCAAAATCATTAACTTTTTCATAATCAAACCTTCTTCTTTCTGAATGACTTTAAAACACTTATAATAAATTCAAAACTTTCTATATGAAAAAGCCTTGAACCAATTATATACACAATCATACCAACAGGGACCTGCAATATAAGTGTAATTAAAGCGCTTAAATGTAGAAAAGATAAAGAATATACTATTATCCCCATCAGCAATGAAAGACCTATCTGTGGCAAAATATCCTTAATCTGTTCTGAATACGAATAATTTAGAAGTTTTTTATTCGGCCATGCATTAACAACTTGACTAATAAATGATATTGCAAGCATACTGTAAGCAAGTGCCATAACACTTATCCACATTGTTGAGACTATAGCTATAATTCCTATTATCTTTTTTATTATTTCGAGCTTCAAAAATAAATCACTACGTCCCATCGCTTTTATGGCATTTAGGTTAGCAGTGTGAATTGGCCAAAATGCACAAGATATACAGAATACCCTTAAATATGATACACATGGTAACCATTTATCTGTTAGTAGTAACGAAATAATAGGTCGAACACAAACCGCAAAACCAACCATAAGTGGCATGATAATAAAAGTCGCAGTTTTGATCGCACGTCTTGTCATTGACTTTACCCTTTCGGGATGATCCTGTTCATTTGACATAGTTGGCAATAATACACTGTCTATTGCAGCATTTATATTATTTACCAAATATTGAGGATACTTTTCTCCATTATTATAGAAGGCTAGGTCATCTTTTGTATACACCTTTCCTATGATCAATTGACGAAGATTGTTGTATATTGTTTCAAGCAAAGCAGAAACAAGCAATTTCCAACCGAAAGAAAATAACCCTTTAAGTCTATTAAATGAGAACATTTTCTTTGGACGCCACTTGACCGTGATCCACAAGATAATAGTATCAACAATAGCATTAAACAGCATCTGAGCTACCAATGCCCAAACACCGTAGCCTAAATAAGCCATGAGTATTCCAACAATTGCAGCTCCAATTGTTCCACCAAGAGTTGCAAAGAAGAACTTTTTAAACATTAAATGACGTGATACATATGCTTGCTGCACATTTTTTACGCCAGAAATAACCAAAATCAAGCTCAAAACTCTAATTACCGACGTCAGTTCAGTCATTTTATAGAAAGAAGCAATAAATGGTGCCGCAAAGAACATGATCAGATACAGTACCGAACACATACAAACGTTAAAATAAAATACACTTGAGAAATCTAGATCATCAGCATCTTTCTTCTGTATCAAAGCGTTTCCCATTCCGCTGTCAACAAAAATTTGCATTATTGTTGTAAAAATTGTGACCAATGCTACCGTTCCGTAAACTTTAGGGTCAAGTAGACGTGCTAAAACTATTGATACAATAAGGGTTACACCCTGTGCACCACAACGTTCTAGAAAACGCCAGATGAAGTTAGACATAATATCTTTTTTTTCACTTTTATTATCAATCCCCATAGTTTATCTCAAAAAATTTCGTAATCTTCGTATAGAGTTATACACTTTTCTATTATAAATAATCAACATCTTTGCTTTATTTAACAAACACTGTTTTTGACTCAAATTAAAATCATAATATTCCATTTTAGAAGTACTATTCCCAATTATTTCAAAGTGTTTTTCATAACGTTTATCATGTTTCAAATCTGACATCTCAAAATCAATTTTTTTCCTAACAGAAGCATTGTATATCTTGTCCACCAAGACTTTTTCCAAATATCTAGAAAAGGAACTCTGTATTTCTTTTGTTTCTGCTCTAAGCGTTGATAAAGTATCATATCCCAAGAGTCCATTTGCCATGTAATTTTTTGAATCAGGAATAAGAGTAAAAACATTTTGTAAATAGCTCCAAATCGCACAACCTGCCCCTGCTATCATTACATCTACTTTATTAAAAATTGCTTTAGGAACTGGAACCATATCTCCCATTTTAACAATTGATACATTTAACACATTCTCAAATGTATTTCCAATAAATCTCTCTTTGCCGGAAACATCACCTATGATCACCAACTGGATTGACTTATCACGGTATTTTTGGGCAAACAACGCAATATCTTGCATAACAAAATCAAAATATCCTTTATTACTTCTTCCAAAATATCCTATAGACCAATCAAATTTTTTTATTTTATTTAATCTAGGATCACATACATCTTGAACTACATTTAATGGATTATATGCTGTAAATACAAATTCATCAGCGTTTTCTATTGTTTTTTCCCCTTGGAACAAATCCAAAACTGAATTGTTATTTATGCCATATAATTCCTTGCGTCTAAATTTAAAGTCATAAAAATCCAGATATTGCGAATATGTTCTTGGCGGAGAGAACCATTCGTTACAATTAAATATAACATGTTTTGCACCTATTTTTTCTGCTAAGAGCTCCCCCCACAGTGAACAAATATTATTTGAAGATTCGACTATTATTTGACTATACTGATTTACATTCAACCTATATGCACTTATCATTCTTTTAATGGCTAAATCAATGCACTTTTGTCCTAGTTTAACTGGATCTAATGATAAAAAAGGTAACACACCAGGACTATATTTGTTTAAATACGGAAATCTACATACACGTTCCACGCCGCCTGGGCAATACACGGCTGTATCCCAGCAATGGCTATCCAGATATTCGCATTTTCCCCATGTGTATGTTTGACCACCACCCATATTGTATATATTAAATGTTATCATGATATACAAATTATTTTTCAAAATATTCACTCCTTTTGTTGGCTTCTAGCTTTGAGTAAAACTAAATAAACCAAGTAATTATCAGCTTGGTAAGGCTAAATAGACTATAATAACAATTATATAATCCAGAAAAAACCGATCAGTTTCGAACAATTAAATCATACTATTACTTTTCATCAGAAGAAATAATCCAAACATACGAACAGCTATTGTAGTATATGCGTAAAAGCGAAAAGTGATAGAAATAGAAATAATTATGATAAGTCTTAAATCTCCATGAAAATTCACAATAACCTAAGGCATAACTATTAATGTAAAATAAGTTCCTATTTGGGATATATTTAAAAAATTATTTATACCTTTATTTTATCGTTGACAAAACGACATACCACATAGGCAAGTAATGGAGCAAATAAATACAGCATTGTATTATACATTCCAAAATATCCAGCCCACCATATGCAAAGATAGGCAAAAAAAGCAAAATAAACAATTCTCGAAGAATTAAATTTTTTGCGATTTAAAGAAGTATCAATCTTTTTCAATGCAAATCCAAACATAGCTGGAAGAATTATTACCCCAGGCAAACCAAACATGTAAAGCGAGGCAGTAATAAAATCTGTAGGAGATGTACCACTACCTCCTAAAATAGATGAATTAAAATCCCACAATTTTTCAGGCATGAAGCCTATGGTAAATCTCGATGGAATCCACGCTAATACTGCATTTACCAAATCATTATAGAAATAACAACTAAAAATTATATTTGATTGTGAAGACAAGGCATATAATTTGCTTGTGAATGTAAAACTTAGTTCGTCCTCAAGAGTGTCAAATATGTTGCTTTTAGGAATAACTATCTCCGACTTAAACCTGTAATAGTCAAAAAACGTTCCAGCAACTGCAGACAAAACAAATGCCAAAATTAGAAGTATTCCAAATTTCAATAACAATGAAACAATACTTTTCCCTTCATTTGCCTTTATTTTCATGAAATAGACAGAGATAATTATAATTAATTCACCCAATGCTCCCCTAGAATCAGTACAAAGCATCACAGTTATACTTCCTATTAAATATGCAATAATTAGTATAAATTCATATATTCCATTACTTTTTTTTCTATAAAAATTATCGATTGACAGGAAAAAGCCAAAATAGAACAATTTAGAAAAATGCTCTAGAAATGCAAATGGATTAGCAACCTTTGAATAACTGGCTCTTACTGAATCCGCCTGTTGGATAAAGCTGAATACTGAGCCAAATGCTCTTGTCCAAAGAAATACAGAGATAGAAGAAAACAGTAGGATGATAGTTAAACTAACATTGTTAGGTTCAATAGTACGTTGTGAGGTTTTATTATAATAAAACTTCGATGATTTAGAACTCTTATAAGATATTGTTACTATAAAATATTCGATAATTGTTATTAATAACATTTCCAATATAATAAGTGGCAATTCAGTCTCGCTAATAGGGATATAATGGTGATAAGTACCATTAATTATTCTTATTATCATTATAGCCGGAATCAAACATTGAAAAACACTAAAAGATAATCTAAAAAAATGCAACAAACAAATATCCTTATTCTTTTTTATATCTAATATATCATTACATATCATTAGTAATGATATTAAAATGTATAATAGTGCTAGAAAAAATAACATTATACTTTCCCTTTATACTTTTGTTTCATAGAAAAACTTTTCCATCTACTCAAGGTTGCTGAATTCTTATGAATAACTATAAGACAGAGCTTCTCGTAATTTCCAGGTTTATCTATTTAACATTCAGGATTCGAATGACTATTACGTAAATCTAAATGATTAAAATCTTCTTTATACGGCCATTCACGACCTTCATAAAAATAATTGCGAGAAAGATGTTCATTAAGTAATTTTCTCGCTTTATCTTTATCAAAAAGCGACTTGTTTTTACAGATTACTACTCCGCCGCAATCATGTGTTGTTTTTAACACAAAACTATTTGGTAAACTATCAAAATCTATATCTTCAAATTTGTCCCAAACTCCATATGAAGGAATTATATACTCACTTCCAACTATGCTTCTGATATATTCTTTTGCATCATATTTGTCAACCATCATAGTGTAAATCGGTTTTCGGTCATAAAGCTTCAACCATTGAATTTTTTCATTAAATGTTTTTGGATTTTTTAAATTGGGTAATTTTTTGAAATGAAACCAGTATTTTAGCTTAATATACATCGCATCTGGTAAAATAGTCATTGCTTTTCTTAATAATTTATTCATTTTATTGTCTCCTCAATTAATTTATCCCATTTTTTTAATACTTCATCTTCTCTATATTTTTGTCCGCTTGTCAATGCACCCATAGACAGTTTTTCCCTTAGGCAGTCATTTTTCAACACCATAGTAATTTTTTTTGCTAATATTTCGGAATTACCACATGGCACTAACAAACCATTTACACCATCTGAAATTATTTCTTCGGCACCAGGATAATTCGTACTTACACATACAAGCCCCAACATCATTGCCTCTATTAATGCATTAGATAATCCTTCAAAATTTGAACATAAAACGAATATCCCCGAACCATTTATACATTCGTGAAGATTCGCAACATTACCACAGAATGTTGCATCTACGTTTAAAATTTTTGCTTGATGCTGTAATTTTTTTTTTAATTGTCCGTCACCATATATCTTAAGAGCAACACTCTGTTCATTAATCATTGATACTGCATTAACCAACATTTCTTGATTTTTTTGCGGTGTTAATCTACCAGCTGTAACTATTTCGTTCGGACGTTGAACCTTACAGGGATCAATATTTACTGATACAGGATTAACAATAACAACACCATTTTTTAATTTTGGAGAAAAACAGCTTTGTTCATATCTGGTCTGATAAACTACTGTTTGAGCCATTCTATAACTCAAATTGCAAACCTTAAGCATCAAATTGCTGCGTCCATCGTGTTTAGGATCATTTCTTTCTGATACAATTATTGGAACATTCAATCCTAGACAAGCAGTTAACACAAGTACATTAATTCTTCCTATGAACGATACAATGATACTCGGTTTTGAATCCTTAACATAATGCCTTATTTTTTTCACCCAGCCTGGAAGGCGTTTAAAATATGAACTGCCTGTTAGCGATAAATCAACCACCTTAATTTTCGAATCTAGATTATAGCCTATATTCTTATCAAGCAATAATGCTATTTCCACATTCCACCCTATCTGACAATAGTGGTTAGCTAAAATAGATATTACTCTTTCTGCACCTCCACCATGCATGCTACCTATAAAAAAGATGATTTTGTTAGCCATCATCAAACACCTACAATCTTTTTCTTATTTTATCTATGTTATTCAAATTTCGCAATATCAACTTTTTAATATTGAATTACAAAGAATTCGTAAATAGGTTTTGAGAGCAGTTTATATTCTCGAATTGTTAAAATTCATAACACAACTAAATAATTACAGCAGAATATATTTCATTTAATTTTTCTACAACTGTCTGTAAATCAAACTTTTTAACTTCACTCTTGTTAAACTGACCAAATTCATTCTTGTAAATAGACACACAGTCCTTAATTGCCTCAGCAAAAGAAGACACATTTCGAGGATCACATAAGAATCCTCCTTTTTTATTTCTTATTAAATCAACATTTCCACGTATATTTGACACAACACATGGCAAACCACTTGCCATAGCCTCCATAATTGATCTTGATAACCCTTCTCTTAATGATGGCATAACAAATATATCACTAGCTCTATATAATTCCTTAATGTCATTTCTATATCCCAAAAAAAGAATATAATCATCCAATCCATTATCAGAAGTCATTTTTTTTAATTCATCATACTTTGAGCCAGTTCCACAAATAATGTAATGTAAACTTTCATGCCTAAGTTTTGAAAGTGCTTGAATAATTATTTGGTTATTTTTATTTTCATTTAATTCACCTGAAGATATCAAAACAATATCTGTTTCCTTTAATCCAAGCTCTGCTCTTTTTTTCTCTCTTATACCATCAGGCAAATCGTACTGAGACAAATCTATTCCAACGCCTGGTACATAATACACTTTACCATTATGTCGAAGTTGAAATTTACTCTTTGCTAGTCCATAATCTTCATTATTAATTGTAATAAGAGCGTCTGTATATTTTGCAAGCCATTTTTCAATTGGATAGTAGATAAGCCAATTCTTCTTTGGGGCACCTTTATAAAAATGAAACCCATGTGCTTGATAAATTATCTTTCTCACTTTGCACTTTTTCCCTGCTAAGCGTCCCAGTACACCCCCAGTAGGAGTATTGCAATGTATTACATCAAACTTTTCTCTTTTCATTAGTTGGACAAGTTGCTTATAGGCCTTAATATTTCTTAAATCATATGGTGTTCTTATAAAATCTATTTGATGTATTCTTATTCCGTATTTTTCTTCGTCTGCTTCTTTTTCTTTATTATCACTATACCCGGTCCAATTTCCAGCAATATGAAATTCAACACCTAGTTGCTGAGCTGCAATCATGCTTGAATACGAAAAATTATTTACCCTATTCGTTGTATTCAATATATATAGCATTTTCATATTCACATTTCCTCTTTATACCTATACTCATTCATCTTTCTACCCTCTGATGTAACAAACTGACGGGCTAATTCAAATCCATTTTTCTTATAGAAGGCATTAGCACCATCATTATTTTCGGCATCTGTCTCCAAATTAATATAAGCATACTCGCCAAAATTTACTTTTTGTTTCAAAAATTCAATCATTCTAGATCCAACACCATGGCCTTCATAATCTGGATCAACACAAATTGATGATAATTCAACATATTTTTCTTTTTTTCTTACAGAATCGCTCTTATTGAACGCCCCTAGTAACCGTTTTATAAATGACGGGTGCCTGATTGCTGCACCCAATGAACAAAATGCAAACTTTATAATATGTCTCTTTATTAAACCCTTATAAAATCTAGAATAATCATTTGAATATGCCAAAAAGCCAACAATCTTACCATTCTTTTCTGCCACAATAATGCCAGAATTATTGTCCTCCATATATCCATTATACAAGGTATAAAGGAATGGAATACCTAATTGAGATAAAAAAAAGTTTGGAAATGCCTTTTTATGTAATTTAGAAACTACATTTATAACGTTTTTGTCGTTATGTTCTAATTCCCGTATCAAAACCATATAAGCACTCCTTACTCATAATCCTTTCCCAAAACCGCCAACACGGTCCTAAACATAGTAACGATCTCGCCCCAAAAAGAAAACTTTTTAATACTTTCAAGGTTATATTTCATCTTTCCCGGAAGAACATTTTCCACATAAACCTTGTCAACATCGTCTGCCTGGTTCAAAAGTTTATCTTCATCTTTATACCGAATGCTAGCTTCACTCGTTATCCCAGCTGGCATAAGCAATGTTGCCATATACTCAGGTTTATATTGCTTCACATATTTTACTGCTTCTGGACGAGTTCCTACAAACGACATTGTCCCCTGTAACACGTCAATAAGCTGCGGTAATTCATCAAGTCTTACACGTCTAAGTTTACTGCCTACATTAGTGATCCTGCTATCATTGTCAACAGTGACTTGTGTCCCAATTTTATCAGCATTGCTAACCATTGTACGAAACTTGTGTATTTTGAAATGTTCGCCATTTGTTGTTACTCTTTCCTGCCTATAGAAAACAGGTCCTTTAGAATCGATTTTTATCCAAATTGATATTATAATCATTGGAATACACAGAATGATCAGCATTATCAACGCTACAACAAAATCAAAAACTCTTTTAAATAAGACTTGACCTTGTTTTTTTGCCAGAGTCTCATAATAAGGTCTCACTTCGTCTATTCTCATATCATCAGGCAAATCATTCCATTTGCAAAGAATCATATGTACTCCTTTATAACTTTTTTAAAGCATTTGATTACATACTCAACCATTTCATCACTAAGCTTCGTATGAAGTGGTAAAGTAATAAGGTTTTCATAATAAGCATACGCATTTGGAAAATCTTTGATATCCCAGCCCATTTTCTTATACGCAGACATCATTGGAAGCGGTTTATAATGCACGTTTGTACTTACACCCATTTCAGCAAGCTTTATGATTATATCTCTACGCTGTTCATCACTTATTCCTGGAACACGTGTAAGGTAAAGATGCCCTGATGAACTCGAACTTTCTGTATAATGATTTAGGTGCATAACACCCAGTTCATTACACATTTCATCATATCTTCTTATAATATTACGTCGTTTCTGTAAAAGAGAGTCATATCTTTGAAGCTGCACTAAACCAATTGCTGCCATAATATCAGTCATATTGCACTTATACCAAGGACCTACAATATCGTATTCCCACGCGCCAAGCTGTGTTTTAGCAAGTGCATCTTTACTCTGTCCATGAAGGCTGTAAAGCTGATACTGATGATATATTTCCTCGTTATCAACTCCAGAAATATCTCTCCATGTGGCTGCACCGCCTTCAGCGGTTGTAAAATTTTTCACTGCGTGAAAACTAAATGATGTAAAATCAGCAATAGAACCTGTCATTTTTCCGTTTCTTGATGCACCAAGTCCATGAGCACAATCTGAGAATATCAAAACTCTTCCTAATGTCTGTTGAATCTTTGCACCTAGATCATTCCCTTTTCTGGCATTGAACAGCGTTCTTTTGTCATTTGCGATACTATATAATCTATCATAATCAGCAACAATTCCTGCAAGATCAACCGCTACGATTGCCTTTGTTCTTTCAGTAATAGCAGCAGCTACTTTATCGTAATCCATTTCTGTGGAATCTTTCTGACTATCTACAAATACTACTTTTGCACCACAATGTATTGCAGCAGATGCAGTCGCAGTATATGTATACGCAGGAACGATCACCTCATCACCGTCACCAATTCCGCATATTCTGAAATTAAGCTCCTCTGCCGCTGTTGCAGAATTTAAACAAACAGTCTTGCTAGTATGGCAATACTCAGACAGCTTTTTCTCAAGTTCTTTTGTTCTAGGACCAGTTGTGATCCAACCAGAACGAAGCGCTTCTGCGACCTCATTTATTTCCGCTTCAGTAATATCCGGCGGTGAAAATGGAATATTCATTTTTTGATCGTCCTTCCATAAACTTTGTATCCAATAAATGCCCCAACGGTATTATTAACAACATCATCAATTTCTGACCATCCAAGTTGGAAAATCAATTGAATTATTTCTATAAACACAGATAAAGCAATCGCCAAAATAATAGTGTATTTTCTATATTTGACATAAGCACACGAAAATAAAAATCCATAAGGTATAAATAATAGCATATTCATAACGATATCACGAGCTGCATGCCAGCTAATATTTTTGAATAATGCAATATACTCCCATAATGGATGCATCAACATATTTTTTCCTGTTGGACTTTGTCTGCTAAATATCGTTATCCAAAGCAAAATAGATACATAACCATAAAATAGAACTAACGCAATAATATGTTTTTTCTTATCAGACATATTTTCTACACACGCCTAAAAGAACCCAACGTCCTTATCCTGACACCAATCAGTGCTGTTTATATCAACCTCTTTCAGAACAATGATTATTCTTTCATTCTCTGCATAGATCCTATCAATAACATATCTCTTATCAAATTGAGCTTTTGATAACTCAATACCTGAACAGTACTCAAGCTTTTGATCACCTGTGCAGACAACTATTATGGAACTGATCTTTTTTACTATCGGGTCGATCTTGTACATTGCCAATTATCCCCTTTTCGTCAAATCCTCTATTTTACGAAAATATTCAATTATCAAGTTGCAATTTTATATGTTACCTTATACGATTCATATATTCCGCTTTCTGCTCAAAAGACGAGTGAACATAGCGATCAAGTGTAATACTTACATTACTATGTCCCAGTATTTCTGACAAAGCTTTTACATCAAAGCCGAGTTTTATACAATTTGTGGCAAAAAAATGCCTTATAGCATGAAAATGTACTGACGGCAAATTTCCGTTTTTTAATATCTTGGCAAACCTATATTGTATCGTCCTTGGTTCTATTGGCTTTTTCTTGTTAGAAAGTATGTAATTATCATTATCTCCTCTGTTGTTTTTCAAAAGCTCTAAAACACATTTTGGAATGGGAATTTTTCTTTTTGAAGACTCGCTTTTCGGTTCTGCAAGCATAAGCTTAGTTTTGCATAGCCCATTCTTTACTTGTATTCTTTGCAAAGTCTTATTCACACTTATGATACCCTGTTCAATGTCAATGTTTCTCCATTTTAAGGCACAAAGTTCACCTATTCGTAAACCCGTTACTCTTGAAAGATAAATTCCTATAGATGTAAGATCATTCTTTTGAGCCAGTATATCACACAGCTTTTTGTCTTCATCGTCATTCAATATTCTTATTTCAACTCTGTGTTTCTTCGGCATTACAATACCGTCCATGATATTATCTATCTTATAAGTTTTATACGCATATTTGAAAATAGATTTCATAAGAACTAAAATGTCAGTAATATAACGATTTGAGAGATTTTCCTGCTGTTTTCTTCTGATAAAATCATATATATCGTCATTGGTTATATTACATATACATTTCTGTCCAAAGAAAGGCAGAATATGTTTGTCAGCTTTTAAAATATAATTTGCAGCGGTTGATTCTTTTATGCGTATTGTGACAGTACCAAACCATTCCTCATACACTTCTGTGAATGTTTTTTTTATTTGCGTTTTAGATATAAGATCAATGTGATATTTTTTCATCTTTGCAATTACTTCATCTTGCGTTTTGCCGAAAAAAGCATGATATTTTCGTTTTGATCCTGAGGTATCCAAAAATACCCTTCCCTCATATCTTCTGTCTTTTCTGAGATAAACATTTCGATAATTCAT
>ERZ772858.196-NODE-196-length-87095-cov-16.460949_pt1 | contig 87095 bp, 68 predicted proteins | sample MGYA00512136_ERZ772858 | MGnify/ENA primary metagenome ERZ772858 (study PRJEB29015, sample SAMEA2737726) | human gut metagenome | biome: human gut; feature: human-associated habitat; material: faeces | place: China | collected 2012 ...
GAGCGCGATGGCGGCGCCGGTGTCCGCTGCTGATCGGCTGGCCCTGCCGCGGGAAGTGGGCGGCGCGCCCCTCGCGTACGTTGCCGAGCGCGCGCTCATCACTGCCCCGGCCACCCTTGTCATTCCCGATACGGTGCGCGAGGTGCGCGACGGCAACGCCTGCAAGGGCACGCGCAAGCTGATGCTGCCCGAGGGCTTGCGCACCATCGGGGCCCACTGCTTCTGCTCGCGCACGTTGGTCAGCCCTGTGCTCATCCCCGCGAGCGTCACCAGCATCGGCGAGGGCAGCTTCGAATACGCCATCGTGCGCCTGGCTGCGGCCGATGCGGTGGTGCATATCACTTCCGACCAGCTCATAAGCTGTTTCTTGGAAGACGCCGAGGATGGCATTCCCTTCGATTTCGCTCGTTACGACGACCAATTGCTGGTGGGGCGCGGCCTGCCCGATCACCTCGGAGCTCTGCTCCATCGCGTGGCGGCGCCCTTCCGCTTGGTGCCCGAGATGCGCGACCGCATTGTGGAAGCCCTGCGTGAGCGCGCCGCCGAGGCCGTGCAGTATGTGGCGCGCGAGGGGGATATTGCCATGGTGCGCGCTCTGGCCGATGCGGGGTTCTTGAACGACGCTGAGCTGTTCGATCGCCAAATCGAGCGCTTACGTGCCAGCAATCGCACCGACTGCGTGCTGTTCCTCATGAACTGGCAGCACGACCGCCAAGAAGCCGCCCGCGCCGCCACTCCCAAGCGCGCCCGCGACCGCTTCGCGCTGTAGGATCAGTCGACTGGATCCGCGGTCTGCGTTCTGCTCTCGAACAGGTCGAGGAGTTCTTGGCGCGTACCGACGGCGCATTTGCGATAGATGTGCTTGTCTAGGACGATGCCAACGAGAGCTACCGCTGAGATGAGGCCCTGTCTTACCCTGAATGAAAGCAGAGTCGTCGCGCTTTCCTGTTGGGCGCTGCTCCCCCTAAAGCCTCTGCGAGCAATGCCGCTGTAGGTGGGGGCTGGCAGGGTGGTTGATGCGACAGCGTCTTTTGTCGGACTTGGCAAAAGATGCAAAAGATGCAAAAATTGCAAAAGATGCAAAAGTTGCAAAAGATGTCAAGGAGTGATGATGGCGAGCAATCCCTTTACCCCGACCTTCGGAGTTGTGCCTGCGTTTATGGCGGGACGTGAGGACATTACCAGCGAGTTGCTTGCGGCCCTAGAAGAAGGCGTGGGAAACCCCAATCTCACGACGATCATTTCCGGTGCGCGCGGCACGGGGAAGACGGCGCTGCTCACCTATCTTTCTGATGCGGCCCAGGCGCAGGGGTGGGTGTCGGTTAACGTATCAGCGCTTCCAGGGATGCTTGAGGAAATCGTTCAGCAGGCCGGTGCCGCGAGTGCTCATCTGATAGATACGAGTGCCTCGGCGAAGCTGGCGAGCCTGAAGCTGGGCGATATCGCCGAGCTGCAATTCGCCGATCCCCTAGAGGCGGCTCCCACGTGGCGCATTCGCATGGGGGAGCTTCTTGATGCTCTCGCGGAAACGGATACAGGACTTCTCATCACTGTGGATGAGGTGCGCGACGATCTTGACGAGATGATTCAGCTTGCCTCTGCTTTCCAGCATTTCGTGCGCGAACGACGCAAGGTGGCACTGTTCATGGCGGGGCTGCCGGCCCATGTCAGTGCTCTTTTGCAAGACAAATCCGTCTCGTTTCTGCGTCGCGCCAATTTCTACAGCATTGGCATCGTCTCCGACTTCGAAGTGGAAGAGGCCCTTGGCAAAACCTTCGATGAGGGTGGTCGGGAGGCGACGCCGGAGGCGCTTAAGGAAGCCGTTCAGCTCATCGGAGGCTTTCCCTATATGATGCAGCTTATCGGCTATCGCGCTTGGAACGCTTCGCCGGACAGCCCGCTCGTCTCGGAGGACGATGTTCTCGAGGGGTCACGGTTTGCCCGCAACGATCTGCAGCGTAAGGTGTTCGATACGACGTTTCGCGAACTCTCGAAAGGAGATGTGCGGTTCCTTGCCGCTATGCTGGAAGATGAAGGCCCCAGCGAGCTTGCGGACATAGCGAGCCGCTTGGGCAAGAAGAGCAACTATGCTTCGCAGTACAAGCGGCGCTTGCAGGAGCAGGGTATTGTCGGCGACGTGGGCCAGGGGCGCATCCGCATTGAATTGCCTATGTTTAAGGACTATCTTCGCGATCAGCTTCAGTAGAATCGCCAGGTCATTCCACGCGTTTTGCCACAATGATAAAACATGACAAAAGTTGATAAAAGGCCGCACGGGAAGGGTCCGTGCGGCCAGGGGGACGAGGCTCTCCAATGCCTAACGTCGCTCGATGGCGTTTGCCGGGCAAATGTTGGCGCAGCGGCCGCAGTGGAGGCAGTGGGCTTGGTCGATAGCCGCGACGCCGTTCGCGAGCGCGATGCACTGCTGGGGGCAGACCGGCAGGCATGCGCCGCAACCGATGCAGGAGGCGGCGTTTACGAAGTAGCCGTGGGCCGCTTCGGTGGCGCCACCGAAGGCGAACGAGGCGCGGTCGATGGGCTTCACAGAGAGGTCGAACCATTCACCCGTGCCCTCGTAAACTTTGAAGACGGTAAGCACCTCCCGCGAGGCCGGGGTGGGGTAAATGTCGTACATGTAGGGGTTGTGCTCCAGCAGTTCGTCGAGGCGGGACGGCCCCTCCTCTCGCACTTTGCCGCGCACGGAAATGGCCACCGAGCTCATGGTGCCGTTGCCCTTCGTACCCGTGAGTGCCAGGAACTTCTGCCGCACGAGCCGGTCGTAGAAGTTCTTCCCGCGCGCGGTGAGGAAGTACAGGCCGCTCTCGTCGGCCATCATCATGTCGATGGCGGCCGTAACCGGTAGTCCGTCGTCGTCCAGCGTAGACACGACGGTGCGGTGAATTTCGTTTACCAGATAGTTGAGGTACCAAGCAGCATTGCGGGGCATGGGAATCCTTTCAATTGCCGAGTTGGACGTGCCGATCGCTCTGCTGAGCGAACGATCGGCTATCCCACATCCTTCAGCAAGTCGGCCAGAGAGGTGGAGGCGAGCTCTTGCTCCATGGCGGACTGCGCCTTTTGCAGGCGGCCTTCCAGCACCGGACGCACGGCGGCGCCCACGGGGCATGCGGGATTCGGGTTCTCGTGGAAGTTGAACAGCGGGCCCTTCACGCCCTCGATGGCCTGCAGCACGTCGAGCAGGGTGATGTCGCTGGCCGGACGTGCCAGGGCTGCCCCGCCGGCGCCGCGCTCCACTGTGACGAGGCCGGCGGCCTTCAGCTTCTGCAGCACTTGACGGATGATGACAGGGTTCACGTTCACGCTTGAGGCGATGAACTCCGAGGTTGCCTTGTGCTGGCCGGCAAAGTGGTCGATGCACATCAGGGTGTGCACGGCTATGGTGAAGCGCGAGGGGATTTGCATGGCGCATCCTTAGAAGAGTTGGTTGCGGGTCGGGGGAGTTGAAGGATCGAGGATCTCCCGATGGGGACTATGGTATCTCAGGTATGTTGTAATATCAATCATTACTTCTGAAGAAAATAAGTGTAACTATTGATATTACAACAAAGGCGTGCTTTACTGTTTCGTGAAACATCGAGGCGGCCTCCGAGGGAGGAATAGGGTATGAATTGCGAATCCCATAACGTTGGGAACGTGGCGAAAAACGCGGTGCAGTACGAGGCTCTCGGCGAAGCGCGCAAGCGCGAGCTGCTGCAATATCTGGTGGAATACCTCATCGAAGAGAGTGAGTTACACGGGCGCGCCTTGCCGCCGGTGGCGGCCGAGGTGGTCCGGGACGGCTTGACGAGCGCGGCCGCCGAAAAGCTGTGGCTCGCCTTCCGATCGCTTGTGAACGTGCGGCCGCCCTGGCCCGCGCCTGCGCTTGTGGCGCGGCGACATCACCACCCTGGCCGTGGACGCCATCGTGAACGCCGCCAACTCCGGCATGACCGGATGCTGGGCGCCCTTGCACTACTGCATCGACAACGCCATCCACACCTTCGCCGGCGTCCAGCTACGCGCCGCCTGTGCAAAGGCTATGGCGGCTCAGGGACACCCGGAGCCCACGGCCCAAGCCAAAGTGACCGACGCCTTCAACCTGCCCGCGCGCTACGTCATCCACACCGTCGGGCCCATCGCCGATGGGCGCCCCACCGATACGCACCGCCGCCAGCTGGCCGAGTGCTACCGGGCCTGTTTGGATGCGGCGGCCGCGGCGGGGCTTTCCAGCATCGCATTCTGCTGCATCTCCACCGGCGTGTTCGGCTTCCCGCAAAAAGAAGCGGCCTCCATCGCCGTCGCCACGGTGCGCCGCTGGCTCGACGAGCATCCCGACACGCCGATGACCGTGGTGTTCAACGTCTTCTCCGAAACTGACGAGTCGCTCTACCGTCCCCTGCTCGGCCTCTAGCTGCTGAGCGCCGCTCAAATGCGGCCAACGCGACTTTGACCGCTGTTTTCGGCGCTTCGATAAGAGGAAATTCTCACCTGGATCGCGTTCCGCTTCCGCCGCTTCCTCAAGCGCGCTGAAACCGAGGGCTTCACCGGCTTCTGAGGGGCTCGACAAGGATGCGGCGACGCTATACTGTCTTCGATAAGAATGCGCGCAAGAAGGGAGCGGCGATGTTGGAGGTGCGCAAGGCGCGGGCGGACGAGATCGATGCCGTGCTGGATTTCTACGCGAAGATGATCGACGGCATGCAGGGCACCGATTTCGATGTGCAGTGGCGCCACGACGGCCATCCCTCGAAGGACTTCCTGCGGGAGGCGGTGGCGGCCGGCCAGATGATCGTGGGCGTGTTGGAAGGGGAGGGCATCGCGAGCGCCATGGTGGTGAACCACGAGGGGGAGCCCGGCTACGAGGCGGTGCCGTGGAGCGTGGACGCGCCGTCCGAGAACGTGGGCGTGCTGCATGTGGTGGCCACGCTGCCGGCCTACCACGGCCGCGGCTTCGCGCGCCAGCTTCTGCAGGGCGGCATGGAAATCGCCCGCGCCGACGGCCTTTCGGTCCTGCGCCTGGATACGTTCCCCTACAACGTGCGCGGCCGCGGCCTTTACGAGTCCTGCGGGTTTGCGGACAAGGGCGAGTGGACCGTGTATTATCCCGCCCTCGGCGACATCCAAGTGATCATGTACGAGCTGCCGCTGTAGCATCTTCAGATAGCTGCCCCGGGGCGTCAAAAGTGGGAATCGTGCGCGAAATCGGCGTTTAGCAGCGTCTGGAATCCAGATTATGAACGAGATCCGCGTTTAGCAGCGTCATTCGGGCCTCCTTGACGCTGCTAAACGCCGATTTCGCGCAAAAAAGAGCTGTTCGTCTGCGATGGCTGCAGGGCGACCGAAACGCGGTCGTAGTGTCGGCGTTTCGCGACCGAAACGACCGCAAAACGACCGAAACGACCGCAAAACGACCGAAACGACCGCAAAACGACCGCAAACGACCGATAATGGGCGCGACATAAAGTGCTAACGGGAAATGAGCGACTGCAACGGCGTAAGGGGAACTATGGGGCAAGAGCAGCTTAAAGATTTGCGTGAGGGCAATCGGCTTGAAGCTAAATTGGCGAAGGGTGGAGTTCCCGCAAGTGTGTGGGAAACCTATTCCGCTTTCGCGAATACCGAGGGTGGCACCATCATGCTCGGCGTTCGAGAGACGGCTGATGGCTCCTTGGAAGTCGAGGGGCTTGCTGATCCGGAGGGCCTCTGCAAGAAATTCTGGGATGGCGTGAACAATCCCTCTAAAGTGAGCGCGAATCTCTTAACCAACGAAGATGTCTCCCTTGTTGAGGCGGAAGGAAAAACCTATCTTCGAATTAACGTTCCTCGGGCGCCGCGTCAACTTAAACCGGTGTACGTTTCGGGAGATCAGGCGCGAGGCACCTATCGGCGCAATGGTGAGGGAGACTACCACTGCTCAGCTGATGAGATTGTTGCCATGGTTCGCGATGCGAGCCCCTCTCCGTTGGACGCGCTTGTTCTGGAGAATTTCGGCCTCGAGGCGCTGGATATGGACTCGGTGGAACGATTCCGAGCCACGATGGAGGCAGTGCGCCCCGGTCATCCGTGGAACAAGCTGGGCGCGGAGGATCTCCTGCTCAAGCTCAATGCGGCGGGTCGTGTGGAAGGGGAGGGCGCGTTGCATCCCACTCGCGCCGGGCTGCTCATGTTCGGCTACGAATATGAGATCGTTCGGGAGTACCCCGAGTACTTCCTCGATTACCGAGAGATGGGCGACGGTGCACGCTGGCGCGACCGCGTCGTTTCCAACGACGGTACGTGGAGCGGTGGTCTGTTCGATTTTTGGAGTAAGGTGGTTCCGCGCCTCACGGCAGGGGTGAAAAGGCCTTTTGCTTTAAGCGAGTCGTTGCAACGGGTGGAGGACACCGAAATGCACGCCGCCGTGCGCGAGGCTTTCGTCAACAGTCTTGTTCACAGCGATTATTACGGCCGCCGCGGCGTGGCCGCGCTGCGCTATCCCGACAGGATTAAAATCGAGAACCCCGGCAGTTTGCGCATCGCCTTGGACGTTATGCTCGCCGGTGGTGTCTCCGATGCGAGAAACCCCACGCTTATGAAGATGTTCGGGCTCATCAACGCCTGCGAAAAAGCGGGCAGTGGCTTCGATGTCATGAGGCGTGCGGCTGTGGATGCGCAGGCTCCATTGCCCGCTGCGGTGGAAAGCTTCAGCCCCGATCGTATTGCCGTGACGGTGTATTTGGGGAATGCTGCCGCCGATCAAGCATACGGGCCCAATTTCGCCGAGGCGGCAACCAGTGGCCCTAAGCCTCAAATGCGGCCAGCGGATGAGTCGTCTGCCAGTAAGAAACAAGAGGACTTCAGCACCTATCCGGAAGAGGAGCGGGCCGTGCTGCGCATGGCTAGTGAACGGGGAGAGTTCAACAGGCGCGACGTTGAGCAGCTGCTCGCTTGCGGCTCGACCAAGGCCAAGGCCATTGTCGGTGCTCTTCTGGAGAAGGGCGCTATCTCGTCCAAAGGCGCTAGCCGCAGCACGCGCTACACGTTGTCCGGGGAATAGCTCGCCTTCGTTGCTGCAACCTTGTTCAATGTAAAATCCCAACGTGCAACGGGCGCGTGACAGTTCGGCGCACGAGCGGTCATTGCGCGGCGCTTGCGACGGTCGTCTTTCTAGAATGGGGAGGAAACCCTGATTGGAAAGAGGCGACCTATGGCGGTGAGCGCGGGAGATACGGCTTCGAGGGCGAAGGCGACGGCGATCTCGACCTGCGCGCCCGCATCGCCTGCAGCGGCCTCCCCATCGGCGCTCGTGTTCGCAAAACCCGCAGGCGCCTCCACGCCCCACGCCGACCGCGCCCTGCACGGGCGGGCTTTGGCGCTGGTGTTCTTCGGTCTTTTGCTCGCCATGTTTATCAGCTCGCTTTCTGAGACCATCGCTTCCACGGCGCTTCCACCATTGTGGGCGACCTGAACGGCGTAGGGATCATGCAGTGGGTCTCTACTGCCTACATTCTGTTGTCGACGCTGGTCATGCCCATCTACGGCAAGTTCGGTGATCTTGTCGGCCGCAAGCGCCTGCTCATGGCGGCGCTCGCCCTATACGCAGCGGGCAAGATGATCTGCGGCCTATCGGTGAACATGGGCATGCTGATCAGCGGTCGCCTCGTCTCCGGGCTGGGGGGCGGCGGCCTTATCATCCTGTCTCAGGCGACGCTCTCCGACGTGGTGCCGCCGCGGAAGCTCGGCACCTACATGGGCATCATCGGTGCTGTGTTCGCTGCGTCGAACGTGCTCGGGCCACTGCTCGGCGGCTGGTTCGTCCAGGTGACGGGCTGGCGCTGGATCTTCTGGTTCACCGTGCCCGTGGCCCTGCTTGCCGTGGTGGTACTCGGACTCACGCTGCCCCGCGACGCCCGCGCCCTCGGAAAGCACCCCATCGATTGGCCTGGCATGATGGCCATGACCGTGGCTGTGACCTCGCTCGTGCTCGCCATGGCTTGGGGCGGCACGCTCATTCCCTGGGGAAGCCTGCCGTTTATGGGCCTTGTCGCCCTAGCTGTGGCCGCCGCTGTGGTCTTCGTGCTGCTGGAGCGCCGCGCTGCCGAGCCTATCATTCCCATGGGGCTTTTCCGCAACCGAAACTTCGTGCTGTGCTCGGTGACGGGGCTTTTCCTGAACATCAACTTCATGGGGGCGCTCAACTATCTGCCCACCTACTTCCAAATTGTGGACGACCTCTCGCCCGAAGTGGCCGGTCTCGTGTGCACGGCCACCAGCGTGGGCATCCTCATCACCTCTACGGCCACCGGCTGGGTGGCGTCGAAGACCGGGCGCTACAAGGGGATGCTCGTGGCCATGTGCGTCGTGAGCACGGTGGGTCTGTTTCTGCTGTCGCGCATGCAGGTGCACGAGGCGTTGTGGGTGCCAGTGCTGTACCTGTTCGTGCTCGGCTTCGGCATGGGGCTCGGCATGCAGTTGCTCGTGCTCGTGGTGCAAAACGAGTTTCCCCACGCCATGGTGGGCACCGCCACGGCGGCGAACAACTTCTTCCGGCAGATCGGCGCCTCGGTGGGCACGGCGCTCGTGGGCGCGCTGTTCACCATGCGCCTTACGGCCGACGTGGCCGGCAAGCTCACCCACGTGGACAACCTGTCGCTCGCCACGCTGACGCCGCAGATTGTGGACAAGCTGCCCGCGTCAGCCCAGTCGGTTATCGCCGCCGGCTACTCCGACGCACTGCTGCCGCTGTTCCTCTGGTTCGTGCCGCTTATGCTCGCCTGCCTCGTGATGATGCTCCTTCTGAAGCGCCACCCCCTCGCCACCACCATCAACCACGGCGGCGCGGGGAAGTAGGGGAACCTCTCGGCGACCGCATTTTGTTTGTAGCCGCAAATCGACGGTTGTTATGTCAAGATCGTCGATTTGCGGCTACAAAGTGGGCAAAATCGCCTGTTTGGAACGAAATGGTGTCACGAAGCGACGCTTCTTACGGAAAAAACCGCCAATTTGAGGCTAGAAAAGCGGGTGCGGGTGAAGGCGCTTACCCGCAGGCCTCGGGATCGAGGCGGTAGCCGATGCCCCAGACGGTTTCTATGATGCGGGGCTCGGTGGGATCGTCCTCGATCTTGGCCCGCAGCTTCTTGATGAACACGGTGATGGAACTGGTCTCGCCGACGAACTCCGGTCCCCACGCCGCTTCCACCAGCTGTTCGCGGGAGAGCACGGTGCCGGGACTTGCGGCCAAGGTCGCCAGGATTTTGAACTCCTTTGGGGTCAGCGGCACGTGCTCGCCGCCCAAGGTGGCGCGGTGCTGGGCCATGTCCAGGGAAAGGCGCCCCACGGTGATGGTGCCCGTGGACGGCATGGCGGCGGTCGGGCGCATGGCGGCACGGCGCAGATGGGCCTCGATGTGCATCATCAGCTCGCGCGGGTCGAAGGGCTTCACCATGTAGTCGTCGCCCCCGGCCGCGAATCCGACGCCCTTGTCCACGATGTCCCCTTTGGCCGATAGGAAGATGACCGGTACGGTGACGCCCCGGGTGCGCAGTTCGCGGCAGGCGGTGAAGCCGTCCATCTTCGGCATCATGACGTCCATGATGATGAGGTCGGGCGTCTCGCGGGCGACGGCGTCCAGCGCATCGGCGCCGTTGTCGGCGTAAGCGAATTGCCAATCGGCACCCTCCACCATGTCGCGTACCACCCGGGCAATGCGCGGCTCATCGTCCACGAGCAGAATCTTCGCCATCGTCGTCCTCCTTCGCGGTTGTCAGCGGCTCGGCCTTCGGCGCTGCGGGTCACCCTGCGGCTTTACGCTTCCTCGTCCTCTTCCTCAATGACGGGCACATAGGGGATGCGCACGGTGAACGTGCTGCCCTCCTTCACCCGGCTTTCCACGGTCACGGTGCCGCCATGCAGCTCGGTGAGGTCGCGCACTACGGCAAGCCCCAGCCCCGTGCCCCGGTAGCGGCGGTTGGCCGATTGCCCGGCCTGCTTGTACAGCTCGAAGATTTGGTCCAACTCTTCGGGCGCGATGCCCATGCCGTCGTCGGCGACGCGCATGACGATCCAGCCGGCTGCGGCATCTTCGCCATCGGGGGCATTGGTGTCCGCCTTTTCGCTCTCACTGTGGGAGTCGGTTTCCCCGTCCTCGAACCCAATCGTCAGGCGCACGAACCCACCTCGATGGGTGTACTTGATAGCATTGTTCACCAGGTTCTCCAGAATGCGTCGCAGCTTCTCCCAGTCGGCCATGCTCAAGGGCACATTCGGCGCTACCGTGCAGGTGAGCCGCACGTCCTTGCCTTCCGCGATAGGGGCCAGCGCCTTGCGCACGAACTGGGCCAAATCGACGAAGTCCACCGGCTCGGGCAAAAGCTCGTCCTTCTTGGCGGCGTGCTTGGAAATGACGAGGATGTTGTTCACCATGTTCAGCAAAAGGGTGGCATTCGACTCGATTTCGCCCACGGCCTCGCGGGTCTTGGGCGCTAGGCTGTCGTCCGCGTTCAGGATGCGCGCGTAGGCCAAAATGCTGGTGAGCGGCGTGCGCAGCTCGTGGCTGACGATGGCGAAGAACTCGTTCTTGTAGGCCACCTCATCACCCAGCCGATCGAGTGCTACCTTCAGCTCGCGCTGCTGGTAGTTCAGCATGTCGTTGAGCACCATGAGGTCGTCGGTCTTGGAACGCACCTGGCCCTCCAGATCGGCATAAAGCGCCTCAAGGTCGCGGGCCATGCGGTCGAACTCGCCGGTGAGCTCCGCCAGCTCGTCGCGGGGCCGCTCGCCGGGGTCGGGCACCGTGAGGGTGTAGTTGAAGTCGCCCTTGCCCACGACGCCTGCCGCGCTTCGCAGCTCGTCGATGGGCTGCAGCACCAGCCGGCTTGTCACGAAGTACAGCCCGATGAAGGCCGCTACCATCATGAACAGCACCATGATCGCCTGCTGCATCATGCTATCTTGAATGCCGGCGGCGTAAATGCCCATGGGCTCGGTGATGGACATGGCGCCGCCCACTTGGCCCACCTGCATGCCCTCCTTGGGGTAGCCGTACTGATCCAGCTCGCCGACGGGGTCGCCGTGACATTCTAGGCACGACTCGGTCACGTACAACGGCTCCGTATAGCGGAACACCCGCGTGCCGTCGCCGGCGTCCACGACGCGCCAGAATGCCTTGCGGTCGGGGTCGGCGTTGAAGGCGGCCAGGGCCTCCTGCTCGAAGGCGTCCGGCGCGTTGGCAGCCTGACGCGGCGTGTCGTTCGTGAAGCGGATGGAGTAGTCAGTTTCACTGGTGAACAGCATGGAGATAGACTTCGCCGCCACCACGCACACGAGGTGCTTCGTACGGAAAGTGCCGTCCTCGGCACGGTTGATGACTTCCTGGTTCATATCGACGAAGTCCCACGCCGCGCGCATTTCGGCGGCGAGCACCTCGGCTTTTTCGCGTGCCTCGTTCTCGGCCTGAGCGTTTTGAAGCGATAGGTTCCATAGAATGTCAACGGCCATGAGCGCAACCGTAATGACGCCGATGGAAACGGCGATCTTGAAGCGTATGCCATAGCGGAACGGGCGCCCCGGGTGATCGGTCGACATGGTGTCCCCTCCTCGTCAATCTTCATATTATGCTCGATGGAGCTGCATGCAGGAGACTTCGGTGGGGAAGGTAATTCTTTTTTAATATTTGCCCCGAAGTCTTAATGAAAAGTTCCGCTGGCCGCCATTGAAGTGACGTTGAGTCAACGGCAGAATAATAGCCAGCGAGTGCGAGGGTTTCGGCCGAGGAGGGCCGCCCGATGCGACAGCAAGGCGGTAGGAGATCCGCCGAGAGCGGGGGTTCAAGCGTCTTTTCGCCGCAGCTCGCGAGAAAATCCTATCTGAGGGAGGAGAGTTCTATGACGAAGAACAGCGAACGCGCCATTGACGCCAAGCTCACCCGTCGCGCCTTCGTGGGCGCTGCCGCGGCTACGGCTGCTGTGGGCCTGGCCGGATGCGCCCCGGCGGCCACCGACGAGGCGCCCGCCAAGGACGAGGGGGAGGGTCTGGCCTTCACCGGCGAGGACGAGTTCGCCGACTGCCAGCTCGTCTACGGTTGCTGCTCGCCGGAGTGCCAGCACCACCTGCTGAAGGGTTATGTGCGCGACGGCAAGCTCGTGAAAGTGGAGAGCGGCGAGGTGAACGAGAGCCCCGCTTGCGCCCGCGGCTTCGCCCGCGTGGAGCTGTGCAACTCCGACAAGCGCCTGACCAAGCCCCTCAAGCTCGTGGGCGAGAAGGGCTCCGGCGACTTCGAGGAGATCACCTGGGACGAGGCGTTCGATCTCATTCAGGAGAAGCTGCAGTACGCACTGGACAATGGCGGTCCCAAGTCCATCATGTCCCAGGGCGGTTCGGGCAACTTCAGCGCCCTGACCGGTGCGTTCTCCACGTTTGTCGGTTGGCTCGGCGGTGGCACGTCCACGTCCGGCAATATGTGCTGCGCCGGCATCGACTCGGGCCTGGCGCCGGTTCTCGGCCAGCGCATGCAGCTGGTCCGCAACGAGATCGCCAACTCCAACTACATCATTGCCTGGGGTAACAACCCGGTCATCTCGATGACGGGCTATTTCGGCCGCTTCCAGGAGATGATGGACAATGGTGGCACCCTGTGCACCATCGATCCGTTCCTCTCCGAGACTGCCGACAAGTCCCAGGAGTGGATCCAGCCTTGGCCCGGCACCGACTCGGCTGTGGCGCTCGCCATGCTGAAGGTGGTCATCGACGAGGGTCTGACCGATGAGGAGTACATCATCGCCCACACCACGGCGCCTTGCCTCATTGACAAGAAGACTAACGCGCCGGCCTTCGCTGACCCGGCTGACGACACCACGTATCAGGTGTACGATCCGGCGACCAAGACGATTGTCGTCCACGATGCCGCTGGCGCGACGCCGCTGCTGTCCGTGGAAGGCACCGAGATCGCCAACGACTACGTGACCATCTACGATCTCATCAAGGCCGAGGCCGACAAGTGGGGCAAGGAGGCCGTCGAGGCCGAGTCCGGCTGCTCCTACGACGACATCGCTCGCATCGCCCGCGATTACGCTAACGCCGAGCATGCCATGATCATCCAGAACATGGGCGGCTACCAGCGCACCGAGAATGCTGCTTACGCTACGGCTACCCAGGTGTATCTGGCCCTGTTCTGCGGTCATATCGGCCATCGCGGCGACGGCGTGTACGACGCCTGCGGCTCCACCACCCTGGTGCCCGGCGGCTCTGCCTATGAGGCCAACCCCGATGCTGTTAAGAACGAGTCCATTCCCGTGCCGTGCTTCGGTGAGTGGATCTGCCAGGACAAGCCCACCAAGATCAACTTCATGTGGATCGCCCAGGGCAATCCCGTGGCCCAGTGGCCGAACACGAACAGCGTGAAGGAGGGCATGAAGCACATTCCGTTCGTCGTGAAGGTAGACATGTTCCTGAACGCGAGCGCCATGTACGCCGACCTGGTGCTTCCCGTGACGGCGCTGTTCGAGACTCCGAACGTCACGCATTCCGTGCGCTCGGCTGTCATCTCCATCAGCGAGGCCGGCGTGACCCCGCCGGGCGAGTGCAAGACTGACCTGGAGATTACCCGCGAAGTCGCCAAGCGCTTCGGCCTGGAGCAGTACTTCAACGAGGATCCGTCGGTGTACATCGGCCGCGTGCTCGAGCCGGCCGGCATCACCTACGAGGAGCTCGCCGAGAAGAAGGGCATCAACGCTTGGGATCTGAACCCCGATTACATCGCCTACAAGGATGGCGAGTTCCTCACTCCCACCAAGAAGGCTCACCTGTGGGTTCAGGCGTGGGTCGACGAGGGCTACCCGGCGATCGCGTGCCACCAGCGTCCTGAGGAGCATCCGCTGAACGCCGATAGCGAGCTCGCCAAGAAATACCCGCTGGCCTCGGTTCAGCGCAAGACCCGCAGCCAGGTGCACACGACGTTCAAGAACCTCGAGACCATGCTGTGCATGGACGGCCACAAGCCGAACATCTACATCAACACCGAGGACGCTGCCGATCGTGGCATCGCCGAGGGCGACGAGGTGACGGCCTTCAATGATCGCGGCGAGCATACGGGCCTCGCGCGAGTGACCGACCACCTCAAGAAGGGCGTTGTCGTGCTGGAGAACGGCTGGGAGGATACCACGGCGTCCTCGTCGAGTAATGTGACGAGCAACAAGTGGCCCACCCTCGGTACCATCCACTGCTGCAATTCCACGCTTGTTGAAGTGAAGAAGGGGGCGTAAACCATGACTCAGGGATTCTATGTCAACTCTGCTGATTGCTATGGGTGCAAGAGCTGCCAGGTAGCTTGCGCCACTGAGAAAGTGCTGACGCCTGGCGTGTTCATTCGCCGCGTGCGCCAGATTAACGCTGCGGCACCTGGCGGCCATGCCTTCGTGTCCATGGCTTGCAACCACTGCGACGAGCCGGCCTGTGTGGCGAACTGCCCCGTGGGTGCCTATCAGAAGATGGACAACGGTCTGGTGGTGCAGGATCACGATAAGTGCATCGGGTGCAAGACCTGCATCGAGGCCTGCCCCTTCCACGCGCCTTCCTACGACGAGGCGACCTCCACGACCTACAAGTGCGACGGGTGCGCCAATCGCCAGGCTCGCGGAGAGATGCCGGTCTGCGTGATGTCCTGCCCGAGCGCGAATCTCACCTTGGATGAGATGGACAAGCTGCCCGAGGGCACGGATGTCAAGGACCAGTCGGAGACCAAGCCGAACTTGAAGGTGGCGTTGGACAAGGATATCGACGCGAGTGTCTTCGCTGATATCGACGCCGCGCCGGGTCTGTTCGATGCCGGCGCCGAGCAGGCATAGCGACTGAGCTTTCGCGATATTCCGGTGGCGCCCGGCTGTGGTCGGGCGCCCTTCTCGATGGAGGCGCGCGGGGAATTCCACCCTCCCTTATTTCCCTGGGCACCTCCTCTCAACACAAGGGAGGTTGTCTTCGTGTTCTACCTGGCATGGAGAAATATCACGCGCCGGCGGGGCTCTTCTGTGCTCACGGCGTTTATTGCGTTTATGGCCGTGCTCGCGCTGACCGCCTCGATGATTGTGGTGACGTCGCTGGAAGACGGCGTGCGCCTGTCCCGGGAACGGCTGGGGGCCGATATCATGGTGTTGCCGGCCGGCGCCTCGGGCAATGCCTCGGAGGTGCTCTTCTGCGCCGAGCCGGTGAACGTGTATCTGCCGGCATCGGCCGCAGAAGCCGTGGCCGCCACCGAGGGCGTGGCCGCTTCCACGCCGCAGTTCTTCACCCAGACGGTGGATCAGAGCTGCTGCTCGGTGGTGGGGGTCACCCGCGTGGTGGGCATCGATGCGACGACGGACTTCGTGCTGGCGCCCTGGATCGTTGGCGGCGTAGAAGGCGCCGGGGGTGCTGGTGCTTCGGCTGAGGTTGACGACTTCGGCCTTGGGGATGACGGCATTCTGCTCGGCTCGGCGGCCCCGACCATCGAGGGCGGCCAGGCTTCCATTTTAGGATCGGTCTTCCACGTCGCTGGCACGCTGGCCCCCACGGGAACCAGCGTGGACGAGACCATCTTTATGGACATCGACGCGGCGCGTACCATTGCGGCAGCGAGCCCTTATTTGAAAAGTGTTTGGGGCGACGCCGACCCCTTCGACGCCGTCTCCTGTCTCATGGTGAAGGCGGCCGACGGAAGCGATATCGACGCGCTATGCCAGGCGCTCGTGGATGCGGTGCCCGGGTCGGTGGCCGTGCGCACGGCGGACATGGTTTCGGGGGCGTCATCTCAGCTCGCCGTGGTGGAGGCCATCGCCATGGCGTTTCTTGTCGTGCTCGTGGTGCTGGCGGCGCTGGCTTTGGCCGGGCGGTTCTCGGCCCTGGCGGCCAGCCGCATGCGCGAGCTGGGCCTTTTGCGCACCTTCGGCATGGGGCGCGGCCGGGTCGTGGGGTGCTTCGCCTGCGAGATCGGGCTGGTCACGCTGGTGGCGGCTGTGGTCGCGGTGGTGGTCGCCTGCTTGGTGGCCGGCTCGGTGGTCGGCACCTTCCATAGCGAATTCAACATGCCCGGGGCGGCGGTGCCTGCGAGTGCCTATGGGGCAGCTGTGGCCGTGGGGTTGCTGTTTGCCGTGGCGCTGACTGCCGTGGCGCTGGTGCAGCCGGTCGTTCAGATGCTGCGGCGCGACCCGCAGGAGACGTTGACGAGGGGGGATATGTGATGGAGCCGTTGATCGAGCTGAAGGGCGTGGTGAAGGAGTTTCGCAGCGTGCCTCCCGTGCGTCCGCTGGACGGCGTGTCGCTGGCTGTGGCGCCGGGCCGCATTGTGGCGGTGACGGGCGTTTCGGGCAAGGGGAAGTCGACGCTGCTCAACGTGATGGGCGGTTTGCTGCGAGCCGACGAGGGGTCGGTGCTCTACCACGGCACCGATCTGGCGCGGGCCTCGGCCGCCGAGATCGACGCCGTGCACCGCCGTGGCATCGGCTTCGTCTTCCAAAGCCCGTACCTGTTCCCGGCGCTGACGGCGCGAGAGAATATGGTGATGGCGCTGCGGGCCGCCGGGCAGTCGGTTGACGGGGCGGCCATCGAGACCATGCTCGAGGAGGTGGGCCTGACCGACCGGGCCGATCATCTGCCTGCCGAGCTTTCTGTGGGGCAGAAGCGGCGCTTGGTGCTGGCCCGTGTTCTTTTGGCCCAGCACGATTTGTTGTTGGTCGATGAGCCCACCAATGATTTGGATGCCGACTGGTCCGACGAGGTGTTCGACCGGTTCCGTGCGTTTGTGGCCGCAGGCGACCGCTCGGTGGTCGTCGTCACGCACGACGAAGCCTACGCCCGCCAGGCGGATGAGGTGTACGTTTTGGAAGAGGGGAGGCTTGCGCGTCGCGAGGAGGTGGCCTCATGCTGACGTGTGGCCAAAATGCGCGACGCATGGGCTGTGACGATACGAACCTTGCGGGCAGTGGCTGTTCGGAATGTACGGCATCGAGCGACCGCATGCTTACGCGAAGGGCGTTTGCCTCTCTTGTCTGGTTAGCTGCAGGATCGGTGCTGCTGGGGGTTCTGCCGGGATGCGCTGGTCCGGACGCGGGGCAGACGGCCCCTGCTGCGAATGAAGGCGAAGGCTTGAATTCCGGCGAGGGCGGCAAGGACGAGATGCCCCCAACTTCGGAAAGCGCTCCGGCAGCGCCCTCTGCGGCGCTTTCTCCGGGCTTGCTGTGCGTGGCGGAATACGCGAACAACACGCTTGCGGTTGCGGATCCCGCAACGGGTGAGATCCTGCAGCGCATAGCCGCCGGCCAGAACCCCGCCACAGCCCTGGTGGCCGACGGCTGGGTGTACGTCGGTAGTTCCGGCGGCGGCGAGGTGACGGCGGTAAACATCGCCGATCCGTCGCAGGTGACGTCGATCACCGTGGGCAAGCAGCCGCTCGGGCTATGCTATGACGGGGCGCAGGGCATTCTCTATGTGGGGGATTATTTCGCATCGAGCATCCACCTCGTTGCTACGCAGCTGAAGTCCCTGGTCAAAACGGTGAAGCTCAGCGCTTCCGGCTACCATAACCGAACCGATCCTCCCGACTGCTGCCGCATCGACCCCGGTACGGGTCGCCGCACGGTGGCGCTGGCGCTGGCTCCCGAGGGAAATTTGCTGTACTGCGCCAACTACGGCACCTTCGACGTGGCCCGCGTCGACCTTGCGACGGGCGAGGAAATCGAGGCCTTCGACGGCGTGGTGGGCCCGCGGCAGATCCTCGTGTCCGCCGACGGAGCGCAGCTGCTTCTGGCTGGCGTGGGAGGGGAGGGCGAGCAGCAGGTGAGCGACCTGTACGTGCTCGACCGTTCCTCGGGCAAACGCGTGCAGGAGGTGCCGGTGGGCCAGTCTGTCGCCGGCGTGGCTCAGGCCTCTGACGGCTTGGCGGTATGGGCCATTGCCCGTGACGATGGGGAGTTGGTGGCCTTCGACGCCGACTGGAACGAGACGGGGCGTCTGTCTTTGGGCGTGGGCATCGATACGCTCGTACTTGCTCCCGACGAGAAGACGCTGCTGGTTGGCAACAGCATCGGCGGCCAAGTGCACGTGGTGGATGCGTCGTCGCTGGCGCTGCTGAATACGATTGAAGGATTGGCGAGTCCCAAGGGCATCGCCGTCATCGCTTGAAAGGGGAACTCATGAAGAACTTGCAACTGCTGGCGCCCATCGCGGCGCTTATCTGCGCCGCCATAGTGTGCGGAGCCGTGCTTCTGTGGGCGCCGGTGTGCTCGGGCACGCTTGAACTGGCTAACGGCAACATGGTGCCCATGCGCTGCACCTATACGGCGAAGATCGCCCTCATGCTGGCGGTCATCCTAGCCGCCATGGCGGTGGCGGCCCTTGTGACGAAGCGGCCCATGACCGTGGCGCTGGCGCTGCTGTCGCTCGCCATCGTGCTGCTCACTTTCGACACGCCACTTTCCATCGGCGTCTGCAAGAGCGCCGACATGGCCTGCCAGAGCACGGCGCTGTGGCTGCGCATCGCCGGCGGCATCTCCGCTGTGGCCACCCTCGCCGGCGCCCTGCTCAACCCCGACCGCAAACGCGTCACGGAGTAGGGCACCTTTCTCGCGAACGCATGCGAGACTGACTCCCTTCTCCGGGGAATCTGGAAAATGTGCTTATCTGGATCGCGATTTGGAAAAGGTGTCATTGTGGGTTGATTGACTTGGAAAATGTGCTTTTTCGAATTCTAAAAACTCCCTATCTGACCTGGTAAAACTCGAATAATACCAGGTCAGACCCTCATCCAAAAAAGCACATTTTCCAACCTTCGCAGACAATGGGGAAATTGATCTGGCTATGTTTTCGTGCTAGTATCTATATCACTGTAGCGATATAGATAGGATGGCTACTATGAGCGAAGTACCGCGCTTGTACCATGGGTCGCCAATTCGAGTGAAGCGCCCCCTTTTTTGGCGTGGGCAAGCCCTACAACGACTACGGTTTGGGCTTCTATTGCACGGAGTCGTTTGAGCTTGCCTGCGAATGGGCCTGCCCGAAGGCAAAGGATGGGTTTGCGAACGCCTATGACCTTGAGCTCGCGGGCTTGCGCGTGGTAGATCTGGACGCCGAGCCTTACGGTACCATCGAATGGCTTGCGGTGCTTTTCGCCAATCGACAGTTCGACGTTCCGACGAGTCTTATGGAGGCCGCTAAGTCCTACGTGGCGGCCCGATACCCGTTGGAGTTGGGCGAAGCGGACGTGGTCGTGGGCTACCGTGCTGACGATTCCTACTTTTCTTTTGCCCGGGCATTTCTGGAGAATCGCATCAGTCTCGCACAGCTTGAGCGCGCGATGAAGCTTGGTGGGCTGGGGCGTCAGGTGGTTGCGGTGAGTGAGGCAGCCTTCGGGGCGCTCAGGTTCGTAGGAGCCGAGCCCGCGTCAGCATCGCTCTGGCATGAGAAGCGCATGAGGCGAGATGAGAAGGCGCGCCAGGACTTCGATCGCATTCTGCACAAGGAGCCCTTTGACCCCAACGATGTGTACATGCTCGACTTGATGAGGGAGGGGTAGGCCATGGGGGAGTATCGATACGCCGTCGTCGAGCTGCCGCCTTCGCCTTATGCTCACGACCTGCAGGAAGTGCTGGCATTTGTTTTCGACATCGGGGTGAATGTGGCCGGATGCACGGGCGATCAGGTGGCTCAGGCGTTTATGGCGTCGGGTCTGGCTGAGGAGTTCGAAAAGCAGAACCCGGTATATGTGGCGGGCAAGTCATCCTACGACCTGCTGCGCATCATGCTGCCCCTGCTACCTTGCGACGAGGTGCCCTCGCCGTCTCTTCGCTATGACCGGACGCCGGACTTCTGGGTTGGGTGGGTGCTCGCGCATTGCCAGATGGCTACGGGCCGCTCTTACCGGTCCATCTTCGCGACCGCCACCTATGACGAGATTCGCTCCATGTATTGGCCGCTGCACGAGGCACCTGAAAGCAAGTTTGTCGCCATCTTCGACGAGATGCGCACCGAGCGCGCGAAGGCCACCAACTTGCGAACTCTGCGCGAGGCGGCAGGTCTTTCTCAATCGCAGCTAGCAAAGGCATCGGGGGTGGGCGTCCGCTCCATCCAGCTATACGAGCAGCGACAGAAGGACATCAACAAGGCCCAGGGCATAGCCCTCTACCGCCTGTCCCGTGCCTTGCGTTGCACCATGGAGCAGCTGCTGGAGCGATAGAAGGGGCACGCGCCCTGCAGTTTATCTCGATTCTGAACGCACTGCGTTCAGAATCGTGCCTGCTTTTATCGCCCTTCGGGTTCGAAGCTTTCTACGAGGTCGATGAGCTCTTGACGTTTGTGGATGTCCAGCTTCACATAGATGCGCTTGGAATGGGTGCGCACGGTGTTCTCGGAGACGAACAGCAGATCGGCGATGTGAGCCACGGTGTTGCCGCGGGCGATGAGCTCGGCCACCTCCGCCTCGCGGGCTGACAGGCCGTAGAACTCGCGCACCGCCACCATCTGTTTCGAGAAGCGGTCGCGAAAGGCAGCACCATCGCGGGTAGCTGCAGTGCTACCGGACGATACGCTATGAGGCGCTCCTTGCGCGCGGTCTCTGCTTTCGGCTTGCGTACCGACGGTGTCGGCACCGCGGAGGAGGGGACCTGCGATTGCGGCATCCTTCCCTTCGACGCCTTCTTCAGAAGCAGATGCTGATGCTTCCGAGGCGGCAGATGGTGTGTCGGTCATGTTGGCTGCGCTGTCGGCACGGGCGATCATGCGGCTTGCGAGCCTTTTTTTCCCGCCGCGCTGGAGGGCCAACAGCTCGATCTCGTTGATGTCGGTGTCGGCCAGCACGCGGCGGAAGCCTCCCTGGCCGATGAAGTACATGATGCCGAGAAGGTACAGCGCTGCAATCGTCACTAGGGCAAGGGGTGGCAGCCCGCCCAGGGCGCCCCCAGTCGCAGTAGCCCCGCCGACTGCAGCGGCGCCCGCGCCTCCAGCCCCGCCGGCCGTCATGACCCCGGCGCTCCCTGCGACCAGCCCTTCCAACATCGACCCGCCGAGAAAGCCCACGTCGTGCAGGCCGTACATGATGCCGCCGAACACGCCGTAGATGAACACCGGGTTAATGCCCCCGTCCCGCGATACCTGGGCGCACTGGATCATCATGAGCACGATGGCCACCGACCACAGCGCGTACAGCCCGGCCGCGAGCCCTTCCGCATAGCCTTCGCCCAGAAGCGGCAGCAGCAAAAAGCCGGTAGTCACCACGGGGAAGAACGCCCGGTAGCTCGTAGCCACGTTGATGCGCAGGCTTTTGGTGGCCCACACGGCCAGAAGCGCCACGGCCGCCACCAGCATCGCCCCCATGGAGAGGGCGTTCACGAAGGTGCCCACCGATGGGTCTCCGATGGCGAGAGAGCGCATGATGCCGGTGCAGAGCCCCAGGGTGCCCAGGGAAAGCGCCGGCCGCCAGATAGTGGCGAGCACATGACGGTAGGTACGGCCGTGCTCGCGGGGCACGTCCTCGAACATGGGCTGAGCCAGGTCGATAGTGCGGCTCTTCAGCACGGCGGCCAGCCCGAACAGCGGCAGGAACACGCAGGGGATGAGGTAGGCCGTCACCGCTACGGGGATAAGGTAGAGCGCGAAGTACAGCATGGCCGCCCATGCCGTGCCGGCGATAAGGTTGCCCATACCCTCGCGCGCGTCCTGGCTGGCGAAGAGGCGCTGCCACAGCATGTAGAACCCGGCCGACCCCACGCCGAGCAACGTTCCGCCGGCGCAGGAGAGTCCCACGGCGGCGCCGTTCAGATACATGGCCCCGATGAGCAGGCACCAGCCGCCCATATAGGGAACCGCCACCGCCTTCACCATGAAGTGGCGCGTCTCGGCGGGGAAGAACCATGTGCCGGCGGCGCTCGCCAAGAAGGTGGCCGTGAAGGCGACGGACTCGGCCGCGGAGAACCACAGCATGACGTCGGGGGTTTGGAAGGCCAGCGGCAGGAACGGGAACACGCCGCCCCAGACGCTGGCCGCGTTGATGGCGAGGAAGAGCCCGTAACCGAGTGACGCCACGCTCGGCCGCAGCGGTGCGCACAACGCTTTCAGGTTCACGCGATTCCCCCCTTCGCCTTCCGTATCCTGCCTCTTCTCGTTGGGTTCCAGTATAGCGGGGCGGGGCGCGCCCGTCTTGGCACAGCGACGAATGGGTGATAGAGTAACCATGCGTGAACTGGGGAAATGCGAAAATCACACGGAGTATGTGACACGCTTGCGGCGCTGGGGCCCTATGATGCGACCCGTCGGGGGCGGCGATGAGGACGCCGCAACCGGCGCGGCGGCTCCTTCCGGGGCTGTCGCGGGGGCGGCTCTCGAAGAGGGTCGCGGCCCCGAAGAGAAGAGGTTCGCAAGAGGAAAGGGAGGACCATGACGAACTCCGAGAAGACCGCACTGTCTCGCCGCACGTTCGTGAAGGGATCCGCGCTGGCCGGCCTGGGGGCCGCCGCCGTAGGCACCACGTCTCTGTTCGGCTGCGCGCCGCAGGGCGCCGGCTCCGGAGACGCCGAGCTCGCCGAGACCGGCGATGCCGCGTCGGTCGATGAGAAAATTTGCTGGGGCCACTGCGCGGTGAACTGCGAGTGCCGCTGCGCTCTGCGCTTCCATGTTGTCGACGATGAGGTCGCCTGGGTGGAAACTGACAACACCGGCGACGACACCTACGGCGACCATCAGCTGCGCGCCTGCCAGCGCGGCCGATCCATCCGCCGCTGGATCAACCACCCCGACCGCCTCACGGTGCCGCTCAAGCGCGTGGGCAAGCGCGGCGAGGGCAAGTTCGAGGAGATCTCCTGGGACGAGGCGCTCGATACCATCGCCGAGGCCTACAAGAAGGTGCTCGACGAGTACGGCCCCGAGGCGGTGCTCGTGCAGTACGCCACCGGCGTGCAGGACAGCAACATCCGCAACTTCGTGAAGCGCCTCGCCTGCATCAACGGCGGCTTCCTGAAGACCTACGGCTCTTATTCCTCGGCCCAGATCGGCCAGGCTCTGCCGTGGCTCTACGGCGGCCGCGAGGCCAACGGCACGTCGGACGTGGCCAACTCCAAGCTCGTCGTGCTGTTCGGCGACAACAGCTGCGAGACGAAGATGTCCGGCGGCGGCCCTACCTACCACTACATGATGGGCCTGGAGAAGTCCGGCGCGAAGGTCATCGTCATCGACCCGCGCTACACCGACACGGCGGCCGTTCATGCCGACCAGTGGATCCCCGTGCGTCCCGGTACCGATGCGGCGCTCGTGGACGCCTGCGCCTATGTCATGATCACCGAGGACTTGGTCGACCACGACTTCCTCTCGAAGTACTGCGTCGGCTACGACGACGCCACCATGCCCGAGGAACTGCGCGGCCAGGGCAAGTCCTACGTGGACTACATCACCGGCAAAGGCGCGGACAAAACCGCGAAGACCCCGGAGTGGGCGAGCGCCATCACGCTCGTGCCCGCCGCCACCATCGAGACGCTGGCCCGCGAGATCGCCGCGGCGAAGCCCTGCGCCATCTACCAGGGCAAGGGCCCGCAGCGGCGCGGCAACGGCGAGCAGACGGCCCGCGCCATCTGCATGCTGGCCATTCTCACCGGCAACGTCGGCATCAACGGCGGCAACACCGGGTCCGACCTGGACAGCTACTACATGCCGGCCGACTATGGCATCCCCATGCCCGACAACGGCGTGGAAACCTCCATCGGCGTGTTCACCTGGATCGACGCGGTGGACCGCGGCACGGCTATGACCGCCACCCGCGACGGCGTGCGCGGTCGCGACGCCCTGGCGGTGCCCGTGAAGTTCATCTTCAACTACGGCGGCAACTGCCTGACCAACCAGCACCACGACATCAACCGCACCCACGACATCCTGGCCGACGAGTCCAAATGCGAGTTCATCGTGGTGTGGGACACCTTCCTTACCGATTCCGCGAAGTACGCCGACATCCTGCTGCCCGACCTCATGGCGGTGGAGCAGCCCAACATCGTGCAGAGCGAGTACGCGGGCAATATGGCCTACACCATCGCCGGTACCGCCATCACCTCGCCGAAGTTCGAGCGCCGCACGCTGTACTCCACCCTGGCCGACATCGCCGAGCGCCTGGGCCAGCGCGACGAGTTCACCGAGGGACTCGATGAGATGGGTTGGCTCGAGCGCCTTTACGAGCAGGGTCGCGAGGGCGACCCCGACCAGCCGACCTTCGAGGCCATGCTGGAGCAGGGCATCTACCGCAAGCAGTGCCCGGAAGGCGAGCACGTGGCCTTCAAGGACTTCCGCGACGACCCCGAGGCCAATCCGCTGGACACGCCCTCCGGCAAGATCGAGATTTACTCGCAGGCCTTGGAAGAGAAGGTGGCCGACTGGGAGTTGGACGACGATCAGTTCATCAGCCCGCTGCCGGTGTACTGCCCCGAGTCCGAGGGCTACGCCGACCCGCTGGCGGAGAAATACCCGCTGCAGCTGACCGGCTTCCACTTCAAGGGCCGCTGCCATTCCTCCTACGGCAACATCGAGGTGCTGAAGAAGGCGAACCCCGGCGAGCTGTGGATGAACCCGCTGGACGCCGCCGAACGCAACCTGGCCGACGGCGACACCGTGCAGGTGTTCAACGACCGCGGCACCGTGGAGATCGTCGTGAAGGTAACGCCCCGCATCATCCCGGGCACCGTGGCCATGGGCCAGGGCGCGTGGCACGACGCCGACATGGCCGGCGACAAGATCGACCGCGGCGGCTGCATCAACACGTTGACCGCCTACAAGCCCTCGCCGTTTGCCAAGGCGAACCCGTCCCACACCAACCTCGTCGAAGTTGTCAAGGCTTAAGCGCGGAAGTTGAACGGAGGAAACGATCATGACTCAGTACGGATTCTATTTCAACGGCCAGCGCTGCACCGGCTGCAAGACCTGCGTGATGGCCTGCAAGGACAAAAACGACCTCGCCGAGACCATCAACTTCCGCAACGTGCTGGAATACGGCGGCGGTACCTGGACGCGTGCCGATGACGGCACCTGGGGCACCGACACCTTCGCCTACAACGTGTCTGTCGCCTGCAACCACTGCGACATGCCCGCCTGCCTGGGAAAATGCCCCCAGGGAGCCCTTACGAAGGACGACGAGACGGGCGCGGTGCTGCGCGACGAGGAGAAGTGCATCGGCTGCGGTACGTGCGTTGCGGCGTGCCCCTACGGCGCCCCGAAGGTAGATGCCGAGAAGGGGAAGTCGGTGAAGTGCGACATGTGCCACGACCGCGTGGCTGCCGGGCAGATGCCCGTGTGCGTGGAGGCCTGTCCGCTGCGCGCCCTGGACTTCGGCGACATCGACGAGCTGCGCGAGAAGTACGGTGATGTGGCGGATCTGGCTCCGCTGCCCGATTCCAGCGAGACGAGCCCGAACCTCGTTCTGACCGCTCCGGCCTGCGCCGCGAACGCTGCTTCCGGCGAGCTTTTGAACGAGCGCGAGATCCTCTAGGTTCCGTTCGCCCTGACGGGACGAACGGACGGGCCGACGCTGCGGCTCCGACAGGCACCTGCCTCTGCGCTTCACCGCTTGCCCTCACGTACGAAGTGCGCTCGGCCGCGGTTCAGCGCAGATCCAGGTGCCTGTCGGACCCTCGCTGACTTCCTTGGGCGCACCAGGGTGCGGTAGAATGGCAGCAGCATTTCTAGAGGTTTGGAAGGGGGGGCGAGGATGCAGTACGGGTTCTACTTTAACGGGCGGCGGTGCGCCGGGTGCAAGACCTGTATCATGGCCTGCAAAGACTTCCACGACCTGCCTCCCGAGATCTCCTTCCGCCAGGTGTACGAGTACGGAGGGGGCACGTGGCGGCGCGAGGCCGACGGCACGTTGTCCCAAGATGCGTTCGCCTACAGCGTTTCCGTGGCTTGCAACCATTGCGGTAATCCGGCCTGTGTGCGCGTATGCCCCACCGGGGCCATGCACAAGGATGAGCGCGGGCTCGTGTCGGTAGATGCGGCGCGCTGCATCGGCTGCGGCTACTGCGCCCTGTCGTGTCCCTACCGAGCCCCGAAGGTCGATCGCGAGGCTGGCCACTCGGCGAAGTGCGACGGCTGCACCGACCGGGTGGCCGCGGGTTTGGAGCCCGTGTGCGTGGAGGCGTGCCCCCTGCGGGCGCTGAGCTTCGGGCCTGTAGGCGAGCTGCGCGAGCGCTACGGCGGCGCGGCCGACCTGCCGCCTCTGCCCGATGCGGCGGCTACCGCCCCGAACCTGGTGCTGACGGCGCCGGCCTGCTACGAGGCCGACCCGGAGCGCATCCGCGCCGAGGGCTGTGTTCTGAGCATTCGCGAAATCGTGTGAGTGAGGCGACGCTTTCCGAGGAGCGTCAGCAAGGGGATGGCGCCGCGTCCCGTCGGGGGACAGGCGCAGGAAATAGAGAGGACGGCTATGACCGAGCAAGCAGTGCCAACCAATCGGGTCGCAACGGAACCTGGGCCGTTCGGGGCCGTTGCCGACGAGGCTGCGGGAGGCGACGGGGCGATGGCCGCGGTGGCCTTCATTGGGGCGAGCCTGGCCCCGTTCTTTCTGAACGACCCGCGCACGGGGGATGCCGCCGACGCCTTCGCCGCTCTGGCCGAGTTGGATGCGGAGGCCGCCGCTGCCGAGTGGCCCTTCGTGGAAGAGGCTGAGGCCCGCGCGTCTCTCGCCGCTATGGTGCGCGGTCTGGCTGCCGGCGCCGACAACGAGGAGCTGGTCTGGGAGTACCGCCGCCTGTTCGTGGGCCCGGGTCATCTGCCGGCGCCGCCCTGGGGCTCGGTGTACACCGACCGCGAGTGCGTCGTCTTCGGTGAGGCCACACTCGCCCTGCGCGCCTGGATGCGACGCATTGGCGTGGCACGCACCACCGACGAGCGCACGCCCGAAGACCATATCGGCCTCATGCTGGCGCTGCTCGCCTATCTGGCCGAGGAACGCCCCGAACTTACGGACGAGTACCTGCGCGACCACCTGCTCACCTGGGCGCCGCACTATCTGGAAGCCTTGGAGGAGGCGGCCGATCATCCCTTCTATCAGGGCCTCGCCGCGCTGACCCGCTCCACGCTGCTCGGCCTGCAAGAAGCGCGCGGCCTCGAGGTCGTCACGCCCCGCTTCTACCGCTAGGGCGTCTCGTGGACGGCTTCTCGCTCGCGTTCGGCGAAATCACGCTCGTGCTCTTCACGACCCTGGCTCCCTCGGGCGCGGTGGCTTATCTCATCATGGGGTTGCCGGTGCTCGTGGGCCGAGCGCAGGACGAGGTGGCTCGGCGTCTGAACCGGTGGTCGTGCCTGCCGCTGGTGGTGACTATGGTGGGGCTTATCGCCTCGGCCACGCACTTGGGGAATCCGTCGAATGCGCTGTATGTGTTTACCGGCGTGGGCCGAAGCCCGCTGTCCACCGAGGTGTTCGCGGCCGTGATCTTCCTCGCGTTGGCAGGCGTGTTCTGGCTGTACTCGTTTGCCGAGCGTCCGCACGTTGGGCTGCAGCGGGGGCTGTTGGCCGCCATTGACGTCGCCATCGTCGCCTTCGTGGTGGCTGTGGCCTTCGCCTACAACGTAGATACCATCCTCACGTGGAGCTTGCCGCTGGTGCCCGTGAGTCTTCTGCTGAACGCGCTGCTCGGCGGCCCGCTTTTGGCTCTCGTCGGCTTTGCGGTAGCAAGTCGCGGGCTTAGTACGACCCCAGCGGCCGAGCCGTCAATAGTGCACGCCGAGCCTGAGGGAACGTCGAAGGTGCACGCCGAGCCTGAGGGGGCGTCGAAGGTGGGGTCGGCCGCAGTGCACGTTTTCCCGAGCCGCTGCGGCGCGCGCGTCCTGCTCGCCCTCGCGACGGCGGCATGCGCGGCCAACGTAGCGGTGTACGCGGTCCTCGGCTTCCAACTGCAGTGCATTGAAAATGAGCTTGTCTCCGCCGCCGATCTCGTGGTCGGCTATCCAGTCTACCTCGCTGCCTTCGCCCTGCTCGCCGTTTGCGCCCTCGTTCTCGCCTGGCGCGCCGAGGCCCAGGGCGCACGTCGCCGTTCCCTTCCTCACCTCGCCGCTGCCAGCACCCTCGCCTTCACCGCCCTCTTCCTTATGCGCTTCACCTTCTACATGAGCCATCTCACCATTGGCCTCGGCGTCTAAACTGGCAAAAATTTTTTACAGTTTTCGGTACTTAGTGTACCAGGTGTACGATTTCGGCTATTGAGGAGGCCATGGTGCGTTTCGGTTGTGCGCAGTCGCTCATCGTGACCTTCGACAAAGAACGAGATATCGAAACGCCTGAGGGCCTCATCTCCGTGCGGCCTGCTTGGAAGTGGCTGCTGGAAGCGTGAGCGAGAAAAAGAAACTACGATTTGGTAGCTATGATTTTGCAGCCACGATTTGACGGTTGTGAAACTACTTCCGTCGATTTGCGACTGCTTTTGGTCTCATTGCGGGAAATTCCGTCTCGTTTTAGCCGCAAATGAACGCTTGCGGTTTCACTACCGTTCATTTGCGGCTGCAAAATGCGCTCACGCTTCCATTAGCACCTTTTCGTCCAGGTTCTCTACCCAGGTGCGCAGAATGCGGCCGGCTTCCACGTCCATCTTTGCGAGGGTGCGGCCGAACTCGCTGCGGGGGCGATACACGGCGCCGGGGCATAAGTAGATGCCCGCGGGGCGCGCGTCGGGTCCCGTTTTCAGCTCGGGCACGTGGGTGTGGCCGTGAACGATGACGTCGGGCAGCGGATCGCCCGGTGCCAGGGCCGCCGAGCCGGCGAAGCTGATGCGCACGTCGCCCGGCTTGTGGCCCACCAAAAAGCGCACGCCGTCTAAAACCGGGTGCGCGAAATGTCCCACGGCGCTGCCGTACTCGTCGAAGTCGTTGTTGCCGAGCACCGCCGTGACCGGTGCCAGCGTTTCCAGCTCGCGCAGGATGGCTACGCCGCCTATGTCCCCGGCGTGGATGATATGCTCGCAATCCGCCAGCGCCGCGTAAGCACGGGGGTCGAGCGTCCCATGGGTGTCCGAAATGATGCCGATGCGCAACATGGTGACTCCTTGCTGCTAGGACGATAGTTCGCGCGCCCGCGCCCGACGGTCGCTTGCGGCTGGCGACGGCTCGCTCCCGAGCCAGCACCTGGCAGCGGCTCGCGCCAGCGCCCGACAACGGTTCGCGCATGTCTCGATGATAGCCGTTTTCGCGCAACAAGCTTCGCGAAATAGGCAAGATGCCGAATGTTTTAGATGTTTCAGAAAAAGCCGAATCAACCCGAGAGAAAAACCGAAGCAAAACACTCATGAATATCCTCGGTGCCGCCTTTTCGATACGGCGACCCTGCTATGATGAAGGCAGTCAGGCGGGGGAGCACCGTCGAGGAGCAGCGCCCCCGCGCGAATCTGCTCGAGAGAGGATTTCCCATGGGCAAGAAAGTTGACGAGGCGCTCGATATCGCATACGAGGACGTGCCCACCTATCTGCACGCTCATCACTCCATGTACATGGAAGCCCCCACGGGGCTGTACTACCTGACCGACGTGAACGACCGTTATTGGCGCGTTCAAGACACGAGGCGGTTCAACGAGAAGGGCCACTATATCGATTGCAGCCCGCTCGTGCCTACGATTGCCGAGTTTTTGGAGCTGCCGTACAACGACGAGGGCCATACCATTAAAAGCGTCTTTGCCCAGGCGACGTTTTACCCGTCGGGCGGCGAGAAAGATGTCGTAGAGGCGACCCAGTAGCCCGAAGGCCGAGGAAGGCCGAAAAAGTCCGAGGCTCGAGGAAAGAGCTGGGGGCGCAGAAGGCCTAGGGCAAGAGCCTGCGAGGGCGCAGAAGGCCGCTCGGGAATAGCGTGTTGCAAGGTAACCATTCGGTGGGGCGCTTCCGCCAAAGGGAGGGAGCGCCCCATCTCTGTTATGATGCTCGGTGCGAGAGCGCCGACAAGGCGGCGCGGCGATATGCTGGATTATGCATGAGAGAGGTGTCACCTATGGGAAAGAAGGACGTTGAGGCGCTGGACATCGCTTTCGATGACCTGCCGACGTACCTGCACACGAATCACGCGGTGTACATGGAAGTGGCCGACGGGCTGTACTACCTGACCGACGTGAACGACCAGTACTGGCGCGCGCAGGATACCAACCAGTTCAACGAGAAGGGTCACTACGTCGATTGCAGCCCGCTCGTGCCCACCATCGCCGAGCTCCTGGATCTGCCGTTCCACGAGGGAAAATCGATCCGCGATTTGGCTGCCGAGGCCACCTTCTACGCATCCGGCGATGGCAAGGACATGCCCGAGGATTTCTAAGCGCCGGTGCGTGGTTTCCGAAGCGGTCTGTCTTTTGTTCTTACGACGTTCAAGAACCCCGAGGTGTCGAAAGGATGCCTCGGGGTTTGTGCTATGATGCCCTGCGAACTACCCTGGTCGCGAAGTGCGCGGCCACTCGAGAAGAGAAAGAAGGAATCATGGCAGAAGAATGCTCGCACGAGTGCTCCAGCTGCGGCGTCTCCGGCTGCGGCGACCGCACCGCCGAGGCCGGCCCGTCCACCCTGGCGCCCAACAAGCGCACCAACGTCAAGCATGTGATCGGCGTCGTGTCCGGCAAGGGCGGCGTGGGCAAGTCCCTCGTCACCAGCCTGCTCGCCTCCGAGATGAACAAGCGCGGCCACAAGGTGGCCATTCTGGATGCCGACATCACCGGCCCGTCCATCCCGAAGTCCTTCGGCGTCGATAGCCGCCTGACCGCTGACGCCGACGGCATCAACCCGGCGAAATCCGCCAGCGGCATCGAGGTCATGTCCGTGAACCTCATGCTGCCCGAGGGCGACATGCCCGTGGCCTGGCGCGGCCCGGTCGTCACCGGCGCCATCAAGCAGTTCTGGCAGGAGGTGAACTGGGGCGATGTGGACTACATGTTCGTCGACATGCCTCCGGGAACTTCCGACGTCTTCCTGACGGTCTTCCAGTCGCTGCCCGTCGATGGCATCGTCACCGTGTCGGCTCCCCAGGAGCTTGTGGCCATGATCGTCGGCAAGGCTGTGAACTTGGCGAAGTCGCTGGAGGTGCCGGTGGTGGGCCTCGTGGAGAACATGGCCTACTTCAAGTGCGACGAGTGCGGCAAGGAGCACCACATCTTCGGCGAGCCCCAGGGCGCGGCCGTGGCCGAGAAGTACGATATCCCCGCGGTGGCCACGCTGCCGATGGATCCGACCTTCGCCCGCCTGGTGGACGAGGGCAAGGTGGAGGCCTACGAGGTGGAAGGCGCCCTGGACGGCATCATCGACCAGATCGTCGCCACTTGCGAGGCCGAGTAAAGCCGGCGCTACGAGGGGCGCGGGCGCCGCGCGAGGGCCGCTAGCGGGAATTTCCAAAATTCCTGAAAAAAGTTCTTGCGCACCGCCTCCGTTATGCTAATATAGTCCTCGCACTTTTTCGGGGCCTTAGCTCAGCTGGGAGAGCGCATGGCTGGCAGCCATGAGGTCAGGGGTTCGATCCCCCTAGGCTCCACCACATGTTCTACGACCGCCTTCGGGCGGTCGTTTTTTTGTTGATGCTGCGGTTCCGGCAGGCACCTGGAAAATGACCCTTCACCTCAGGTTTTAAGGAATCCTTTCAGGAACTTTACAGGTATGTGCGATTATTGTTGACACCGTGTGTGGACTAAGTAATTCGCTTTATACGATGCGCGCGCATTGAAATAATAGCTCCCTGACCTTACGAAACGTTAAAGAACGTTACGCTAGGGTTGCAACATTCAGTTAGCGCTCATGAAGGAAGGGCGGGAGTCCCGCGGAGGGAGTGGGAGCGCGCTCGATGAGCCTGCGCCGGCAATAGGGCTGACGCAATGTCATGAAAGGTTGAGGACACATGAAATTTGCCTCGTTCAAGAGCTCTGCTCTGAAGAGCGTGGGAGCGGTTTCGCTCTGCGTCGCTCTCGGCGCCGGTCTCGTGGGCTGCGGCGGCAATGGCGCCGGCGGCGGTGCCGTGGCCGCTACGGTTAACGGGCAGGACATCATGGAGCAGACGATCACCGATTACATCGCGAACTTCCGCACCTCCAGCTCGTTGGAGTCTGATGAGGCCTGGGGCGAGTGGATGGTCGCCAACGGCTATACGCCCGAGTCCGTCCGCGAAGAGGTCATTGACTACTACGTCAACCAGGATCTCTACGATCAGGCCGCCAAGGAGTACAACGTGACGGTCGAGCAGGCCGACATCGACGCGGCCATGGAGGAGACCAAGGCGATGTTCGAGTCCGATGAGGCCTTCCAGGAGGCCCTCGAGGCGTCGAGCATGACCGAGGAGTCCTATATCGAGGACGTCATCCGTCCGAACCTGCTCCAGACGAAGCTCGCCGAGGCCGTGGCTGCCCAGGATACCGAGGGTGAGGGCGACGACGCTACGCTCGCCCAGGCCCAGGCCATGAGCGAGCAGTTCAACGGCGCTAAGCGCTCGAGCCACATCCTGCTGACCGCCGAGGAAGGCGAGGACGACGCCGCTCTGGCCGCCCGCGCCCAGGAGCTGCTCGATCAGATCAACGCCGGCGAGATCTCCTTCGAGGATGCCGCCTCCCAGTATTCCACCGACACCGGCTCCGCTGCTAACGGCGGCGATGTGGGCTGGGACGCGCTGAGCACCTTCGTCACCGAGTACCAGGACGCTCTGGCCGGCCTTGAGAAGGATCAGATCGTTGCCGCTCCCGTGAAGAGCGAGTACGGCTACCACATCATCAAGGTGACCGATGTCTACGAGGTTCCCGAGGGCGGTATCACGTCGGTTGACCAGCTGCCGACCGAGTTCCAGGAGTATCTGACCTACATGGAGCAGAGCAATGCTTCCCAGAACTTCTCCACCTGGTTCGAGGAGTATCGCAACAACGCCGAGATCACCGTTAACCCGATGCCCGAGGGCCTGCCCTACGACATCGACCTTGCTCCCTACGAGGAGGCTGCTGCCCAGAACGCCGAGGGCGACGCTGCCGCCACCGAGGGCACTGAGCAGCCTTCCGACGAGACCATGTCCGCCGAGGATCAGGCCGCTGCCGACGCCGCCGCTGCCGATGCGGCCGCCGACGAGGCCGCTGCCGGCGAGGCTGGCGCTGATGCCGCTGCCGCCGATGAGGCCGGCGACGCTGCTGCTGCCGATGAGGCCGCTGCTGACCAGACGGCTGCTGACCAGGCCGGTGCTGACGCCGCTGCCGACCAGACGGCCGCCGACCAGGCTGGTGCTGACGCCGCTGCCGACCAGGCCGCCGAGGGCGCCGAGGGTACCCAGCAGTAAGCTGCTCTCGACAACCCAGGCGTTTCCCAAGGACCCGCGCTCAGGCACGGGTCCTTTTTCGTAGCAGCGCATGATGCTTCAAGAGGGAATTCCCCCGAGGACGTACTCTCGGTCGCGCAGCCAGCAGCGAGCTTTGCCGACGAAGGGTTCGCTCTCTGCCGGCGGCATTCGAAAGCAGCCAAAGGCGCCACGTCCATTTGTGGAGGAGCTGCCGCGAAAACCGTTCTCGTCCGCGAAATGCGTTATGCTTCTTCCCTAGAACCCCGTTCCGCTCTCTTCGAAAGGCCTTCCATGTTCTTCTGCGATATCGATCTTCTCGACGCCGACTTCGCTATCAAGCGCCACCAATGGGTGGGGGTGCGCGACGGCCGTATCGCCTATATCGGCTCGGTGTCTCCCGCGCCCGATGAAGCTGCTACCTTCGGCGAGACTTACGATGGCGCGGGACGTCTGCTCATGCCCGCGCTCTACAACGCCCATGCCCATGCCCCCATGACGCTTCTGCGCGGTTACGCCGAGAACTTGCCGCTGCAGCGTTGGCTCGAGGAGAAGTGCTTCCCCTTCGAGGCCAAAATGACCGCCGAGGATTGCTATTGGGGCACGGTGCTCGCCTGTGCCGAGATGGCGCGCTTCGGCGTGGTCAGCTTTTCGGACATGTATTACGCGACCGAGGAGCGTGCCCGTGCGGTGCTTGAGGCCGGCATGAAGGCTAACATGTGCGAGGGGCTGGTGGCCTTCGAGGAGAAGCCCTACGCGGAATATCCGATCTGCGCCCAGATGGAGGCTCTCGTGCGCGACTGGCACGGGGCCGGCGACGGACGCATTCGCATCGACTACAACATCCATTCGGAGTACCTGTCCACTGAGACGGTTTGCCGCGACATTCTGGATATCGTGCGCGGCACTGACTTGCGCCTGCATATCCACCTATCCGAGACCGAGAAGGAAGTGCGCGAGTGCCGCGAGCGCCACGGCGGCCTCACGCCGGTGGCCTATTTCGACAGCTTGGGGTTGTTCGAGGTGCCCGTGACGGCGGCTCATTGCGTGTGGGTGGATGACGCTGATCTGGATATCTTGCAGCGGCACGGGGTGTTCGTCGCCAACAACCCGGCTTCCAACATGAAGCTCGGCAGCGGTTTCGCACCCATTCCCGAGATGCTGCGCCGCGGCATTCCCGTGTGCCTGGGCTCCGATGGCATGGCGTCGAACAACAACCACAACCTGTTCCACGACATGTACTTGCAGGCGCTTATCTACAAGGGCGCGACGCTTGATCCGACGGCGGTCACGCCCCAGCAGGCGCTGGCGGCGGCGACGCGCACCGGCGCGCTTTCCCAGGGCCGCGAGGATTGCGGTGTGGTGGCGGAAGGCGCCCGTGCTGACCTGTGCGTGCTGGACATTACGGGCCCGTCGTGGTGCCCGGCGCCCGATCTGGTTTACAACCTGGTCTATGCGGGCGACGGGGCCGATGTGGTGCTCACAATGTGCGATGGCGAGGTGATCTATCGTGCCACCTCCGCTGCTGCCTCCGCCGATGCCTCTGGTGTTGCCTCCGCCGGCGTCCCCGGTGCCACCTCCGCTGGCACCGCGCGCGGCTGTATTCAGCATGCCGTCACGAACGCCGAATGGCCCACCATCGATATCGAGCGCGCCAAGGCCGAGTGCGCCGCCCGCACCGCCCGCATCATCAGCGAGCTCTAACTTGGGGTGGCCCAGCTGCTCTGTCCGCGCTGCGTCATCGGGGGACGCGGCGCTCCGTCTCCGACTGCCTTTCGCGCCACAGCCTGAGGCCTCATTTTGCCATCTAGGTTTGGAGCGAACGGCGCATCGGCCTTCGATCCGCAGCCCGGGGCGCCTTTTTGTCGCATGGTTCTGAAAGGTGCGACATTTTGGCCCCTCGGGCTGCGGTGTTAACCATGAAAAACAAAGTCGCAGCAAGAAAAGTACCAGGTCACAGCTTTGTTCCTTCAAACCTCTCCCCGGCAACCCGCAGCCAGACCGGCAAAAATGTCAGAACGAGGAGGGACGTCTGACAAAAATCGTTCTCGGGCTACGGCTGGCGGTGCTCATTATTGCCAGCAGGGGAGCCCCATGGCTGCTCGCAGGTGTTTGTGCTTTGCATCGAAGTCGCCTATGCGAAATCGGATCGGTTTGCCAAGTATGCGGGCAACCGAGAGTGCGATTTTCCTTGTTTCGCTAACCGAATTGAGCTGTAGTCGTCCCACGGTGATAATCCGGTAGTTCATGGCCTGCAGCGCCATGCGTTTAACGGCGTCTTCCTGCAGCTGTTCGGACGTAAGGTGCCGCTCGTCGCTGTCGTACTCGAGAACGAGCCTTTGGGCGGGCCAGCAAACGTCCGCGACATAGTACTCTTTTCGGGAGAGCGGGCGAGCGAGGTTGGTGAGCTCGATGGAGTAGTTCAGTGTCGGTCGGGCAAAGTGGTAGCCGCCGAGATGGTTGGGGAGCGTCATGAGAAGAGCGAGGGCTGCTTCTCTCGGCGAGGCAGCGTTATTGAGAATCCAAGGAGCGGCGCGTCTCGTCATGGCGCAGCCTCGTATGTCCCGATGGGCTAAAAGAGCTTCTCGAATGCGCTCGGATGAAGTAAGCGCGGGACGATTAAAGACGGTGTCGAAAGGGGGTGTTAGACCGTAGGTGCCGCAAAGGGCGCTTCCTTTGAAGATCACTTCGGCAAGATCGCGACTCCAGTTGCTTTGGAGAAAAGCGATCTCGGGGGAAGGAGCAAAAAGCCCTTGCTCGATACGCAAATAGCAATTTTGCCAAAGGGACTCCTCTGCAACATGGCAGCGCGCGTCTTTGAGATTGCGCTTTTGTTGACGCGAGGGAACGATGACATGAAAAGGCTTGCTCAGCCAAGGGAGCCTATCCTCTAGGTACTGAACGGCGGCAGCGTTGGGGGCGATGTCCTCCTGGTGGGCGATATCGAGCCGCAGGGTGGGGAGAGAGGCGAAATCGCCGTGTTGATAGAAGTCGAGGGCGCTTAAGCCCCATAGTATCAGTTTCGACATTGGCCGTCCTTTTCCAATCGATGATGAAGCCGTATGGTGGTGAGGGGTTGCTGGCACGATCCCTCCGCGCTCCGCGCGTTCGAGCAGATTACTCTTTCCGAACCGCATTAATGACGCGAGAATGTCTCGGTTGGTTCCTCGCGCCAACTGTAGCGGAGTCGCATGGGGCGGCGGTGGGGCGTTCGGGCCAACTCGCGGACCAGCTTGCGAATCGGCTCGCGGGCCAACTCGCGAATCAAACCCCGAGAAGCTCCCCCTGAGAAAAAGCGCACGAACTTCGTCTCGCGAATTTCTCGCTGTACTCAGCGGACGCGGTGCCCTCTGCTAATATGGATGCCACGGAAAAGACGCCGTTCGTCGGCGCTGAAAGACCGCTCGCTGGCGATGCGCCAGGAGCTCGCAGGCCGCAGACCTGCCAGCCAAGAGCTCGCGGGTCGCGGACCTATCAGTTGGCGCAGCCCCGTCGTGGGCATTCGCGGCAACGGGAATTCAGCGTAGCGTTTGGCGAGAAAGCGCGCGGCCGATGGGCAGCGCGCCCGGGTTAGACCCGCGCAAGGGGTGCGGGCGCCCTCTATCAGGAAGGCAGGTGGTCGCTCATGGCAGCTCCGGCTCCCGAACACGTCAGAAACATCGTCCTTGTGGGACAGGATGGCGCCGGCAAGACCTCGCTGGCCGAGGCCATGCTCTTCGTTTCCGGCAAGACGCCGCGCATGGGCACGACGCACGACGGCAAGTCGTACCTCGATTACGACCCCGAGGAGATCAAGCGCAAGTTCACCATTTCAACCTCCATCGCCCCCATCCCTTACAAGGACTACAAAATCAACGTGCTGGACACCTCCGGTCATCCCGATTTCATCGGCGACACGCTGGCCACCATGCAGGCAGCCGAAATGGCCCTGTTCGTGGTGGACGCCGTCGATGGTCCCCAGGTCATGACGACGAAGCTGTGGCGCGAGGCCGAGGACATGCGTCTGTCGCGCGCGGTGTACATCAACCACATCGATCGCGAGAACGCCAACTTCGACGCCGCCATGGCGCTGCTGCATGCCCGCTTCGGCGGCCGCTTGGGCGCCGTGACCATCCCCATCGGCCAAGCCGAGGAGTTCCGGGGCGTCATCGACATCATCCGCATGGAGGCCCGCTATTTCGAGGACGGCGGCGAGCGCGTGGAAGCCGTGGACACGCTGCCGGCGAAGTACCAGGAGGAGGCGCGCAACGCTCGCGACAAGCTGTGCGATCTGGTGGCCGAGGCCGACGACGAGCTCATGATGAAGTATCTCGACGGCGAAGAGCAGCTTACCCAAGAGGAGCTGGAAGGCCTGCTGGACAAGGCCATCGCCCAGGAGCTCATCATCCCGGTGTTCGTGGGTTCTACCATCATCATGCAGGGTGTTCAGGGTCTTATGGAAGACATCTGCACCTACTTCCCGCACCCGAAGAGCCACGGCCGCTTCCGCATGGCCGACGACGTGACGGTGCGCATCGACGAGACGAAGCCTCCCTGCGCCTTCGCCTTCAAAACGGTGTCCGACCCGTTCGTCGGGCGCCTCACCTTCCTGAAGGTCATCTCCGGCTACCTGGAGCCGGGCCTGGAGTTGGTCTGCGGGCGCACCGGCAAGAAGGAGCGCCTCGGCAAGATCCAGGTCATGATGGGCAAAGAGGCCGTCGACGTGAAGAGCGCCAAGGCCGGCGACATCGTGGTCGTGCCGAAGCTCTCCGATGTGCGTGCGGGCGACACGCTCTCCTGCGAGGGCACCATCGCCATCGAGCCTCTGCCTCTGCCCGAGCCCTTGTACCCCGTGGCCATCGAGGCCGTGTCGAAGAAGGAAGAGGACAAGCTCGGCACCTTCCTGGCTCGCGCCGCCGAGGCCGACCCCACGCTGCGCATCACGCGCGATGAGGACACGCATCAGACCATCATCCACGCCATGGGCGAGACTCAGGTTGATATGCTAATCGGGCGCTTGAAGGAGCAGTCCGGCGTGGAGGCGAAGCTCGTGCCCGTGCGCATTCCCTACCGCGAGACCATCACCAAGCAGGCCGAGGCCCAGGGCCGCCACAAGAAGCAGACCGGCGGTGCCGGCCAGTTCGGCGACTGCTGGCTGCGTTTGGCCCCCATCCCCGGCGAGGGCTACGAGTTCGTGGATGAGATCAAGGGCGGCGCCATTCCGAACGGCCTCATCCCGGCCGTCGACAAGGGCGTGCGCGAGGCCATGGAAGAGGGCTTCCTCGCGGGGTACCCCATGGTGGACATCAAGTGCACGGTGTTCGACGGCTCGTATCATTCTGTCGACTCCAACGAGATGGCCTTCAAGACCGCGGCCCGCATCGGCTTCCGCGCCTGCTGCGAGAACGCCGGCCCCATCATCTTGGAGCCCTGGGCCACCATGGAAGTGACCGTGGGCGAGGAGTACGCCGGTACCATCATGGGCGACATCTCCACGCGCCGCGGCCGCATCGTGGGCACCGACGCGGGTTTTGCGGCCGGCGAGACCATCATCAAGATGCGCGCGCCCTACGCCGAGGTCATCAACTACACGAAGGATCTGCGCTCCATGACCCGCGGCTCTGGCTCCTACACGCTCACGCTGGAAGGCTACGAGCAAGCGCCAGCCGACGTGACGAAGAAGCTCGTGGAAGCCTACGAGGCCGCCCGGGCGGCGGGGAACTAGCAAGCTGCCTGCACTTCTCGTTCAGCATCTGTAATGTATCAAGCCGGGAGGTTCGCTTCCCGGCTTTTCTTTCTGCAACAAAGTCCTGTTCCAGCCCTATTTTCCAGAAAATTTCCATGGCTTGTAAAAATTTTTCTTGACTTGGTCTTCACGCCGTAGTATTTTAGCGAATTGCAACTTTTTTGCAGATTTGCGATGGACGTGAAGGAGGAACAGCCTCGTGGCAATGGATAAGAAATCCGCTCCCACCAGCCTTTACAGGGATCGCCGAAGCTTCGCGAAGATTCCCGACGTCATGGACGTCCCGAACCTGATCGCTATCCAGACGGAAAGCTTCGACTGGTTCAAGAACGAGGGCTTGGCCCAGGCGTTCGCCGATGTGTGCCCGATTGAGAACAACACCGGCGACATGTGCGTGGAATTCGGTAAGCACGAGTTCGGCGAGCCCAAGTACACGGTGGACGAATGCAAGGAGAAGGACGTCACCTATCAGGCGCCGCTCTTTGTTGAGATCCGCTTCATCAACCGTGAGACCGGCGAGATCAAGGAGCAGGAGGTGTTCATGGGCGACTTCCCGCTCATGACGCCGCGCGGCACCTTCATCATCAACGGCACCGAGCGCGTGGTCGTCTCCCAGCTCGTGCGCTCCCCGGGCGTGTACTTCGCCTCCGAGCGCGACAAGACCTCCGACAAGACCATCTACAACGCGAAGGTCATCCCTTCCCGTGGCGCCTGGCTCGAGTTTGAAACCGATAAGCGCGACCTGCTCTCCGTGCGCATCGACCGCAAGCGCAAGCAGCCGGCCACCCTGCTCGTGCGCGCCCTCGGCCTGGCCGAGACCCGCGAGGAGATCATCGAGCTTCTGGGCTCCTCCGAGATGGTGCTGCGCACGCTCGACCGCGACCCCGCCACCACCAAGGAAGAGTCGCTCATCGAGCTGTACAAGCGCTTCCGTCCCGGCGAGCCGCCGACGATCGATTCCGCCCGCACGCTGCTCGACGGCCTGTTCTTCAATCCGCAGCGCTATGACCTGGCCAAGGTCGGTCGCTACAAGATGGATAAGAAGCTCGGCTTCACCCCCGAGGAGAACGACTCCTCCACGCTGACCAACGAGGACATTGTCCGCACGATGCGCTACATCATCGGCCTGCACAACGGCGACGAGGGATTCGTCACCGACGACATCGACCACTTCGGCAACCGTCGCATCCGCAGCGTGGGCGAGCTGATTCAGAACCAGTTCCGCATCGGATTGTCGCGTATGGAGCGCGTGGTGCGCGAGCGCATGTCCATGCAGGAGCCCGACGAGATCACGCCGCAGTCGCTCGTGAACATCCGCCCCATCGTGGCTGCCATCAAGGAGTTCTTCGGAAGCTCCCAGCTCTCGCAGTTCATGGACCAGTCCAACCCCGCCGCCGGCATTACGCACAAGCGCCGTCTGTCGGCTCTGGGCCCGGGCGGTCTGTCCCGCGAGCGCGCCGGCTTCGAGGTGCGCGACGTCCACACCTCCCACTACGGCCGCATGTGCCCCATCGAGACGCCTGAAGGCCCGAACATCGGCCTTATCGGCTCTCTGGCCACCTATGGCCGCATCAACCCCTACGGCTTCATCGAGACGCCCTACCGTCGCGTGATCGACGGCAAGGTGACCGACGAGATCGACTACCTGACCGCCGATGAGGAAGAGAACTTTACCATCGCCCAGGCCAACGACTTGTTCGATCTGGAGACCCGCGAGTTCGGCTACACCGACGAGGACGGCGTCTTCCACAAGTCCGCCCGCGTGCTCGCCCGTACCACCGACACCAACGGCGTGTTCGGCGAGGCCATGGACGTGCCGCCGGAGATGGTCAACTACATGGACGTGTCGCCGCGCCAGATGACCTCCGTGGCTACCTCGCTCATTCCGTTCCTCGAGCACGACGACGCCAACCGCGCCCTCATGGGCTCGAACATGCAGCGCCAGGCTGTGCCGCTGCTGCGCCCGAGCGCCCCGCTCGTAGGTACCGGCATCGAGCACCGCATCGCGGTGGACTCCGGCGAGATCCTCGTGGCCCAGCGCCCCGGCGTGGTCGACTATGTGGACGGCCAGACCATCATCATCCTGAACGACGACGGCGAGTACGACGAGTACCTCATCCCGAAGTTCCAGCGCTCCAACCAGTCCGGCTGCATCAACCACCGCCCCATCGTCCGCAAGGGCGACGAGGTGCAGGCCGGCGACGTGCTGGCCGACGGTCCGTCCTGCGACGGCGGCGAGCTGGCGCTCGGCCAGAACCTCATGATCGCCTACATGCCGTGGGAAGGCTACAACTACGAGGACGCTATCATCGTGTCCGAGCGCGTCGTGGCCGAGGACCTGCTAACCTCCATCCACATCTCCGAGTACGAGGTGGACGCCCGCGACACGAAGCTGGGCCCCGAGGAGATCACCCGCGAGATCCCCAACATCTCCGAGGACATGATTTCCGATTTGGACGCCGACGGCATCATCCGCGTGGGCGCCGAGGTGTTCCCGGGAGACGTGCTGGTGGGCAAGGTCACCCCGAAGGGCGAGACCGAGCTCACCGCCGAGGAGCGCTTGCTTCGCGCCATCTTCGGCGAGAAGGCCCGCGAGGTGCGCGATACGTCGCTGAAGGTGCCCCACGGCTCCGGCGGCCGCGTCATCGGCATCTACCGCTCCTCCCGCGAGGCCGGCGATGATCTGGCCCCCGGCGTGAACGAGCTCGTGCGCATCTACGTCGCTCAGAAGCGCAAGGTGCAGCAGGGCGACAAGCTGTCCGGCCGTCACGGCAACAAGGGCGTTATCTCCCGCGTGCTGCCGGTCGAGGACATGCCCTACCTCGCCGACGGCACCCCGATCGACGTCATCCTGAACCCCCTGGGCGTTCCGTCCCGTATGAACGTCGGCCAGCTGCTCGAGAACCACCTCGGCTGGGCCGCCAAGTGGGGCTGGTCGGACGCCGAGGAAACCGACGAGGTCGTGGAGGGCCCGATGTACGTGGCCACGCCCGTGTTCGACGGCGCCACCGAGGAAGAGATCTCGGACGCCATCGAGAAGGCGAACCGCAACCTCATCAACATGAACCATGCGAAGTACGGCGACATGGCCCGCGACGAGCTGGTGCCCCAGCTGACGCGCACCGGCAAGACGTGGCTGTACGACGGCCGCACCGGTGAGAAGTTCCGCGAGCCCATCACCGTCGGCCAGACCTACATCCTGAAGCTCGGCCACATGGTGGACGACAAGATTCACGCCCGCTCGACCGGCCCCTACAGCCTCATCACCCAGCAGCCCCTCGGCGGCAAGGCCCAGTTCGGCGGTCAGCGCTTCGGCGAGATGGAGGTGTGGGCGCTGTACGCCTACGGCGCCTCCAACGTGCTGCAGGAGATCCTCACGGTGAAGTCCGACGACACGTCGGGCCGCGTGAAGAGCTACGAGGCCATCGTGAAGGGCGAGAACATCCCGGCGCCGGAGGTGCCCGAGTCCTTCAAGGTGCTCGTGAAGGAAATGAAGTCCCTGTGCTTGAACGTCGAGCTCGAGGGCCACGATATGCAACCCATCAGCGAGGATGAGATCGAGGACTACAGTGCCGACCAGGCGCTTTACGCCGCGCTCGCCGCTGATGCCAAGAAGACCGAAGACGAAGAGGCCAACGCCATCGATGCCCTGGCTGCCGAGCTGGGCGACCTGATGAGCGGTCTTGAGTCCGACCTGAACACCGACCTCATCGGTGGCGGAGAGGAGGCCTAACCCCATGACGGAATTCGACGTCAACAACTTCGACGCCCTGCGCATTTCGCTCGCTTCCGCCGAGGACGTGCGCAGCTGGTCTCGCGGCGAGGTGAAGAAGCCCGAGACCATCAACTACCGTACCTTGAAGCCCGAGAAGGACGGCCTGTACTGCGAGAAGATCTTCGGTCCCACCAAGGACTGGGAGTGCGCCTGCGGCAAGTACAAGCGCGTTCGCTTCAAGGGCATCGTCTGCGAGCGCTGCGGCGTGGAGGTCACCCGCTCCAAGGTGCGCCGCGAGCGCATGGGCCACATCGAGCTGGCCGCGCCCGTGAGCCACATCTGGTACTTCAAGGGCTCCCCGTCGCGTCTGGGCTACCTTTTGGACATTCCGCCGAAGGAGCTTGAGAAGGTTCTGTACTTCGCCAGCTCCATCATCACCTCGGTGGACAAGGAGGCCCGCGAGGAGGACATCGACGACTTGCGCGACGAGCTTGCCGCCGACATGGAAGAGCTGGACGCCGAGCGCGACCGCCTTATCGAGGCCACCCGCAAGCTGTCCACCGACTACGTGCCGGAGGAGGACGACTTCGTCGACGATCTCGATGACGACGAGCGCCTCACCCCCGAAGAGGTGGAAGAGGAGATCGCCGACATCTACGAGGAGTTCAACGAGCGCAAGGCCCTGCGCCAGGACGCGTTCGATGCCTTCCTGAAGATCGAGCCGAAGCAGCTCATCGGCGACGAGGCCCTCTACCGCGAGATGCGCGCGAACTACCGCGACTACTTCACCGGCGGCATGGGCGCCGAGTCGGTGCGCGACCTTCTGGACGCCATGGATCTGGAGGCGACCTCTGAAGAGCTGCGCGAGGTCATCGCCACGGGCAAGGGCCAGAAGCGCGCCAAGGCCGTGAAGCGCCTGAAGGTGGTGGATGCGTTCCTCAAGTCGGACAACAAGCCTTCCGACATGATCCTGGACGTCATCCCGGTCATTCCGCCCGATCTGCGCCCCATGGTGCAGCTCGACGGCGGCCGCTTCGCCACGTCGGATCTGAACGATCTGTACCGCCGCGTCATCAACCGCAACAACCGCCTGAAGCGCCTGCTCGACCTCGGTGCCCCCGAGATCATCATCAACAACGAGAAGCGCATGCTGCAGGAGGCCGTGGACTCGCTGTTCGACAACGGCCGTCGCGGTCGCCCCGTGACCGGCCCCGGCAACCGTCCGCTGAAGTCCATCTCCGATATGCTGAAGGGCAAGCAGGGCCGCTTCCGCCAGAACCTGCTCGGCAAGCGCGTCGACTACTCCGGCCGTTCCGTTATCGTCGTCGGCCCGTCGCTGAAGCTGCACCAGTGCGGCCTGCCTCAGCAGATGGCGCTGGAGCTGTTCAAGCCCTTCGTCATGAAGCGCCTGGTCGAGCTTGAGTACGCCGCCAACATCAAGGCCGCCAAGCGCGCCGTCGATCGCGGTGCCAGCTACGTGTGGGACGTGCTGGAAGAGGTCATCGTCGACCATCCGGTGCTGCTGAACCGCGCACCAACCCTGCACCGTTTGGGCATCCAGGCCTTCGAGCCGGTGCTCGTCGAGGGCAAGGCCATCAAGCTGCATCCGCTCGTCTGCACCGCCTTCAACGCCGACTTCGACGGCGACCAGATGGCTGTGCACGTGCCGCTGGGCGCCGAGGCTCAGGCCGAGGCCCGCGTGCTGATGCTGTCCTCCAACAACATCAAGTCCCCGGCCCACGGCCATCCGCTGACCGTGCCGACCCAGGACATGATCATCGGCCTGTACTACCTCACGGCCATGCGCGACGGCTTCCCCGGCGAGGGCCGCATGTTCATCGACTTCGATGACGCCCTGAACGCCTACGACGCCCGCGCTGATCTGGACCTGCAGGCCAAGATCCAGGTGCGTCTGCCCTACAACACGAAGGTGGCCACCGCCTTCGGCGTGTTCGAGGACTACAAGGAAGGCGAGCGCATCGAGACCTCGGTCGGCCGCATCATCTTCAACGATGTGCTGCCGCCGGACTATCCCTTCCTGAACTACGAGATGAACAAGAAGGAGATCAGCCGCCTGGTCGAGGACGTCACCAACACCTACGACCTGTCCGAGGTGCCGCCGATTCTCGATGGTCTGAAGGACGCCGGTTTCCACTACGCCACGCGCGCTGGTGTTACCGTGTCGGTGTACGACGCCACCATCCCGCCGTCCAAGCCGGCGATTCTCGCCCAGGCCGATGAGCGCGTCGCCGCCATCGACGAGGACTACGAGATGGGCCTCATGTCCAACGAGGAGCGCCACAAGCAGGTCGTCGACATCTGGAACGATGCCAACGAGGAAGTCGGCGAGGCCATGGCGGAGAACTTCGACAAGTTCAACCCCATCTACATGATGGCCTTCTCCGGTGCTCGAGGCAACATCAAGCAGATTCGCCAGCTCGCCGGTATGCGCGGCCTGATGTCCGACCCGAAGGGCGAGATCATCGACCGTCCGATTAAGGCGAACTTTCGCGAGGGCCTGTCCGTTCTGGAGTACTTCATTTCCACCCACGGCGCCCGCAAGGGTCTGGCCGACACGGCGCTGCGTACCGCTGACTCGGGTTATCTGACCCGCCGTCTGGTGGACGTGGCCCAGGACGTCATCATCCGCGAGATCGACTGCGGTACCACCGAGGGCGTGCCCTACCGCGTGCGCAACGAGAAGAACGAGGTGGACGAGAACCTCATCGGTCGCTGCCTTCTGGAGGATGCCGTCTCTCCCGAGACCGGCGAGATCCTCGCCGAGGCCGGCACCTACCTGCATTCCATGGCCCAGCTGCGCGAGCTTGATGCGGCCGGCATCGAGGAGGTCACGATCCGTACGATCATGACCTGCCATGCCGAGCACGGCGTCTGCCAGAAGTGCTACGGGTGGGATCTGGCCACGGCCCGTCCGGTGAACATCGGCACGGCGGTGGGCATCATCGCCGCCCAGTCCATCGGCGAGCCCGGCACCCAGCTGACGATGCGTACGTTCCACACCGGCGGCGTTGCCGGCGAGGACATCACCCATGGTCTGCCCCGTGTTCAGGAGCTGTTCGAGGCCCGCAAGCCCAAGGGCCAGGCGGTGCTCGCGGAAATCTCCGGCACCATGCAGGTCACCGGCGACAAGATGTCGAAGACCATCACCATCCACGACCAGGAGGGCAACTACCGCGAGTACGTGGTGAGCGCCCGTGCCCAGCTTCTGCCGGGCGTGTTCGACGGGTGCGAGGTGCGCGTGGGCCAGCAGCTGACCAAGGGCTCCGTGAACCCCCACGACCTGTTGCGCCTCACCGATCCGAACACGACGCTGCGCTACATCGTGGGCCAGGTCCAGGACGTGTACGTGTCCCAGGGCGTGGATATCAACGACAAGCACATCGAGGTCATCGCGCGCCAGATGCTGCGCAAGGTGGCCGTGCTCGATGCCGGCGACTCCGACTTCCTGCCGGGCCGTCAGGTGAACCGCTTCGAGTTCGAGAAGGTGGCCAACGAGCTCATCGCCGAGGGCAAGGAGCCGCCGGTGGGCCAGCCGCTGCTGCTCGGCATCACTAAGGCGTCGCTGGCAACGGATTCGTGGCTGTCCGCCGCGTCGTTCCAGGAGACCACCAAGGTGCTCACCGACGCCGCCATCGAGGGCAAGACCGATCACTTGGCCAGCCTGAAGGAGAACGTCATCATCGGCAAGCCCATTCCCGCCGGCACGGGTCTGCGTCGCTACCGCGACGTGGGTCTCACCTACAAGGGCCGCCCGGTGGAGAAGGTCACGGGAGATGCGCTGCCCGACTTCGCGCCGGATGCGCTGCGCGAGATCGAGGAATTGCTGCCCCAGCCCCAGGATTGGTCGCTCGACAGCGACGGCTACTTCAATTCTTCGGGCTCGTTCGGCGGCTACTACAGCGCCCTTTCGGGTCATCGCGGCCACAACCTGTCCGACGAGGACGCGCGTCTGTACATCTACGACGATCTGGGCGTGTCCCAGCGTTGGGCGAACAAGTTCTCCGAGGCGGGCATCGAGACCGTGGCCGACCTTCTGGGTCATACCGAGGAGGATCTGCTGCGCATCGAGGGCATCGGCGTGAAGGCCATCGAGGAGCTGAAGGAGGGCTTGGCGGCCCGCGACCTCATGCACGTCATCGAGGACGATCTGGCGGCTTCTTCCGACGACATGAGCCAGCTCTTGGACATGGTGTTCTCGCCCGATGACACCATCCTCATCGGCGGCGACGAGCCCCCGACGTTCAACACCGACGGCGAGGAGATGCTCGGCGAGGCCCTGCCTCCGCGCTCCTACCAGCGCAACCTGGAGGAGCTTGACGCGCTGCTCGGCAACATGGGCGGCTTGGGCTCCCTCGGCTTCGGCTTCACCAGCGCCGAGGACGAGGCGGCTTCCAACCAGGCCATGGAAGACGGCGAGGAGTAAATTGGTTTCGCCTGTCCTCGCGAAGCATCACTGACTTCCTTGGACGAACTCGGGAGTTTTCTATTGGGGCGACCTTCGGGCCGCCCCTTTTTTGTGTTTGCTGGTCCCGCGGGGCGCCAAATGGCCAAAAAGTAGCTGCCAGCTGGCAGCTAGGTACCTGTTTTTGACCATGGAGGCTATAGCGACGAAATCAGGCTGGCTGCTCGGAAAATATTCCCAGGTCAGTGCGTCGACGAATATTGGTACAAAGCAAGCCGCCTTTTCTGTTTGCAGCTAACGACCGATAATTGACCAAAACGTCGCTTCAAGCTCTTCGAACTTGCAGCTGGCATTCGGAATTTGGCCATTGAGCGCAGCTTTCCCTTGCGCGCGGCTACTCGCTGTCGACCAGGGTGCCGCCTTTGCCATGGTTGAGGATGATCTTGCGGGCGCGGGTGTAAGCGTCCAGGGCCGGCCGCACGCGTTCGTAGTTGTCCTTCTTGTAGATGGCGTACAGCCGGAAGGCCGCATCGTCGTCGGTCACGGGAAGCACCGTCACGCGGGAGAAATCCGACAGGTAGCGCAGCTGGGGCATGGATGCCTGCAGGATCATGACGTCTTCCACGCCCAGCGGAATAGCGCAGTAGTTCATGTAGGTGCGCCCGAGTACCGCCCGGGTGCGGGGCGTGTAGCCGTGCTCTTGGCAGACGCGTTCGATGTTGGTCCAGCCCGACAAGGAATAGCCGTCGGCGAATTTCACGAAGCGGTAGCTGCGCAGATCGTCCATGGTCACCGACTTCATAGAGGCCAGGGGGCTGTCCATAGAGACCATGGCAACGAAGGGCGAACGAATGAGCGGAATGTAGGCAAGTCCCAAATTATCGAGCTTGTCGAGTTCGGCATAGGCCAGCAAGATGTCGGCATCGCCTTCCACCAATTGCTCCAGGTAGTTCGTATCGTTCAGGCTGTTGTAGCTGGCAGGAGCCTCGCCCTCGGCGTCGAGAAACGTTGCGGCAATGGAGGTGATGGAGGCGATGGCGCTATCGGACATGATGCCGTTCACCTTGAGCGGCGTGAGGGTCTGTATATCGTGGATGCGCTGCTTGGCGTCATCGTAGGTATCCACCATCTGAAGGGCGGCAGCAGCGAACACGTTGCCTGATTCGGTGAGCTCGACCCGGCGTCGGTCGCGCTCTAAAAGCGAGCAGCCGAGCTCCTTTTCCATGGCGACGATATGCTTGGAAAGCGTCGGCTGTGTGAGGTGCAAGATCTCTGCCGCCTTGGTGTAGTTCAGCGTCTGAGACAGCACGATGAATTCGCGCAACAAGCTCAGCTCCATGGAAAGCCCCCTTCAAACCCCTTCTGCTTTTCGCGTTATTGACACCATACACCCTAATGGGCCGAAAGGGCACGGCATCTCCTGCCCCATTCCAAATGGAATAAGCTTATTCGCAGCAGCTGATCAGCAAAGAAATGCCCTTCTGAGTATTGAGTAGCCCCAAATTGACGGTTCTTACGGAAAGAACGTCAATTTGGGGCTAGATATATCTCGAATAATCGAAATTCGTTAACAAGGTAGTCACGAATTGACGGTTGTTACGTAAGAAGGGTCATTTTGTGGCTAGAAAAAATTCTGGGAAGTAGAGTGACATTCCTCACGAGCTGTGTTGCTCGCGGATTTCGCGGCGGCGGGCCTCGCGGGCTTGGGCGTATTCGCGGCGGGCGGCGGTGTCGAAGGACTTCACCTTGGCCTGGGGTTCCTGCAGGTTGTCCACCTTGATGAAGCGGGCCATGCGGCTGGCGATGGAGTCCTCGGCGCCGGGGTTCCAGCCGATGGGCTGCATGGTGAAGCGGAACTTCTTGCCGCTTAGGAACTCGTCGGCGGAGACTTCCTCGGCTACGGTGATGGCTTGCTCCGGGCAGATGGTCTCGCAGAGGCGGCACTGCATGCACAAAGCGCTGCGATGCTCCACGCCGAAGGCGTCGTTGGCGGCGTCGAATCGGGTCAGGGCGCCGGTGGGGCAGAACACGGTGCACATGCGGCAGGAGCGGCAGAGTTCCGTGTCGATGGTGACCTGGCCCCAGAGGCGCGTGGTCACGGTGGGGGCCGCGGGGGTGCCGAGGGCTTTCAGACTGTTGAAGAGGCGCAGGCGACGCTCGGGCACGAAGTGGGGGAGGGTACCGTCAGCCTGCACATGGGCGAACTGGGGCTCGCGACTGTCTTGTTGCGACTCTCCTGTGGGCGGGGCCACGGGGTACCCTGATTCGCTCAAACAGTCCTCGCTGGCATCTGCCACGGTGGCGGCGTTCACGGCATTAGTGTCATCCTGAGCGGAGGCCGTAGGCCGGAGTCGAAGGATCTCTCGAGTGTCGGAGGCGTGCTGGAGGCGGATGCGGTCGATGGGGGAGGGGGTTCCCAGGGCAGCGAGGAGGGTTTCGGCGGAGACGATGATCTCATCGCTGAGGGCGCCGCCGCAGCGATGAGGGCAACTCTCACAGGGGCCGCTGATGAGCTGGATGGAACGGGCGCCGCGGGCGGTGGCTTCCACGAGCAGCGACTCGTCCACGCGACCCAGACAGACGACGCCGACAAGGGGCCGGCCGTCGGAGGTGGCACCTGCAATCTTCCCAGGGACGAAGGAGGGCGCGGTGGCATCGCAGGAGTCTCGCTTCATGCGATTGCCGCTGGCCATTGCAAAGGCGCGCTCGCAGGCGATGGCCACTCGGCCCTCATTCTCGGCAAGAGCGGCTTCTACGGCGCCGAACAGTTCCTCGTCGGTGGGGTTGGCGGCGGTAAGGCAGCCGGTGGGGCAGGCCGAGGCGCAGGTTCCGCAACCGATGCACTTCTCAGGGGAGACGACAATGCCCTCTTCGCCCAAGGAGATGGCACCCGTGGTGCACACGGCGGCGCAGCGCAGGCATTCCCCGTTGCGGTGGCGCACGAGCACGCAGCGCTGGGGCTCGACCGCAAGCAGCGGTGAATTCATCTCATCGATGAGGTTGATCATCTGCCCGTGGCGATAGTTAGTCATGATAGGACACCCCCGTAATGGCGCGGATGGTTTCGCTGGGGTGCACCTCGCACACGCGCTCGCCTTCCCGCAGCCGTACCCGATGGATCTTCAGTTGCAACGATTCGGCCTCCGCCAACGGGGCCTCGGTAAAGTACGTGAATAGGAGCGTTGATGCGGCCTTGCCGGCGCAAGCATAGGTCTTGGCCATTTCGGCAGCCAGCATGGCCGGGCGCTTGTCGCGCTCCATCTGGGCGGGATCGAAATAGCGGCGCGGAAGAACGAGGCCGTTCACGAGCCCCGCCATGATTACGACACAGGCGGTCTGCCCCGCAAAATCCTCCGGCAGCCCCACGCGCACGCCGTCGCCGACGAAGCCGGGAGAGAGCACTCGGTCTTGAACGGCGTCGCACAGGGCTGGCGCTGTGGCCTGCTCGCCCGCATCTTTCGCGGCGGCGCGGAGCAGCGCTGCTCCCTGATCGTCATCCGCGCCGACGGCAACGATAGCCGCATCGATCAGCGCGCTTCCCCTGAGGCCCGAAAGGCAGTCGACGATTTCGGCCGCTTCGGCCAAGGCGGTGGTGGCGCTTGCAGCCTGCTGGCGCAGCAGGGCGCTTTCAGGAGCATCGGCGAAGGCGATGCCTGCGCGGAGGCTTAAGGCGGCATCGCCCGAAGCGACGGCGTTCGCCAGGGCGCTTTGGGCCAAATAGTCGCCAAAGCCGCACCAGCTGCGCAGGGCGAGCGGGTCTTCTGGATCGGCGGCAAGGCGCAAAAGCGTAAAAGCGCGAGCGGCCCGGCAGGTATCGGCATGGCGCATATCGCCGCCGAGCGAGGGGCGGGACAGCGGGCTTGCGGCGATGCCCTCCGCCTGAAGCGCTTGGGCGATGCGCGCGGCCCATTGCCTGGTGGCGGCCGCCACGGCAATGTCTTGGGGTCGCGCCCCGTAAGAGAGGTGGTGGCTCACCAGCGAAACGACGCCTGTCAGTTCGCTCTTGGGGCGCTCGAAAGCCACCGCCTCGCAGCTTCCCTGGTCGGTGCAGGCGCAGGGCACCGGTCGCGCATCGAGGGCCTCGTCGGCAGCCAGGAGGTTGACCGCGTCGGTTACCACGCGGCTGAGATGGCTGTAGGCCAGGGTTTCGCGAACGGCGTTGGGGTTGGCGGCAACGAGCTCTTCGATGCCCGAGAAATGCGGGTAATCTTCCGAGCCGTGCGTGCGGGCGCACGGCTCGCTTGCGACAAGGAGCGCCGTGCGCGCAAGAAGACCCGCGAGGCATTGGGACGCGCGGCTGGCCATTTGGTAGTCGTCGACGAGAACGTAATCGCGGCGGAAGGCCTCCAGGTCATGGGCGAAGCGCTGGCCGTAATCGAAGGCCGCGCGGGGAAGCTCGCAGGCGAGGTAGGACTCTCGATGGCGCAAGGAGCCGACGAGCAGGCGAAAGACGCGCTCTTCCTGCTCGTCGTAGAACCAATCGCCGCTCATGGGCTCCAGGTCGGCCCAGCTGCGGTAGAAGAACTTCAGCATTTCGCTGAGGCGCCGCGGTGCAACCCCGGAGGTTTTCACATCTTCCAGAAGAAGGCGCTCCTCGAAGCCCATGAGGATGCGGCCCCGCCGACCCGTGCGGGCTTCGGCTTGCGGAGAGGACAGCACGTCGAGCGCGTACAGCGGCAGTGTCGTCACCAAGGGCAGGTCCTCAAGGGGCACGACCGCCTTAAGGCGCCGCTCGAGGGCGCAGGCCGCAGCGGGGGTGGCGGCGAACAGGATGATTTCTCGCGGCGGCACGCCTTGGGCCAAAAGATCCAGGACGGCCTCCACAAGCCGTTGGGTCTTGCCGCATCCGACGCGCCCCTCGACGGAGTGCACTTCGGCTGCAGAGGCGTAGGGCGACAGGTCCATGGTCGCGTCCTCCCTTCAGGCTTAGGCTGCTACCAGATCGGCGAGCAGGGCGGCGTCCTCTTCCAAAAAGCCCTCGGTCACATTGGCAACGCCCTGGTAAAAGGTCGTGTCGGCGAACCGACGGGTATCGCTAAGGAACACCGGCACCCAGCTGGCGAGGTGGTCGTCCATGAAGTTGCGCTGGGTGTTGATGAGTGAGAAGGCGCGCTCTTCGTCGCCGGCGCGCAGGGCCTTCGCCGCCCGGTGAGCCAGAACGCCCATGAACTCCAGCTCCACGGCCACGTGATCCTCGCCGACGGTCCAGGACTCGGACTTTTCCAGGCCGCAGGAGCGGTAAATGGCGAGCACCTCGTCGCGGGCATCGCTCATGAGCAGGCGCTTTTCCGAAGTGTAGACGGATTCGAAGGGATAGGCCGCCGAATAGGTGTCGATGCCCGAGCCCAGAAACGCGCGGGCATAGTCCACCGACAGCTTCATGAGGGGGTCGACCCAGGCGTTGGAGAGGTACTTGGCGATCTGGTAATAGCCCTCGTCCATGAGTCCGTTGCCCGAAGAGACGGGGTAATCGGTGTCGTTCAGCTGGGCGAGCAGCGCCTCGTCAACCTCTTCGCGGAACAGGCGGGCGAGAAAGCTGTAGGTCTCGCTGCGGCTTTCGCAGAGCGCGGCCAGATCTTCGGCGGTCATGACGCCCTCGTCGTTGGTATCGGTGCCGAGGGCAGCGTTCTCGGTGGTTTCGGCAGTCTCGACGATGGTCTCGGCAGCGTCATCTTTGCGGGTCGCGATAGTCATGGTTGCCTCCCTAGTTCTCGTTGTCGGCGTGCAGATACGCGCGGCCGTGCTCGGTGGCGGACCACTGGCCCGTCCATTCCACGGCGCCCGCATGCTCGAGTTTGTCGATGAAGTACATGGCGTAGCGCTTGGGGTTCTGCAGCACCGGTTCGTCGTCCACCACGTCCCCGATCTCACGTAGGCTGGCGCCTCCGTCGCGAGCGCACAGCTCAAGGCAGGTGGTGAAGATGGCGCCGTACTGCGGCTCTGTCTCGTACAGGGCGGCGATCATCTCCATCGGGCGATAGCTGTCCAGCTTGGCGGCCCCTGCCTCGGTCAGGCTCCAGAACACCTCCGGCGCCGGGGCGACGCGCCAGTACTCCACGCCGTCCACCTCCACCCGCAAGGGCTCCTGCTCCACCTCGGCGAGCGGGGTGCCGCCCTCGTCGGTCTGCTCGATGGCGCCGGCCCGCTCCAGCAGATTGCACAGCGTCAGCGGCTCGTAGACCGAATGGTGGTGCCGCTTCATTTCCACGATGGCCGCTTCGAGGTCTGCCGTGGGGATGGGGGAGGCGCAAGTGCTCAAGATGGCGAAGAGCATTTTGTGGAAGGTGGGCATCTGGGCGAACAGTGCGTCGATGCGCTCCTCGGCGGTCTCGCCGTTGTCGAAGGCGACCAGGTCGCGCTGGAACTGAGGGGCGGCTTCGGGGTTCGGCATATTGAAGGGGCCCTCGGCGAGAACCGATGGGGCCTCATCGTCGGCGTCGGTGTCGTCGTCGAAGGCGAAGGCCTGCAAGGGGTCGAAGTCGGCGGTCAGGTAGCCGTCGAGTATCTCATCGGTTTCGGTGCGGTCAGTCATGGGGCCTCCTCGGTGCGAGTTGTGCGGTGCCACGATCTTAACGAGGCATAAATTTATGCGTCAAGCCTGTTCAGAGGCATGTTCTCATGACGATTTGGCTTGGATGATGCTTGCGCGCCATGAGCTTATTCCGATTCGACATGCTGTCAGATTTCCCGTTGACGGCGCCGCAGCGCGCCCCGATACTGGGCCTCGAAACGCTCCGTCTCGGGCTGGCCTTCGCGGTTGCGCTCGGGACGCATTTGCAGGATGAAGGAGGATGCCATGCTGCCCAAACCGTCGCTCGTGCTTCAGGTGAGGCTTCGGCCCGAGGAGTACTCGGATACCGCTGCTGCCGAGATCAAGCGCAGCTACATGTACCTGGCCCAGTCCGTCGTGTCCGAGCTGGACGAAGGCGAACGTGCCGAGGGCAACCTCATGCGTCTGAACGTCCGCCTCATGAAGCCCTTTTGGGATGTGTCTGACCCTGCTGCTGAACAGCTGTGGCGCGCTTCGTTCATGCCCTGGCTTGTCAACGCCACGCGCAATATGTCCACAGCCATGCACAACTACAACACGGTGCTGCATCCCCTGGGCGCCGGCAACGTGACCTACCAGTGGGCCGACTTCGACTTCGCCCCCCATGCCGTGCTGCGCCTGAAGGTGGACGACGAAAACCGCATTCCGTCCGAGGCGCCGGCCTTCTGCGATAAGGCGCGCACGTTGACCGCCGAGGGCGCCTTCGGCGAGAACGTGGCTCGTGTTCGCATCCCCTCCCGGGCGAGCATTGCCGCTCAAGAGGCCGCCTTCGAAGAGGAGCAGGCCCGCTACCGCGCCGCTCTGGCCGCCCAGAATGAGGCGGCCGAAGATGAAGCGGCCGTTCCCGCTGAAACGGCGGCCGAAGGCGAAGGTTCGTTTGAGGCCGACGAGGCGGCTGTTGTTACTGAAGACATCGAAGAGCTTGGTATCGCTCAGCCCTCCGACTTGGCGGACGACGCCGCAGCTGACGCGACCACCGAGGCTCCCGAGGGTGCCAGCGAAGTTCTCGCCGAGCCGGTGTTCAGCCTCGATTATTCCATCTGGGGCATCGAATACGCCGACGGCACCGTCGTTGAGCTCGATTCTCGCATTCACTAAGCTTACCCCGGCCCGGATCGCGCTTCCCCTCTTCCCCAACCTCACGATCCGGGCGTCTTTCCCCTCCCTTGAACGGGCAGGACGCCACCCCTCCGGCGCCCTGCCCGTTCGCATCTCCGACTTTTCCCAGAAGGCGGTACTTGTTCGTCGCTTATGCCGCTGCCGCATAAGCAATGCCGAATGGGCATTGCCAGTCCGTCAACCCGGCATCTTCGGAAATTCCTTATGCCACCCCAAGCGCGTAACGTGTACATCAGAAAAGCTTGCAAGGCGCCCGCTGGCCGCGCCCCAGGGGGGACTTCCAAGCTTTCTAAAGAGAGAACCCGAAAGAAGAGAAGGAGGATGAAATGGGCAAGCTGAACATGACGCGCCGGTCTTTCGTCAAGACCGCCGCCGTGTCTGCCGCCGTGGCTGCCGTTGCCGGTGCCGCCAGCCCCACCGCTGCTCTCGCCGAGAACGAGAACGCCGCCGCCACCGAATCGGCGGTCACGCGCATCCGCTCCTGCTGCCGCGGCTGCGGCAAGGTGGAGTGCGGCGTGTGGGTGTACGTGCAGGACGGCAAGGTCATTCGCACCGAGGGCGACGAGGACTGCTTCCTCACCATGGGCAACCACTGCTCCAAGGGCCAGGCGTCCATTCAGGCGGCCTACCACCCCGACCGCATCAAGTACCCCATGAAGCGCACGAACCCCAAGGGCGACGACGATCCCGGCTGGGTGCGCATTTCCTGGGACGAGGCCTACCAGACCATCGCCGACAACATTCTGGAGATCACCGAGAAGTACGGCAACGAGTCCACCTTCACCTGGTGCGGCACCGGCCGCCAGTGGTGCATGCAGTCCGACGCCGGCATGGCGCTGCTTCTGTTCGGCACGCCGAACATCGTGGCCGCCTACCAGGTGTGCAAGGGCCCGCGCCACTTCGCCAGCCGTATCGACAACGTGCAGGCCTGGTCGTGGTCCGAGCTGATCAACCACTCCACGAAGTTCGTGCAGTGGGCCACCGAGCAGTCGCAGTCGAACTACGACGACGCCGCCCGCACCGTGGTGGACGTCGCCCGTTGCGCCGACGCCTTCATCTCGGTGGACCCGCGCCAGACGAACCTGGGACGTACCGCCAAGTACTGGCTGCCGCTGCGTCCCGGCACCGACAACGCGCTGGCGCTCGGCTGGTGCCACCTCATCCTGAAGAACGACCTGTGCGACTGGCAGTTCCTGAAACGTTGGTCGAACTCGCCGTTCATCGTGGTGCCGGACATGGACCCGACCGGCTACGAGGAGCACGTGCAGAACGGCGGCTACCCCTATGCCTACCAGACCCGCCTGCTCACCGAGGCCGACATCGACCCGACCATGGTGGACTGGGAGATCGAAGGCGACGGCGACCCGCAGCGCTACCTCGTCTTCGACCAGCTGAACAACCGCTGGACCTACTGGCAGGCGCACCCGGAGGTGGGCGAGGCCCACTGGGAGGGCGAGACGTGGCAGAAGTCCACGAGCTACTTCGACCAGGATCTCTCCCGTCTGCGTGACGACGAGTCGAAGAAGCCCGGCAAGGTGTACGACCTCTCCGAGTTCAACCCGCTCATCGACCCGGCCATGTACGGCGAGTTCGACGTGAAGCTGAAGGACGGCACCACCCATAAGGGCCGCCCGGTGTGGGATATTTGGGCCGAGTACCTGGAGGGCTTCACCCCCGAGAAGGTGAGCGAGATCACCGAGGTGGACGCGCAGCTGCTGACCGACGCCTGCCTGGAGTGGGCCACCCGCGACGATCCGCGCATCCCCAACGGCGGCATCAACTACGGCCTGGCCATCGAGCATCACGGCATGTCCACGCAGAACTGTCGCGCCATCATGGCCGCCTGCGCCATGGTGGGCGCCATCGACACCCCCGGCGGCCAGCGCGGCGCCACCAACGGCTGGACCACCCAGTCGGGCCCCACGTCCATGTACCCTGGCGCCGACGGCGGCTCGAACCCCGCCTCCTTCGTGCGCGCGCCGTTCTTCGGGCTGTACAACCGCATCGCCGGCTACGAGAAGTTCCCCATGCTGTACTGGTACGCCGTGTGGGCCGACTGCAACTCGGTCATGGAGTACATGCACCGCGACGCGAATGCCCCCTACGAGATTCACGCGGGCATGATCGGTTCCGGCGACCACATGAACATGGCCAACGCCAGCTACAACTGGGAGGCCCTGCTCATGCTGGACTTCCTCTTCGAGGCGAACCTGTGGCATTCGCCCACCTCGGGCGCGGCCGACATCCTTTTGCCGGTGTGCCACTGGACCGAGATGAACGCCCAGCGCATCGCCCAGGGCTCCGGCGGCTCCTTCAGCCTGTGCGTGCGCGCCGTCGACCCTCCGGGAGAGTGCAAGAGCGATCCTTTGTACTTCCTGGAGCTTGGCCCCTACTTCGGCGTGCCCTTCTCCACCGATCCGGAGGATCCCTACTGGGAGAAGAAGTCGGCCGAGACCGGCAAGTCTGTGGACCTGCTCGCCCTGGAGTACGAGTGCCTCGACGCCGAGCACGGCGGCGGCTGCGCTCCCTATGACTCCTGGGACGACTTCGTGGCCGCCTACCAGGAGCACGGCACCTGGAACATGAAGGAAGTGTTCCCGGACGACTGGGGCTCCTACCGCCGCTACGAGATCGGCCAGGCCTACCGCAAGGCGCCCCATCAGCAGCCGACGAAGCTGGACATCAACATTCCCGGCTTCCCCACGCCGACCATGAAGCACGAGTTGTGGGCCACCACCATCGAGTCCCACTTCCCCGAGGGCTCCGACGGCCCCGAGGTGACGCCGGGCTTCCACACCGAGGCTTTGCCCTACTATGTGGAGGGCATCCACTCCCGGGTGCGCGATGCCGAGACCTACGAGGAGTACCCGATTCTCTGCATTACCGGCCGCCGCATCCCCGTGTACTTCCACAGCGAGCATCGCCAGCTGCCCTGGTGCCGCGAGCTGTGGCCGGTGCCCCGCATGGAGATCAACCCCGAGACGGCCGCCGAGCTCGGGCTTGAGCAGGGCGACTGGGCCTGGATCGAAAGCCCCTGGGGCAAGGTGCGCCAGACGGTGGATCTCTACTACGGCATTGCGCCCGGCACCATCAATTGCGAGCACCAGTGGTGGTACCCGGAGCTGGCCCAGGCCGACAAGGGCTTCAAGCTCTCCTGCATCAACTGCATCGTCGACCGCACGGCCCAGGACAAGTACAACGGCTCGTCCACGGTGCGCGGCTATCCGGTGAAGGTGTACAAGGCCACGCCCGAGAACAGCCCCTTCGGCAACCCCGTGCCCTGCGGCAACGACGGCACCGAGATCATCCACGACTCGTCCGATCCGCGCCTGAAGCTGTGGGCCATCGGTGCCGAGGGCATTCACCCCGACAAGTTCGACGCGTAAGAGAAAGGAGTGGGAGAAATGACACAGCTCGCAATTTGCACCGACCTCGACCGGTGCGTGGGATGCCTCGCCTGCAGCGTGTCCTGCAAAGTGGTCAACGGCGTGCCCATCGGCAACTTCTGGAACAAGACCCTGCGCGTGGGCCCCACCCCCAAGGAGGGCGGAAGCGGCCAGTTCCCGGACGTTGAGACCTACTTTTTGAACGTGCAGTGCCAGCACTGCGAGAACCCCCAGTGCGTGGAAGTGTGCCCCACCGAGGCGTCGCACAAGCTGCCCGACGGCACCATCCAGATTGACAAGTCGAAGTGCATCGGCTGCCAGTTCTGCGTCATGAGCTGCCCCTACGGCGTGCGCTACCTCAACGAGGAAGAGGGCGTCGTGGAGAAGTGCACGCTCTGCCAGCAGCGTACCGCCCAAGGCGAGCTGCCCCAGTGCGTGAGCCAGTGCTGCGGCATGGCCCGCTGGTACGGCGACGCCGAGCAGGGTATCGAATCCTTCGAGGGCCCGCGCGGCGAGAAGCTGGGCGACTTCGTGAACGACTTCACCGAAGACCAGGTGTATCAGCTCACCGACGTGGGCAACGGACCGAGCATGTACTACATCATGCGCAACATCAAGTGGCAGGGGGTCGAGTAACCCATGGAGATTCAAATCCCGCTCGTCATCTTCACGAGCTTTCTGGCCTGGGCCGCGGGCATCTTCGGCACCCAGTGCATCCTCGCGCTGCAGAAGCGCGGCGGTGCGGTGCAGCTGCCGGCGCTCATCTGCTCGGCTGTGGTGCTCGTGGTGGGCGGCATCGCCGTCGTGTTCCATCTGACCCACCCGTTCAACCTGTTCAACGGGTTCGGGCACATCACCTCGGGCATCACCCAGGAGCTCATCGCCATTGTGCTTCTGGCGGTGGTCATGGTGCTGTTCTTCCTGATGCTGCGCCGCTCCGAGGATGATACGGTGCCCCAGTGGCTGGCCGTGGTGGGCATCGTGGTGGTGCTCGTGCTCATCGTGGCCATGGGCCACAGCTACATGATGCCGTCGCTGCCCGCCTGGGACACGGTGCTGCAGCTGCTGTCGCTTCTGGGCGCGGCCTGCGTCATGGGCCCGGCCACCGTGGCCTTCATCGGTGCCGCGAAGGGCGTCGAGATCGAGGGCATCGGCCTTCTTACGGTCATCGGCGCGGCTGTGAATGCCGTGCTCTCGGCGGCCTACATGTTCGCCATGGAGGCCTCGAGCGCCACCTTCCAGTCCTTCCAGTACTACTTCGACCCGACGCACCCGAACGTGGCTATAGCCAATCCGGCCAACGTGTCCCTGTTCACCGGCGACTCGCTGGCGGCCCTTGTGGTGGCGGTCATCGCCCTGGTGGTCGCCCTCGTCGGCGCGCTTTTGGGCAAGAAGCAGGGCGCGTGGAAGGTGTGGGGCGCGGTGGTCGCCATCGCCGGTTTGGTGTGTGCCGTGGCTTTGCGCATCATGATGTACACCATGGGCGAGACTCTGTTCATGCTGTACTAGCGGGCTTCGGGGAGGCCGCGTGCGCGTGCGCCTCCCCGCCCTTCGAGAAATGAGACAAGGAGGTTCTCATGCGAGGAATATACAAGCGGGCCGGCCTGGCGCTTGCCGCCGGAGCGCTCGCGCTCGGCCTCGCCGGATGCGCTACGGAAAGCGCGCCGGTGAGCGACCCTTCCAAGGGCGACAACACCCAACTGGCCTATACCGGCGCCGAATCCGCCGACGAGCAGAGCTTCGATACCGTCACGTTCGGCAGCTATCAGGGTCAGGACATCACCTGGCTCAAGCTCGCCGAGGAGAACGGCAAGACGCTGCTGATCAGCGAACAGGTGCTGGACGCCGTGCCCTATGACGATTCGACCGAAGCGTACCAGTGGTCGGTGCAGTCGCCACGCCCCCAGAAGGACATTGAGTGGGCGACGAGCTCGATCCGCACGTGGCTGAACGGCGAGTTCTTGAAGGCCGCCTTCAGCGCCGATGAGCAGGGTGCCATTGCCGCCACGACGCTGACCGATGCGAAGAACAACGTGTCCCACACGGCGGCCACGGCGGCTGACCCGTCGGTGCATGCGGCCGAGGAGACGACTGATCAGGTCTTTCTGCTGAGCCTGGCCGAGGCGAAGCAGTACTTCGCCAACAACGCTGCTCGTGTGGCCCATCCTACCGACTACGCCGTGAGACAGGGCGTGTATGTGGGCGTGGCGAGCAACGACGAGCAGCCCGACGGCGCGGCGGCCTGGTGGCTGCGTTCCAACGGCTACTATGCCGGCTACGCCTCGGTGGTGACCGACGACGGCTATGTGCACGGCGACGGCTACCGCATGGCCGGAGAGCTGCACGACGGCTTCGACGACCACGGCTCCGAGCTTAAGAGCACGCTCGGCGGCAACGTGGGCGTGCGTCCCGCCATCTGGGTGGAGACGAGCGCACTTTCCTAAAAGCGCTTTTGGATGGGGCAGTTCGCTTGTCGTATTGCCCCATCCCATCGATTGATTCGGATTTGGATTGATGCGGTTGTGGCTCGCCGAGGGCGGGCTACGGGGTACCGCTCAGTCGCTCAGACAGTCCTCGCTCGGCGAAACAGGACATTTAGTCCTGTTTCGTTCGCTGCGGAACTCGCTTGGTGAGCAATACCCCGTATCCCGCTACGCTCAACTCTAGTCGCGGCAATGTCAAAGCGAATCCGAGCTAATCGAAGAGAAGACTCGAGAAGGAGGACAAGCATGGCTGGAGGAAATTCGCTGACGCGGCGCACGCTGTGTATCGGCGTGGGCGCCACCGTGGCCATGGCCGGGCTGGGCGCGCTGCGCTATGTGGGCAGTGAGCCGCTCGTGCGGCCGCCGGGAGGACAGGACGAGGAGAACCTGGTGTCCCGCTGCGTGCACTGCTACCGCTGCATCGAGGCGTGCCCCGAGAAAGTGATCGTGGCCGCCTCGCTGGATGCGGGCGTGCTGAACATGCGCACGCCGCGCATGGAGTTCTCCGACTGCTACCCTGGTCAGCTGGATGATTTCCGCTACTGCGACTTCTGCGCCGAGCGCAACGGAGGCGTGCCGCTATGCGCCGCCGTGTGTCCTTCCGGGGCTCTGCAGCTGCCCGCCGATTACGCCCCCGAAACCGAGGTCATCGGCGTGGCGATGCTGAATACCGAGACGTGCATCGCCTACCGCAGCAGCTTCTGCGCCTTCTGCCATGACGTGTGCATCCAGGTGCGCGGCGAGGAAGACGCGGCTATCTATTACCAGAACGCCGACGCGACCGACGCTTTGGACACGCGGCTGCCCGTGGTGGATCCGACGAAGTGCAACGGTTGCGGCGCCTGCGAGGCCGTGTGCGTGTCGGCCCAGGCCGGCTCCACCATGAACGCCTCGGAGCGTGCCATTGTCGTGAAGCCGCTGGAAGGGTAGGGGGTCGTCATGAAGTTCAAGAATGCGCGCACGGCGGTGGCCGCGGTGGCTTTTGCGGCGCTGGCCGTCTGCCTTATTGCCGGCGTGGCCACGGGAACCTGGTGCGGATTCGGGGCGAACGACATCGCGGTTCTGTGCCCGGTGGGCGCGCTGCTATCCATGGTGGCGGCCAAGACCCTCATCCCGCGTGCGGTGCTGAGCATCGTGGTGGCCATCGCCCTCGTGCTGCTTTTGGGCCGCCTGTTCTGCGGCTGGATCTGCCCCGTGACCCTGTGGCGCCGAGTGAAGGAGTTCTTCAAGCCCGTGAAAACGCGCGAGCAGGAGGCGGAGGCCCTCTCTCAAGCGAACCAGGCCCTCGCCGCCGAGGAGATCGCAGCGCTGAAAGAGGCGTCGGCGACTCACGACTGCGCCGCCTGCGGAGCCTGCCACGCCAAGCGCAACGCGCCTTTCGACTCGCGCCATGCGGTGCTCGGCGGTGCGCTGCTGACGACGGCTGTGTTCGGGTTCCCCGTGTTCTGCCTCGTCTGCCCCGTGGGGCTCTCCTTCGCGGCCGTGGCCCTGTTGGTGAGCTTGTTCGGCTCGGGCGATTTGAACTGGTCGCTGCTGTTCGTGCCGGTCATGCTCGTCATCGAGCTGGTATTCCTGCGCAAGTGGTGCGGCCGCTTCTGTCCCATCTCGGCGTTCATGAGCCTCTTCTCCCGCTTCAGTCGCACGGGCATGCCGGTCATCGACAACGAGCGCTGCCTGGAAACAGCCAAGGGCACCCCTTGCAGCCGCTGCGCCACGGCCTGCACCTTCGATGTGAACCTGCGTCATCCCGATTTGGGCGAGCTGCCCCTGCACGACTGCGCCCGCTGCGGCGACTGCATCGACGCGTGCCCCACGAGCGCCATTTCCTTCCGCGCCGTCAGCGGCAAGCCTGTTCCCTTCGTCGACGCCTTCGCCTCGGTGCGTTCCGGTGGCAAGGTGAAGACGCCCGCCGCGCCGGCTTTGGACGATTTTGAGCCAGAAGAAGCATAAGGCGGTAGGGGCCCACGGCTCGCGCCATCTATTCGAAACCTGTGATTTTTATCAGGGGCGACCTTCGGGCCGCCCCTGCTTTTTGTGGTTGGGTATCATGGAGGGAAATATCATGGTGGCTGCCGAGAGAAAGTGCTGCATTCAATGGTCAACAAGACGTTCATCCCCGAAGGCGAGGCGGTCCCGGCCTCGCAGATTGGCGCGACGTTGGAGGCGCTCGCCGCCACTATCGCCGCGCGTCGCGACGCCGACGAGGCGAGCTACACCTACCGGCTTCTGACGGGCAACGTCGACGGCGTGCTGAAGAAGGTCATGGAAGAGTCCGGGGAGGTGGCCCTGGCCGCCAAGGACGTAGAAGGCTGGGCGACGTCCTCGCTCGCGGCGGCTGTGGCGTTGGAGGCGACTGAGGCTGGCGGGACGACTACCGGCGCGGAGACGGCTGACGACGGCGCTGACTTCCCCCTTTCCGTCCAGCTGCCCCCGGAGTACGGCGAGGCGGTCGATCATTTGCGCTACGAGGCCGCCGATGTGGTGTATCATCTTCTCGTCGTGCTGGAGCGCTACGGCATCACGCTCGACGAGTTCGCTGCCGAGCTGAACAATCGCATGACCGAAGGAGAGCGGCCGCACGGCGCCGTTCGCTTGCACGACGAGTTCGTGCGCCGCGGAAAGTAGCGTTCAGCTACAGGTCTTGTGCGGGGAAGAGACGGAAATCTCGCGGCAGCCTGAACGAGCGAAACGATATGAAGAACTTCGGGGGAGCCCCCGAGTTGAAGGAAAGAAGGATTTTATGGCCCGACTGTTTGGAACTGATGGCGTGCGCGGCATCGCAAATGTGGAGCTGACCTGCGAGATGGCCTATCGTCTCGGCCAGGCTGCCGCCATCTACCTTGGCAAGACCATCGTTGTGGGTCGCGACACGCGCCGCTCCGGCGACATGCTGGGCGCGGCCCTTTCCGCGGGCATCATGAGCGCGGGCGGTACCGTGCTCGAGGCCGGTATCATCCCCACGCCGGGCGTGGCCCTGCTCGTGCGCGAGATGCGCGCGGCGGGCGGCGCGGTCATCTCCGCCTCTCACAATCCGCCGGAGTACAACGGCATCAAGTTCTTCGATGCTCAGGGCTTCAAGCTGCCCGACGCCGTGGAAGACGAGATCGAGGCCTTCATCGTCAACGGTGGCTTGGAAGGCGAGGTCGCTGCCGCCGAGGAGGCCGCCTGGAGCGCCGCTCAAGCTGCTGCGCCCGATGCTCCCGCCGATGCGACGAGCTATCTGGCCTCCGAGATCAAGATGCCTGCTGGTGCCGAGGTGGGCGTGGTCATTCCGCTGGAAAACGCTTGCGACATTTACATCGACCACGCGGCTCGTTCCATCGAGGATCAGGGCATTTCCTTCAAGGGCCTGCGCATCGCTTTGGATACGGGCCACGGTGCTTCCTCGCTCACGTCCCCGGAGGCTCTGCGACGCTTGGGCGCCGAGGTGATCGTCATCAACGATGATTTCGATGGCATGGACATCAACGTGCAGTGCGGCTCCACTCATCTCGAGCCCCTGCGCGCGCTTATGGCCGAGACGGGTGCCGACGTGGGTATTGCGCATGATGGCGATGCCGACCGCGTCATGCTCATGGCGCCCGATGGCACCGAGATCGACGGCGATATGGTGGAAGCGGTCTGCGCGCTCGATATGCGCGAGCGCGGCGTGCTGGCCGGTGACACGGTTGTGTCCACGGTGATGTGCAACTTCGGTTTCGTGCGCGCCATGAAAGAGGTGGGCATCAACGTGGTGCAGACCAAGGTAGGCGACCGATACGTTCTGGAGGCTATGCGCGAGCACGGCTACTCCATCGGTGGCGAGCAGTCTGGCCACATGATTCTGCTCGATCACAACTCCACGGGCGACGGCCTCATGACGGCCTGCCAGTTCTTGGCGGCGGTCATCCGTTCCGGCAAGCCCGTGGCCGAGGCGATTCAGGTCATGGAGAAGATGCCGCAGACCCTGATTAACGTGCGCGTGAACGACAAGCATGCCGTGGAGGACAGCGCCGAGGTGGCCGCTGCTGTGGCCTCTGCTGAGGAGGCGCTCGGCGAGGACGGTCGCGTGCTTCTGCGCCCGAGTGGCACCGAGCCGGTGGTGCGCGTGATGGTGGAGGCAGTTGATCCGGCCGCCGCGCAAGCGCACGCCGAGGCCATCGCCGCCGTAGTGGAAGCCTGTGTGTAAGGCGAAGGCGACCGACAGGCCCTGTTTTCGAGAACAATGCAGTAAATGCCAGTTCGACCCCGTAATGGTAAGAGTGTCAGTCCCGTTTCTTACCAAAGCGAGGTCGAACTGGCATTTTCGCCCCTCAATCGTCTCCCCTTCTTGCCAAAGCGGGGTCGAACTGGCATTTACTTGGGAGATTTCGAAAATGATTTTGCTCGTCGGAATCATAAGGCTCGCTCGATTATGTTCTTCTATAAGCGAATAGCTCATTGATTTCGCTTTGGCAACAGAACGCGGCATCGCTGTTAACCTGGGGTTATTTACAAGGAGTCACCGTTACACTGTCGTTATTTCTTGGTAGTGATCGGCGCAAGAGCTTTCTGTCCTCGGTCCTGCTTTATCTGCTGCCGAAAGGACGGGCGACATGAAAACGCGAACCCTTGCTCCTGGGGCCTATCTGGCGAGAAGCGGCCAGGGCGTCTCGCTGTACGACGCCGACGGCAAGTGCTTTGCCATGAATAAGATGGGCGGCTCCATTCTCGCTTTGGCCCTCACGGGCCTTTCCGCTGAGGGCATCGCCGATGCGTTGCGTCATTATTTCAACGGGACTCCCACCCAGTCCCGCGACGAGGTGGCGGCATGGCTCGACGAAATGGAAGCGAGCGGTTTCCTGAATTCCTAGCAGTTGGCCACCGACATTGTTGCCCCATGTCGGCCATTGCTCAAAAGTATGCAGGATTTTGCGATTAGGAGAGCCATGCACGCCCTTTCAGTCGCTGCAGGCTCTCCCTATCGCAAAATCCTGCACAAATGGCGCGCTGAGGCTCTCCCTATCGCAAAATCCTGCACAAAAGAGCCCCAACGGTTGACGTGGCAAGTCGTTGGGCCGCGGTATACAAAGGATATCCGTAATAAGCCAAAAACGAATTTGCTTACCTGGGCTGCCATAGCGGCCTTGCTCGTCGGGGCTGCCGTGACGACTTGCCCTGCTTGGCACCACGCTTTTTAAGGATGAGGGCAACAATCATGAATGGGAGATTCGTAAGGTTTCTCAAAAGCGATGATAGTATTAACCGCATTACGCTAAAGTTCGCTCAATGAAAGTATACCTCAGCCATATCACGGCCTTACGCTTCTGGCGCGCATGGTCTATCCTGCGCCCTCTCACGTTGCAGGAGTTTCACAGTACAGGGAAAGTGGCGGACGCCAATCTGTTCCCTTCGAACATCTATCAGACTTCAGCGGTGCTGCGAGATTGCGCTATAAGGGAATGCGACATCCATAGTCTTTTTGACGAGCTGCCCGAGATGCCCGAACTGCGCTTTTGCCTCAAAGACTGCACTGACGGACTTGGCGCGAAGCCATGGCATATCCTGCATGATGGTAAAGAGGGTACGAAAAGTTCGATGCTTGCTGAGCGTCATCGCAGCCTCCTGAATTATCCAAGAGGGTCTTTCGTGCGCATCGCTGAGGGGTTATTCGTCTGTTCGCCAGAGCTTGTGTTCGTTCAAATGGCCTCCTGCCTTTCTTTCGGTGAGTTGCTTGCCCTTGGCTATGAGCTCTGTGGGTGCTATCCGCGATCAACGCAAAAGAGTGTTCCGCTGGTGCGTCGTCCTCTTACCACGCCGAACCGCCTGATGGCCTACGCAGCGCGTCTGAATGGTGCAAAGGGTGCAAAGCTCGCGAGAGCGGTTGCAAAGCAGGTGCGGGCAAAATCGGGATCCGTGATGGAAACCGAGCTTGCCGCCATTGCGTTTACGGCGGAGGTTTACGGGGGTCTCGGTATTGCCGAAGCGCTCATCAACGCCCCCGTTGCCTTGTCGGAGGAGGCGCGCCGGGTTGCTCGTACCGATTGGGTTGTGCTCGATTTTTACTGGCCCAAGGCGCATTTCGGCATTGAATACAATGGGCGTACTGCCCATGCGAGCGCCGATCAGCAGGATCGCGATTCTCGCAAGCGGGATGGACTTATGGTTGACGGCATCGAGACAGCTACGATGACGAATTCCCAGTTTCAGAATGTGACGGAATGCACGGCTCTTCTCGATAGGGTATCCGGCCGTGCGGGAAAGAAGCGTCGGAAGCGCAGGGCTGCTCATGCGGATGCCCATCGAAAGTTGCGACGCCAGGTAAGCAAATTCCACCAGCAGCATTTTCCTTTCTAAGCCGACGCTGCACGAGTCGGCTGCCCTCCCTCCCTCTTCGCCTTTCTAGGTTGTGCGCCTGCCTTCCGTACGCGGCAGGCACCTTTCGTGATGCGGTGAGCGAGAGCTCGAGCGGGTGCAGGACTATGCGCTGCTCTGGCCTCGAGCTTCCTTTTTTGCTGGACGAATCTCCTTTTGCTCTTTTTGCTGGATGCGCGAGGCCTTGAATTTGTGCAGGATTTTGCGATAGAGAGAGCCGCCGAGGGCTGGCTGGCGATTCAAAGCTCTCCTGATCGCAAAATCCTGCACAAATGGCGCTCGGGGGACTCTCTTAATCGCAAAATCCTGCACGAAAAGAGGAGGAGCGCGTGCGAGATTTGTCCCTCTGGCCAGAACCTGCTTGTTCGCGCCGCGCCTTTCGCTATGATGGGAGGCATGGAAATCCAAGGAGGGTGCTGTGGCGACAAGAGACGACAATATCATTGCGGAAGAAGCGCGGGCCATTGAGGTCGGCGAGGAGACAGGAGCGGGCGCGCCGGGCGCATCGGGCGGCTCGGGCCGCGGACGTCGCGACACGTGGGCCACACATACCGGCTTCATCCTTGCCTGCGTGGGCAGCGCGGTGGGCATGGCCAATATTTGGCTGTTTCCCTATCGCGTGGCTCAGCTGGGCGGCGCGGCCTTCCTCATCCCGTACCTCATTTTCGTGGCGCTGCTGGGCTTTACGGGCGTGATTGGAGAAATGTCCTTCGGTCGGGCTATGGGCGCTGGTCCCATGGGCGCATTCGGCCGCGCCATGGAGATGCGCGGTGTGCGGCACGGCGAGCGCATCGGTAAGATCATCGGCCTCGTTCCCACCTTGGGATCGCTCGCCATTGCCATCGGGTACGCCGTGGTGCTCGGCTGGACGTGCAACTACTTTGTGGCTTCGCTTGACGGCGAGCTTATGGCGCAGACGGACATGGGCGCCTTTTTCGGGGCCATCGCGTCGGACTTCGGCAACGTGGGCTTCCACCTGCTGGGCTTGGCGCTCACCTTCGGCATTATGGTTCTGGGCATCTCCCGCGGCATCGAGCGCGTGAACAAGGTGCTCATGCCCACGTTCTTCGTGCTGTTCGTCATCATCGCCATCCGCGTGGCCACACTGCCCGGTGCGGCAGCTGGCTACGAGTATCTGCTCGTGCCCCGCTGGGAGGCGTTGCTGAACCCCACTACCTGGGTGTACGCTCTGGGCCAGGCATTCTTCAGCCTATCGCTTGCCGGGTGCGGCACGCTCGTCTACGGTAGTTACCTCAAGCGAGATGTGGACGTGGTGGACGCCGCCAAGAACGTCGCCATTTTCGATACCATCGCCGGGCTTGTGGCCGCCTGCGTTGTGGTGCCGGCGGTGTTCGCCTTTGGGCTGGACGTGTCTTCTGGGCCGCCGCTTCTGTTCATCACGCTGGCCCAGGTCTTCCAGGAGATGCCCTTCGGTAACATTTTCGCTGTCATCTTGTTCGCGGCGGTGGTGTTCGCCGCCATCACGAGCCTTATGAACTTGTTCGAGGCGCCGGTGGAGGCGCTGCAGGCCCAGCTGGGGCTGTCGCGCGCGGCATCGGTGGGCATCGTGGCGGTGCTCGCCGTGGCCGTGGGCTTGTGCCTGGAAAACGGCAGCTCGGTGAGCGACTGGATGGATGTCATTTCCATCTACGTGATTCCCGTCGGCGCGTTTCTGGCGGCCGTCATGTTCTTCTGGGTATGCCCTCGCGGCTTCGCGAAGAAGCAGGCCGAGATGGGCCGCAAAAAGCCGCTCGGCCGCTGGTTCAATTTCATGACCCGCTACGTCTTCGTCATCATCACCGCGCTCGTCATCGTGCTGGGCATCTTCTACGGCGGCATCGGGTAGAGAGTGGGTGAATCGCGTGCTGACCTATGAGCAGGAGACCGAGATGCGTTGCCGCCGGGCCAGGGAAGAGGCTTTGGAGCAGGGCATCGAGCAGGGCATGAATCGCCTGGGAGCCCTCGTTGCCCTTCTCCTTAATGCGGGGCGCTTCGACGACGCCAAACGCGTCTTCGAGGATGCCGCCTATCGCGATAAGCTGCTCGTTGAGTTCGGGCTGCAGGGCTAAGGTAGGCATCTTTTCGAGGGATGCTGACTGTCCGTGCTATCATTGAAGCTAGCTTGAATCACATAGCCTGCCGCCGGGTAGGCACGAAGCGCTCGCAGAGCGGACATCGTTAGGCCTTTGAAGATGTTCGCCCCGCGGGCGCTTTTATTTGGGTCGCCTTGGGCATGGGTACGGAGATCTTTCGACTACGGCTTTCGGCCTTCGCTCGAGATGACATGTCCGGCGGCGCGAGAAGGAAGGAAGACTTATGAAGCAGTTTGTGACGGAGGAGTCGTTTTGGGAGCTGTTCCCCGAGGCGCAGATCGGCATCGTCGTGGCTCATAACATGAAGCCGACTGCCGAGGTGGCGCCCGCGGATGCCGCCGTCATTGCGCGTGCCCTCGCCGAGGCCAACGGCAAGGCCGATCAGCATCTGGAGAGCAACACCATCTCGCAGAACGAGGTCGTAGCTGTTTGGCGCGAGGCCTATCAGAAATTCAAGACGAAGAAGGGCGCGCGTTGCTCCATCGAGAACCTGCTGAAGCGCGTGCTGAAGGGCAATCCCGTGGGCTCCATCACGCCGTCGGTGGACATCTACAACACGGTGTCGCTTACGTACGCGCTGCCCGTGGGCGGCGAGGATATCGATGCCATGGCTGGCAACATTCGCCTCGGCATCACCGAGGGCGGCGACGCGTTCCGCCCGCTCGGCGAGGAAGAGGACGCGCCCACGTTGGAAGGTGAGTTGTGCTACCACGACGATGCCGGTGCCATCTGCCGCTGCTGGAACTGGCGCGACGGCGAACGCACGGCCCTGACCGACGACTCGAAGAAGGCCTTTCTCATCATCGAGTCCGTGGATCCGGCCCGCGCCGACGATCTGGCGGCTGCCACCGATCAGCTGGCCGCCATGGTGCAACAGTACCTGGGCGCCGACATCTTCGCCAAGCAGATCATCGCTCGCGACAACCCGACCATGGTGATCGACGAATAATGAGTTGGCTCGTGCTCATTGCATCGGGGTGCATGGAATCGGTGTGGGCCGTTGCCTTGGGGAAGTCGGAGGGCTTCACCCACATCGGCCCCACCATCGTGTTCGTCGTGGCCCTGGTGCTTTCCATGCTGGGGCTTTCCTTCGCTGTGAAGACGCTGCCAACGGGCACTGCCTATGCCGTGTGGGTGGGCATCGGCGCGGCCCTCACGGTCATATACGGCATGGTCACGGGTTCGGAGCCCGCGAACCTCGCCCGAATCCTGCTCATCGCCGGCCTCGTCGGCTGCGTCATCGGCCTCAAACTCGTCGACGGCGCAACTGATTAAACAATTACACTTCCATTATTCAACCTTTACACCTTCGCTTTTCAACCTTTATAATGTGTAAAGCTGAAAGGTGGGTTGGAATGGTGGATGGAATCAGCATTCGCGAGGCAGCTTCCGAGCTGGGCGTTTCCGTGCAGACGGTGCATAATCGCGTCAAGAGCGGCGCGCTTGACGGCGAAAAAACGAATACTGGCTGGCGGGTAAGCGCACGTTCGGTGGAGGCTGCCAAAAAGACGCCGCCAAGAAAAGGTCGTCCTTGGCACGGGGAGACGTATCTCCTGATGAACGGTCCCTACGAGGTGATGACATTCACCTATCGTCGCGAAACAGACTCGTTCGCTCCAGGTGAGGTCGTCGATGCCGAACGCGCCCCGTTGGGAACGGTGACGCGAGAGGGGCGAGGAAAGGCGTCCGGCCTCAAGACGTGGTGGCAGCATCGCAGCATTCCTGGTTCCCGTGCGGGAATGGATGAGAAGCTGCGCAGTCTCGGCCTCGAGGAGCCCTCCCAGATTCCCTTCCGCAATCTGGGGCTTTCGCTTTCTGATCAATATTGGATTCGCCCCGCCGATCATGCTCTGCGCTGGGAGGACGTCAACTACTTTCAGAACGATTTCGGGGGCGCTGAGGGCGATTGGGACGAGTGGCTGGCCGAGGTGGGGCTCTCGTCGCCGGACAACACGTCCGAGGGCGTTCTTCCGAAGCGGTGGCTCTGCCGGGGGAGTGAGCGAATTCTGCTGAAGGGCCATATCCCCTGGACTGACCAGCAGGTTTACAACGAGGCCGTGGCGACCGCTCTCCATGGCCGCCTCCTCGCTCCGGACGATTACGTTCCCTACGAGGTTCAGCGTACGGAGGCCTTGGGCGTGGTGAGTGCGTGTCCCTGTTTCCTGTCGCCGCATGAGGAGTATGTGCCCATGAGCTTGGTTCTGGAAGCCGAACGCCGCAGAAAGGGCGAGACGCCTTATGACACCGTGGTACGCGCTTGCGTAAACCGGGGCATTCCGTTGAAAACCGCTGAAACGCAGCTTGCGAAAATGATCGTGTGCGATAGCGTCATGGCCAACACCGATCGCCATCTGCGCAACTTCGGGCTTGTGCGGAACATCGATGATCTTCGTTGGCGGTTTGCGCCGATCTTCGACACGGGAAACAGCCTGTGGTGCGACAAGGACGAAGGTGCTGTCGCTCGGGGCGACTACGCGTTCTCGTCACACCCGTTCAGCGATATGCCGAATCGCCAGCTCATGTACGCGGCGGAACTGGGCTGGTTCGATGCGGGGAAACTGGAAGGCTTTGCTGACGAGGCCTGCGAGATTCTAGACGAAGGGGATCTTTGCCGCTGGCGCCTCGACTACCTGCGCGAGGGCATCCGCCAGCGCATCGGTGCCGTGCGGGGGCTGCTTGTCTAAGTGCGGGGGCAAAGTCTTAGCTATGCTTCGCCCAGAAGGCGTCGAAGGCGTCCATGAGTTCCATCCGTGAATGGACATCCGCCTTTTGATAGATATTGTAGACGTGTGCCCGTACGGTGGACTCGGCAACAAAAAGCCTCTCTGCAACGTAGGAGGTCGTTCTGCCGGCGATGAGGTAGTCGAACACTTCGGTCTCTCGCTTCGACAGCTTGCACTCAGCTGCGAAGGATGCCAAGGCAGCGCTTTTGTCGAGCCGCAAGTCGCGATCCTCGCTGATGGCGCGGTCGTCCGCGATGGAAACCAAGGGCATGCGATCGCGATCAGTAAACACGAGAGTTGCAGTGATCAATACGATAGTCATGCCAAAAACAGCCAAGGCAGCAACGGAGACGCTCCCAGAGAAAAAGCCTGCGGTCCAGCCGGCGAGCATCCCCGCGGAAATGGCGAGCCTTCCTATCGCCATGGTTCGGAAGAGTGACGCGTCGTTTGCCTTGACAATGTTGCAGTAGTCGTTCAGGGCAAGTACCTCGAACAGAAGATAGCCTATCATCACCATCCCCTCGCCCGCGATGGACTCTCCCCCCGAGATGGCCAGAAGCGCAAAGCCCAGGCCCATGGAGGGGGCGACGGCCCGATAGAGCACATAGGGCTTAGCGGCGTCCTTCGCGAATTGGGCATACAGGATGTAGACGCCTGCTAGCACCACAATGCAGACAGGTTCCGCAAGATAGCTGGCTGGCAGTGCGAAGCTGCCGGAGAATGCCATGGCCGCAAGCAGCGAGAAGGCGAGGGAGTAGCAGACGAGCGCCAGCGTCATCTTAAGAGCGGGGATGCTCTTGGTGACGTTGCGGATGGATGTTTCCTCGGACAGAGCCTCATCCTTCAGTGGCTCGGTACTTTCGTTGTCGAAAAGAGCAGTGCCTCCTCGCCGTGAAATGAGACGACTCGAGAAAACGAGCGCGGCGGCAGACAGCAGGGGGAAGACGATGCTGGCGCCCAAGAGGGTTCGCTCACCGCCCATCAGAGCGACAAGAAACAGAAGCGCGCCCACGCCGTAGGATATGACCAGCAAGGTGAGGGTGTCGCCGAGTCTCATGGCGCCGAAAAAACTGAGCCACATTAAAAAGAGTGACACCTCGGTCATGGCAGTCAGCAAAGCAGCGACGCTGTGGGCCTCCTCACTTCCGCCCCAAAGGAGGAGGGGGGTAACGGCGATGCCCGCGACGGCTCCTAGGGCAAGGAAGCAGTACTTACCGCGATCGGTGGCGATAACGCATGAGAGCGTCAGCGAGATGGCGAGCATAGCGCAGCGCATGAGAAGCTCGAAGAGCTCAAAGGGGATGCCGCCCACGCAAAGGGGGCTGCCGAACAGAGGCGAGGGAGAAAGGCCGGCGATGAACAGCCAGGCCCAAAAGAAGCCGAATCCCAAAAACCTTACAGGGAACACCCCTTCTTCAAGCAGCTTCATTGCCCCTTCTCTCTCGGGCCTTTTTACCATGGGTCTATTATAAGGGGCAAGGTGTCGCCACCTAGCTCTCATTTGACCCGTTTGTGCAGCGTTTAATGTCTGATCAGGGAGAATAGAAAAAAATAAGCGGAATTGCTTAGGTCAGAATCACTGAAAACCCTGCGTTTTGATGAATGGTAAGCAAGGCTAATCCCATCGTAAGGTGGTCTCGTTGCATGGTTGCGCCCAGTTGGGCGGCACAAGAGCAAGGAGACCATCATGGAAGACGCACCGGAATTGTTCGTCACGCCCGAATCCGAGCAATCTGAAGCGGTGGCGGTGTCAGGGAATGTCCAGGCACTGCTCGACCTTATGGCGCGCAATCCTCTGCATCGGGAGATCTATCTCCAGATTATCGAGTTCTGCGAAGTGCGCCGTCTCTTGGGAGATGTCGAAGCCATGGTGGCCGACTGCTCGGGGTTCTCACTTACGGCGCAGACGCCCTTCCGGCTTATCGCGAATGTTGTGGACAACGGAGGCATCCATTGGTACGAGGTGGATGCACAAGGCGATGAGATCACGGAGGAGCGCAGGGCGAATTTAACGGACGATGAAGCCGACGATCTTGTCGAGGGTTTTGCCCTCGAAGCTTCCGATGCGGGACGTGAGGTCTTGGAGCGCATGGCTCCCGAACGTCGTTTGCGTGACCTGTTCGACAAGGCGCCCGGCCGCCTTAGCACCTATCTGGACATTATCGATTTCTGCGGTGAGCCCCAAACGTTCAAGGCCATCGAGGCGCTCGTCCACCAAACCGACGCCGGGGCTCTTATCGGCGCGTCGGGCCAGCCGCTGCAGCCGAGCTATTTCGTGGACATGCTGGAACGCTCCGGCGGCCTGGTATGGGATAAGGGATGGAAGGCGACAGGGAAGGGGAGTGCGCTTGCGAAGCAATTGCGGCCCGCGCTGGCCGTTTAGAACTTGGTAAATGACCGGAAGAGAGAAAGCGAGAGGAGAAACGATGACGAATATGGCGATCACGCGGCGTGGCTTCATGAAAGCCGCTGCGACCGCTACGGCGGCTCTGGGCGTTGCTGGCGCGCCTGTCCTGCTCGACGAGGTTGATCAGGCCTTTGCCGACAGTATCCCCAAGCGCGAGAAGCACAAGACGGCGTGCCATGGCTGTACCAACTGCTGCCCCGTTTGCGTGTACACCGAAGACGGTGTGGTGGTGAAGATTGAAGGAGACCCCGACGGCCCGCTCAACAAGGGCGGTGTGTGCCTGAAGTGCCTCTCCCAAATTCAGACGGTCTACAGCCCGCGCCATGTGTTGCATCCCATGAAGAGGGTGGGCGATCGGGGCCAGAACCAGTGGGAGGCGATTTCCTGGGACGAGGCCACCGACCTTGCGGGCGAGCAGATTGCAACGGCTGTCGAAAAGTACGGCCCGTACTCCTACTGGAGTGCTCGCGGGGGTGGCGGTGCCTATATCGAATGGGAGACGTGGGGTCTCGACTACACGTTCGGAGGCTGCAACTCCCTGGCCTCTGGTGCCTGTCAGTGTGCTATGCCCCGAGATTTCGTTTCCACGACGTCGGTTGGGTTCAACTGCTGCGTAGATATGGACAATGTCGATCGCTGGGTGGGCGTTGTGGACAACGCCGAGCTTGATGGCAAGCGGCGCGACGACACCGAGCGCGTATTCGTGCTGTGGGGAAGCCAGCCCCACTCCTCCAAGGCGGCCCATGGCGGTCATGGCCTGGTAGATGCGCGCTCTAATCTCGGGGTGAAATCCGTTGTGGTCGATCCTTATCTGACGGCCGAGGCCGCCAAGGCCGATGTCTGGCTGCCGGTGCGCCCCGGCTCCGATTGCGCCCTCATGCTCTCGTGGATCCGCTACATCATCGACCAGAAGGCCTACGACGAGCCCTTCGTGAAGTATTGGACCAATTTGCCGTTCCTCATCAACCCCGACACGCGCCTGGCCTACCGGGCCGAGGAGGTTTGGCCCGACTACATGAATCCGGCCGCCGATCCGGACGATGTCTACGATACGCCAGCCTACGTTTGCTTCGATGCGCGCACGAACACCATCCAGCCCTTTCCCTTCACGGCCCCAGGCGACAGCCCGGTCGATCCGGTCGTTTTCGCTACGGCGACGGTGAACGGAAAAGAGGCTAAGACGGCCGGCCAGATCTATTGGGAAGAGGCCGAACCGTGGACGCTGGAAGCGGCGGCCGAGACCTGCTGGCTGAAACCCGAGAAGATCCAAGAGGCCATAGAGCTGTACATAAACGCCGATTTCGGCGGAATCAGCAACGGCGTGTTCTCCGATCACCAGGAGAATTCCTCCACGGCCCCCCTGGGTGCTCTGGCCATCGATTCCTTGCTCGGGTTCGTCGAAACGCCACTCTCCGCCTTCCAGAACCACGGTCCGGCGAGCCTTACGCCCGACCGACCCACGGTGCGCACCGGCGTTTTCTCCACGAGCTTCGAGCGCTACGGATTAGGCTGGACGACCGGTCTCACCAAGGGCGAGAACGATCGTCTGCTCGACGATATCGTAGCCGGCTGGGACGCCAAGGGCCGCGACGGTGAGGAGATGCGCCGCTACTTCTTCCAATCACGCTGCGACACCATGGGGGCCAACGCCCACAAGGGCATCCACCAGTGGCAGACCTGCGCTCCTCGCGAGCTGCGAGAGGGCATCACCACCGGCGAGCCCTATCGCCCGCGCGTCATGTACGAGATGTCCGGCAACAAGTACGCCGTTATGGGGCCGGCCCTCGAATGGAAGAAGGCCTACGACCAGCAGGACTTCATCATCCAGCAGTATCCGATGATGACCTCGTTCACCGTTCAGAGCGTGGACTTGTTCCTCCCTACGACCGAATGGCTGGAATACGATAGCTACGAGGCGCCGGCCACACACTTCAACCGCCATTACGCCCGCTGCCAAGTAACCCACCTCGGCGAGACCGTGAATCCGTTCGTCTCCCCTTACCAGGTGGCGAAGGCGGCCGTTGAGAAGCTCGGCGAGGATAATGTGTTCGACCCCGATGCCTACAAGCAGCCCTTCTTCGAGTCGATCGAAGCGGCGCGTCAATTCTGGGCCGAGGACATGGGGCGCGAAAGCTGGCAGGAGATGCTCGACGACATCGACCATCGCTACACCGAGACGCCGGTAGAGGAGTATCTGGTGTACAAGCAGTACGAGGGCGTGGTCTCCGATGGGCTGCCCCGTGGGTTTGCCACTATCTCCCGCAAGGTCGACGTCTACAGCGAGGCGATGATACGCTTGGCACGCACGGGCTTTCCCTACATGTACCCTTACGAACAGCCCTCCTGCGACGATTACGACCCCATCTGCACGTTCCACGAGCCGACTGAAAGCCCGCTGAATGACGCGGAATACCCGCTCGTCATCACCACCGGCCGCCTCCCGCATTTCCATCACGGCACGATGCGCCACGCTCCTTTTATTCGCGAGCTTATGCCCGCGCCCGAGCTGCGCATCAATCCCCAGACCGCTGCCGAGTACGGCATCGAGCATCTGGACTGGGTCAAGATAACCTCGCGCCGCGGCAGCTCCCATGCCCGTGCCTATCTTACCCAGGGAATTGCCCCCGGCGTGCTCATTACCGAGCGCTTCTGGAATCCGGAGTGTTACGACTCCACCCAGGAGACCATCACGCCGGGCATCGAGGAGTGCGGCTACAACATCATGTCCGCAGACTCCTTCCAGAACCCCTGTTTCGCCACGAACAGCTATCGCGCGTTCACGGTGAAAATCGAGAAGTGCGATCGCCCAGAGCGCATCTGGGTGGAGAGCAAGGAATTCGAGCCGTTCATGCCGACGCTGCAGAACGAGCCTGTCACCGAGGAGGTGTTCTAAATGGCGAAGGGACTGCTCATAAACCTCGATCGCTGCACGGGCTGCGACAGCTGCATCGTGGCCTGCAAGCTTGAGAACCGTCTGCCGCTCGGTTCCTTTTACAACAAGGTGATAGCCATCGGCCCGACGGGCACTTTCCCCGATGTCGAGAAGTACTGGCTACCCTCGCAGTGCCAGCAGTGCGAGAACCCCCAGTGCGTGGCGGTGTGCCCCACAGGTGCGAGCTACCGCGATCCCGAGACGGGCTATGTGCTCATCGACAAGGACAAATGCATCGGCTGCCAGTACTGCCTGTACGGCTGTCCCTACGGTGTGCGCCAGATGGACGAGGAGCACGGCGTGGCCCAGAAGTGCACGCTATGCTCGCAGATCACCGCCGACGGCAGCGATGTGCCCGCCTGCGTGCACAACTGCAACTGCGGCGCCCGCTTCTTCGGCGATTACGACGACCCCGAAAGCGACGTGTGCCGGGAAATGGCGAAGTACTCCGAAGAGTGCATTCACGCCCTTCCCGACCCGGGCAATGCCAAGCCGCTTACCCGCTACATCCTGTCCCCGAAATTCGCCAGTTGGAAGGAGCTGATCTAAGTGGATATTCAATGGCCCCTCGTCCTGTTCTCGCTTATCGCGGGGACGGGAGGATCCCTTTTCGCCTTCGTCGCCCTTTCCGAGCTTGTCGGGGGCAAGGATAAAACGCGCTTTGCCGCAACGGTGACGGCGCTTGTGCTCATCGTCGTCGGCGGATGCCTCTCCATGCTGCATCTGGCGTCGCCTCAGAACGCCTTCGCCGCGCTCACGAACATCTTCTCGTTCTCGGGCATCTCCATTGAGCTGATGCTTCTGGGCCTGACGTTCGTCGTCGCCGCGGCCTATGCGATTGTGGTCAAGCGAGTTCGCAACGCTGCGGCAGCCAAGGTTCTCGCGCTTGTCGGCGGCGTTTTGGGTTTGGCCCTCGGCTATTTCTGCGGCCATGGCTACGTTATTGAGGCCCAACCGACCTGGATGCACGAATCGTTGCCCTTGGCCTACTTTGGCACGTCGCTTGCTTGCGGCGCGTTTGCCTACGACATCATCGCTTCGCGCTTAGGCGATGGAAAAGAGGAGCTGCGCGGCTGCATGCCCGTGGCCCTCATGGTGTGCGCGGCCATCTCCGCCGTGGCAGTGGTGGCCTATGCGGGAGCCCTCGGCTTCGATGCGGCCATGGCCCATGGCGTTGTGTTTTGGGGAGGAGTTGTGCTCTGCGGCATCGTCGGAACCCTGGGTGCCGGTCTGGTGCGCCTTGTCGGACGTGCGGTTCCGGCTTTGCCGGTAGACGCCATCGGGCTGATCTGCGCCTTCGTAGGCGGGGTTTCGATTCGCGTGCTCATGTGGGTGTGCGCCACGGGTTACCTGAATCTGTTTGCCCATACCGTTCCCAGCGTCATGCTGAATCTCTAGAGGTCTGTCAGGCGGCCTCGTCCGGGGCCGCTCGTTGTTGGAAGGAGCGCATTGTGAACACCGAAGAAGCCATCTCGCTGCTTGGCTCCAGAGCTGATTTCTACCGCCAGATCGCCCAATGGTACTTCGCTCCGTTGAGTGAGGAGCAGATCGAGGCGCTGGCCGCTCAGGATCTGCGGGCTTTGGCGGAAGATGACCAGTCGCCTTACGCCGAGGGCTACAACGATTTGTACCGAGCGCTGCGCTTGCGCCATACGGGCACCCGCCAGGCTCTGGCCGCCGATTTCACGGGCGCGTTTTACGGCGTGACCACGGCGGCAGGGCAGACGGCGCAACCCTTCGAATCGCTTTACCGCTACGACGGCGGCTCGCTTATGGGGCAGCCGCGCGGGGAGGTGTACCGTGCGCTCAAGCAGGCCCGCCTCAAGGTGCGCGAGGGGCTCGATTTGCCCGAGGACCACCTCTCTTTCATCGCGGCGTTAGAGGCCGAGCTTTGCGACCGGGCTGCAACGTATCTGCGGAACGGGGATGTTGCGGCGGCCGCTCGGACGCTTTCCGACCAACGGGCATTCTTCGATGAGCATATCGCTTCCTGGTTCGGTGATTTTCGAGACCGCGCCAGCGCTATGGTGACAACGAGGTTCTACCGGGGTGTTCTTAAGGTAACAGATGCATTCTTCAACGATGAGCCGGGAATGATGGACGAATTGCTGGAGTACGTGAGCTAAAGGTTCTCGCGGAAAGCAGTCGAGAGGATTGCTTGTGCGAGAGACAGCGAAGGGTGTGCAGTGCCGAGGGCCCGATTGCGGGACTCCGGCGCCTGCATGCTCTGAAGAAAGGAGACGGGAGTGAACGAGAATGCGAGCGGCGAAGCTCCTCGGTCAACGACTTCGTCCGATGGGCGCGATGCGCGGCGAGCGATAAGCCGCCGCCAAGCGATCGAGGGCGCCGTGGCCATTGGCGTCCTTGCGGCTTTCGGCGGTACCGTCAAAGCCTTTGCGGGGGAGGGCGACGCGCTCTATCCTCCGGGAGGGCAGGATACGGGAACACTCTGGGGCAGCTGCATCCGCTGTGGCCGGTGCGTGGGCGCCTGCCCGACCAAAGTGATCGTCCCCGGGACGTTGGATGATGGAGCGGTGAACGCGCGTCTGCCTCTTATGGATTTCCGTTTGGGCTTTTGCGACATGTGCGAGGGCTCCTTCCGTTGCGCCGCCAATTGCCCTACGGGAGCTTTGCGCCCCTTCGATCCCTACGTCGACAAAATCGGCATGGCCCGTGTGGAAGAGGCCGAGTGCGAGCTGTACGGCGTGTCGGCGCACTGCAATGCGCCCTGCGTCGATGCGTGCGCCTGGGACGCGTTGACGATTGACGGCGAGGGGCGCCTCGTCGTCGACGAGGAGAAATGCAACGGGTGCGGTGCCTGCGAGCTGGCTTGCGTAGCGGGCTCTTACGGTTCCTATGGCGGCAGTGGCCTTCGCGGCATCAACATAATCCCCTGGAAGGAGGGTGGGCGCAATGAGCGCAAATAGCGAGACTCAGATGATCGGGCGGCGGCAGCGCAGCCGCGTGTCCCGAGTGCGGAAGGTAGTGCTCGCGATTGCTTTCACCTTATTCTGCGTTGGAGTGGTGATTGCCGGAGGATTGGGCGATGCTTGCAGTGTGGGGTACGAGGCTATTGCGGCGGTTTGCCCCCTCGGCGCTCTCGAGGGGTTTTTCGGATCCTGGGCTTTTGTTCCTCGCATGGCCATCGGCCTCGCACTCGCACTTGTGGTCGTCGTTGTTGCGGGGCGTGCCTTCTGTTCTTGGATATGCCCCGTTCCTCCTCTTCAGAGGTTCTTGCGCACCAAGAAACAGCGTCATCGCATCGCGGCAGAGCAGAAGGCCCAGGCCGAGGAGTCGCTTACGCGATGGAAGAAGGCGTGCTCGGGTTGCTCCGGCGGCTGCGGCGACGTTTGCCCGAGTGCCGGAAACGCAGGAGGGAACGCGTCTTTCGAGGAGGCTTCACGGGCCCGCAAGGGCGTAAAGCTTGATTCGCGCCATGCGGTGCTGGCCGGGACGCTGGCCACAACGGCGCTGTGCGGATTTCCCGTCTTCTGCCTCCTTTGTCCCGTTGGGCTCACGTTCGCCACGGTGATTGCGCTCTATCGCTTCGTGGGGTTCAATGAGCCGACGTTCGATCTTCTTGTGTTCCCGGCGATCATCGTGGTTGAGCTGGTTTTGCTGCGCAAGTGGTGTCACCGCTTTTGCCCCATCGGCGCTTTGATGTCCCTGTTCGCTCCGTTGGCGTGTCGCTTGCGTCCGCAAGTGAAGGCTGATGTGTGCCTGCGCTCGACCGGCGAGGATTGCGTCGTCTGCGGCTCGGTGTGTCCCGAAGGCATCGATCCGGTGCGTGATTTGGGACGTCGCCCGCTCTATGAATGCACGCGTTGCGGCCGCTGCGCCGAAGTCTGTCCCACCCAGGCCATCACCTTCCGGCGGCGACGCGCCCGCTCGACCGATCCGGTGATGATCGACGACGGACAGGCGGTGCTTCTCGATTAGCTTATGCCCTCTCCGCCAAATCCTCCACGGAGCAGCCGAGAACGTGGGCCAAGGCGATCACCACGCTGGCGGAGGCTTTCGAAAGGTCGTTGCGCCGCTGCTCGTACAGCTGGATCATGCGCAGAGAAACACCGGATGCGTGTGCCAGCTCCTGTTGCGTCATGCCGCGGTTGGCGCGAATGCGCGCAAGAGGCGTAGGCTGTTGAAGCTGCGCCCCCAGCACCTCGTCGGCCGTCTCGACGAACTTGCTGACGTCGGCTTCGTGCAGAATGTACCGTTCAATGACCGCCGAGGGGGGCAGTCCGCCTTCGGCGATAGCGGCGAAGCGCAGGTTCCGGTACCACTGATAATAAGCTAGGATCCATCCGGCCCAGTACTCGGGGCTGCGGTCAAGGGACTGAGTTGCGGGGCGCGTCTCGCGGTTTCCGGTGACGCGGAATATCACCTCGCGGGCGATTTCCGCGCCGGACATGCCCGCCACGAACTTCGGATTGCCCCGCTCGAACTGTGCGGCGATGCCGGATACGATGAACCAATCGAAGAACTCGTCGGGGTCGCGCCCGCAGTCGACGACGGCGTAGTCGAGCATTTCGCCGAGGGCGTTCATGGCGTCATTCAAATACGACTCGTCGTAAGCGCGCATCGTCGGCCCTCCAATCTTCTCGCATGATGTCGCTTATAGTGTAGTCGCCCGCCAAGTCGGCCAGCTTCAGCTCCTCCCGATAGATGGCGCGGGCCTCGTGGTCGCGGGCCATCTTGCGCGGGTAGTACACCGTACGGTCGGCGGTTTCAAAGCCTTCGAAGACAAGGCGGCTGAAGGCCTTCTCCGAGCGCACCACCACCTGCTCGCCCAAGTTCCCCAGCGCCATGGCCCGTTCGAGGCGCGAGAGGGAGAGCCCGTTGTTGAGGAAGGCGTTGGCGAAGGAGAAATACGAGTCGTCGGCCCGATAGCCGCGCATGAGATCGTAGCTGTGGTAATCGACGGAGAAGCGGTCGAGCAAAAACGTGCGCGCCAAGGGTGCTATGTCCCCGGAGACGCGGAACGTTCGGCTCTCCAGCAGCACAGCGAGCCAGTGGAGGATGGTGTAGCTGCCGTCGTTCAGGTTGAGCTCCGTGAGTCCTTTCGCGTCGAGCGAATAGCGGTTGGCGAACCCGTCGGCTTCTTCGGAGGCGCCCCATTCCCGGGCCAGCTCCGGGCTCTCCGTGCAATAAAAACCGAGTCCGTAATCATTGTGCGGGTTGCCCAGTCCGAATGTGGGTCTCTCGATGATTTGGCCGGAGCCATGGAAAATGGTGAGCTTATCGGCCATGGCTGCTCCTAACTGTCGTTCTGACGATACTTATTCTACTATCGCCAGAGCGACAGTCAATGGGCAAATCGTTGTAGATTTGCAACTGCATGCAAAAGTAGGTATAATGCATGCAGAGAACGCTCCCGAAGAGAGGAGAAGAGATGCCGGCGCTTCAGGTGAGGGATTTTCCAGCGACGCTTTACGATGAGTTGAAGGAATGTGCGGCGCGCAATCATCGTTCCATCGCCCAGCAGACGATCATCGCCGTGGAGGAGATGCTGGCTGAAGCTTCGTCGCCATCCTCCGCTCGTGCTGGGCGTGGGTTATCGCAAGATTCCGAATGTGCGCCTTCCAGCGGAGCGGGCAACGAGTTCTCTGCTCCGTTCGATAGGGGGGTGGTCGGTTTGCGCGAAGGACGCGCGGCAAGAGAGGCGCGGTCGAGGAAGCGCCAGCAGCTTTTCGAAGAGTGCGATGAAATACCTTGGAAAGGCGGTGGCCTTTCAACGGAAGATATCGTCGCGATGGTTCGCGAGGGGCGTGACAGGCTTTCGGATCGCGATTGGCTCGCGCTAGATCCGTTCAGCTCGCAGGAGGAGTCAGCGAAGGCGGTGGCGCTATGATAGTGCTCGACGTCAACGCGGCCATTGCGATTGCGAAAGGCACCGAAGAAGGCAGAGTTCTGAGAGAGTTGATGATGGAAGGCGAAGAGGTCGTTGCCCCTCACTTCTTTTTGACGGAACTGGGAAACGTTGTCTGGCAGATCGTGCGTGCTGGAGAATTGGATGAAGAGGACTTTCCTGGGTTGTTTGAGCGAGCCGCCGGCTTCGTCGATCGATTTGTTCCCGCTGAGGGCATGCTCTTAGAAGCGATCCATGCGGCCATTCAGAATAACCACCCTATCTGCGACATGCTCTATTTCATTGTTACGCGGCGCAATGCTGCTACGCTCTTCACGTTCGACAAGAAGCTGCGAGCTGTCTGCGAGGCTAATGGTGTGAATTGCCTCGGGACGGCGAGCTTGTAGGGGACGATTTTGGCGAGAATCCCAGGAGCGGACTGACGCGTCGGGCCACTCTTTTCCTGGGCCGTTAACATCCCGTTGCCAAATTTCGGGCAATCGTCCAAAGAATGGTAAAATACATAAGTCGCGCATGTTCCGGTGCGCGGCTTGATTTTTTCGGCCAGCGACTATATAGAGGGAGAAGGCTAGGCCCATGAATGCACAGGCAGCAAAGGACACCGCAACGACGACCATCGTGAAGCCTCCTTATATGCAAAACCGCGAGCTTTCCTGGCTCGATTTCAACAAGCGCGTGCTCGACCAGGGCGCCGATCCCACGGTGCCGCTTCTGGAGCGTCTGAACTTCATCTCCATCTTCTGGAGCAACCTGCAGGAGTTCTTCATGGTGCGCGTCGGTTCGCTCACCGACCTCTCGCTGCTGAAGAAGTCCATCATCGATCCGAAATCCGGCATGACGCCAGCTCAGCAGCTGGAGGCCATCTACGCTCGCTGCCACGAGCTGTACCCCTACTACGAGGAAACCTACGAGAGCGTGCGCGCGCTCCTCGCCGAGCAGGATATCCGCAACCTGCGCAAGGAGGAGCTCACGGATGAGCAGCTCGATTATCTGCGCGGCTACATGCAGGATAACGTGCTCCCGTTCCTCTCTCCTCAGATCATCAACGCCCGCCATCCCTTCCCGCATTTGGAAAACGGCGGCCTGTACATCGTGGTGCGCCTCGACGAGGAGGCGGCTCCCAAGGCGAAGAAATCGAAGGAGGAGCGCGCCCGCGAAAAGGCCGAGGGCAAGGCCAAGGCCACGAAGAACCTCGGGGCGGAGGGCGTGACGCTGGGCATCATCCCCCTTCCTCGCCAGACGAGCCGCGTGATCGAGCTGCCCGGCAGTGGTTTGCCGTTCATGCTCGTCGAGCACGCGATTGAGATGTTCGCCGCCGAGGTCTTCTCAATGTACACCGTCAAGCACACCAACGTCATCTGCGTGACGCGCAACGCCGACCTCGATGCGACGGAAGGTGCCGAGGAGCAGGGCGAGGACTACCGCGAGCACATGAAGCGCATTTTGAAGAAGCGCAGCCGCCTGGCCCCGGTGCGCCTGGAAAGCGAACGGCCGCTCTCGCGCACGGTGAAGGGGCTTCTGCTGGAAAAGCTCGGCCTGGCGGAGCACCAGCTGTTCGTCACGCGCGTACCGCTGAACATGGGGTACACCTGGGGCCTCGGCAGCCGCCTGGGGGCCGAGAAGCGCGCCACGCTCACTCAGGCACCGTTCACGCCCCAGTGGCCCGCCTGCCTCGATCGCAAGCGCTCCATCATCGAGCAGGTGAGCGAGCACGAGGTGCTGCTGTCGTACCCCTACCAGTCCATGGACGCTTTCGTGCAGCTTCTGCGCGAGGCCTCGGTGGATCCGGCCGTCGTCTCCATCAAGATCACGCTGTACCGCCTGGCGAGTCAGTCGCATCTGGCCGAGGCGCTCATTAACGCCGCCGAGAACGGCAAGGAGGTCACGGCGCTCTTCGAGCTGCGTGCCCGCTTCGACGAGTCCAACAACATCGAGTGGTCCCAGCGCTTCGAGGCCGCTGGCTGCCACGTCATCTACGGCTTCCGCAACTTCAAGGTGCACTCGAAGATCTGCACCATCACGCGCCAGACGGAAAACGGCCTGCAGCACATCACCCAGCTGGGCACGGGCAACTACAACGAGAAGACGGCGAAGCTCTACACCGACTTCTCGTTCATCACCTGCGATTCCCAGATCGGCCACGACGCCGCCGACTTCTTCCGCAACATGGCGCTGGAGAACACCTCGGACAACTACGACATCCTGTGGGTGGCGCCGCTCATGATCAAGCAGAACATCCTGCGCAACATCGACGTGCAGATCGAGCGCGCGCGCCGCGGTGAGAAGTGCGGGCTGTTCTTCAAGACGAATTCCATCACCGACAAGGAGGTCATCGACAAACTGGTCGAGGCGTCCCAGGCGGGCGTGCCCATCGATCTGTTCGTGCGCGGCATCTCCTGCATCCTGCCGGGGGTGGAAGGCTACACCGATCGGGTGCGCGAGGTGTCCATCGTCGGCCAGCTGCTCGAGCACAGCCGCGTGTACGGCTTCGGCCCGCGCGAGGATTGCAAGCTGTACCTGTCCAGCGCCGACCTCATGACGCGCAACATGGACAAGCGCATCGAAATCGCCTGGCCTATCCTGAACGAGACGCTGCGCAACCAGGTGCTCGGGTATTTGGGCATCTGCTATTCCGACACGGCCAAGCTGCGCGAGCTTCTGCCCGACGGCTCCTACACGGCGCTCGGTGCCTTCGCTGAGCGCAACGAGAACGGGGAAGTGGAGCTGTTCGATTCCCAGAAGTACCTCATCGCCGAGGCTCAGCGCATGCGCCTGGCCGCTGCCGAGCTGGCCGCTCGCAAGGAGGCCAATCTGGGAGGGAGTGCGCGCGTGGTGTTCCCCCTGGGGGATGTCGCCGCGGAGGACGGCGCCGAGGTCGGTGCCAATGAGGTGGTAACCGAGGAGGAGTCCGAGTTTGTGGCCCATCGCTCACCGGAGCTGGAGGCGGCCGAGGCCAAGGCCGTGCGCGATGCCGCCGACGCCATGGCCGAGCGCGCGGAGCTGGGCGCCGAGGCGGCACCGGCGGCCGCCCCCGCTCCGGCACCAGCGGCCGAAGTCGAGGACGCTGCTCGCCCCGACGACGGTCGCGCCATCGTGCCGGCCACCGTGGTAGAGCCAACGCCAGCGGGCAATGCCATCACGCGGTTCTTTCGTCGCCTGTTCGGCAAATAGGCCAGCGTCGCAGCGTCTGGTCGCTATGGAAGACGAACGCTCAAGGATAGGGGAAAGGAAAGCCATGCTCGAGAAGGTCAAGTTCAACAAGAAGCCCATGAAGAAGGCGGAGTACAAGGAGCAGTGGGACGAACTTCTGGCCAAGCTCGTGGTGCTCCAGCAGCAGGCCCACAACGAGGGCGTGGGGCTCGTGGTGCTGTTTGAGGGCTGGAACGGCGCCGGTAAGGGCAGCCGCATTTCCGACCTCATGTACCACCTGGACGCTCGCTCCACCGGGGTTTACGTGGGGCTCGACCTCGATCCGGACACCGAGCGCGAGTTCGTCGGCCGCGAATGCGGCGTGACGGGCTTCTACCCCATTATGCAGCCCTTCTGGAAGGCCCTGGGCGAGCGCAACTCCATCACGTTCTACGATCGCGGCTGGTACACGGCGGTCATCCAGCACATGCTCTACAACGCGCCGGCCAAGCTGCTGCTTCCCAAGAAAGAGGAGCGCCACTACTTGGACTCCGTCCACGACTTCGAGCAGCAGCTTGTGTCCGATGGCTACGTGGTGGTGAAGTTCTTCGTGCATATGACCAAGAAAGCGCAGGTCGAGCGTTTGCAGCGGCTGCACGACGACCCGGTGACCCGCTGGCGCGTGACCGAGAAGAAGCTCGAAAGCCATCACGGTTACGAGACTGCCTACGAGCTGTACGACCGTCTGCTCGAGCGCAGCGACTACGATTTTGCCCCGTGGGTGCTGCTCAACGGCGAGGACAAGCGTCGCACGAACCTCACCATCGCCAGCACGCTGGTGGACGCCCTGGAGCGCGCGCTCGCCCGCAAGGAGGCCGACGACGTGCTGAAGGCGTCGCTGGCGGCCCGCGAGAAGGCCGACGAGCTTTTGGCCGAGGAGCGCGCCGTGGAGGCGGCCGCCGCTGCCGAGGTGGCGGGAGCGGTG
>ERZ772858.211-NODE-211-length-84587-cov-9.360952_pt1 | contig 84587 bp, 100 predicted proteins | sample MGYA00512136_ERZ772858 | MGnify/ENA primary metagenome ERZ772858 (study PRJEB29015, sample SAMEA2737726) | human gut metagenome | biome: human gut; feature: human-associated habitat; material: faeces | place: China | collected 2012 ...
TCTCTTGGGGTTCCAAAGGGGCCATTCTCTTTTGCGAAAGAGAATGGCCCCTTTGACTCGCTCCCCTGCGCGGCGCAGGGAATCCCCCGACGGCCTCAGGCCGTCATAATTTTCAAGCGCTTTGCGCATCAAAGCCTTTCAAAGATTTCTTCTCCTCGCGGAGAAACACGATCACGCTCAGAAGGAACGGGAAGAAATACGTCGCCACGCGATAAAGTACCAGCGCCGACGAGGCGATTGCCGTGTCCGCCCACGGGGCGAAGAGCAGCAAAAACGCAAACTCCATCGGGCCCACGCCCGCGACGTTCGGCAGCGCGCTTGTGATGAGCAGCATCAGCGAGGCGAGCAGCTGTGCCTGCGCAAAGTTAAGCGCCGTGCAGCCCACGAGCCGCAGCGCGGCATAGGGGATGGAATAGAGAACGAAGAGCTTCACAAGGCTCACAGCGATACCTTTGACGCGGATTGACGGAACGAGCAGCACCTTTTTCGCCTCGCAGTTGAGCTCGGTGAGACTATTCGCCCACTTTTCGCGGCGTTCGTCCCACTTCGGCGTGTGCGGGAGCTTGCCGAGCAGCATCAGCACTAACTTCAGCACCCTATCCCAGGTGTAGAGCAGCGTGAGCGCGATCACGATGAGCGCGCCGATGACATAGCCGATCAGAAGATAGCGTGCAAGACCGCTGGCGCTCTGCTCCAGCCAGTCGCCGCCGAGCAGCAGCGCGACCGTCGCGTAGATCAGCACGGATATCTTGTGCAGCACGTACTCGCTCGCCATGATGCCGAGCCCGCTGCCTGCGTCCAGGCCTCGCCTGTAAAGGTAAAAGCTTTGCATCGGCAGCGTGCCCGCACCCAGCGTCGTGATATTGCCGAACACGCCGAGGAATGTCACGCGCAGCGCGTCAATAAACGTGCAGTCCGGCTTTTTGTGGTGGATGATGACGAGGCACAGCACGGATTCCATCACCTCGTAGGCAAAACCGAGTGCGAGCAGGAGCAGCACACCCCAGAACGGCACAGTACTCAGGTCCTTGACGATATCGGGCAGCACGTCGCGGAAAACAAGGATGATGGCAACAAAGATCAGCGCCAGCGTGAGACCGCTGACGAGATAGGTTCTGCTCCGTTTGCTTTTCAATGCTGTTCCTCCCCGCCTTCGCAGATAATGTTATGATAAAATTTCCTTTTGCAGCGCCTCGGCGATGTCGGTCCACTCCCACGGAAGACCCACGGCATTTTCGCCGAAGTGTCCGCCGCAGGAGACGCGGCGGTAGATCGGGCGGCGCAGTTCAAAGCGCGACGTGATGCTGCCTGGGCGCATGTCGATATGCTCCATAAGCCAGCTCGCGATCTTTTCGTCGCTCACGCGCCCCGTGCCAAACGTGTCGACCATCACGCTCACAGGGTCGGCGAGGCCGATGGCATAGGCAAGCTCGATCTCGCAGCGGTCGGCCAGCTCCGCGGCCACAATGTTCTTGGCGAGATAGCGCGCCATGTAAGCGCCCGTGCGGTCGACCTTGCTCGGGTCCTTGCCCGAGAACGCCCCGCCGCCGTGGCGCGCCATGCCGCCATAGGTGTCGGCAATGATCTTGCGGCCGGTAAGGCCGCTGTCGCCCGCGGGCCCGCCAACGACAAATCGTCCCGTCGGGTTGATGAAATACTCTGTGTGCTCGTCGAGCAGTTCCGGCGGCAGCACAGGGAAAATGACCTGTTCTAAGATCGCATCGCGCAGCGCGTCGATGCCGACCTCCGCGCTATGCTGCGCGGAGACAACGACGGCGGAGATGCGTTTGGGCGTGCCGTCCTCGTATTCGACGCTGACCTGCGCCTTGCCGTCCGGCAGAAGATAGGGCAGCAGCTTTTCGCGCCGCACCTGCTCGAGCTTTCTCGTCAGGCGGTTCGCAAGCGTGATCGGCAGCGGCATCAGCGCGCCGGTCTCGCAGCAGGCGTAGCCGAACATCATACCCTGATCGCCCGCGCCGGCTTCCTCCGGCGAGCCGCGGTCAACCCCGCGCGCGATGTCCGGCGACTGGGTGTGGATGCTGACGCGGATGCGCACGTTTTCGGCGTCAAAGCCGACGTCGGGCACGGTATAGCCGATCTCGGCGATGACCTTGTGCGCAATGGCTTCATAGTCCGGCACATAGGATGAGGTGATCTCGCCCATCAGGTGAACTTCGCCGGTGCAGGCCGTCACCTCGCAGGCGACGTGTGCGTCGGGATCGTTGGCAAGGATGTCATCGAGCACCGCGTCGGCGATCTGGTCGCAGACTTTATCGGGATGTCCGCACGTGACGGACTCAGAGGTGAAATAGGTTTTCATCGCTTTCGCTTCCTTTCTGCTCGTTCGCATGGGGAAAGAGCGCTGTCTCAGTTTTTGACAGTCTGATGATAGCGGGAATATGAAAGCGGGAAAAGTGGCAAAGTCCGCAAGGCGCACAAAGTTTTCACACTCCCGCGAGGCTGACCAAGTTTCCGACAGGAAGCGGCGAGTATAGTGTAAAGATTTCGTTAAATGTTCACGATTTTGTCACTTGCAAGTTTTTCCCATATCAGATATAATGAATATTACCGAATCGAGAAAGGGAGGAACCCACCCATGGCTCTGCGCACCAAAAACGCCATCCGCCGCAGCTTCATCGAGCTTCTGGCAGAGCGTCCCTTCGACAAGATCTCCGTCCGCGACATCGCGGAGAGAAGCGAGGTCACGCGGAACACTTTTTATTATTACTACACTGACATCTACGCGCTGGCCGAGGACGTGTTCGAGTCGGAGATTGAAAAGCTCTCCGAGCGCGTGGAGGGCTATGAATCGTGGCAGAAGGCATTTTTGACCGCCACGTCTTTCGCCGCGGAGAACAAGCGCATGATCCTGCACCTGCACAACTCCGCCCACAGCGATATTCTGGCAAGATATTATCATAAAACGATCCTGACGACAATGCTTTCTTACATCCGCAAGGAGGCCGAGGGCCTGAACGTCAGCGAAAGCCAGATCATGGCGCTCGCGCGCTTCTACACGGCAGCGCTCGCAGGGCTGACGCTTGAATGGATCGGCAGCGGCATGAAGGGCGAGCCGGATTCGTTCATCGATGATCTCGGCGGAATGCTCGACGGCAACATCCGCCGCTCTCTCGAGCGCGGATGTGCGCACGCGGCACAGTAAATAATATGCATTAAAAATGGGAAAGCGGCGGGATGGTTTGACCATTCCGCTGTTTTCGTCCACGTCGGGTGAACAAGCTTAACACATCTTTTACCCTTTTTCCCTGTTCATCGCGGCGAATCTCTGCTATGATATTTTTGGAAGTATTGAATTGATAAAGGAGTGAGGTTTTGTATCAGAAACAGATCTTAATGGAAAAGCTGAAAGAAGCCACCGCCTCCGTCCTGCCCATCAGCCTGATCGTTATGGCAATCAGCTTTGTGCTCGTGCCGGTAGACGCGGGACTGATGCTCTCGTTCGTGATCGCCACGGCCATGCTGATTCTCGGCATGGGGCTCTTCACGCTGGGCGCGGACATGTCGATGAGCCGCATCGGCAACTACATGGGCTCCAAGCTGACGAAATCGCGCAAGCTGCCGCTCATCCTGACCGTGAGCTTCGCCCTCGGCGTCGCCATCACGGTGGCGGAGCCGGATTTGCAGGTGCTCGCGGGCAACGTGCCGGAGATCGACACAACGGTGTTGATCTTGACCGTTTCGGTCGGCGTCGGCTTCTTTCTGATGCTGTGCATGGTGCGCATTCTCTTTTCGATCTCGCTGCGCACGATGCTGATCGTATTTTACGCCATCGTCTTTGCCGCGGCGTTTTTGTCGGATGAGAGCATCCTCTCCGTCGCGTTCGACTCCGGCGGCGTGACAACGGGGCCGATGACCGTGCCGTTCATCATGGCACTCGGCGTCGGCGTTGCGTCCATTCGAAGCGACGAAAATGCCAAGGCGGACAGCTTCGGCCTCGTCGGTCTGTGCTCGATCGGGCCGATCTTATCGGTGCTGCTGCTCGGTGCGATCTACAAAACGCAGCCCGCGCAGGGCGAGAGCAGCGCCGTCTCCAGCGTCGCCACCACGGTGGAGCTCGGCAAGGACTATCTGCATGCCCTGCCGGAGTATTTATGGGAAGTGACAATGGCGCTGCTGCCGATCGTTGTCTTCTTCCTGATTTTTCAGGTCATTTCGCTCAAGCTCCGCAAGCTGCCTTTCATGCGCATCGTGATTGGTATCCTCTATACATACTTAGGTCTCGTGCTGTTCCTCACGGGCGTGAACGTCGGCTTTTCGCCGCTGGGCTACGCGCTCGGTGCCGCGCTGGCCGAGGGGTGGAAGGTCTATCTCCTTGCCCCCCTTGCGATGCTGATGGGCTGGTTCATCATCAACGCCGAGCCCGCCGTCCATACGCTCAACAAACAGGTCGAAGAGTTGAGCGCGGGCGCGATCTCTGCCAAGGCGATGGGCATGAGCTTATCCATCGCGGTCTCCGCCGCAGGCGGGCTTGCGATGCTGCGTGTCATCACAGGCATTTCGATCATGTATTTTCTTGTGCCCGGCTATCTTATCGCGCTGGCTTTGAGCTTTTTCGTGCCGCGCACGTTCACGGCCATCGCGTTCGACTCCGGCGGCGTCGCGTCAGGTCCTTTGACGGCGACATTCATGCTGCCGTTCGCCACAGGCGCGTGCGAAGCGCTCGGCGGCAATGTGATGACAGACGCGTTCGGCCTTGTCGCGCTCGTTGCGATGATGCCGCTCATCACCGTGCAGGTGATGGGAGCCATCTATGTCGTCAAATCCCGTCATGCTTCGCAGGAGCCCCAGCTCCCCGACTTTGGCGACAACGAGATCATCGAACTGTGGGAGGCCTGCTGAAATGGAACTCTATTACATCATTGCCATCACGGATCACGACCGCGGCGAAGCGATGGGCTCGCTCTACCACGCGGCGGGGCTGCACCTCATTTTGAGCATGCCCGCGCGCGGCACAGCCACGAGCGAGCACCTCGCCATCTATGGGCTGGACGCGACGGAAAAGTGCGTTATCGCCGCCGTCGGCAGCGCGCAGGAGGCGGATTCGCTTATCCGTTCTGCCAAGCGCAAGCTCTTTATCGACATTCCGGGCAACGGCGTCATGCTGACCGTGCCTCTCAAGAGCGTGGCCGGCGGCAAGACACTGTCCTATCTCACCGACGATCTCAAAGCAGGAGGAGCGCCGAACATGAACTTTGAACACGAACTCATCACCGTTATTCTGAACGAAGGCTATTCCGACTTTGTCATGGACGCGGCGCGCGCCGCGGGCGCGGGCGGCGGTACGGTGCTGCACGCCAAGGGCACGGGCGGCACGCGCGGAGAAAAATTCTTCAGCGTCAGCCTTGCCGACGAAAAGGATATGATCTACATCATCGCCCACAAGGACGAAAAGGCCGCCATCATGCGCTCGATCAACGAGCAAGCCGGTCCCGGCACCAAAGCGGGCGCGATCTGCTTCTCGCTGCCGATCTCGTCCGTCGCAGGCCTGCGTGCACGGGAGGAAAACTAAGCGTCCCCATAATACAACAAAGCGCCGCTGCTCACGCAGCGGCGCTTCCCTTTTCAATTTTCAATCTTCCGTCTTTTCCCCGCGGGCGAGGCTCACGATGTCGCCCACGCCGTTCAACACCATGCTCGGGCGATAGGCGTAGGTCTTGATGGTCTCGCGCGTCGAGACGCCCGAGAGCACCAGCACCGTCGACATGCCGCTCTCCATGCCGGAGATCACATCGGTGTCCATCCGGTCGCCGACCATGACGGCCTCGGCTGAGTGGCAGTGCAGCATTCTGAGGCCCGTGCGCATCATCAGCGGATTCGGCTTGCCGCAGAAGTACGCCTGCGTGCCGGTCGCCATCTCGATGGGCGCGACGAGCGCGCGGCAGGCGGGCACAATGCCGTTTTCGATGGGGCCGGAAACGTCGGAGTTCGCGCCGATGAGCTTTGCGCCCTTCCAGACGAGGTTCGTCGCCTTCGTCAGCGTATCGAGCGAATAGGAGCGTCCCTCGCCCACGACGACATAGTCGGGGTTCACATCGTTCATCGTGATGCCTGCGTCGTAGAGCGCGTTCAAAAGGCCTGCCTCGCCGATGGCAAAGACCGAGCAGCCGGGCGCCTGATCGCGCAGGAACGCCGCCGTCGCGAGCGCGCTCGTATAAAAGTGCTCCTCCGTCACGTCGAGGCCCATGCGCGCAAGCTTCTGGCTCAGCTCGCGCGGCGTGTAGCCGCTGTTGTTTGTCAGAAACAAGTATTCCTTGTTTTCATCGTGCAGCCACTGGATGAACTCGGCCACGCCCGGCAGCACGCGGTTGCCATGGTAGATGACGCCGTCCATATCGCAGATGAAGCCCTTCTTTTCGTTAAAATCGATCATATTGTAAGTATCCATTCGTATCCCTTCTCCTCTCTTCTCTCCAAATTTCATCGAATACAGTATAGCAGAGGGATTTGTCAAAAACCAGCAAAAAAATGTAAAATCTGCGTGAAATGCAAAAGGAAAAGAGACAGCTGAGGCTGCCTCTTTTTTCTCTTTATACTTCGCCGCTTAAAAGGCGCGCGACGGTGCGGCGGTAGACCTCGCCGCAGTTTTTCACCTGCCATGCATAGCCGTACTCGTTGTCACCGTGCATGTTGCCGCCCGAGGGGCCGAACGTCACGACCGGAATGCCGAGCGAAACGGCTAAAATATTCGAATCGCAGACCGAGGCGTCGTATGCGCACGGAAGGTCCTTGCCCGTGACGGAGTAAAACTCCTCCTGCAAAATTTTGACGAGCGGATGATCCTCCTCCACCGCGAACGACTGCATGTAGGACGATTTTCTCGGCTTGAGGCGCACGTCGACCTTGCCGGAAAGGCCGAGCTGCTCCGCCGCCTCCATGATCTGCGCAATGCAGATCTCGTCCGTCTCGCCCGGAACGACGTAGCGGTCAACGAAGAGGTGGCACTTCTCCGGCACAACGAGCGTGCCGGGATTGCCGCCCTCCATATAGCGCACGCACCACGTGCCGTGCTTTCTGTGCCTCGTGTCCGTTGACCGAACGGATGGAGATCATATCGTACCAGCGCTGTAAAATCCGTTCCATACCTTAGTCCTCCTTCGCCTTGGCCGTGCCGATGCCGGTCACGGCGTAAATGACAGAAAACACGATCGACAGCCACAGCATCGGCGCAAACGGCGCGAATGCCAGATTGGAAACGCCAAGCGTCGTGGCGGTGTAAGAACCCGTGGTCGACCACGACACCATGGGGGCAAGGCCTGTGCCGGTGTCGAGCATCGTGCGCATCAGATTCTTGCGGTCGAGATGATATTCCGGATACAGGTCCTTCATCATACCGCCGACGACAGGATAGGACACATAATAAGAGCCCGTAATCGTGAAAAACACCGCGTGCAGGATCAGCACACCGAGCAACATCGAACGAGAAGTCTTCGCGATACGCTCCACAAAGGTGAGCAGCACGTCCGCAACGCCCGCTGTGCGGAGCGGTGCACCGAAAATGCCCGCCGCGATCAGAAGGCCGATGGTCGAGAGCATCGAGGTAAAGCCGCCGCGGTTGAGCATCGAATTCACGACGTCCGAGCCGGTATCGGCAGAAAAGCCGGAGTACATGACCGTCAGAATGTCGTGCAGGCTGACACCCTGGCAGAGCATCGCCATCACCGCGCCCGCGGCGATGCCGGCGATAAAAGTCGGAATCGTCGGCTTTTTCATCAAAATCAGCACGACCACGACCAGCACGGGCAGAAGCAGCACGGGGCTGAGCCAGAACTCGGCGGAAACGGTGGAAAGGATATCCTCATACACTTCCCCGCCGACGCTGCCGCCGGAATAGCGCAGGCCGTAAACAAAGTAGAAAACGAGCGAAATGAGATACGCAGGCCCCGTGGAAATGAGCGCGTGGCGAATGCCCTCCATCAGCGGCACCTCGCACACCGTCGCGGTGATGACGGGCGAGTCAGACAGCGGCGAGACCTTGTCACCGAAGAACGCGCCGGTGCAGACCGCGCCCGCGGCCGCGGGCAGCGGCACACCGAGACCCTGTGCAACGCCCATGCAGGCGACGCCGACCGTCGCGAGCGTGCCCCACGACGTGCCCGCCATGGTGGACATCAGCGTGCAAAGGATGCAGACGACCGGCAGAAACAGCCCCGGCGTCAACACCTTCATGCCGTAGTAGATCATGACTGGCACCGTGCCGCTCGCCATCCACGTGCCGACGAGCACGCCAACCGCCAGCAGGATCAAAATGGCCACGATCATTGACGAGACCGTCTCCTTGATGCCCTGCTGCAGCTCTGCATACGGGATGCCGAAGCACCACGCCATCAGGCACATGATGACGCCGTCGAGCGCCAGCACGATGCGGTTGTTGAGCTTCATCACAAGAAGCCCCACGATGATAACGGCGATGCCGACGAGCAGCATCAGCCCTGCCTGCCAGGGCTTTACGATTCTTTTTTCTTCCATGATTGTCGTCCTTTCTCGTTTTGGCTGGGTCAAATTGAAAAAGGATAACAAAAAAGCGGCTCTCTCCCGCTTGGGAGAGAGCCGCTTTTTATTCACTTGTTGACGCAGGTATCAGCAAAGCTGAAGCCGTTTTTCATTTGCTCACTGGCAGTGCGCAGGACCTTGTTGAGAATCTGCGTGCTCTCCTCTTTCGCCATCGCGCAGAGCTCGTCGTTCGCCTGCGCGGCGAGCGTGAAGTCGCCGCTCTCGCGCATCAGCCTGTCGTATTTAAGGACGATCTGTCTGCCGCGGATATTCACCGTGTCCTGATAGCCCCAGACATTCTGGATGCACGAGCCGTAGCACTTGTCGGCCAGCGCGCCGACAAAGCGGCTGACCCAGTAGAGATTGTCGGTCTCGGCGTCGAGCGTCACATTGCTCAAATAGTCCGGCATCTGCGGGACATTTGTGTACACCGGCAGCCACGCGGAAAATGTCGTGGAGCCGAAGCACACCCACTCGATACCCTTAATGGCATCGGGGACGTCGCCTCTAATTTGACAGATCGTCGTCACGCCCGTGCGGTTGATGCCGATAGGACGGTAAATGCCGCCTTTTTCCGCATGGCCCGCATAGGGATCGTAGGGTGTACCCTGATAGTGGGACGAGAGCAGGTATTGGATATCCTCCGCGGCAACCTTGCGCTCGGGAACGTAGGACCACGGAATGTCATCGCTTTCGGGCGTGAAGTCCGCGTTTTCGCCGTCCCAGCGGTAGGTGTGCGGTGCAAGGCAGCGGCCCATGAACCACGCGCGCGGCGTGTTGTAGATGTGGTCCATGTCGCGGTGCGAGCCGAAGATATCCCGCGGGTTGAACTCGCCATCCTGATTCAGATCCAGATGGTTTTCCGAGATGAATTCTCTGAGGTCTGCCGAGCAGAGATGCGATTCCCGGGCACCGAAGGCGTCCTCAAGGTCGAACGAGTCCATACCGAACTGGTTCGGGTTGATGATGACGCGATCCTCGGGAATTTTCTTCGCGATCCAGTGGTGCCCGCCGATGGTCTCGAGCCACCAGACCTCGTTTTCGTCGTTGAAGGCGATGCCGTTCGACTCATAGGTGCCGTATTGCTCCAGAAGCGCACCGAGGCGCAGCACGCCCTCGCGCGCGGAGCGGATGTAGGGCAGGACGAGGACAACGATGTCCTCCTCGCCGATGCCGCCGCAGCGCTCCTCTTCCCCATCCTTCGCCTCGCGCAGCTCGACCATCGGGTCGGCCGCGAGCACGCGCGGGTTCGAGGTCGTGGTTTCCGTCGCCGTCATGCCGACGTTCGCGGCGTTGATGCCGGTCGCGGCCCAAATGCCGTGCTTCGGGTCCACGCTCGGGCAGGACGTGTAGCGCATGGGGTTCTCCGGCAGTGTGATCTCCACGTGGGACTCTACGCTTTTATAAATCTTCGGCTGCTGGTCGGGCTCGACCACGATCAGCTTTTTCTCATCAAAATGACCGTCGTCCGTACGGGCGATCATCGTCGAGCGGTCATTCGTCGCCAGCTTACCGGCCAGTACAGTGGTGCAGGGCATAATGACATCTCCGTTTCCTGTCGATTTCACCGCAGCGCCGCTTTTTCGCAGCGCCGCCAAATTTTATCTGCATCCATTATATTCACGGAATCGTCCTCTGTAAAGGCAAAATCCCCTTGCAGGTGCATCTCCCCTGCTGCTCTGCCGCGAAAAAATGTGGACAGGCCCGCTAAAAAGCGGACCTGTCCAAAAGGTTGGTAAAGAGAGGTCGTACCTATCAAGTTTGGATCGATCACACCATGATGGGCTCGTCCCAGAGCTTGAGCTTCTGGCCGATGCCGTTTTCCTTGGCATACTGGTTGACGCGCGCGGCGATCGCCACGTCGTAAAGGCCGAGGCCGACGTTGCAGGTGTAGGTGAGCTGGTCGTCGTTGTCGCGGCCGGACTTCCGCCCCGCCACCAGGTCGGAGACGCTCGCGTCGATGCGGGAATCGTCGATCTTGCCGTCGCGGAACATGTAGGCCATCGTGTCGCCCATGCGGTGCTTGTCGGTCTCCCAATCGTCGATGACGACCTTGTCCGCGCGCAGGATCAGCTCCTCGTCGACCTCGTTGTTGCCAAGGCGAGCAACGTAAACGCCCTTTTTGATCTCCGCGCCGTGGATGATCGGCTCGGTCGCGGTCGTCGCGGTCACAAGGATGTCGCCGCTTTCGATCGTGGCGAGGCGGTCGCTCGCCGCCTGCACGTCCATGTTCAGCTTTTGCGACATCTCCGCCGCAAATTTTTCCGTTCTCTCTCGGGAAAGGTCATAGACATACGCCTTTTCCAGCTGCGGCAGCGACGCCTTGAGCGCCATCAGCTGCGTCTTGCACTGCGAGCCCGCGCCGAAAAGGCCGACGGTCTTCGAGCGCGGGGGCGCCATATACTTGGCGCAAACGCCCGTTACTGCGCCGGTGCGGATCGTACTGATGAGTGTGCCGTCCATGATGGCAATGGGTACCTTGGTCTCGGGATTGTTCAGCACGATCACGGCCGAGCCGCGCGGCAGGCCGTACTTGAACGGATTCTGCGGACCGCTGCCGATCCCACTTGATGCCGGGCATGTTGAACCGTCCGCCGATGTAGCCGGGCATGGCGTTGATGCGTCCCGTCGTCTCTTCAGCGTTGGGCTCAGGGCGCTTCATCACGATCTTGCCGGGCAGAATATAGTCCCCCTTGTCATAAAGGCGGAAGACCTCTTCCAGATCGTCGACGGCCTTGTCCATCGACATGCCGCCGCAGCGGATCACGTCCTCCTGGGATAGATAAATCATTTCAACTTTCATTGTAGAAATTCTCCTTTTCAATGCACCGCGGCAAATAGTGACATTGATCATCGTATTCGCCAAACGTGATAAGCGGGCGCGCAACACCTTCATCCTTCGCACCGGGGTAAAACGGGATATAGCGGAACTGGTTGAGGCCCAACGTTTCAAAAAGGCGCACCGCGTCATAGGCAGAGGACTTAAAGTCATTCAGCACATACACCTCCGAGCCCTCCGGCAGGCCGAAGACCTCGTCCAAAGCGCTGCGCGGCAGACATTTGTCACAGCTGCACAGTGCTTTTTATCATCATAAATCAAATTTTTTGTAAACACCTATTGACACAGTAGGAATTAAGCGTTAAAATTCCTATCTGCAAGGTAGGCAATTATGAGCAAGGAGGCATGCCGCATGATGATCTCAACAAAAGGGCGCTACGCTTTGCGGGTCATGCTGGATATGGCCGAGCACGGAGGCAGCGAATGGCACCGCCTGAGCGATGTCGCGCAGCGCCAGCAGCTCTCTAAAAAGTACTTGGAGACCATCATGGCCGCGCTGAGCCGTGCGAACTTGGTCGAGAGCGCCGTGGGCAAATCGGGCGGCTACCGCCTGACCCGCTCCCCCGAGGATTACCCCGTAGGTGAAATTCTGCGGGCGGTGGAGGGAAATCTGTCGCCGATCGCGTGCCAGTCTGAGGACGGCTCCGGCTGCAGCGCTTCCTGCGACTGCGACGCGCGGCTTTTCTGGCAGGGGCTGGAAGACCAGATCAACAGCTATGTCGACAATCATACGCTGGCGCAATTCATGCGAGTCAATGAAAAAACACCGGCCGTCCTGAACGGCACGGAAAGAAGATAAGGTGGTTCAATATGAGTAAGGCACTTTTAGAGATTCAGAACCTGCACGTGCGGGTCGAGGAAAAGGAAATTCTCCACGGTGTGGATCTGGCCGTGGGACAGGATGAGACCCATGTGCTGATGGGCCCCAACGGCACCGGCAAGTCGACGCTGGGCTATGCCATCACCGGCAATCCGACCTACAGCGTAACCGGCGGTTCGATCATTTTTAACGGCGAGGACATCACGGAGCTCCCCGTCAACGAGCGCGCGAAAAAGGGCATTTTCCTGTCCTTCCAGAACCCGCTGGAGGTCCCCGGCGTAACGCTGAGCGCGTTCATCCGCAGCGCGCTCGAGCAGAAGACCGGCGACCGCCTGCGCCTGTGGGACTTCAAGAAAAAGCTCAAAGAGACCATGGCGCTTTTGAACATGGACGAGAGCTATGCCGAGCGCGACCTGAACGTGGGCTTCTCCGGCGGCGAGAAGAAAAAGGCCGAAATTTTGCAGATGCTCATGCTCGAGCCCAAGCTCGCGATTCTCGATGAGACCGACTCCGGCCTCGACGTCGACGCGGTCCGCACCGTCAGCGAGGGCGTGCGCCTGTTCCGCGAGCGGACGCACGGCTCGCTTCTCATCATCACCCACTCCACGCGCATTCTGGAAGCGCTCCATGTGGACGCGGCCCATGTGATGGAAGAGGGCGTCATCGTCCGCAACGGCGGCGCCGAACTGGTGGATGAGATCAACGAAAAGGGATTCGGCAGCCTGAAGGAAGACTGAATCGGGAGGCTCTTGACATGGCAGATTTGAAAGAAAAAACCTACGTGGAGGACGTGGACCGCAGTGTCTACGACATTCGGGACGCGGAAAACGACGCGTACCGCATGGAATCCGGCCTGACGCCGGAGATCGTCGAAAAGCTCTCCAAGGAGAAGGACGATCCCGTGTGGATGCAGCAGTTCCGGCTCGAATCCCTCCAGATCTACAATGAAATGAAGAGCCCCAACTGGGGCCCGTCGATTGAGGGCCTTGATATGGATCATATCGCGACCTACGTTCGCCCGAACACCAAGATGCGCAACGACTGGAAGGACGTGCCGGAGGACATCAAGGAGACCTTCGAGCGCCTTGGCATCCCGCAGGCGGAGAGAAAATCCCTCGCCGGTGTGGGTGCGCAGTACGACTCCGAGCTTGTCTATCACAACGTCAAGGATTCCGTGGCGGCCGAGGGCGTGGTTTACACCGATATGGAGAGCGCCATAAAGGGCGAATATGCCGACATGGTGCGCAAGTACTTCATGAAGCTCGTGACGCCCCACGATCACAAGTTCGCGGCGCTCCACGGCGCGGTGTGGTCCGGCGGCTCGTTCGTGTACGTGCCCAAGGGCGTACACCTCTCCATTCCCCTGCAGTCCTACTTCCGCCTGAATGCCAAGGGCGCCGGCCAGTTTGAGCACACGCTCATCATCGTGGACGAGGGCGCGAGCCTGCACTTCATTGAGGGCTGCTCCGCGCCGAAGTACAATGTGGCAAACCTCCACGCTGGCTGCGTGGAGCTGTACGTCAAGAAGGGGGCCAAACTCCGCTACTCGACGATCGAAAACTGGTCGAAGAACATGTACAACCTGAATACCAAGCGTGCGCTGGTGGAAGAGGGCGGCACGATCGAGTGGATCTCCGGCTCCTTCGGCTCCCATGTTGGCTGCCTGTACCCCATGAGCATCTTAAAGGGTGACAATTCCCGCATGGAGTTCACCGGCGTTACGTTCGCCGGTGCGGGGCAAAACCTCGATACCGGCGCAAAGGTCGTCCATGTGGGCAAAAATACGAGCTCCTATATGAACACGCGCTCGATCAGCAAGAGCGGCGGCATCAGCACATTCCGCTCAAGCGTTGTCGTGGAAAAGGGCGCCAAGGGCGCCAAGTCCGCCGTGTCGTGCCAGTCGCTGATGCTGGACTCCGAGTCCCGTTCCGACACCATCCCCGCAATGGACATCCGCACGAAGGACGCGGCCATCGGCCATGAGGCCAAGATCGGCGCGATCAGCAACGAAGCCGTCTTTTATCTGATGAGCCGCGGCATGAGCGAGGAAGACGCGCGCGCGATGATCGTCAGCGGCTTTGCCGACAATGTCTCCAAGGAGCTGCCGGTGGAGTACGCAGTGGAAATGAACAACCTCATCCGGCTCGAGATGAAGGGCAGCATTGGCTGAAAGGAGTTTGGATATGAACGATACGATTTTGATCAACCGGCTCCCGACCCGTACCTGGAACCGGCTGGGTGTGAACGAAACGGCCATCCCCTGGGGGCAGGCCGACGATTTGGGCGAAGAGAAAATCACCGCCGCCGGTCAGACCGAGCGGCTTGAGATCACTGGCTCTGGCGAGCGCGGCGAGAAGACGGTCGACATCCACGCGCCCGCGGGCCAGACCGTCACGGTGTTTGAAACGCTGAGAGCGGAAAAGGGCCTGCTCGTGCGCACGGCGCTCCACGTTGAAAAGGACGCAAAGGTGCGGCTCGTGCAGATTCAGAATGCGGCACGGGACTCGCTGCTCCGTCTGGAGACGAGCGGCGAGTGCGCCGAAAACGGTCAGGTAGAGCTGATCCAGGTCCTGCTGGGCCGCGGCGACGTGTACAGCGACGGCCAGTTCGAGCTGAACGGCAATGGCGCGGGCTTCACGGCGGGCATCGGGTATCTGGGCCAGAAACAGCAGACCGTGGACATGAACCTTGTCGTGAACCACTGGGGCCAGAAGACCACGAGCGAAATCAATGCCGCCGGTGCGCTCAAGGACGACGCGCAGAAGATCTTCCGCGGGACCATCGACTTTAAGAAGGGCTCCGCGGGCTCCGTCGGCAGCGAGCAGGAGACGGTTTTGATGCTGGGCGACGGCGTCGTCAACAAGACGGTGCCGCTGATCCTGTGCGCCGAGGAAAACGTCGTCGGCAACCACGGCGCGACCATCGGCGAGCTGGACGAGGACACGCTGTTCTACTTTGAAAGCCGCGGCATTTCCGCAGCGGAGGCGGAAAACATCATGGCCCGCGCCGCCATCGAGCGGCTGGCCCGCACGATCGAGGATGAAGCGGCGCAGGCCGCGATCCTCTCCGAGCTTGAGGAGGTGCTGTAAGATGGCGCATGCATATCGGGACGACTTCCCCCTGCTCAAGAGTCAGGATGTTGCGTATCTGGACAACGCCGCGACGGCGCAGCGCCCGCAGTGTGTGCTGGACGCCGTAACGGAGTTTTATAAAAGTAAGAACGCCAACCCCTTGCGCGGCCTCTATCCCCTGAGCATCGCCGCGACGGAGGCTTACGAAAACGCGCGCGAGGCCGTTCGGTCCTTTCTGAACGCGAAGAGCAGCCGCGAGATCATCTTTACCCGCAACACCACCGAGAGCATCAATTTAGTGGCTTACAGCTACGGTCTCTCCCACGTGAAGGCCGGGGACGAGGTGCTCATCTCCATCATGGAGCACCACAGCAACCTTCTCCCCTGGCAGATGGTTTGCCGCCAGACCGGCGCGTCGCTCAAATTTATGGAATGCGAAATGGACGGCGCGCTGGACTTAAATAAGGTCGAAGCCCTCATCACGCCGAAAACAAAGATCGTCTCCTGCACGCACGTTTCGAACGTCTTAGGCCGCGTGAATCCCATCCGCGAGCTCGCGGCGCTGGCGCACCGCGCCGGCGCGGTGCTGGTCGTCGACGGCGCGCAGAGCACGCCGCACATTCCGGTGGACGTGCAAGCATTGGACGCGGATTTCTTCGCCTTCTCCGGCCACAAGGTCTACGGCCCCATGGGCATCGGCGTTCTCTACGGACGTGAAGAATTGCTGAACGCCATGCCGCCGTTCCTCACCGGCGGCGAGATGATTGAATCTGTCACCCGCGATGGTGCGGTCTTCGCCGAGCTCCCGCACAAGTTCGAGGCCGGCACGGTCAACGCGGCAGACGCCGTGGGCCTGCATGCGGCCATTGACTATGTCAAGAGCATCGGCTTTACAGCGATGCATCAGCAAGAGGTCGCGCTGACACACCGCGCGATGGACGCGATCGGCGAGATGCCGCACGTCCACGTGCTGGGTTCGGAAAAGCCCGAGGAGCATTGCGGCATCATCACCTTTACGGTGGACGGTGTTCACCCGCACGACATCAGTGAGATCCTCGCGAGCGACGGCGTCGCCATCCGCGCAGGCCATCACTGCGCGCAGCCGCTTCTGGCCTATTTGAAGCACCCGTCCACCGCGCGGGCAAGCCTCGCGTTTTATAACACGGAATCCGAGGTCGAGCGGCTGCTTGACAGCATTTCCACGCTAAGGGAGCGAATGGGTTATGGAAAATAGAAGCTTTTACAATGAAATTCTCACCGAGCACAACCTGCATCCGGAGTTCAAGCACGACCTACCGGACGCCGACATCGTGCTCGAGGGCGTCAACCCGAGCTGCGGCGACGACATCTTCCTCAAGCTGAAGCTTGACGGCGATGTGATCGCGGACGGCGCGTTCGTCGGCGACGGCTGCGCCGTCTCGCAGGCGTCGGCGGACATCATGCTCGGCATGATCGCCGGCAAAAAGAAGGAAGACGCGCTGAAAATGGGCGAGATCTTCCTGAAAATGATCCAGGGCGAGGCGTCGGAAGACGAGATCAACAGCCTGGAAGAGGCCTCGGCTCTCCGTGATATCGCCCATATGCCCGCGCGCGTCAAATGCGCGGTGCTCGGCTGGCGCACGCTGAAAGAGGCCCTGCTGGACGGGGACGAGCTGTCGTAACGCTGTCACTCCGTTGAATTTCAAATCAAACTAATAAAAAGAGGTATTTGCCGCAGCATGCGGCAAATACCTCTTTTTAAAAGCAGCTGCGTTCTTGAAAACTGATTGAGCATACTCTCTCCCCGATTTTGAAAAATTCAAGCAGATTGATCGTCAAGCTATTCTTATCGGCTCTCGTCGATCCTTCGCCTGACGTTGGAAAAATGGCTGCGTCACACCTTTTGCATCCACAAACATAGTATGATTGTTGGTTTTCGTATCATAGCACGAGTTGACCAGCACTGTCAACCGCCGCATGACCAGAATCGCAGCCCGCGCAGTAAGTGATTTCATCCATGTTGACTTTTACGCCCCGTTGTGTGACACTATAGGCAACAAAATGATCTTGCAAGGAGAACAATTATGGCTGCCACTTCCGTTTCCGCGCGCTTTCAGGAGCTTTTTCCCGAAACGAACCTCATTTCTCTTCTGACCAAGTACGGCGGCGACGCGGACGATATTTTCGAGGCGATTCAGGACCGGTACGACGCCCACGAGCAGGAGCCTCTCGTCGGCCTTCTCGGCATCAAAGCCGCGAATATCGACGCCTTTGCCCGCGCCGCCTACTGGGATTTCGTCAGCGACATCCGCGTCAGGTATCTCTCTTCCCTTCCCCGCAGCGAAGCCGCCGCCATCGCCGCCGCAGCCGACGGCCTCATCACGCATCCCGAAAATGACGATATCGACTGGACCCCCGACGAATTCGTCAGCGATTGGAATGATCTGCACCGCGGCGAGAAGCCACTCAAATAACCGGTGCTAAGCTGTACACCATAACAGATGCAAAAGGGCAAGGGAAAAGCGTTGAGGAACTTTTCCCTTGCCCTTTTTTCACTGGTGCTGAAACAGGACAGTGCAAATCGAATGGAAGCCTATATGCAGCACACCATCTGTGGGAAGAAGCTGCAAAACTAAAGTGCTCCCCAAGTCAAGGACATTTTCATTTGACCCATAGCGGCAGCATACCGGCTGGGTACTCACCTGTGGTGATGTAGTGGTAATATTCGTTAGGGGATAGCTTCGCCAGATCCCACTGGCAGCGGTCGTTGTTGTAGTAATCCATCCAGCGGTCAATGGAGGCTTTGGCGGCCTCAAAAGACGTCCACCCCGGGATCTCACTGGCCAGCTCGTCCTTCATGTGCCCGAAGAAGCTCTCTTGGGGCGCGTTGTCCCAGCAGTTCCCTCTGCGGGACATGGACCGCCGCAGTGCGCTGTTCTCCACCAGCTGGATGAACTTCAAACTGGTGTAGTGGGTCCCCTGGTCGCTGTGGATCACGGTCTCCTTGCTCAGCGAGATCCCATGGTGCTTTACCAGCAGCTGGACCGTTTCCAAAACAAAATCCACTTCCAGCGATTCGCTCATCGCATAGGCCAGGACCTGCTTTGTGCAGGCGTCCAGGATCGTGGAGAGGTAGCAGAATCTGCCGCGGAGCGGGATGTATGTGATGTCCGTCAGGAGGATGGCTCTCGGCCCATGAGACTCGAATTCCCGGTTGACCAAATTCTCCGCAGCGCTGCCCATTCGGATGGATCGCTGCAATCTGCGGTAGGGATTCGGCTTTCGGATGGGGCAGGTGAGCTTGTATTTCCGCATCAGGCGGCGGATCTTCTTCACGTTCATTCGGATACCCATGTGCAAAAGCCGCATATGAATGCCGCGAACGCCCTTTGCGTAGCCCCGGAACCGGTATGCCTCCAGGATCTGTTCGAATGCCGCCCGGTCCTTCGCCTCCCGAAGCTCTCTGTTTTTTTCAGAACGCACCCAGTTGTAGTAGCCGGAGCGGGAGACACCTGCCAATTCGCACAGGTCTTTCACGGTGAGAATGTTGTTCCGATCCGCCAACGCGGCGCGAATGGCCTCAAATCTCTCTCCGGCGCTGTCCATGGCTATTCTCCCGGCTTGCCGTGCAGCCGCATGACTTTTTTTAAGAACGCCATCTGCTGCTGGAGACACAAAATCTCCCGTTTCATGCGTCTGGCGGCTTCGTCAGACGGGGCGGACGCCCCCTCTGTCTGGTTGTTCCCGCCGCCTGATATACGCACACCGCCCCGGGCGCCCTCATGAAAGCCCTCCGGCAATCTGGCCTCCCGCCGGATGCGCTTTGTAGTATTGTGGATCCGCTCGAAACCCAGAACTTCCGTGTTATAGCCCAGCTTGCGGAAGGCGGCTGTGCCGGTGTAGCCCTGGAGACTGAGCGCCCAGAACGCCTCCTTGAAAGCGAGGGTGTAGGATATGCTGTCTGCCGTCACCCGCAGCGTGTAGGGGTTTGCCTGCAGATGCTTCAGTTCCTCTGGTGTGAATTTCTTCTTCGTGCCCATACAGCACCTCCGTTCGGTAGTTCTATCATAACACAGGTGCGGCGCTTCTGCCCCTATGGGTCAAATGCGTGTCCGCCGAACGGGACCATGGGTCAAAATCTCGTGTCCATTTTCTTGGGTACAGTTTAAAGCGGTTAAAGGGTCAGATAAAGGGTCAAACAGAAAAAAAGAAGTCCGAAACCTTACGGTTTCAGACTTCTCAGTGGCAGCGGGAGAAGGATTCGAATTCGATGGTAGGTGTAAAATGCTGTAAATGCGCGTAAAGAAATTCCTGTGTTTTCTAGGCTTTCCGGATTTTGGCGTAAAATGTTGTAAAGCCTTGTAAAAGCTGTTTGGGGTAAACTTAGGGGTCAAAAATAGGCTTCTTTGTCCCTTACAAATGACCCTGCTTTTGTCTTTCCATCCGCTATTCTTCTTTGAAATTCGGATGTCTATATAAGACTACTGTTTCTCCGTTCTCAATCTTTTCTTTTTTCAAAACTGTGAGCATTGATTGGTTTTCCATATAGTCAGTATTTTCTTTTGCAAACGCAGACTTGCAATAATGCTGCTGTTCGTCTTTTTCATCTATGAATACAAAATATGTTTCTCCTGACCGCTCGTTTTTTATGATAAAGTCTGCATCGATTTGGCTATTCCCTCGTACTTTTTGAGGATTGAACTGTGCAATTAAAAAATCACCTTCCAGTGTCTCTTTCAGGCCAATAATTGCATCTAATCGGCCTTTGATCCTTTCCCAATTCCGCCCGTTTTCAATTCTCCTGCCGTCCATTCTTCCATTCAGTAGTGCTGGAATCAGCTTTTCGCCATAGTATTCTGATATACGGATCCCAAAATCAACGTCCCGGGCATACTGCATTCCCGACAAGTGGGGAAAGTCCTCAAAAGCAAACTTTAGCCGAATATGGAACGCCTTGCCACGTCTGCCGGTTACAATGTGATATTCAGTTTTGCTCAATCGTTCCCATTCCTGAGCAGCCTTTACAAGTAGACACATTTCGACATTTCCCCTAAAAAAAGCGGAACTCTGAATCCAGAGCTCCGCAACAGCGTTTTCTTTCGGGTTTACCCCTACATCAGCCTGTGGAAACCGCTTAACCCTAATACAAGACTCCACAAGTGTACGGATGCTGACCCCATCACTTGCTTCAACGTCACGGCAGACAATCATGTTGTTGCCTACTTAGAGTATATGCACTTCTGCCTATTTTGTCAATGAGAATTCACGAAATTTCTTTATCTCAGACAGCCTCATCGCAATATATGCAACAAGAGCGGAGGAATCGCCCTCCGCTCTTCGCTTTTATTTAGATCGACGCCACCGCTCAAAACGCCGATCTTCTATTTTGCAATGGCATAGCTTTCAGTATTCTTTAGCGGCAAAAATCAGAACGTAACTCCGCGTTCTGCACAGAGGTCTTTCAAAAGTGCTACCGCTTTGTCAAGCCCCATAGCATGATCATGGATATCGTTGTTTGACGGATAGACCAGGCAATTAGAGCGATAGTCTAAAACCTGGTATCCAACGATTCGTTCACCATCCAAAGTGTGAACATAGCCCCAACCATCGTGATTATACCGCTGATAACCTTTCTGGAATGAATAACCGGCCTCGTTAGCCTTTTTTCTCAATGTGGAAAGTGAATACTGCATAAGCAAACCTCCTGAAATTTATGGTTTGAGCAGTGTGCTTATGTTGTGGTCTGTTGTTTTATAGTGTTTATACGCTATGCCATCTTGCAAACGTCCTATAAATGCCCCTCAGAGGCTGCAGGAGCGCTTTCGTCACGCTCTATGGCTTCGTCTATGGCTCGGTTGATAAAGCCGTTCACGCTCTCGCTGTGGGCTTCTGCGTGGGCTTTGATAATATCTTTCTTACCCTTTGGAAAACGAACAAGCACCTTATCATAGGCCTTATCTTCGTAACGCTTAATGCTTTCGTAGCTATTTTTTCCGCCCAATAGCAACACCTCCTTGTTAGTTTATTATACATTTTATTGCGTTAGATATCTATATGCAAATAGCACAAGTATATACCGATATCTTTATGCTAAATGCCATCTTGCATATAGCTATCTATATGCTATAATACAACCATGCAAGACAGTGAACCTGATCCGAGCATAAGAAAAAGCCCTCTGCATCACCGCCGACCAAAGCCGAATGCAGAGAGCCACCAACCACCACAGGAGGATTGACAAGGAGGCCACAAAATGGATGCACAAACCCAGCTAGTAGCAGAACTTTATAAAACGCTCAATGATGCGCAAAAACAGGAAGTCTGTAACATGATTGATACTTTACTAAGTCAGCAATTAAAGGATCAACAATCGCTTGATTCTCATTCCGCTGCTACGGAAAATCAAGATAGCATCGCATGAGAAAGGCTCCATGTCCCAGCCGACCAAAGCAAGACACGGAGCCACCACCAACCACCACAGGGAGACCGGTATCGATATTATACCGACCTCCCGCCGAGAAAACAAGGAGGAAATATGAGTTATTTATCTGAGCTTACCGCACATGAGCGCCTAACTGTCGACAATGCAACGCTCGACATGTTTACCGCTTTCGAAAACGGATCAGACTTGATCTATGATATTTGGGAGCAGTATTTTTCTGATAGGGAGCGAAAAAATATCGAATCGAGAGACTTAGAATTCATTGGTCGCATCCTGTATTCTGTCTACGATAGAATGGCAAACGCCATCCGCGACTATCACTTGATGCTCGGGCACTATGACGCACCGGGCGTGCAGTGCTTTTTAGACACAGCGAAACGCGCTCAACTGACGATAGATGCTGTAAAAGCGAGCGAACACGCGCGGAATGAAATGCGAACAGCGGCTTATGATCTCGACGATGCAGATGCAATTAAACTTCTGACAGGTAAGGGGGCAAGCGCATGAAGCTTCTCTACTGCGCCCGCTGCACCACGCCGCTGATGAGTGCGGCCACGGTGCATATTTGCCCGTGCTGCGGGGCTGCATACCGTCAGCGCGGCACGCGCTTTTCCTTTGTCGCTGATCTGTCTGGCGTATCCGTCAAAGAGCTGATGCAAAGCATGGAGGTCACGCTATGAACGCTAATGATAGATTCTACCCGGTCGTGCAAACGCCGGTCGGAAAGGTGCTGCTCATAGGCGCTACCATGACCGTCGAGCGCGAACGTGAGCTTTTCGGAAAGAAGGTGCTCCCGAATGAGCACAGATGAATGCATTCGAGCGCATGATCTGATCAACACGCCGCTTTCCCATGTATGCGCGCCAAAGTGTACAGTAGCCCGTAGAGTCCGCCGAAGAGTAGCAAAGAATACAGTGTGTGAGTACAGCGAAAGCTGTTTCACCTGTCCTTTATCGGACTGCAAACAGACTGTTGTCAAATGCTTAACGGTCAACCGTTTGCCGATAGATCCTCTCATGTAACGCAGAAAGCCCACAGGAACACTCCTGTGGGCTTTTGCTTTTCCGGTGCTTATTGTAATTCTCGCAGTGTTACCGTGCGTCTTGCAAGCCGGCAGGGGGCTGCAACACCTTCTTGTTTTGAAGCCGCCCTTTACTCCGCCGTCTGCAGCTCCACAATCTGATGGATCACTCGTTCCAGACGGTCGAGCACGATATCATAGCCGAAGATAAGCATTTGCAGTCTCCTTTCCTGTTAGTACAGCAGCACGGGCTTACCCGCCGCGCGTGTCATGTTGTTGATGTTGGGGACGACCACGCGGGCAAGCGTCTTACCATCCACAACGAGGTTCACATTGATGGGCTCGCGGCTACCCTGTGCCATCGCCTCCATAACGGCCTGCTTGATGGTCGAAAGCGGCGCTTCGACGTTCGTTCCGCTCTTCTGGTCGCCCAGCACGGCAAGAAACTTTCGGTTCGGCGGGATGACCGCACCGCTCGCAAGCGCTGGGATCTCGTTATACACAGGCGCATTGCCGTCTAAGTTCTGCGCCGCCACCCGACGGCTGCGCGTTGGGGTCTTTGTTGATACGCGCGTGCCGGTAAAGCCGGACGTTGCCTTTCTGACTTTGGAATCGTCCACACTGTCGACGAAGAATTTCAGCGCAAGACCGATCGCCGCCGAGATAATGAACGCCGTACCGGCGCTGACGATACCAAGCGCTGCAAGGCCAACGCCAAGAACACCGGCCAGCAGTCCAAGAAGTACGCTGCGCCCGATGCTGACAAGCCGCTGCGTGCCCTTCTTCGGGTCTTTGCGGACGCTGTAAATGCTCAGTCCGAGAATCAGGCCTAATCCCATGCCGACGACTGTACCGACGCCCGGCGTCACGATAGAGCCGATAACAGCGCCAAGCAGCGCGCACAGCACGACGATCAGCTCGGAAAGAAGCTGCGATTTGCCGCCGTGTTCCTCGTCCCCCTCTGCAAAGCCGGTGAGATAGAGGCCGAGGATCGCGCCCAGGCTGAAACCAGCCACGCCGCCGGTGATGCCAAGAAACACGCTGCCAAGCAGCGCACCGAGCAAAGCCGTGATGACCACGATCCACGCATCCTCTGCGTCCATCTCGGTTTTCCATGTTTCGGGGTCAAGGCCCACAAGGTACAGCCCCAGCAGCACACCGAGGGATAAACCGATGACGCCGCCCGTGATGCCGCCGAACGCCGCGCCGAGCGTTGCACCGAGCAGCGCCGTTAAAACGGTCAGCCATGTTGCCTTGCTCTTGGGGATAACTTTCTTGTCAAAGCTCCATTTGAGGTCATCCACGACGATCTCAAGCCCCGCGCGGATGGTCTTAAAGATATCGTTGATCTTCTGGAACACCTTGTCGAGCTTTTCCATCATGGGGCCTTCGTCAAAATCAAAGTCCGGCGCAATGGCGGATGCTCCGCCGCCACCGTCGCCAACGGACGTTGTCGTGCTGAGTTTGTTGATCTCATCGAACGCCGCGAGCGCGTCTGTCGCTTCCTTTGCCGCCTTGCCGGTCGCGTCAATGGCGGCGGCCTCTTTGTAGAGGTTTTTGCCCGATGCCTCCATGCTCTTCTTTGACTTACCGCTCAGAATCGAAATGATCGTCACGATCTCCGACACAATGGCCGCAAGCAGATTCATTAGCCACGTCAGCGCCGGAATGAGTACGTCCATCAAAGGCGCGGCCAGCGTCAGCAGCGCACCTTTGAGGCGGGCAAAAGCGTCGGATGCCTCTGCGCTGGTCTCAATAGCCGCCTTGATCTGCTTGCGCAGCGCCATGAGCGCCGCCGTGATGACTGAGAACACAAGCATAGAGCGCGCTAAACTCTTGACCTGATCTCTGAAACGCGCGGCATACTGGCCCGCTTTGGCAAGCGCGGAATTCTCCGCCTCGCGCTCCCTGCGTTCCTGCTCCGTATTAGCGATCAACTCACCGGCGGTTACTTTCGCCTTATCGAGCCTTGCCGTCATGCTGTCGATGTTGGCGGTCGTCTCTTCGTAAGCCGCCGAAAGCGTTTTGACCTCCTTCGTCTGCGTGTGCAAAAGCTCCTCCTGCTGTTTGAGCTCCGCCTCCGCAGCGGCGCGGCGGTCGAGCACTTGCGTCTGATACTCGTTCTGTGTAAAGCCCTGTTTTTGGATCCATTCGCGGTCGTTCAGCCGTTCGACTTCCTTTCGCAGCATCTTCACGCGTTCCTCAGTAGCTTTCGCTGCCTGAGATGCGGCGTCAAGCTGCTTTTCAAGGTTCATCTTATTGCCCGTTTCCTTTTCAAGCTTGCTGTTCAGTTCGGATATCTCGTCACGCAGCTTGCTCAGTTTCTTTTGTGCTTTGGTCGAATCCAAATCACAAGAGAAAATCACACTGCCGTCAGCATTTGCCATTTGATCACTCCTTCCCCAATTTCAACCAAGTCGAAATGGTGGTCTCTTCTTCCTGGCTGAGCTTATTTTTTATGTTCACGAGGTCGCTGTTGCGGCGGTACCATTCGCGTTCGTCCTTTTCGAGCGTCTTTCCTCGTGCTTTTTTGTCTCTGATGCGCACGACCTGAGCAAAGGTGCAGTCCCCGAGATTGTTATACGCACCGAGGAACGTCCACCAATGGACGCCCCCGGTGTTGGTCTCCGCATCATAAGGGATTCCGCGGATATCCCGTCCGAATATCCGGTTGATGGGCGGGAGGATCAACGGATAATCCTGCTCCCAATCGACCAACTTCGGCGATTTCTTCTTATCCTGCTCTTTGCCGCCGTTCTGGAACCATGTAAAACGGTCTACAGCTTCCTGCAAATGCTGCGGCGGGATATCCTCAGGCGAGACATAGAACATCTGCAAGATGCCCTCTGCGCGGTCAGTGCCGCTCAAATCAGGATCACTCAGCATTACGAAGATATCGAGAATTACGCGAAAATCTGTGCGTATCTCATAACTCACTCCGCCGATCTCGACGGAGACAGGCAAGCCCCAATTCATCGGCGATACTTTGCCGTGTACTTCTGAATGCGCGGATTCGTGGCTTTCTGCTCACGAGCAAAGGCGCTGTCTGTCTCATCCATCAGCGCAAGCAGGAAATTTACCCATACGTTCAGGCCGTCTGCCAGCGCATAAAGGTTCATGCTGCCAAAGATGCTGTCACACACCGGCTCTTCAAAAAGACCGTCAATGATCTCGCGCATCTCCTTGTCGCGGCGGTCGGCAATGTTGAAAATCTCAACGCGGTCGCCGCACTTCTGCACCTCATCTGCGTATTTCTCCTGTTTCTTGTCCAGCGTATCAAATGCGTTGTAAAGACGCTGGATAAACGTGCCGTCAGTCGGGTTGAATCGAATGATCACATCACCCTTAATGCCGTGCACGGTGTATTCCTGCACACCGTTCGCAAAACTAAGTTCCATATTTATCTCTCCTTAAATTTGTTTTCAGGAAGCTTTGTATCAGAATGTTGATCTCTGCCGCTTATCGAAAATCAGAAGTTCTCCACGGCCTCGCCCGCGAGATCGTCCCATTTTTCGCTCATGCTGACAATTACACCGGGCGATTTGCGCCGGTAGCCGTCCCCGTCGCCGCAACTGTCAGAAATTGCCGAAATGCTGTCCCATGCCCGCATGACTGCGCCCTCCCCGCTCTGGCAGTCAAGAGCGATAGCGTTAAGGGCTGCGGCCTCTCGGCGGCTGTCCGTAGTCTTTGCGGCTTCGGCTGCGTAGTGACCAACTAACTTTAACATGGTGTGGTTGCTGTCAAATCTCTCCATGAACGCGGAGTAATCAGCCGAGGAAAGAACGCCGGTTTTCATCAGCTCAAGGGCGTTATTGTCGATTGCGTCAGGGTTTGCAATATTGGCGGCGCGCACTGCCTGTTCCAGCTCGGCGCGGATCGTGCGGCGCGTGGCCTTGAAGTTGTCCCAAACGCGGGCGCTCACCTCGTTAAAAATGGCTTCTGCGTCATGCAGCTTTAGCGCTGCGCGGGTTGTTCTAACCTGCTTTTCCTCGGCGCTGTCTCCGGGCTTCCATGCGTTAGCGTCACGGTTGGCCTGCTGCGCCTCTTGGAGTGCGCGGAAAGCGGTGTTGTATTCGCTGCGGGCTTCTTTGAAAGCTGTATCGAGCTTTCGGGCATAAATGTTAAATTCGCTCATGGTGTAAATTATCCTTTCTTTTTCATGCGCTGCCGCGCTGTTTTTTTTAAAGGTCGATAATGATAACGCTTTCGCAGTCTGATAAATAATCTCGTGCTGCTTGTTCCGTCTGAAACACCTTTGCAGGGCTTTGCGGCGCTCTGCAAGCCGCCCACGCGCCATTTTCAAGCAATAGCATAATTGCTACGCCCGTTTGCTTCTGCGCTACAATCGCCTGTAAAGAGGCAAGGCGGGCTTTAATGCTGTTATTCAAGGGCTTTACCTCCGATCTCGTCACTCTCAAGCGTTGGCAATTCCAGCCTGCCGCGCCCAATGGCTTCGTCAAGCATCTGATAGAGGGAAAGGCTCAACGGGTCTACGCCCTCTACCGGGTGCGGGTAAAGGACAATGCACTTGCCATCATGGGTAAATGCGCCGTGCTGCATCAGGTAGTTAAACGGATCTTCTTTTGTGTGATATTCGCCGCCGCCCTCGACGACAAAAGTAGTTTCATCGGCTGACAGCGATTTGAGATATTCCCGCAGCGCCGCAAGGCGGATATCAAAATTTTTCTTCATCGCTGTTCCTGCTCCCTTCGCCATGCTTCAAGCTCGTCAAGCTGCTGCATGATGTCTGTGATCTCCGTGTACTTCACCGTCTGCCGTAAAATCTCTGCCGCGGCACTCACGCGGGTCTGTGCGGGCGCGTCTGCATCCTGCATGATCGTTGCCAGCGTATCCGCCGCGGCGTGCGCCCGCTCCTGCAGCACGTTACGCGCCGCTTCGGTTCGCTCGCGCCGTGCCTCGTTATACTTCTGCATAAACTCCGCGTCACGTTTTCGGCGATAGATCGTCTGCTCGTTGATCTCGAGCTTTGCCGCCGCGCTCCGCACTGTCGCGGAGATCAGCAGCGCTTCAATAATGGTCTCATCTCTGATTTTCTTTGACAAAGTTTGAAAAGCCCCCTTTCCGGCTTTGTTTTTTCTGACGTTGCATCGTTCTTTCAGCGGTAAAATTCCACTAACGGCTTTCGAATGCGCGGATGCCGCAAGACTCGCAGCGCTTCCCGCCTCAACTTTGGGTCTGGCTTTCGTCCGAACCAGAATTCACCGATGATCGCGTCGCGCTGTGCATCCGGCAGTTGTGCAAGTGCCGCTTGCACAGCCTGTCGAAAATCCCGTTGTTCGACGTCCTCAAAGGCCTCTTCTGCTGCTTCATCTGAGATTGTGTCAGCAAGCGTCAGGTCGCTGTCCTCGTCGCCTATCGGCTCGTCCATCGACCGACAAACAGTGTTGATGGGGTCACATCGCGTCCGCTGTGTTCGCTGCCCGCAGGATTCTGTGAACTCCGCCTTAAGCTTAATGCCGTACAGCGTGAGAAATTCACCCTTGTTCACATCCCATGTCGGCAGCGTGTCCATGAGGGCGATAAAGGCCACTTGCAGAAGGTCGTTTTCCTCGACACCTGCGCGGCCTTCCATTGCCCGCGTCCACCTCAAGGCCTGCTGCCACGCGAAGCGTTCAACCGCCGCCCAAAGTCTCAGAATGTCCGCCTTGCCTGCCTGTACCGCTGCTGCAATTTCGCTTGTTCGCTTATCCTGTGTGTCAAGTGCTTTCGCTTGCATATCTTCTCCTCCTATGGTAAAATCAAAATTGACAAATCGGATTCACCACAAGAGACGCTCTCCCCATTTGGGGAGGGCCTTTTTTATAATCGAAAATGACGGTTCATTGCCCGCTCAAACTTATCACGGTCATCAGCAGGCAAAAGCGGAATTACACGGTGCTGCATTTCGTCACGCTGGCGGTAGCGCTCACGCTTCCGGCGTGCCGGTTTGATTTTCGCTAAAATGCTGGCCGCGGCCTCAATATTCATGCTGTAACCCTCCCTGTGACCTTGTAGAAGGTCGCGTCAACGTGACCAGTCGCGCCGCGTCGGTTTTTATCGAGCCACAACTCCAACAAAGATGGCGATTCCATGCGCTCACCTGTCTCACACGGCGGATTGTGCAGCAGCGTCACCGTATCCGCGTCCTGCTCGATAGCGCCGCTCTCGCGTAAATTTGCCATCGTAGCCCGAAAGCTACCAGAACGGTCAGAGGCCGCTGCGCGGTTGAGCTGGCACAAACACAGCACAGGGATGTTCAGCCTCAGTGCAAGCAGCTTCAAGGCCCTGCTGTTCCTTGTGGTCGCCTCGTAAAGCGAAAGCCGAGCTTCCGGCGGTTCAAGCAGCCCGAGGTGGTCGAGGATCAGCAGGCCCGGCTTCTCGCGATAGGCCAGCGCCTCCACCTGCCGAACGTTCATACCCGTGCGCTTGTTGAATACAAGCGGCAACGCGGAGAGCGCTGTCGTCCCCTCGGCAAAGCGCGTGTACTCGTTGTCCGTAAGCCTGCCGCCGAACATGAGCCGCGCCGATGACAGGCCGCCGATGTTGCCGACAAGGCGAGCGGAACAGTCCTCTGCGCTCATTTCAAGTGACAAGTATAATACCTTGACTCCGTTTCTTGCTGCATTGAGCGCGATTTGCAAGGCGAGCGCTGATTTTCCGACCGCCGGTCTTGCACCGATGACGTGTAACCCGCCGTTAATGAAGCCACCGCCGAGCAGTTTATCGAATCTCAGAAGGCCCGAGGCCACACAAGGCACTCTGCCTCCGACCTGCTCAGAAACGCGGTATCCGAGCTGCATCAGCACCGCCGTAAGCGTTTGCGAATCGCCGCGTGTGTTTTCCTCGGCAAGCCGCTGCAAAGCCTCCTGTGCGCGTCCAAGCGCGTCTGTAGGGTCATGCTCGGCGGTCATCAGTTCTTCGCCGATCTTTCGCAAGGAACGTGCAAGCGCAGCTTCCTTGACCGCTGCTAAGTAAACATCGAGGTTCGCCGTGGTTGGCGTTGTGTCCATCAATCCAGCAATCAGCTTGTCCGTCACATCGGTGCAATTGCGTCCCGCTTCCACTCTGACGGTCAGCGCATCAAAGCTGCCGCTTTCCTCGTACTGATGACGCATCGCCCGGAAAATCTCTTGCAGCGGCACGGAAGAAAACATATCGTCGGGAAGCTCTGCCGCCTCCGGAAACAACGACGGGTCAATCAGCAGCGAACCGAGTACGCCGTACTCGTTCAGAATAGAATTCACGCTCTCACCTCCATGTGTCCGTAGCCTCGTCGTACTGCCTGGGCTTGGGAACTGCGGAAGATTGTTCTCCGCCGTAGCCTTGACGCTCCCAAGTCCTGACGCAAGCCTTCCAATCCTTGATAGGCTTTCCTTTCCCTTGCACCCAGCCGTTTGCAGCGTAGTAATCAAGGAAGTATGCTGCGTCTACGCTGTTTTCCCGTTCGATACAGTAAGCCTGTACTTCCTCAAGAGTAGGAGGAATAAAGCGAGCGCGTGGCGGCGTAGCCGCCTTATTATCTATCTCTTCTCTTTCCTTATCTATCCTTACCTGTGTATCCGATTTGGATACATCTTGTATACATTGCGTATCCACATGACTATACCGTCCATTTTCAGCGATAGATAGGCGCTGCTTTTCTTCGGTGTAAATGGATGGTGTGTAGCGATCACGCTGGATATAATTGTTCACTCGCCAGTCTCGAATTACGCACACACCGGATTCAAACGGGATAACAAAGCCCTTAGCAATCAGCAGTTTCAAATCGTCTCCAGCAGCGCCGACCATTGCCGTAATCCGTTTTGGTGATGAAACAAAACCGTCATCGTCTGCTCTCATACCGAGGTGAAAATAAAGGCTTTGTGAACTTGCCGGAAGGTCGAGAAACGAATCCGTGTCAACAACATCGAGCGAAAACATCCTCCGTTTCGCCATTACCAACCCTCCAAAAATTCCTGACCCATCATCCGTGCGAGCACATCCTCTGCAACACGGGCGACAGCGCTGATTTCACGAGCGCGACGAGACATGGAGCGAATGAAACGTTTGACTTCGTCCTCAGTCGTGGGAAGAAAGTAGCCAGACTGATTGTCGGACAGGATCAGCGTCCCGGCCTTTCGTTCCCGCTGAATGCGTCGGCGAATCGACCTCTCATCTTCTCCCGTGAGCTGGACAAGCTCTGTGAGCGTCACACCGTTTTCGCTACCCCCATGTAGCAAGTCAGAAATAAGTAGCTTTTTTTGCGTCGCTGTGGTATTCTTTTGATGGGAAAGTGTGGTCGCCAAACCGCTTCCCGTCGCCCTTGTCGGTGTTCCCACACCGGCGAGGGCGTTTTCTTTTTTATCCCTCATTATCGATTTTCACCCCTGACTGTTCATTGAGCCACTGCTCAAATGCTTTCACAGGAATCCGCACACAACCGCCTAATCGTACGACGGGAAATCCGGGGATTCTCATCCATCGATAGACTGTTGGACGGCTGGCGTGCATTGCCTCGGCTAGCGTAGTGGGCGTATATGCCAAAATTTCCATCATTCCGTCTCCTTCTCCAACTTAGAGATAGCTTCAAGAATAAGCTTCTCCTTGCTACAGGAAAGAGGAACTCGCAGCCAACGAGTAATAGTTGGTTCGCTGATGCCAATACACGACGCGATCTTCCACAATGGGATTCCCGCGCTTTTTGCTCGCTGCCGCAAAGATAAATTTTCCATTTAGCTATCCTCCTACTTGACTTGCTGAATCAAATCTGCTATCATCGCCTTGATGATGATTTAATTCTACCGATTCGCTTCATTTTTTCAAGTCGATGTAAGTAAAATTTAATCGACTTATTTCTGCAATAGTTGATTTTGCTCGTACTTGTAGGAGGCCTGATATGACTAGGGAAGAACAATCTGTAAAGATGGGAAAGCGCCTAAAAGCCTTAAGAGAAGAAACTCCTTTAAATGGGAAAAAAATGTCCCATGAAAAGTTAAAAGAGAAACTAAAAGAAATATACGGGGTTGAAATCAGTAGAGACAGCCTAATGAACTATGAAGTAAGCGATGTCAATCATTCTAAGTTTGGCACTAACTTAAAAATGAATGTCGAATACTTAAACTGTCTTTCTAGTTTTTATGGTGTATCGACTGACTATTTGCTTGGTCGATCTGACGCTAAAACAGCAAATGAGGATATACAAGTTGCTTGTAAGACAACTGGTTTATCCTCAGATGCTATCGAGTCGCTACGATTTGACCACAGCCAGTCAAAACGGCGCGATATATTCGCCTTTGAAGATTTCTTAATAAAGGAAAGCTATGTTACTTTTTGGGCCGTTCAGATGCGCAATAGTGTCAAAAATATAATTCAAGTTAATTCTCTTCAATCAAAATTAGGCTCAGATATTGTAACGGATGAAACGAATTTTCACCGATGGCTGGCAATGAGTAGCTTTGAAAAATCTTTTAATAAGGCCGTGGAGGAATTTGCCAATCTTTATTCAGATGACTTAAAAATTGCAGACACAAATGCTTATCTCACTGCACGAAAAAACGAGTATGAAAAGTATCTAAAACGTATTGAAGAACTACAGTCAAGCCAAAAGTAAAAAACCGCCCCCGGTGTTGCAGCACCGAGGACGGTTATAGGGGGCAGCAAACTGATAGCCTACTGCCCTCCAATCATAACAAATGCAGGAGGAAAAAGCAATGCCAAGAAAAGCAAATACGCGCGCCGCGTCGGGCGCAGGCAGCATCCGGCAGCGGCCTGACGGTCGATGGGAAGCCCGTGTGACCGTCGGCAATGACCCAGGCACAGGAAAACCGATTCGCCGCAGCATCTACGGCAACACGCAGAAAGAAGTGTTGACCGCCATGCGCGACGCGCAAAAAGCGATCGACGACGGGCTTTACATAGAGCCGACGCGCCTGACACTTGCGCAATGGCTCGATATCTGGCAGAGCGATTATCTGCTCTCGCAGAAATACGGCACGGTCAAGACCTACAAGGCCCAAATCGCAACGCACATCAAGCCCGCCCTCGGCGCGGTGAAACTCACCAAACTCACGCCGCATATCATCCAGGGCTTTTACAACGATCTGCTCGCCAATGGCCGCATTGTTCCCAAACGGGACAAGCAGGGCAAGATCATCAAAAAGGACGGCGTCGCCGTCACGGAGACCGCACCGCTCAACGCAAAGACCGTGCGCAATGTTCACGGCGTTCTGACAAAGGCCCTTTCTCAGGCCGTCAAGGTGGGCTACATCGCACGCAATCCGTGTGACATGGTAGACCTTCCCCGCGTCGAGAAAGCGCAGATCATGCCGCTCACCGACGAACAGGTCAAGTCTTATCTCGCCGCAGCGGATACCGACAACGATTATGGAGATATTCTGAAAGTAATTCTCTTTACCGGCCTGCGTGAAGCCGAAGCGCTGGGGCTGACATGGGATTGTGTCGACTTCAAGAAAGGCACGCTCAAGATTTGCAAGCAGTTACAGAAGCGCCCCGCCGAGGCTGGCGGCTTCCAGTTTGCCGCCCTCAAAAACGACAAGACGCGCATCCTGCGCCCCGCTCCCTTCGTCATGGATATGCTGCGCGCCGTTCGCTCCAAGCAGGCGCAAAGGCGTTTACAGGCCGGTGATCTTTGGCAGGACTGGATAGATCCCGCCAAGCAGTACGCCGCCTGTCGGCTCGTTTTCACAAATGCGCTCGGCGACCACCTGCACCCGCAGCGCCTTTATGCGCATCATAAGAAGATTGCAGCCAAAGCAGGAGCGCCGGACGCCCGTGTGCATGATCTGCGCCACACCTTCGCCGCGCTCTCCCTGCAAAACGGTGACGACGTGAAGACCGTGCAAGAAAATCTCGGCCATGCGACCGCCGCTTTTACGTTGGACGTTTACGGTCACGTCTCAGAGCGCATGAAGGAGGACAGCGCCGCCCGGATGCAGGGCTATTTTGAAAATCTCAAAAAGGCATGAAAAAAGCTCCGTCGATCTCATCATCGGCGGAGCTGCTTTTGTCCCCGTTAAGGGGTAAAACTTTTAATTGGGGTAAACTTAGGGGTAAAACGTATTCTACGAAAACGCAAATGCAACTTTTCTGCGTCAAAAGTGCCTAAATCATGCACCAAAAAGAAAGAACCGCAACCTTTCGGCTGCGGTTCTTTGTGATGCGTGACCAATTTAGATACATGCTGAAAATAGGAAAAATCGAGAGCTGAAGCGGCTTTGCACTCTTTCAGCCATATTTTTTGCTTACATTTTCCCGTGATAGAGAAAAGTCGAGGGATTTTTAAGTGTGACCAAAATAGATACAGCCTCACATTTCCGATTTCCGTCTTTGCGCTTATTTCCGCTTGCTGTGTTTTTGAGGATTATTTTCCCGATCTTTCAGCCACGCCTCAAATGCTTGAACATTTTCTTCGCGCGTATAGAACTCGCGAATGACAGGGAGCAGTGCTGCAGCCAGACCTTTGAGCGCCCACAAGTCAGGTTCGACTTTATCGAGGTTGTAATCCTCCACATCTGTGACTGTGCCATCCTTGTCAAGATGGATGACGCTAACGGGTATTCTGTTAAACTTCTCATCCATCTTTTCTCGGCTCCTCAGCGGTAGAATCTGTCTCGATTTGAAATCGGCTCTTCATAGGCCGTCAGGCACTTCATCCGGAAAGTTCTCGGCAAACCAGCGGAATGGTATAAGGACCATATCTGGTAGACCGTTTTCTGTTATTACGAAGCCGATGTCCTCGTTGTCAATGCGTTCCAGAATTTCATCCAGTTTTTCGACGAGCAGTGTTTGCTCGATGCGTTCCATTTCGGATAGTGGCGGCAGTCTTTTCATTTCAACACACCCTTATTCCTGCTGTGATGTGCTTTCTCCGGAAGATACAGGGACAGGCTTTAGCGTACCGGTTATAAAATCATACAGCGCTTCAGGCTCTTTCAGACAATACTTCATGGTGCAATCCGTTTCCCATACCTCAAAGTCATCGGCTGCTTCATACAGCCACCAATCGATGTAGTCGTATTGGTCATTGACCGCTTCTTTCAAAACATCTCTAAGAGCCAGAAGATACTTGTTTTCGGTACCGAATACAAAGTGACCATTGCCAACCAGATTGAGCGCTTTACTAAACTGCTCATCAATGGACTCTTGATCTCTTATCATCCGGAGCGCTTTGCAGAATCCTTCTCTACTTAGCATTGGCACCATTCCTCTCCAAAAGTTCTTGTTCTTCTTTCCATATTTTGAGAAGTTCAATCGCGTGTCCTTGTGTCTTTGGATCGGCACAGTATTCAAAGAACTGCACCGCGGCTTCTTCCGGCGTGAGGCCATAAGGCTTTAGCGCCTCGGTTATCTGTGCCAGCAGTTCTGCATCGATTTCAATGGTAATCGTTACTTTGCCATCATCCATCACGCTGTTCCTCCGATTCTTTGAGATTGTCATATTGAGGTTCCTCAGAGTAAAAGACCTGCATATCATCCAGTCGGAGACACGACAGTCTTCCAAGGGCTCCTGACCAAGGGTCACCCTTTTCAGGGAGCATACAGCCGCAGTCGATTCCAATCCAGCTCTTTACATCCCATATTGCCATTGGGTTATCATACTGGAAACGGATAGTTGGCGTGTGCCCGAAGATGACAGTACAGTCCTCCAGAACAGGGAAACTGTCAAATCGCATCCAGACGGCAAAGTCTCGCTCACACTCATATTTATGGCCGTAGGTTTCATACAGCTCAATAGGCGCTGCGTGGGTCAGAATGAACTGCCTATTGTTCAGAGTAAGTTCTATGTTTAAAGGCAACTTCTCCAGATACTCGAATATCTCCTGACGAATGGTTTTCTTTATGTGCTTCAGATAATTATGCGTTATCTGGCCACCATTTCTATACCATAGAGACAGCTTGGGCCCGTAGTAGAGGTCGGGCCACTCCTCATCTTCTGGGGGAGGGTAGTAGAGAGCATTCATCATCATTAATTCGTGGTTACCCAGAAGCATCTTGGCATTTGGCATCGCCATAATCTGGCGAAGGATTTTGATGCCATCTGGATTTCTATCTATCACATCCCCAAGGATATAAAGAGTGTCATCCGGCTGCAGGTTGATTTGCTTCATGACGGAATCAAAGCGCCGCTTTTGTCCATGGATATCAGACATTACATAAATCATGGTGTTCCACCTCCTTCTTTGTAACACGAACAATTACCATATTTCGGAGCGAATAGCTATCAAAAAATCACAATTCACAGATAATAATCCTGATTGGCATTTCCGATGACCTATCAGCCACGGAGTACGGGATGGTTTGTTGGAAAATCTGGACTTGGTTTCGAATCATGAAGATCAGTGTTTCGAGTAAGTCCTTTGAGATGCATTTATCGTTTTCTTTTGCAGCGAGCTTTTGTAGCAGTGTCTCTAAATCAGAGAAGCTGCCCCAAATGAAGAAATCCCACGAGTCGAATGTACTGCGTTCGAAAGCTGGATTTTCTGCACAGATGATATCCTGGGTTTCTGCTGCCAGGTCAGAAAAGCAGATTCTCTCTCTACTAAGAGCCAGCTCATCATGTGCACTAGAGAGAATATCTCGTTCCGGCGCAGTATACAGAAAGTGGTGTCTGAGTTGTCCATTTGCGTGTCGATGCCACTGGTCGATGTTGTACCATTGACCATCGTGGTACAGTTCCACCATGTAGCCAAGCCATTTGCCCATGCTGCATACCTCCGTTTGGCCTTTGCTTTTTAGGTATGAAGATATAAATCTCTTTTTCTGTGAGTTTATTATGATCTCGTCCTTTGTGGTTGGATGATATGAGGTGTCAAAAAAGTGGAAGACACAGCCGAAGAAAGGCCTGCCAGTGTTCATCGATTCTTGTTCTGCTAGATACTTTGTCAGGTTGCTTCCTTGAGATCTGATTTGATATTTCTCTTTCATGGAATCCCCCTATGGTGTCAGCCATCACCAAAGATGTCATTGCAAAACTCCGAATAGTCAGGATCTGGGCTTTTGAGAAACACCTCCCAATCCTGCTGGACTTCCTCCATGGTCTTAAATTGCTTCTCCGATTCCGCTAACCGACTCCGGAAGCCAAATTGGTTCCCAGCGAGAATGCACGGAAATCCCCAAAGCATTGTTCCCACATGCTTCCACTGACCGACATCCCCAGCATACTGCAATTTTGAAAACACAGCTTTGACTGTGCGGCAGTATTCTCCGTCACAAGCAAACCAGAGATGTTCCGATTCGACTTTGTCACAGCGCATATAGTAGGGTAAGCCCCATGTGTTAGTGTGCTCCCATTCGTAATTCTCCAAGATGACAGTTTCCTTGTGGAGCAGATGCGCGGGAACGAGGAACGGTATCTTCCTGTAAGCAATGTAGTGGCTGATGTTTTGCTGCCCTTCTTTGAAGGACTGGAATCTAGATATCAGATCCCCAAATTGTTTCTTCAGAGCCATATCAATGGTGAGCTCTCTAAAGAAGCAACGAAAGTCCTCCGTTGTACCGTAATAGTATTTTCCGAAACTGGTAAAAGCGGCAGCAGAATAGTCATCCAGTTCCAGTCGGTAATATCTCGGTTTTTCTCTCATGGGTGGTACCTACCATTTTTCTTCAGGTAATCATCTTCCCCACGGGAGTCCGAAATCCGTGCGCTTGATTTTGCACCAAGGCTGTCCATCTTTCCAGAAGACGATCCCCTCAATCACATGGGTTTCCAGATAAGTGCGGATGCCCTCGAAGCTCCGATCCAGTTCTACAATGTCTTTCCCGTGGGGCTTGAGAATATCGGTATCAAGGTTGTGGGGATTAGATCTGAAATGCGGGCCGATGGCTTCGTATGTTCCATCTGGTACGATCCCCATCTTGTCATAAGCATCCCAAAACCATTTGTCGCTGGATGCGGCTCTATTGCACGGCACCCAACAAGGTAAGTGGCCGGTGACAGGGTCCGCTTTCTCCTGGCACTTGATAGCGTTAGATGGAATCGGTTTTCCATGTTTTGCATCGTATCTTTTGTAGAAAACTCCATTGATGACCGCACAGCAGGCACCGTCCCATTTGATGGTCGCTACGCCTTCGTCGGCCATGACCCAAGCAAGGTCAGGGCTTACATTTGGCAGTATCCGGACAATTCGATGGTTTTCAAATTCTCGTTCAAAGAGAGTGGGTATCTTTTTCATTTAGGCTCCTTTTCGATGTTACTTCGCTGTTGCTTCTATCGAGCCATTCCTCAATGGAAATAAATCTCTCGGCATGACTGATTTTGCCAGCACAAGTGTCACAGTAGGGACTGATCCAGCCAGTGGAAACCTTTGTTGCAGGGTTCCCACATCTGATGCAAGTTCTCGCAGATAGGTGTTCGTATTTGGGGATGATGTCACGAAGCATCCGCTCTGTACAGCCAAAGTCATACCAACAGAGCGTTCCATATTTCTCCTTGATCTGGGAAATACGGTATTGGTCGAGATACTCGGCACGCACCAGTTCCTCGCGGATATCTTCACACATTTGCTCCCCAAAAGCCTTTCGCCAGCCGTCAGGCATGGAATCAAGTTCCGTATAGGAATAGTCGTAATCCTCTGGAACTTCTCCTGTCCAGCGGTTACGGGGCATAAGAAACGGAAATCGCTCAATCAGCTTTTGGTTCGATTCTTTATTCGATTGCATCTGAAACCCTCCTGTGTGTTTTCCGTTAGGTTGAAAAAAGCATTATTCGGACAGAGGTGATTTCTGCCCGAGGGTTTATCGCTTTCCAATCCTTGACCTGTGCGGCGACCTTCTTTTGGATCTCCTCATAATAGCGATACGCACCGGAGCGGTCATTCCATTCGAAATATTGATAAGCCTTCTTGAGTTCATCCTCCATCTTCCGGTATTCGTCTACTGAGACGAAGTCCAAAATATTATCGGATTCACCATTCTGAAAGGCAGCTACTTCAGATCGAAGAGCAAATGCAGAATGTTCTTTGCCAGAAGTGTTCAGTAGCTTCAAGATGTCATCGTAGCAAACGGCAATTCGGACGCTGTCCTCTGGGGTAAGCCAGTCGTTCACCGCTGCCTGTAGATTTCTTGACATTTCGTCTACTGTGAACGGGTGTCCATCGCACTCAAGCTGTCGGTATGCTTTTTCAAACTGATACCTACTGTCCGAGCGAAGCGTTGGAACAAGAATGAGATGTTCGATAGGCAGCAACTTCATCACTTGGGGGTTGATACAATGCCACTGATCATTTGCCAGAACCTCCGTAAAAATGAAATATGATGTGCTCATCTTACTCACTCCTTTCTGCGCTTCGACCGCTTTGTGATGTGGCCAACTCTCTTGCATTAGCTTCCACATCTCAAGTCTTCCGTCCAGACATAATAAGGAATTGGCGAATGTGTCCCACGTTGGTGGGGTGGGAGATGCGTCATAAGTGATTGCAATGGAATACCCATCTTTCCCTTTTGAGGCAAGATCGGCTTTGATCTTTGCAATCCTATCTGGAGACTTGCTTTCTTCATATGTGAGGCGGTAGCAGGCAAACTTGTATCTGCCACCTTCACTGAAGGTTACCTCCATACATCTTCTCTCAAATCAGTTCTCATCGGGTCCCTCAAACAGCGCACGGAAAAGAGCCACATGCTCTCCCACGAGCTGCGGATACTGGTAGTAAATATGTCGGCAGAGGCTTCGATAAAGATCGATGAAGCGGATCTCATCGCAGAAATCGCAGAGGCCATCCATGATTTGTTCTAACTGCTGCTCGTCGGTGATTTGATCCTTCAGCACCCGCTCGACCAATAAAGAGTAGTGCGCGTATGCTGTGTCTCGCAGGTTGCTGATCCCCTCGACTATATTGCGGAGTTCCTCCATTGCGTGTTGGCATTCATCCATTTGTCTGTCCTCTTTTGTCATATAGTTCTCGCAGCTCTGCTTCTCTCTTTTCTGTGATGGCTTTGCTGTAATAGGTTGGGCGACCTGAGTGGTACTCTTCTGCCATCCATTCATCGAGATCAAAACTCCACTTGTGGGGCCCGAACTCGTCTGGGTAGTTCTCAATGAGAATGCGCTGCTTCTCACGGATCTGTTCCATGATAGGGGCGATATCATATTCCGAGAACATCCTGGCGCCTTTCAGCACATCGAGGATCTCGTTGCCCCACACACGCTCATCAACGCCGCTGTATTTTTCAAAACCGATGCTGTCTGGATGTTCCTCGATTTTACCGCTATAGGAGATCAGGAGACAGTCATCTTTCAGGAAGTGGTTGATCCACAGGTTTGGGATATACCGCAAGTCGGTAATACCTTTTGTGGAGAGAAAGCCCCACAGCTTATAGTATCTGCCAAAGACATACCATTCCGGGAGATCTTCCTCTTTGATTTTCGTTTTGTGATGTCCTGAAAAGAGAGTGAAGTCATCGTTCTGAATCCAGCACAGCTTGTGGTTTCTCCATACTCGGCGCTCAACAGTGTAGAGATTGCTCTTGAAACGACTCATTTGAAACCTCGCTTTATCATTTCCAGTGACACAACATCGTGGAACAGGAAGCGAAGCTTGTCAATCTGCTTCTCTATGTGCCAGTGTCCGCAAAGCCATGCCTTATAATCCACTTTTTCTTCTATCCCATCAAGCCATCGCTCTGTGCTGTCATCAACCGTGCTCTGATCGATCATGGGTAAAAACGCATCCCGCGGTTCGTACTTATAGGGGCAGGTATGAGAGAGAACAATGTCAATTCTGTTTTTCGTGATTTGATCTTCCACATATGTCTTGATTTCTGCCGAGGGCTGCTCATCTGCAAACCACAGCAGATTGTTTTCCAGTCGGTAGTATTTGTCTACGCTATAAGCGCCACCGATGACCAGATGCTGGGTTCCTTCCATAGTGAAGATGTCTCCGTCCCTGGCGAAGAGTAAGTTCGGATACTCATCCTCGTACCACACAAGGCCGCCATTCCATTCTTTCTGCTTATAGCCCGCGAGAGTGTCTGGACGCCGTTCATGGTTTCCGTGAATACAGAAGACGGTGGGCTTTATTCTGGCAAGCGCATCTTTGCAATACCGATCCCGCCTGTTGCCGTAATAGTTCGCTCCGACATCACCAAGGATGACGATGATGTCCGATTCTGTGAGCTCATAGTGTTGGGCAAAAGCAACGATTCCTTTCGTACTGCCGTGAATATCGCCGGTGTAATAGATCATTCATCCTCATCCTTTCTGGCTTGACCGGATTATAGCATCAATAGAATGGAAAATCTCGCAAAAGCCCAAATCATAATCGTTTTGGGCGAAAACATAATCGTTTTTTGCACGCAACAGACCACAGGTCAATCTCTTAACCTGTGGTCTGTTGCTATTTGATATTCAGTTGATAAAATGATTACCACTCATCCTTGAGGAGATGGTGGTGCGAGCGTAGAGCGTTCTTGGTTGTTTTCAGCACATCCAACAGGACATAGGTTTCATACGGGGTGCAGTTGGCGAAGATTTTCTGCGCCTCGGCATTAGACATCTCAGTCGCACCCGTGAGCTGCCTGTTCAGGAGCGTATCAGTCGACACCTCCAGCGCATTGGCGATGCCAACAAAAGTTTCGAGACTCATAACCTTTGTACCGCACTCGAGATAGCTGATGTATCCAGCGGACTTGTCGATCATGGTGGACAGCACCGCTTGGGAGATACGCTTGTTCTTCCTGATTTTTTGGATTCTTTGACCAAGGACATAGTAATTGAGTTGCATAGAGAAACCTCCTTAAAAATTTTGGCAACTCAATTATATTTAAACCGTTATTTTATAATGGTGCGATTATATAAACTTGACCTTCGCATATTATATACTAACTTAAATTATAGTCGTTAGTTTATATCCGGCGAAGGGGAGGTGAGCTGGTCATGTATGAACAACAAGATCTGAAGCTGGTCGGCTCACGCATCAAAACTGTTCGAATCAGCAGAGGCATGAGCCAAGCGGATTTGGCAGTCGAAGCTTCTGTTTCACTGCCGCTGATTAGCAACATCGAACGAGGAAAAACGGGGATGCAACTTGAGACTTTCGTCAAAGTGGCGGAAGCCCTTCAGGTATCTGCAGACTATTTGCTCCGCCCAGATGTACCGGAGGTCAAAGCAATCTATCAAGGTGAGTTTGCGGAGCTCCTTGAAGACTGCTCGGCCAGTGAGATGGAAACCATCTTAAAGATTGTCCGAGAGGTCAAAGCCTCCATGCATAAGAAGCAGAATAATGATTAATTATCGGATTGGGTGACCAATCCGATAATTTTTTTGTTATTTCCATACCATAGGTCAAGATGCTGACCTATGGTATCTTCTTATTTTTAAGCATTTTCCCTATAATTCACCCAAAAGGGCTTGCCCAAATGCCGGAGGAAAACATGGAAAACACGAAACTGCTGCCTTTAGGTACTGAACAAGGACTCGAAGAGACTGAGTATCCCTCCTTTGACCTGTGCCTGGGAGAAAACATGGTATCACCTCTTGTGGCACAACACAGGCAGTGGTTGAAAACTATCCGCCATGAAGTACCGAACCCCAAGATCCCGTTCAAGGTTGCAGTGTACATCCGCTTTTTCAACCAGACGAAATATAGAGACGAGGAATATCTCGAACGCAACAAAGAGGTTTTTCGTGCTACGCTGGCTCAGTATCCTATATGGGAGTTTGTAGGTTTCTATATTGACAATGGATCGACCGCTCCGTATATGGAGAACTCTACAGCATGGTCTGAACTCCTGTCTGACTGCGATGCGGGGAAAGTAGATCTCATAATCACACAGAAGGTCAGCAATGTGTCCAGAGATGCTCAAGAAATGGCGATTTGCGCAAGAATGCTCGCTGCTCGCAAGCCTCCTGTTGGCATCTACTTCATATCAGAAGATCTATACACTTTGGCATCGTATTATCGCGACGATCTTCGAGATCCTTGTTTTCTCCCAACCCCTGACTGGAAGATCCTGCCTGATGACGAGCTGGATATGAGAGGTGCGCTCCATGAGTAAATCAGCAAAGAAAGCAGCCGACCAAGCAGAACGTGAGAAAGTACATAAGCGATACTCGAATCGGAGAGAACCAGATGTCATCTATCCGGCAAAGAAGCAGGTCGATTTCTACGATGCCGATATTCATCAGCGTGTTGCGGTCTACGTCCGAGTTTCAACTGATAATCTCGGTCAGGAAACTTCCTATGAACTTCAGAAGAACTATTATGAAGAGTTCGTCTTGAAGCATCCCAATTGGAAGCTTGTAAAAATCTACGCCGATAAAGGAATCTCGGGCACTTCGACAAAACACCGCGTTGAGCTAAACCAAATGCTCACTGACAGCAGCGCCGGAAAAATCGACTTGATTATTACCAAATCGGTTTCGCGTCTTGCCAGAAATACGGTCGACTGCATTACCATGGTGCGTAATCTTGCGGAACTTCGCAATCCAGTGGGCGTTTTCTTTGAGAGTGAATGCATATTCTCGCTGAACGAGGATACAAACATGCCGCTGTCTTTTTTGGCTTCCATCGCGGAAAACGAGTCCCGCATTCGAAGCCGCAGTATGGAAGTTTCGCTTGCTCAGCGGTTGAATGGAGGACTTCCTCTGACACCCAAGCTGTTGGGCTATTCCCATGATGCTGACGGCAAGTTGGTGATCAATCCGGACGAAGCGCCGACCGTCAAGCTTATATTCTACATGTATCTGTCCGGTTATTCTTCATCGCATATCGCAAAAACCCTCGAGGCGCTTGGGAAGACAACATTTCTGGGCAACACCAAGTGGACTTCCGGCACCGTCATCCAAGTTTTGAGAAATGAGCGGCATTGTGGTGATGTTCTCACAAGAAAGACATTCACGCCTGATGTGATCAGCCACAAGTCCAAGAAAAACAGAGGAGAACGGCAGCAGAGCCTGTACAAAGGAGAGCACGAGGCAATCGTGTCGCGGGATGATTATATAGCCGTCCAGCACATGATCAATAATGCAAAATACGGTGGGAAGTCTATTCTGCCGGAGCTTCGAGTGATTGGATCTGGCGTTCTAAAAGGATTTGTCACGATTAGCCCTAAGTGGGCAGGTTTCAAGGCGGCCGATTATTTACAGGCTTCTATGAGTGTCTACACGGACGATACATATTACGGCCAGCCTGCAGAGGGTGACGCTACATTCGAGGTGGCAGCTGGAGATTTTGATTTGCGCGGCTTTGAAGTTACGAATTCATCTCTCTTTGATGCGAACAAAAGACCGTATGTCTTATTTCAGAGCAAACAAATCAAGTTCAGCACAGATTGCGTCAGGCAGTTCGGGAAGGACAACAAAGTTGAACTGCTGATCCATCCGGGATTGCGGAAACTCGCTGTTCGTCGCGCCGCTAAGGATTCTCGCCAGTGTGTACAATGGTCAAGACCTGACGATGGAAAATACTATGCCAAAGAGATACCATGTACCGCATTTGGTGGAACCCTATTCGAACTGCTCGATTGGGAAACCGATTTTAAGTTCAGGGCCTATGGTAGACTCCTCCAAAACGAAGGAGATTCGGTGTTCCTATTTGATTTGAGTGAGCCTGAGATTTTTATCCAGTCCTATCTCATGACGGGGACAGATTCTCCCATCAGCGGCGACGGTGAGCTTTCTCCTCTCTCCGTATCAGGAAAGCGTATTCGGGCAGTTCCTAAGAAACTGGCAGACAGGTTTGGTAGTGACTTTTACTCTCACAGACTTACCTCATCTTCACCGGAATTACAAAGTGAAGATGCATGGAAGCTTTGGCTGGAAGGCCAACTCTTTGAAACCGGTGAGAAGCTTCGAGTCACTAAGTTTGATGAAATGCAGCGATTCATAGCAGAGCAATTAGCCCCCATAAAGCAGATGGAAGAGGTGGATTTTAATGCCTGAAAAAAACGATATTCCCATCTTTCGGAATCTTGATGGAGTGTACTACCGCGTGGTTCGTGATGGTATACATGTCAACCGATGCTTTTCTGATTTGTCCGAAGCCGAGCAGGATGTGACCATGGCAGAGTATAACACGGAACAGCTCAGACGGCTTTGTCTCTATCTCAGCATGAGCCTACGCCAGATTGGAGATGCGCTGAATCTTGTCAGAGACGAATGAAAGGAGAGCAGAATGGAAGTAGAGAATCAGGTTTCTTTCATCTCACCGATGCTGCAGAATACTCAATTCGGCAATGTCGATGATGAAACTACCATTACCTTTAAGGAGGATGCGGACACGCCAATGACAATCGACGCATCGGCACCAGGCGATGTGATCGAACTTAGTGCTGACTTCGATTTTGATGGGTATCAGGTGGTTCGTAGGGAGTTCTTCGCTCATACTTTCGAGCCGTCTATCACCTTCAACAATTACAAAGTTTATGTCAATACTGCTTGCTTGAACAAGTTTCCCCATGCAGACTGTGTCCAACTCTTGATCAATCGAGAGTCGCACATTCTTGCGCTACGCCCTTGCGCCGAGTCAGAGCGAGACGCATTCGCGTGGTGCAACACATCTGGTGGGAAGAGGAGGCCCCGTCAGGTGACGGGTAAGTTCTTCTTTGCAAAGCTCTTTGAGCTGATGGACTGGAATATTGATTACAGGTACAAGCTGATTGGCAAGGTCATCCATGCTAATGATGAGTATCTGATTGTATTCGACTTGAACGCCTCCGAGATTTATCAGCGTATTGCAAAAGACGGAGGCAAGCCCAAGACTGCGCGTACACCTGTATTCCCAGCCGGTTGGAAGGATCAGTTCGGTTTGCCCTATCGTGAACACCAGAAATCTCTGCAGATCAATATCTTTGACGGATACGCGATTTATGGAATCAAGGACAGCTCTGTATCCTCCACGGCATCCGTGGAAAATGTCACATCAGTCCATACCGCATATCAACCAGAGGTACCTGTGCAGGAGGGGAGTGTAAATGGGTAGTACGGATAACAGCGCGATCATGACCATTGACTTAAAGTGGAATCGCTTTCGCATACATAAGTCCACCCTGAACAAAATGGGGAATCCGCAATATGTTCAATTTCTGGTCAATCCAGAAGAAATGTTCATTGCTGTACTTGGCTCAGATCGGCCCCTCGCTGGTGGCACCTCCAACCGAGTGAAGTTGGGGCAAACATCACGCCATTATTCTATTGAGTTCTACAGTAATACACTCCTGTGTGCTTTGGTCAACATGATCGGTACTCTCGACTTCCAATACAGTTATCGTATGAGCGGAGAGGTGGATGTTGCAAACAGAGTAGCCTATTTCTCCATGAAAACCTTAAAGAAAAATGAGAGGAGACCTCCCAGCGATGGATAAAGGATTTGCGGTGTTGGAAATCGACCCGGAATTTAAGACGCTCATTCGACCTTTACGGAAAGATGAGTATCTTCAACTCGAAGTAAATCTTGCAGTAGACGGTTGCAGAGAGCCGATCATCACATGGAATAACATCATTGTTGATGGTCATAACCGTTACGAGATATGCAATCGACTTCACATTCCCTATGCTATACGAGAGATGCCATTTGAGAACCGAGAGCAAGCGATTGTCTGGATCTGCAGCAATCAGCTCGGCCGCCGAAATATCACGGAGGAAACCAGACGATATCTCATTGGAAAGCAGTATGAACTTGAGAAAGTAGCGCGTAAGCATCCGCCCAACATCAATGGGTTCAACCAGTATAAGCGGAGAAACAAGGGTGCGCGAGGCGAGACTTTTCGGCGCACAGCCCAGAAGTTCAGCGCTCAATATAATGTATCTACTGGGTCTGTGCAGAAGTATGCGATCTTCAGTAAGGCATTAGACGTTGTTGGACAGGCAGACCCCGAACTTCCTGGCAAAGTGCTTTCTGGCACTTTCAAAATTTCTCACGAGAACCTTGTGGCTCTTTCGAAAATGCCGCCGGAAGAGATCAGGCGAATCGGGACAAGACCCGAAGACCTACAGCACCCGTTCACCAGTTACAGTGACACACGAAAAGAATTTGCTGATACAGATGAGGAGCCAGTCGAATCTATGCAGGAAACTTTACCTCTTATCAAAATTCCACCTATGCACGACCCGGACGCCGAAATCGCCGGTTTGACTCTGACCGTTCCGTCATGGGTCAGTTCCATCGAGCGAGCCAGAAACAATGCGGATATGAACGCCGCTTCAACGAGTGCAAAAAGCAAACTTGAGGAGGCGCTGTTGTCACTACAGGAGAAGGTGTCCGAGATGCTCTCAGAAATCAGGGAGGTAGACTAATGCAAGACTTCAGCAGATTTGTTCCGAATGTCCACTTCGAGCAGATCCCGATCAAAAATCTCGTATCTAATCAGGAATACCAGCGGCCATTGTCTCAGGCACAGGTTGAAAAAGCCATCGAGGATTTCGACCTGAACCAAATCAACCCGGTAAAGGTGAGCCGCCGTGATGGTGTCAACTATGTCTTTAATGGTCAGCACACCATAGAGATCGTTGCTACTGTATCCGGTTCGCGGGAGACTCCTGTTTGGTGCATGATTTATGACAGCTTAGATTACAAGAACGAAGCGGACATTTTTGCAAATCAGATGAAGCATGTGCGGCCGCTGAAGCCTTACGAGATATTCATGGCAAATATCGAAGCGGGAAATGAACAGCAGCTCGTTATTAAGCGGCTGGTAGAATCCTATTCTCTTTCTATCGGGCCGACCAAAGCATATGGCATGATCTGTGCGGTTGCCACGCTGGAGCGAATCTACACCAAATATGGTTACCATGTGCTTGACCGAACTTTGCGGCTCTGCGTTGGTACATGGGAGGGGGATATCGACTCTCTGGGGGCAAATGTATTGGCTGGCGTTGCAAAGATGGTCGTGGCATTTGGCGATCAACTTCGTGATGAAACCTTTAAGGAGAGGGTTGGCTTCATGTCTGTTCGGCAGTTGTCTCGCATCGCTAAAGAGCGTGGAGCAGGGTCTCTCGGCTATGCCGAAGCTATGCTTGTTGCATATAACCGAAAATGCAAGTACACCTTACGAATGACGAAGCTGCATTCTGGGAAGGTTGCGGTAGAAGATGATTTCGTAGAGGAAAATGAAGAACCGCTTGCAGACGATCCTGTCCTTGAGGAATAGCACACGCGGAATGCTCTTTGGCTTGTGACTGGCAAAAAAAGATCCCCCTTGCTCGAAGGGAGATCTGATGGTGAATCAAGCTGTGTTATTCAAGAGCCAGCGAGAAGGCCGGCCGCATATATTCCTGTGCGCTTCGGCTTAATCCGCATTCCGCTGCCAGACGATTCCAGTTTTCTCGGACGGTTTTCAGGACATCCGCTGCCATAGCCGCTGCGTCCTTGGTGCTGATCTCACAATACGGTGCGATCTCCAGCGCAAGGTCAAGGGAGATCGTTGCATCGTCCTCGTTTACGCAGAGGGACAGCTCGTCACCCTCCGGGACGGGGTTTACATCGTACAAGGGTGAGAGATGCCAGCCATCCGCCTTGAGGATAAAGCCATGATTCCTCATGTGGTCATCCGTATTGGAAACAGCCATATTGAACACGATCCGCTTCCATAGCTCTGTCAAATCTCTCTTGGGAGCAGCGCCGTTGGCCTTGATAAAGGACACCAGTTCAAGATAACTGGAGCCGTCCGCTGCCGATGCCCCATCCGTTTTTCCGAGCATTGTCATGGCGGACGCGAAATGAATCCGCGCAGCACCATTGCGGTCAAACCTTCGTACAAGGAAGGTGCTTCCGTATTTGGAGAAGTCGATCAGCATGGACTCGGGAACATCCAAGCCGCAAAGTCTTGCAAGGTCATGGGTGACCTTTTCCCATGCGCCCACATTAACATCGTCGTGCTTGGACGGAAACTTGGCGATCCACAGATTTCCGCTTGTGTCCAGAACGGTGGCCTTCGGACGAGCGCCACCCAGCGAGGAACCGGGCTTGATGAGTTGATCGATCCATTTCTGCTCGAGACCGGACTCATCGTTTTCGAATTGACGGGAGGCTTCCTCCAGCGTTCGCAAGCTGGTCCAGGGAGGCGTCGGGGTTTTTGAATCATCCGAAAGGAACGGGCCGTCTTTGTCCAGCTTGAAGCGGATCGCGCCCATCCGAGTCTCGTCGTAGACGCCCAGCAGGAAGTCGCTGTCTAAGAGCTTTCGAGGCTTCCGGCCTTCCTGCTCCGCCAATATTCTTTCTCTGCGCGTCATCAGCAGGCGGCCCCAGCGGTCGGGGGAGGAGTCGGCGAAAAGACCGAACACATTTTTTGCACCGGTGGGATACTGCCGCCCAGCATACAGTTGAAGATCCGGGTCGAGATACATGTAGTTTGCGCTGCTCTTTAACCAGTCAGCATCATACTCAAATGAGTAGCTCTCCCGGCCACGGACATTCTCCACGAAGAGAGTCCCCAGGAAGTTTGGCGTTGTAGATCTGAAGCTCTCATAGACATAAATTACTTTTTGGTTTGACACCACGGTCAATCACCTCCGTTTCGTGGTGCTCTCTTGCGCGTGGTAAGCTCAAGGTCTTGGAGTTTACGCCCCAGCTCGTCATCCTTTGCAACGAGCAGAAGGTCTTTATCCATATTGTTCAGTGCGTGCAGAACTGCGGCATAGATCCCAATCGCGACAGAAGGGTTTCCCTTTTCAACATTCCACACTGTGGCTCGGCTCACACCAGCTCTTTCCGCGACCAATTCGGCAGACAGATGCCGCCGTAATCTGGCAAGCTTGATCTGTTCTCCCAGCTGTTCTAAAATCGCCTGCGTCTGCGGCAGCACAGCAACACTCTTTCGTCCCATTCTGCACACCACCTCTACATCATCTTTGTGCTTGTTATTATAGACGATATATCTATAATTGTCAATAAATAAGGACATTAAAAGGCGACGTGTCTGCGATTATCCCATACTTCATTGTGTGCTGACTACCTTACCGATATGCATCCGGCCTTATGCCTGATGAGGAGGAGATCCTATGGAAGTAATCATTCATTTGCTGGGTTCAAAGGAAGGTCAGGAGGAACTTGGCAAGTGCGTTGCAACTGTCCATGCACAGTTGATTTATAATTACATCTCAAGGTTGGAATGTTCAACAGAGCAAAAGGTCGCCCTTCTCGATGCGATTCAGAAGGACATCCACGATGAAATAAAGAAAGAGAAAGAGGGATGATCCCTCAATCTCCTACGCTTAGACGGATTCCTCGACAAGGTAACCGCCACCGAAGATGATTTCCAGCTTGCCGCCAGGATAGACCTTAATACATTCCACCATCTGGCGGACGATGGAATCATCATACTCCATGCACTTACTTTCTCGTTCGGCAATGATAGCTTGAATCTGCTCGAGACGGTTCTGCTCACCGTTATCCTTGGCGGTGCTTTCCTGAATGGCTGCTATACGCTGCTTGAGGAGTTCTGCTTCCTGCGACAGTGTCATGAACTCGCTTTCGTGGGCCTCGATACCATCGCCAGAACTGACACTCTCATTGACAAGGGCCAGCATCTTATTGTTTAAGGCTTCAATCTTTCGCTCCAACATATCTACTTCTTCCGGATCTCCATTAAGGCCGAGGGCTTCGCTGATGGTTGCTCTCATGAGTGCCTTATAGGTGGCGTTATCCTGCTTGTTGAACTTGTTGACCGCTCGAACGATGGCTTCCTGCAACTTGTCCTCCATAATGGTGGGGGAATCGCTGCAATATTTCTTGCCGTAGTCCAGTCGGCTGATACAGCGCCACACGATGCGCTTGGTACCATTTCTTGACCATGTCACGCGGCGATAGCGGGTACCGCAGTTGCCACAGATGAGCACATCGGTCAGGGCGTAGCGAGAATACTTTCCGGTGGATGTGATAGAACTCTTTGCAGAGCCCGGCGTTTTCGTTTTTCGCCTGGCCAGCTCTTCCTGAACCTTGTTGAAGGTCACTCTGTCGATGATGGCTGGATGGTTATTCTGAACATAGTACATTGGAGCTTCTCCGGTGTTCTTCTTCCGCTTCTTTTCGATGCAGTCAACGGTGACGGATTTTTGCAGGATCGCATCTCCGCAGTATCGCTCGTTGGAGAGCATATTCATGATCATGCCCTTGCTAAAGCTGATGGTTTTGCCGGGGATATCATAGTTCTCAGCCTGCATCATCTTGGAAATATTGTCCACGGTTTCTCCAGCCAGATAGAGATTGAAGATACGTTCCACGATGGCCGCTTCACTCGGTACGATCTCAGGCTCACCGTCAGCACCCTTTTTATAGCCAAGGAACCGCTTGTATATGAACACTGGTGTTCCTTCCTCGAACTTCTTGCGAACGCTCCAAGTAATGTTTTTACTGATGCTTTCGGATTCGGACTGTGCGAAGCCAGCATAGATGACCAGATACAGCTCGCTGTCTGTCTTGAGTGTGTCGATCTGCTGCTCCTCAAAGTAGACGCCGATGCCTTTGGACTTGAGCATTCGGACATAGTCGAGGCAGTCTACCGTATTTCTCGCAAAGCGGGATACGGATTTGGTGATGATGTAATCGATCTTCCCAGCCAGACAGTCGTTGATCATTTTATTGAACTCGGGACGCTTGTCGGCTCTTGTGCCGGACTTACCCTCGTCAGCGAAGAGACCTGCAAAGCACCAATCTTTGCGGCTGGCGATCATCTCGGTGTACACCTTCTTTTGGTTGGCGTAGGAGACGAGCTGCTCTTCGCTGTCTGTCGAGACACGGCAGTATGCGGCAACCTTCTTCTGCCTGTATTTTTCTTTGTCTACTGTCATGGAGCGTTTTGGCTCTATGACAGTGACGATTTTTTTAGGAACTTTCGTTACTTCCATCGTCCAGCGTAACCTCCGTTTCTGTCTTAGTATGAAGTACCACCTTGCCTTGTTCACCGAGTGTGATGTATGAGGCGAGGGCGGTAAAGTAATCTCGATTGAATTCATCCTGCGTGACCATCGTTTGTGCCAGTTTTCTTGCGAGTGATACTGTGAGGTTCAACTTGGCGTTGTTTTGCTCGTACATGAGCGCTGCCATCTCAATAGTCTTTTCGATGATGTGCTCCTCGTTTGGAGTGTCACGCTCCAGCTCCAGAGCGATATCGTTTCCTACCTTGGTAACCTTCGCGTCTGGCTCATACCGTTTCCTGGGCTTTGGTTGGAGCAGATGGTCGTTGAGGATGATCCGATTGATGAGGACAGTGATGGTTTCAATGAGTTGGTTATCGCTGATGCGGACTCTGATGCCGCAGTCATCGTTAGTACAGTTCCAGCTCTCTCGTATGCGATGTTTCGCGTTGACACGGCGTCTCATCGGCTGACCGCAGCTGTCACACCGAACGAATTCTCGGAGCAGGTCGATGGCATCGTTTTCCTTTTCGCATGCATTACACTGACGAGCGATTTTCAGGTTAACTGCCGCCTCGTACATATCTTCGTCTATGATGGGATCATACTCTTCTGTTCCTGTATATCCGGCGTTATCGATGATTCTTGCAATACGGGCTTTGTCCCATATGGCAGTCTTTTGCGTATAGGGGATTTGGCGGTCGGTCAACTCGTCCGCAATTGCCTTCAAGGAAGCTCCGTTCAGATACGAATTGAAAATCTCTCTGATAACTTCCGCTTCTTCTCCTGAGATGACGGTTCTGCCATTGCGCATTGTGTATCCATATGGGATATACCGCGTCTTTTTCATGACTGCCTCCTATATGCGTTCCTTGAATCGAAGTCCGCCAAGGAATTCTACGGACATTTCATCCTCTTTATTGATTTGGATGGACTTCACGATTTCCAGGAAGAGTTTCTCATCGAATGCCTCAAGGGGTTCTTCCAGTTCGAAGATGAGCATTTTTAATTTCTTGACTTCCTCGAGCATGGAGGCAGCCTTTGAATTAAACTTTTCCTGCCTGACATCCTTGAGCTTTGCCAGCTCTGCACCGATCTCATTGGCTTGTGCCTGATAAACTTCAGGGGCGAGGTATCCCTTGGATCGGAGCTGTTCGAGCATGAGCAGTTTCGCATTCAACTCGGCAATACTATTGCTTAAATCGCGCGCAACCAGATTGTTCCGCTTCATAGCTGCCAGCGTCATCTCTAGCCGGCTGATGACTTGGCCGAGGATGTTATCTTCAGAGAACCGCAGCTTGTTCACCATGGTGATAAAGCCGTCATAGATCCGTTCTTCGCTATAATAGTGAGAATCGCAAGCTGTGCTGTCATCTTTGTGAAGGGCGCATACCCACTTCACAGTACCCGACACACTCCTTCGCCGATAGAAAGAGCCGCACTCAGAACACTGAATGCGGCTTGTAAGCGGATAGATATTTTGGGTAGTTGTTCTGGAGAAAGTCTCCTTGCGTTTTTGGATAAGCTGCTGAACAGCATTGAACACATCCTTGTCAATGATACCGGGATGTGTTCCTTTGGCATAGAAGCGATCTTCCTGTCCGCGGTTGATATGCTGGTTGAATGGGACCGTTGTTTCACGGTAAGTTTTTTGATAGAAACTATCGCCGATATACCGTTCATTTTTCAGCATATAGGCTATTCGGTACGGATGCCAGCTCTCCTTGCCGGCCTTGGTAGGAATATTGCGACTCTTCAATTCTCTGCCAATCTCACTGATGGAGAAACCCCGCAAATACAGGTCGAAAATGTCCCGCACAACAGCAGCTTCCGGCTCGTACACAGCCAATGCCTTGTCGACCAACCGGTATCCGTAAGGGGCGTTGCTGTCCACATACTCGCCAAGTTCCATGCGCTTGACGATTGAGAGACGTTGGTTCATGGAGATGGACTGTGATTCCTCCTGTGCCAGAGCAGAGAAGGTATTAAGAAGCATCTCGTCGCCCATAGACAGCGTCGAGATGCCTTCCTTTTCAAATTGAACGCCCACGCCCAACAGCTTGAGCTTTCTTACATAGGCCAGAGCGTCTTTTGTGTTTCGTGCGAAGCGGGAGATGGACTTCGTGATGATCAGGTCAATTTGCTTGAGCTCACACATGCGGATCATCCGCTGAAATTCATCACGGGTTTCGCTTTTCATGCCAGTGAGCCCTTCATCGGCGAAGATGTCCACCAGTTCCCAATCGTCGCGTGCTCCGATGCATTTTTTGTATGCTCGGATCTGTGCGGCATAGGAGTTGAGCTGATCAGCGGAGTTGGAAGACACTCGGCAGTAAGCTGCAACCTGCATCTTCTTCGTGTTCTGTCTTGTGATCGGGGTGATGAGCCGTACTTCAGGCATTTCGGTGTCCTCCTCTCTCGTTTTTTGGTTGGTATCATAATATGATACCAACCACTTTTGGCAAACCACATTATACTGATAACTATTCTGAATAGCTACCAAAACAATTGGAACAGCGCAAAATTGACCTTATACACAATTTTCAGCGGGCTAATACGATATCTGCACCGGTAAGCTTCATATAATACTTTTTCGCCCTGGCATATTCCTTTTCTGTGATCAACTCCTGCGCAAGGAGATCCTTCAGCATATCAGCAATAAAAAGGAAATTGGCGTTTTTGGTGTTCTTGTTTGACAGCATGGTGTTACCTCCTTGATGTAGTTGGTTTTGTATCTATGGCAGCGAAAAAGACAGCGGACTACGGTATAGTCCACTGCCTTTGTCGTTTCCCTGCTCCATGTAGTACGCATTGCAAAGAGCAACTTTTCAATATAATTATGTCGCAGTTGTTGTCACTTTTCAAAAATATAGATGATAGAAATCTAAGGACAAGACTTATCCGCACATTTCTACCATCAAAAAGGCGGGAGCCGTCCATTGGTTGAAAGAATATTGCATTCCCATGGTATGGCTCGGCTCCCGCCGTATTTGTGTTCTTACTTTCTAATGATCCTATTCGACACTACTCCCCGGATCGTGGGCGGCTAAACTGACCAGTGGCTGGCACCACCCTCCGGGAATCTCACCCCTCCGAGGATCTCTCCGAGCTGCCCCCATTGCTTGAGTCTGTGGCTGGACAGTGAGTACAGGTCAACGGTATCATCGCGAGACAGCTTGCCAAAGCTGCTTTGGGCTGGGTGGGTACCGCTCGGTCACCTTAGTAGGCCGTCTTTTATGCAGAGTTCTCCGCACAGGTGGGTCTTGGCGCACCCGCCGCATCGCTGCTCCCCTTCGTCGGGGGCCCGCTGACTGACGTTATCAGTCGCCGGATATTCAGTTTTCAACGTTCACAAGAAGAGATTTTTCTTCTCGCATGTATACGGGAGAAAACAGGTATCTTAACAACCCTCCTCGTCCAAATTATTTTTGATTTTTTTCAAAATGCGCTTCTTCCGCTCATGGATGGCCTGCTGAGACATCCCCAGCCTCTGAGCGCATTCCCTTTCGGTGTGGTTCTTGAAGTAAAGTTCATAGATCAGCTCGTAGTCTTTCGGAGGAAGCAGCTCCAGAACATTATGCAAGGACTGGAATACCATCTCCTCAATGGCTTGATTTTCGGGCGTATTGTCATAATCTATAAACTCGTGGAACCGCTCGTATCCATCATTTTCTCCGCCAATCAGCGAACTCATCTGCGTCTCATGCTTAAAAAAGCGTTCCGTGCTATCTTCGATATTCCATTTCGTTCGCCTGTAAGTCTGAAATACTTCCTTAGTTACTTGGATGAGTTCGTATTGGCCGGTCATGGTATTGTAAACATTGAGAACATAAACTTTTTCGGACATTTTTTGATCTCCTTTTGATTTTTTGAATTTGGTGAGGTTCAAAAAATCGGAGATCAAGGATATTGAGCGATATAGGGTTCCCAAAAACCAGTCAGCATTGTTACCTCCGTTAGGGGGGCAACAGCACAAAAAAGCCGGGCATCAAGAAGATAGGTACACTTTGCAGTAACCTTTTCTTCTCAATGCCCGGCAATTTGGTGTCTCATAGACTTCCTTATCTAAGGACCCGTGGCTCGGTGCAATCAGCTTTCTTATTCTGTTGTCGTTTACTCTTATGTGTAAGTATGGCAGGATGCTCGGTAGTAGGTAGCTCTCCTGCGGATAGGGGTACGATAACTCAGGTCTATCTCAACAATCTTTCGACAGTTGGGACACTTCAACTCAATGATGCCCGAAGTGGGAGTCACTTTATCAAAAATGCGCCAGTTGCATTTCGGGCAACGCTTTACAACTTTGATTTCATACGAGTTAGGTTTCATAGCATACGGTCCTCCTCATCCATGTCGACTCGAACCAAACTATAGGGGTCGAAAAGATCATTTCTTTTCAGAAGTCCAAGCTGCGTCATTCGAATGGACAACGCTGTTTTAGATGCACCCATAAATGATGCTATCGCTTCGAACTTCTTGTAATCGGCAGGGGCAAATACTCGGTTTAGAAGGCGCATCTGGGTTCCAAGACCGAATCTCTCCATGCTTCGAACTACACATTCGGGCGGAAGTAAAATCATGGCAGCCAATGTTTCAACTTGCCATTCCTCCCAATCTCCATTTCCTCTGTTGCTTCTGTAACAACAGTGAATGGAACGCCCGCTTGCTTGGGCTCCGTAGTCGTGCGGAAACAGCATTTTCAGAATATGGTGACAGCTCTCGTGGGAAACGGTATAGTTCCTTCGGCCTATATTGGCACCCTCTTTCATAAGATCACTTTCAATCAAAATGGTTTTTCCATCAAGCATATAATACTGTTCTTCCGTGGAGCTTGGATCTTCGGGGAATACCTCGACGCCTATATCGCAAGAAGATGTCAGGCCGATTTTTTCGCCGTTCAGAGATAGCCGAGCGTAATCGATACGAAGCCCCAGAAGCTCTTGGCAGAGGAAGTCGATATCTACTCGCTCCAGCGCTTGGCCTGATATAGCCGGAAGTCTCTTATATGCTTCGATGACTCTCCCGCCGATAGTTTCGAGGTCATTGCGTGATAGATATTTCAATGGCATATCTCCTATACATGGAGGTTCTTTGCTTCAACAAACCACTGATCCTCGTCTTCGAAGAGATAAGTCTGTCTTCCTCCAATCATAATCGTATAACGGATACCTGTTCCACCAACTTTTGTTGCTGCGGCTCTCTGTCTGCTACAGACACGGTCGATGGAGTATTCCTTCCCATCTTCAAAGGTCAGAGAGACAGGCGTCTTGGTTCGGTCTGTGGCTACGATAACTAATACCTTCACCACAGCTTTATGAAATTGCATTTTCATCTCAAACGGTTTCTCCCTTCCGTCGACAGTCGTTACTGATACATAAGTCCGGGCATGGTCACCAACTGCCTGCCGTCATCGGGGATCTTTAAGTCGCCCATAAGAATGGCATAGGAAATGGCGCGTTTGCCAAATCTCCTTCGGATGTCCTCGACAGCGTCCTCCAGAAGAATACGGCGATCCCGTTTCTGATGATCCACGAACATAGAGAGTTGCTCTGCATCTTTCTGCGATACCAAATCAATACCGCGGATCGTGACAGCTCGAATTGGTTTATCCCACCGATACCGCTCCATAAGAAGATGAAAGCCCGCTCCGGCGATTTCGTTGGGGAGCTGCGTTCTGAATGGGAGCTTACACTGGTACTGTGAGCCATACAGGTCATTTGTCCGGATGGAGACTTGAACACCACACGCCATCAACTCATGAACACGGAGCCGATGCCCGACATCCTGGCTCAATTCCAGCATAACGCGAAACACATCTTCCGGCGTTTGCAGGTCAGCAGTACAGGTGATGCCGTGCCCGATGGACTTGACGGGGCTGACAAAGTCCTTGTGCATAACACGAGAGATATCCGTTCCATTTGCATACGTCCAGAGCTTAAGACCATTGATCCCCAGCATATGCCGCAGTGTATCCGGAGAAGTCTTTGCCAAATCCCCGATGGTGTGGATTCCGTATTGAGCCAGCTTATTTTCTGTGGCTTTGCCCACATACAGCAGCTCTGCAGCATCAAGAGGCCAGATTATTTCTTTGAAGTTGTCCCGTTTGATTTCGGTGATTGCATCCGGCTTTCGCATGTCTGACCCGAGTTTGGCAAAAATCTTGTTGAATGACACACCGATGCTGACCGTCAGGCCAAGCTTCTCTTTTGTTGTCCGCCGGATTGCCTCGGCGATCTCCATGCCCGTTCCGCAGACACCAGAACCGGTCACATCAAGCCAGCACTCATCCATGCCATACGGTTCAACAAGATCCGTATATCGGTGGTAAATTTGACGGGCCAGCTTAGAATACTTGAGGTACTGATCGTACTGGGGCGGCACAACGACCAGTCCTGGGCAAAGCTGCCGAGCTTCCCAATTCACCATGCCCGTTTTCACTCCGGCTTTCTTGGCCAAGTCTGATTTGGCCAAGACAATACCATGACGTTCTTCGGTTGATCCGCACACCGCGACAGGCTTTCCTTTGAGCTCTGGGTTAAGCATCATTTCAACGGATGCGTAGAAGGAGTTCATGTCGCTGTGCAGAATGACACGCTCGTTATCCATGTGTTTTCACCTCTTATCTTGCTCGTGTGCTTTTATGATAAGCAGATTATTTATCTATGTCAATGTCGCATTTGTAGAGTAATAGTCAATTTTCTATTGACAGCGAGTCTTTTCCACTATATACTGAAGCCATAAACAGAAAAGGCGGTTGCTATTATGAGTAAGAGCAAAGCTAAAATTCTTTCTCTCCCGATAACGAATCACGCGAACTATAATGCAGAGACAGAGCGTCAGGAAAATGTTATTGGGGTCCGCATTGATGAAGCACGGCGCAAAGCTGGCCTCAGCCTCGTCGATTTCAGCGCACTTTTGCGGCAGTATGGGGTAACGATGTCCCCCAGCGGCATCAATAAGTGGGCAAAGGGCAGTGCTTTACCAAACGCCTATCAGCTGGTGGCTGTCTGTCATGCGCTTGATCTGGATGTGGATGTTTCTTATTTTTGCAGCAGTCATACACCGGCACTCAATGATGCAGGCTTGGCAAAAGTCAGGGAGTACAAGGATGACCTGATTGCGTCGGGGAAGTATAAGCCGCAGCCAAAGGTGGTCAGCATTCTCAAGTACATAGAGATGCCTGTGAGTAATCTTGCGGTATCCGCTGGTACCGGCGAATTCCTCGAGGAGGGCAACTTTGAGATGGTCAGCTTCCCTGAGAAGTCAGTTCCAAAGGGTGCTGATTTTGGTGTACGGGTTTCCGGCGATAGTATGGAGCCTGTTTATCATGACGGTCAGATCGTCTGGGTCGAGGAGTGCGAGACCTTGGCCGTTGGAGAGGTCGGCATCTTTGTCTATGATGGCGATGGCTACTTGAAGGTATACAGTGAGCAGGAGCCAAGTGAACAACAAAAGGACGCATTCACTGACAGCTATGGTTGCCTTCACATGCAACCTGTGATGCTGTCCTATAATCAGGCATACGCGCCCAAGGTGATCCTGCCAGATTCGAGATTCCAAGTTATAGGCAGGGTTCTTTGAGTGCAGAATATTGGACTACATTCCCTTTAGAATTGATGGCGGGATAGGATGTAGAAAGGCGGGGATTATATGGATACGATAGCAAGGGTGATGGAGTTGGCCGATGAGCGTAACCTCTCTCTTTTCAAGCTATCTCAGTTGTGTGATGTATCATATTCAACCTTAAAGAATGCTGAGATGCGCGGAAGTCAGTTGGGCGTTCCCACGATTGAGCGCATCTGCGTTGCGCTGGGAGTCACATTGAGCGACTTTTTTGCCGAGTCGGGAACTTGACACATCGACGGCGTCACCGAATATGAAGACAGATAATGAAAATCACCGAGCATTGCCTGTGAAGGCATTGCTCGGTGATTTCTTCGATTAATTCATAGAGATTGCTTGGTGCAGCTTTAGCAGTTAGTTTTGATTCTACAGATTTAGAAGCTGCAAGTCTAACTTCGTGTTGTCAATGTAGTGCCGGTACATCATTTCCGCAGGCAGCAATCGCACCTGAATGTCCTGCAGTCCCAGTTCACTTAGCATGGAAAGGGATGCAGTTCCTTTTTCGACTATTTCAGCAGAAGAAGTCGGCATGAGGAAGCAGTTCCGCACTGCGCCGATCTGATGTGCTTCCACAAACGGCTGATAGGCCAACTGGTACAAATACTGCTTGGTGATGGACTCGATACCGGGCTGACCACGCAGCTTTTTGTTATGCTCCAATTGGATGTTATAGTATTTGGCATCAAAAATAACAAACTGATAGTTCCCATCGACATTAACAATGGAAATAAGGTCTGGGATGAGCGTATCCTCGGCCTGCTTTACAAACAACTCACTGTTTGGAGCAGTCCCAGACCACTGCGGTTTATCAATCAAATCAATGAGTTTCTTATGCCGCATATCGCGGTATTGCTCGGCCAACGGTACAGGCAGTCGCAGTCCGCCGATTGGCTTCTGCAACTGGTTGTCCATTACTTCCGCACAGACCTTTTCCCATACCAGATTGAAGCTGTTCGTTCCGAACATACTGAAGCAGTCCAGATCGTCCAGTGCGCTGCTGTTTGCTATGTAGGCATACAGCGTTTTCAGCAGAAGCTGTTTGCGGGTATTGAACTGGGCATTGAGTTCTTTGGCAATGCGTTCCAGGACATACTCTTTGTCACCGAAATCCTCAATATGCTCATCGGAAATATCGACACCCATAATATCGAACAAATCCAACAGGTCGGCATCTCGTAATTCCTCCGTGCATCGAGTAAGGATACACTCATGCAGGCGTTTGAAGAAATCAAAATCGTCATTCACACGCTTCATAGTCAGCAATACTGGGTAATATGGCCGGTTGTTGCTTAAGAGAGTGAATGTTTCGTTGATGGTCTTATCCCAAAGGATGTCACCGGACCCGTTGGATTCGATGATGTCCTGTGTGTTGGTATAGGCACCATACTCAAAATAATCCTGGAGGAGGAACAGCATAACAGCCAACATATTAAATGCGCTGCTGTCACTCGTATCGTTGTACATACGAATGATCTGTTCCTTGGAATTGTACTTTTCCAGAACCTTCAGCACTCGTTTCAGTTCTGCTTTGGGAGTAGTGGCATCAAGCAGATATTTCGGATAGCATTTCAGCACACGCCCCTCAATTGTAATTACACCTACAAAAGTGAATACATAGAGATATTCGTTTTCACCGACCTCAACATCAGCGATTTCGATGTCCTCATCCAACAAATCGGTGAGATCCTTCTGTGTGTCATTTGCTTTTACGGCCTTCAGAACGCCATATTCTTTCAGACGCTTCAGAATGCGGACAGTCTTTTCCTCGGAGCAATGAAACTCTTTAACCAGGTCTTCCTGGGTATAGCGTTTTTGTTCTCGTAAAAATACTGAAATCATTCTCCATCATCCTCTGGGACATTATCAATAAACTGGCTACTGATTCCTTCGCAGAAAATGTAAACACCCTTGGTGTCAAATTCTCTGCAAATCTTGGAATACTGGTTCTTTGCCTTCTCATCGCAGCCGCCGAACAGAGTAATGCGCTTCTGCTTTGCGGCATCATCGAACAGGTACATAATGACCTTGTTCTTAAATATACGGGTAAAGACGGCAGGGTCAATCATTTCACCCTCCGGCAGATTTTTCTTGGAGATGAAATACGGGCCCATCAGCTTATCCTCGTTCACCTTATAAGTGAGCAGCTCATTGTTGATGGCTTTGCGGAGAGCATTCCACTCCACAACACGGCGATAATCGCCTTGACCGAGGACAACCTTTTTGCCCACAATTCCGGCTTCACTGTCATCGATGCCCAAATAGGTGAAGTCCCATCTGCGCTTAAAAGCGGTATCCATCGGGAATACGCCCTGGTCAGCACTGTTCATGGTAGCCCAGATGAACATATTGTCTGGAATGCGGATTTCAGCGTAATCGTCGGGGTTGCCGCCGAGTTCTTCTGCCAGATACTTTTTGATGTCCTCGGATGCCTGGATCGGATATTCACTAACCTCGTCATCACCACGGTCAAGCAACTGGAATACGTCACCGAACACAGCAGCAACATTGGCACGATTGATTTCCTCGATCACAAGTAGGAAAGGCTTGGGGGCATCAGTTCTGCTGTTCTGAAGGGCTTTTACATAGGTTCGCATAAACGGACCAGGCACATAAGAATATGTGATTGCGTCCTTGCCATCGCTGTCCTTGCAGGGCACCGGCTTATATGTACCGACAAAATTGGCGTAGGAATAATCTGGGTGGAAAGTCACTCGCTCGTATTCGCCACCATCTGTAAGCAGGTCATCCTTTTCATGGTTCAGAGTAAAGCTCTTACCAGTGCCAGGAGCGCCGAAAAGGATACGGTTACGAGGAAATTCACTCTGATAGCCTGTATTGAATTTAATTTCCTGCATTAGTGCAAAAATCCAATCTATTAATGGCTTTCTTGCATCCTCTCTGTCGGGTCTCCATTCTGAGGAAACAAAATATTCATTTTCGGCGATGATATACTTTTCGGAATAGTAGCGGGCATTGCCGTTAGCATCCTTGCGCTGCTCATCGTCCGGTTGGTTAGGATTCACACACAAGAGAATGCCATTAAGCGAGTTGTGGCGGAACAAAACTGCACATTGCTCTTTGTCCTGGAGTGTTTCAAGAGATTTATCTGTGAACAAGCCGTGCGTTTTCATGAAATCAAGGCATGAAAGTATAAATTCTTGGTTGTCCTTATCCATCCACTCCTGACGAAGAGCATCAAAATCAATCGTTGGAGCTGTAGTGGGAGTTGTGAGATATACCTTAGGTTCCAACTGATGGAATACAGACACTCTGTCGGCATAATGTCTCAAAGCATCTGCATCAATTGCTGTTACAGCATTGTTGTGGACAGAAATGTTTGAAATAAGGTTTTCTGCAAGGGCAGATTTCAAAATACGCAAAGAGCCCTTTGCCTCCTTGTCACCAGAGATATCCACGGCATCGGTATGGGACAAGACGGCTTTATACACACTTTCTAGGTTAAACACTACACCTACTTCGTTGTCGATCAGCTTGTAGTATGCTGACTCCGAAATGATGGTCAGAAAACGAATAATATTACGTTCTTTTTCATTATCAGCATTCAGATCAAAGCCAAGCCACGAAAAAAAGACTTTGAGGTAATCAGCATCATCACCACAGACAGCGTCGAGCAGATCCATATTGAGCGTAAACCACACTCTTTTAGGGAAACGTGAACCGCCCGTTCTTTCAGCACTATTAGGCCTACCATCAGAAAATCTGATTTTTGCAACTTTCCATACAAGTTCAAAAGCAACCGACAATGCTTCAAGCTGCGCTTTGAACATCAGATTGTTGTTCGTCTTATCCCGGAATTGCTCTAATGTCACCACGCCAGAAATCTCATGAAGTCTCTGATACAGTGCTTCTTCGATATCTGTTCGCAGTACAATTGCGTCCCCTTGTGCAGTTGCATACTCTAACTCGGATGGGCGGCCCATCTCTCGCCACATGAGGAAGAGCAATGCGAGCGTTGGTTTTACGGACGGAAGAGAAGATTTGATTCCCAGTTTTAAGTCTACTTGGTCATATACAGGAGCAGATTCTGGCCTGATCATAATTCATTGTCCTCCATATCTTTTTTTATCACCGTCGCAATGGCATTGGCCAGACGTGGTGGAACTGCATTTCCGACCTGCTTCATTTGTGAGCTCTTCGTCCCAATGAATACAAAGCTGTCAGGGAATGACTGGATACGCGCCGCCTCGCGAACAGTAATAGCTCGATTTAGATAAGGGTGTGTGAAACGTCCAGAAGATGGCGTATCGAATCTGGTTGTAATAGTAACGGAAATATCATCTTTTATCATTCTGGACCAAGTACCACTATAAATAGATTTTGTCAGATGCTCGTCAGGTAGAACTTCCTTTCCACAGTTAGGAGGAATAAGAGCCAGTCTTTCCAATGCCAGTTTGGAATGCTTGGTAGCAACATGATTATGAAGTACGTACATGTTTCCACGCAGAGATTTTGCATAGTCGCTGACGGGAAGGTCAGCGTATTGTTGTTCTTCTTGGCCCTCACCAGATTTAAGATAAGCTAAATCACCAATTGCATCCCAAATGGTTACTCGCTGCTCTGCTTTTACAGGTAAAGCCGGCGCTTCGCCATCTCTTTTACCAATAATAACTGCACGCCGTCTGTTTTGGGGTACGCCAAAATCTGCCGCATTAAGGATGCCTGTATTGAGACTGTATCCCATGCTATTAAAAAGGTCGATTATTTCCTTTTGAAAGTAACCGTTCTCGGCTGTCAGCAAATTAGGGACATTCTCCATTACAAAATATCTGGGCCGAACAAGGTCTACGACTTTGACATAATACTTGAATAAGAAGTTACGCTCATCGTGAATTGTTTTTCGCTGTCCTTTTTGGGAGAATCCTTGGCATGGGGGGCCACCAATAATTACATCGATTTTCCCAGCGAATGAACCAAAAGTTTCTTCAAGGTCTAACGCAGTAATATCTCCGACCACCATTTTAGTTTTATGGTGGTTTCTTTGATATGCGGCCGCAATCTCTTTGTCGTACTCGTTCGCGAGAACAACATCAAATCCAACCTGCTCAAATCCGAGCGATAATCCACCAACACCTGCAAAGAGGTCAATTACTGTGGGTTTCATTCACTTCGATCTCCTTCAATGCGCTTTTTTGCAATATCAAAGTAATTTCTATCAAGTTCAATGCCGATGAAATTACGTTTTCCTCGTTTAGCTACAACTCCAGATGTACCACTGCCCATAAAGGGATCAAGAACCCAATCTTCCTCATTGGATAATACCTCAACAAAATGACTCATTAAGGCCTCTGGCTTTTGCGTAGGGTGCTTTCCGTATTTGCGCTCACCGGCGGGAGTCACTGATGTCTCAATAAAATCGTGCAATACCGCACCGTTATTATTGAAAGTTCCGGTGCGCGTTTTGTATGTGAAATAAATCCAGGTTTCTGTTGAATTAACAAAATGCAAATTCATATTTCGCGGCATAGGATTTAATTTGTGCCATGTTCCTGTAGTCTTATAGTAAAAACCATGCTTTTCAGCCAGACTGATAGTTGTTTCCACTTTAATGGCTGCCATAAAGACTATCATAGATCCACCTTTTTTCATGACACGTGCAGCCTGTTCAAAGAATCCGTCTATAGCTTTAATCCACTCATCATATTCAAGGTTGTCCCAACCTGCAGCGCCAAAAAAATTATCACGCATTTTTTTGAGATTGGTATCTCTGCTTATCATAAAATTCCCGAGATTGTATGGTGGGTCAGTCAGAATCAAGTTGATTGAATGATCTGCAATTCCGCCCATAGCTTGGATGCAGTCACCGTTATATAGTAATACTTCAGACATATTTTTGTTCCTTCCTGGTGAGTTTTTATTCCATCGCGCTCTTTCCGCTTTTCACCCATTCTTCCAGTTCGGAGCGTCTGAATTTCCACTGCTTGCCTATTTTATGAGCCGGTACATTTTTATCTTTTATCCACTTGCGCAGCGTTACTGGCTTTATATTAAGAAACAACGCTGCGTCTTCTATGCTGATATAATTTTCATTAATTGAACTGGACATGTTTGCACACCTCATCTGCCGCATTTGTTTGCATGGTTTAGCTTATGTAGTATAGCAGATTATTCAATCGCTCACAAGCGATTTTGATATATTTCACATTATTTCCGCTATTTTGCGATATTTGCGATATGAGATTTCTTATTTACTTCCTTTAAATACTCAGGCATACCATGAGAATAAGGTAAGCGGCAAACCTCCCCGCGCATAGACAGGCATGAGACAATAGTGGCGGAACGTTGCGAAACGTTCCGCCACTATTGTATTGTGGGGTGTCAGGATGACAAGTGCAGAGTTGAAGCACCAGACGAAGCTGCAGGAGTGGGCGGCGCAGATCAGGTCTGCATCGCCTGCGGCTAGGGGGGAGCATATCAAACAGCGGCTGATCGGCGCGCGCTCTGTCCGCGCCGTAGATGGCGGAGAATCTCTCCCAGAATGCCTGCTTGTTTGTGCGCGAGCCGTTGTTTTTCACCATGGCGGCGATTCCCGTCTGATGCCGATGCCGGTGATGCTGTAGAGCAGCCCGAAAAGTGCGCAGAGCCAGCAAAACGGGGCATATCTCCCATATTCCAGCGCCGAAACGCCAAGCTGGCTGAGCACCATCGCGCTTGAAGCGCCCCACGGAACCAGCGCGGATATGGTCACACCGGTGTCGGAAACGATTCTGGCATAGTTGAGGCGCGACAGGCCGCAGCGTTCGTAAACCGGCAAAAGCGCCTCGCCCAAAAGCGCATAAGAAGAGTAGTAAGTTCCGCATACGATGAACAAAAGCGGATGCATCAGCATATTGAGCAGCATCAACGCCCGCTCACTTCGAACGGTGCGTATCAACCGCTCAAACAGCGCATCGATGCAGCCGGATGCCTTCAGCGGTGCGCTGAATATGGTCGCGCCGATAATGAGCCCCATGGTCGCCCCCATGCTCTCCGTTCCACCGCGATGGATCAGCGTGTTGATCAGCGCATTGCCTGTATCGGCAGAGTAGCCGTCCGAAAGCGCCTGCATGACCGACGGAAGCGTTTCTCCCTGCAGCAGGCACGCCAAAGCGGCAGAAAGCGCGATGCTTGCAGCAAATACGGGGATCACCGGTTTCCGGCAATACGTCAGGACAAATATCAGCAAAACCGGCAGCATGGTGAGCGGATGGATCGTAAAGTGATCGGAAAGTCCTTGCAGGATGAGCTCGCGATCTGCTTCCCAGCCCGCTTCGCCAAAGCCATTCCCGCCGATAAGGAAGAAATAGCACAGCGAAAGAAGAAACGAGGGCACCGTGGTATACATGGTATATCGGATATGCTCGGACATCGGCTCTTCGCAAAGTCCGCAGAGCATCACGGACGAATCCGACAGCGGGGAAAGCGTGTTTCCGGACCATGCGCCGGTGACGATCGCGCCCGCCGTAAGCACAAGCGGTACGTTCAGTCCCGTGCCGATGCCTGCCAGCGCCACGCCGACCGTAGTGACCGTGCCGAACGATGAGCCGATCGCCGCCGAGATCGCCGCGCTGATCAAGCACGCCGAAGGCAGAAAATACCGGGGAGAAATGACCTGAAGACCGTAATAGATCATGCTCGGGATCGTTCCAGAGGCGACCCACGCCCCGATCAACACTCCCATTTCCAGAAACATGACCAGCGGAACGGAGATCTTGGAAAGTCCTGCGGAGATCTCCGCTTCGATCCGTTCCCAGCGCGTGCCGGTCAGCACCGCAAAAATCGACGACACAAACGCGGACAGCAGCAGCGTCAGCGCCGTGTTGAGATGAAGCGCAAGATTGCCGCAGAGGATGATCAAAAGCGCCAGAGCGAGAAGAATGACCGCCTGCCAAAACGTGCAGGCGGTCTTGGGTGCAGCAGGACGATCTGTTTTCATAGGCAATACTCCTGAAGCCATCTGTCCGCTACACTCGCATAAGCTGCCGCAGCATAGGGCAGCACGTCTTCTTCAAACAGCACCTTCGGGTGATGCGCCGGATAGCAGGCGCCGGTATGCGCGGACACCTGAGCGCCCAAGAAGGCATTGACTGCCGGGATCTGTTCCGTGATAAAGGCGAAGTCGTCGGATCCTGTCATCTGTACCTCCTCAACCATGTCCGCTTTTGTGCTTTCGCCGATATACCGCTTGGCATCGGCATACAGCGCCGGATCGTTGTATTCCACGGGTACGTCCGCATTGACAAACAGCTCCGCAGTGCCGCAATAGGTCTGCGCTGTGCTGCGGGCGATCTCGCCGATGCGCCGGATCAATCGTTTTCTCAATTCATTATCAAAGGTGCGCAGCGTTCCTTGCAGCTCTGCCTGCTCAGGGATCGTGTTGGGGACGTTGCCCGCGCGAAACATACCAAAGGTCAGCGTCACCTTATCGTCGAAAGCAATTTCACGGGCAAGCAGCTCCTGCATGGCAAGATAGATGTGCGCCCCGATATTGATCGGGTCGATCCCCTCCTCCGGGCAGGCGCCGTGCGAGGTCTTTCCGGTGATAAGGATACGGAAGGAATAGCAGGACGCCATCGTCGCGCCCGCGCGCATGGCGATCGTACCGACCGGGTAGCGCGTGGTCACATGACCGGTGTAGGCGATGTCCGGCCGGGGAGAGCGCAGAAGACCTGCTTCGATCATGGCTGCCGCACCCTCGAAGGTTTCCTCGCCGGGCTGAAAAAGCAGGCGTACCGTGCCGCGCAGCGACGCCTCATTTTCCTTGAGCATTTTGGCCGCCGTTAAAAGCGCCGCGCCGTGCAGATCGTGCCCGCAGGTGTGTCCGGTCGTCCCATTGGGGCAGGCAAAGGGCAATCCGCTTTCGTCCGGCATGGGCAGGGCATCCACTTCGGCTCGCAGCAAAACGACTTTTCCGGGTCTTCCGATCTCCGCCACGACCCCGTCTCCGCCCAGCGCCATCGGTGTGCATCCGATGGATGTCAATTCCTTTTTGATATAAGCAGCTGTCATCGGCAGACACATACCGATCTCGGCGTGCTGATGAAGATAACGCCGATGCGCGGCCGTTTCACTCCTCAGCATACAGGCTCTTTCAAAATAATCCATGGCTTCCCCGCTATTTCAGAATGTTCACCGCGACCTGCGCAAGCACAGCAGCGGCCGATACGATCGCCGCGTCCGGAAAAATATTTTCCGCCACGTGCAGCCCGAGCATACTGTTCGGCACGCTCTCATCGCCGGTGCCGACCAAAAACTGGACGCCTTCTCCGCCGCACTCGTCCAGCAGGCAGGAGAAGTCATCGGAGCCGAGCGACGGTGCGATCGACTCGTCCACGGCAGTCTCACCGAGTACCTGCTCCGCCGCGCGGACCACTGCGTCGGAGCTGTCCTTCGCGTTGATCAGCGGAGGCATCCCCTTTTCAAATCGAACCTCACAGCTGCCGTTCATTGCCTGCGCGCAGCAGACCGCGATGCGTTCTATCGCAGCCTTGTGGGAAGAGCGCACCTGCTTGCTGAACGTTCGCAGCGTTCCTTGAAGAACGACCTCATTGGGAATGACATTGGGCGCCGTGCCGCCGTGGATGGTGCCAAACGTCAGCACGGACGGGGCGGCGGGCGACTTTTCCCGGCTGATGACCGTTTGTACCTGTGTGAGAAGATATGCCGCAATCAGGACGGGATCCACGCAAAGCTCAGGGTGAGCACCATGCCCGCCCCTGCCGATCACGCGAAGCGTTACCGTATCGCAGCTGGCGTTTCCGGCGCCGCGGCACACGCCGACTTTCCCAAGTGGGAGCGAAGGAGCGCAGTGAAAGCCCAGTACGCGTTCCGGGCGATACACATCGAAAAGCCCCGCATCCAGCATGGTCATCGCACCGTCGCAGCATTCCTCGGCACACTGAAAGATCAGCATAACGGAACCCCGGAGCGCAGACCGATTTTCGCACAGGTACTGCGCGCAACCCAGCAGCGCCGCCGTATGGATATCGTGCCCGCAGGAATGAGAAACGCCGGCAGTGCAGGAGGCAAACGGTAAGCCTGTGTTCTCCGTGATAGGCAAAGCGTCGATATCCTCTCGCAGCGCGATAAGCGGGCCCTCTTTTCCGCCGCGGATCAGCGCGGCAACGCCGGTATCGCAGCGGCAGGACAAAATTTCAGCGCCGCAGGCCAGCAACCCATCGCGGATCAAGCGTGTGGTCTTATATTCCGCGTGTCCCAATTCCGGTTCGCGGTGGAGCTGATGCCGAAGCTGCGTCAAATCGTGCTCCTGCTGTTTCATCCACCGCAGAATGTTGTTCTCCGACAATGCGATCACCTTCAATTTCCTGTCATAATCTTCATGATCTCCCGGTCAGTGTCGCGCATACCGACGCGCCCGAGCCGCCCGACATTTTTGATCGTATCCTCCACGCCCTCGGCAAGAATACCGTCACCTGCATGGAAGTTGTTGCCGCTGCGGCACATTTCGTACCCCATGATGCCGGCATCCACCGCAACAGATATCTTTGCCGCGCAAGATGCCTTCGCGCCGTCGCACACAATGCCCGAGGTCACAGCCACCGCATTGATGACGGTATGCGCCACCGTTTCGTGATCCGCGCCGCAGAGGAAGGCAATGCCTGCACCCGCCCCCGCGCCGGCACTTACCGCACCGCAGTAGGCGCTCAGCCTGCCAATGCCGGTCTTCTGGTGCAGGGTAACAAGATTGGATACCAGCAGCGCACGATAAAGCTGATCTTCCGTCGCGTTCAGTTCCCTCGCGTATTCGATCACAGGCAAGGAAGCCGTCATGCCCTGATTGCCGCTGCCCGAGTTGATAACGACCGGCATTTCGCAGCCGTTCATCCTCGCATCGGAACCGGCTGCCGCAGCAGCCCGCGCGCGGATGCGCACGTTGTCGCCGTAGGCGCGGAGCAGCGTCCTGCCGATGTTTGCGCCGTAATCACCGCGCAGGCCCTCCGCAGAGATGGCGCTATTATAGCGGATCTGCTGCGAGAGCACGTCGCGCACATCGTCCAACTGCGCGGTTTTGGCAAAGTCATAAATATCATGGATATTCAGGAGCGCCCGCCTTTCGTCCTCCCGGCTTTCGGAAGGATGCCTGTCCAAAAGGACCTGAGCGTCTTTTTCAATGCGGACGATATTCGTGTGTTCGTTGACCGCACGCACAAGCGCATGATGCTCACCCTTCCGCACGAGGACGGATACATCGAGAACGTGATCCGAGTCGGCGGGCAGCACCTTGATGGGTGTTGTCGCAAGATACGCGCCGAGCTTCATTTTTGTCTCAGGACGCACGCTCGCGATCACTTCATATCCCTTGTCCGCCTCGCCGCCCAGCACGCCGATGGCAGCCGCTGCCTCCAGGCCCTTCCGCCCCTCTGTGTTGGGAACGACAACGCTTTTGACATTTTTGATGATATTTCCGCTCGCCTCCACCTCGATGCTGTCGGGGATTTCCCCGAGCACATCGCGTGCTTTTGCGGCGCAGTAAGCGATGGCGATCGGCTCCGTACAGCCCATGGCAGGGAGAAGCTCTTCCTTTAATATCTGCACATAGGCCTGATAGGTCATACTATTTGAATTCATACTGTACTCCTCTTATTTATTCCGTGACAGAGGATAACACTGCCCTGCTTAATTGCGAACAACAAGATCCTTTACTACATCCTTCTTGAGTGGATCGATCGTAATGTCCTCGCCGGACAGGACCGTTGTGCAAGCAAGGCACGCCTTGCCGTTGCACTTGACCGTGCAGCGGCCGCATATCCCGTGGCGGCAGGCGCTGTGGGAAAAGAAGCTCAGAGAGCTGTCGAAGTGCTTTGAGATGTATTCCAGCAGCCCCATGACCGTCATCTTTTCCTCAGCGGAAACCTCTACAGAAAAGGAATCGTAATGAGGCTCCGTATCCACGGAAGGATCAAAGCGAAAAATTTTTACGTTCATTAGCTTTCCTCCATATTTTTCATACCAAGATCTTCTTCCAGAATAAAGGATTCGTAATCGATCTTTTCTGCCTTGCGCAGCGGAATCCTTGTGACCACCGGGACCTTCTTGCTCAGCTTGTCCTCTCCGTTGACCAACTCCGCAAGCTGGCGGACCTGCCAGTTCTCATTGTCGATGTAGGAGTAGTCGTCTCTCAGATGCAGACCGCGGCTTTCCCTTCTCTCGAGCGCCATCTTCGCGGCAACCCTTGAGCAGGCGAGCAGATTGCGGGCGGCAAGCGCCTGCATCAGCTCGCGGTTATAGCGCAGGCTTTTGCCGCGCAGCGAGATCCCGTCCATTTCGGCGCCGAGCGTCTCAAATGCCTCTACGCCGGCACGCAGGGTCGTTTCATTGCGCACCATGCCAAGTGCATTGTCGCTGATCTCGCCCAGACGATCGATCGCCTCCGACACAGCAATGCCGCCCTGATTGCTCAGCAGCTTTTCCAGTACGCCTACTGCTCGCTCGATCGCCGCATCATCCGAGGCAACGCGCGTCTGCTCCGACGCCCGCGCAGCGGCGACCTCTCCTGCCTTATATCCCTGAACCAGCATCTCCGTGACTGCATCCGCCACGCGGTTTGCGCCAAACACACCGCTGGCAGCCTCGCCGGCGGCATACAGGCCGGGAACGCCGGTAAACATATTTTCATCGACAAAAATGCCGCCGACGCTGTATTCGCTGGTCAAGCCGACTTCTACGCGGCGCTTCTTTTTGGCAAGATCGCGGAAATCGATAATGCTCTCGCCATGGTAGTAGCCGTGCTTGTAGAAGCCGTCAAAGTGATCCATCACCGCTTCAAACATCTCGTCGATCTGCTCGTCGGTGAATCGGCTGAAATCAAAGTAGATGCCGCCGCTCGGAGAGCCTTTCCCGGCATTGACCACATGGCCGAAGTAATACATATGGACCAGCTTGCACATTTCACTGGTGGCTTCCATTTCGCGCAGCTTCTCGGGGACCTCGATGCGGTTCCCGTCTCGGTCGACCGGATCATAGTCAAACTTTGAGCGGAACGTACACAGCGCCGGCAAAATGGAACCGCGGATATCGTAAGGCTCCACGGCCGTCATGAGAAATAGCTGAAATTCCAGATCGGACAGCTTTGCCCCTGCGCGATACGCCATGGCAAGACCGTCGCCGGTCATATCGGTATTGGTGTTTTGCAGTGTGTATGCGGAGAAGCCGCCGGTTCCGAGCACCGTTGCCTTCGCCTCAAAAACGATCAGCTCGCCGCTGTATACATCGTAGCCCAGCGCACCCGTTACGGTGTCGCCGTTTTTAAGAAGATCGGTAACGATGATGTCGTTGAAAACGGAAACGTTTTCCATCTTTTTCACGCCGTTCATCAGCGCACGGCCCATGCTGCGGCCCGTTACGTCCCAGTTGGACGGCGCATAGAACGAAAAGCGTTCGCCGATCTCCTCTCCCCACTCCTTGACTTCATAGACGATGCGGGGACTGTCATTGACAAACTGCTCTACCAGATTTTGGTCGCTGAGATTGAAGCCGTCATTCACGATGGAGCTGAAAAGCGATTCCTTGGTAAAGCTGGGATCGGCGCCGGGAATATGATAGTCATAGTATGCGCTCTCACCGTCCATTCCGTAAGAGCCGCCGATCATAATGGTATTGCCGCTGTTGCCGGCCTTGCCCTTGGAAACGAGGACAACTGATGCGCCGGCGCGCGCGGCGGCAACCGCCGCCGTACAGGCCGCGCCGCCACCGCCGATGACCAATACATCGGCTGTAACTGTTCTGCTGGTTTTAAGCATATCGGTTCCTTTCTGATAACAATAAGGTTCAGACTAGATTAAAGTCGGTGTTTTTGTACGAAACAAGCACATCTGCCATATCTTCACCGTAGGCATCCGAGAAACGGCGCAGTGCCTCTGCGGAGATCGCAGCGCCTCCGGCGCCAAAGATGGAGGTGCAGATATCGCTGTAGGTCTTGAAGTTATGCCCGCAGTGATAGTCGAAGCCCTTGAGATATTCCTTGTGCTTTTGGTAGACAGCACCCTCCGGGAAATTGGCGTTACGCGCTGTCTGAATGCAGCAGTCGTGCTCGTGCAGGCTCTGCGGCACTTCATACACCAGCGCGGGATTGAAGCCGCGGACGATCGATTTGTCCAGATGCGTGCAGTAGACGGTCCCCGCCTTCTGCATCCCCATTTCGGCAAACTGCGTTGCCCAGGGGCACTGCGTTACGCGCTCGTCAAAATCCGGGGAATAGGATACGACATACCCCTCATTCCCACAGCCCTCATCCTTCACGCTCTGCGTGTTGACCCATTCGCCGTATTCGCGATAGGTGCTGAACGTCAGCGGCTTGCCATCGCGGATGGCTCTTTGCGCCATTCGGTTGCCGCGCTGCTCCGCATAGCGCTGCGTCGCAAGAATAAACGCCGCCTCGCCGCGCTGTCCGTACCGCTTTGTCAGCAGGTCGTAAAATGTCGCCGCAATGAAAGCGTGATGCTTTTCTGTAAATTCTTTCATGTTTCCCCGTTCCTTTTCTTTGTGAAGTTCTTCAGCTTGGCCGAAAATGTTATTTCATCGGACAAACATATGGCCTCTTCTCCGTGCTCTTTTCATGTTCATTTCTGACCCGGCGCAAAAGCTCCGCATCGGTAAGCAGATCCCATCCGGTAAGAGCAAGCACCTTGGCTGCCGCACACGCCGCGCGCGCACCGATCCCGGAGCCGCAGGCGGCAGTATAAAACCAGCTATGCCCAGGAGCGCCCACCACCGTGGAGGCGCCGGAGAAGCAGCCCACCGGGATCTGCCAGCTCACATCGCCAAGATCGGTCGATGCGCCCATGGCGCCGTTGCGATAAAAGCCATCATAAATGCCGTTGACCAGCCCGTCGGTCACATCGCCGTCCTTGAGGGAGTAATTCACAAAAGAACTCTCCTTACAATCCTCGGGGACCTGCCGGTACAGCTCGCCGGCAAACGCGCGGTCACTGTCCGTCCACCCCGGCGCGCCGACCTCCCGCATATGCGCAAGGATGTTTTCCGCCAGCGTCATATTCGGGAGGAAGGCATAGCATCCCGAAACAAAGGCTTCCTCGCACTGTGTCTGCGTCATCAGCGCGGCGCCCTTTGCAATGTTGACGAGCCGTTGATGCATATCGTCCACCAAAGCGCTCTCCGGAGCCCGGAGCGTATACCAGACCTGCGCGCGATCCGGTACAATATTGGGTGCCTTGCCGCCGTCTGTGATCACGTACTGAATCCGGCAAGAGGGCTGCACGTGCTCGCGCAGATAATTGGCGCCGACGTTCATCAGCTCCACCGCGTCCAACGCGCTCCGCCCGTTCCACGGGTCCAGACCCGCATGGGCGGTTTTCCCGGAAAACGTGAATTTCATGCTGCGCAGTGCAACACTTTTCCTCGCCCAAACATAACTGATATCATTGGGATGCCAGGAAAGCGCCGCGTCGCAGTCGTCAAAAAGACGGTCGCGGGACATCAGGACCTTTCCTTCCACAGTTTCCTCCGCCGGGCAGCCGTAAAAGCGGAGCGTACCGGGAAGCCCATCCTGTTCCATTACGGTTTTGAGCGACAGTGCCGCACCCAGCACGGCAGCGCCCAACGTGCAATGACCGCAGGCGTGACCGGGAGCACCGTCGCGAACGGGACGGCGCTCCGTGCATCGATCCTGAGAAAGTCCGTCCAGCGCGTCATATTCGGAGATCAGGCCGATCACCGGCTTTCCGCACCCCCATTCGGCGACAAAGGATGTCGGAACACCCGCGGCGCCGGGGAGGATGCGGAAACCATACTGTTCCAGCACCTGCTTGAGATATGCGCTGGAGCATTTTTCGTTGAAGGCGGTTTCGGCGAATTCCCATATTGCATTATTTGCATCAGCAAGGATCGCGCTGTTTTCATCGATCCAGCCCGAGATCCTGCTGAGAATAGTCTCTTTCATATTGGCAGTCCTTCCTGTTCCGGAGAGGAAAGTGCTGCGCCGGATACATCCCAGCGCAGGCACTCCCCTATTTTTTATTTAGCGGCCTTAGCAGACTTCTTCTGCCAGAGGATCGGGCGAACATACGTTCCGTCCGCCTTCTTCACACCGATCCCGGTCAGGCTGAGGATAATACCGAACACGATGCACATATAGCACATGGGCATGTACTGCCAGTACTCGCTCGGGACAACGCCAAGCTGCGCCGTAATGTAGGAGCCTGCCATACCCCAGGGGATCAGCGGTGCGATCACGGTGCCGGAGTCCTCGAAGGTACGCGTCAAATTGGCGCGGGACAGTCCGAACTTATCATAGACCGGCGCGCAGAAGCTGCCCATAACGGGATAGGTAACGTAATACGTAACGGCGACTAACTGGAAGATGGGGTGGATGATGTAGCAGGCAGCGGCAAAGCGGCCCGGGGTTTTTGCGATCTCCTCCACCTTGCCGAAGAGGATCTGCGCAGCGCCGGAAGCGCGGATGGGCGCGGCAAACACGGCAGCGCCGATAACGATGGAGACGGTAGACAGCATACTATTCATACCGCCGCGCTGGATAAGCGTATTGACGAGGTCGTTGCCGGAGTCGATCTTGCAGCCGTTTGCCATGACCCCACAGAGCTCGGCAAAGCCCTGACCCTGGAAGATCATGCCGAGAACGACGGCAGAGGCAATGCCTGCCGCGAAAGCGGGAAGCGCAGGTTTCTTCGACAGCACCAGCGCAAATACCACGATGGGGGGAATGAGCAGCAGTACATTGAAGTTAAACGTGCTGGCAAGGCCGTTGAGCAGAGATTCATACTGCTCACCGCCAATCACGCCGTCAAAACGGAAGCCAAGGACCACATAAACGATAATGCTCACCAGATATGCGGGGGTCGTGCTCCAAAGCATATGGCGGATGTGCTCCATCAGGGGGACCTCGCAGGAGGCCGCCGCCACGATGGTAGAGTCGGACAGCGGGGACATCTTATCGCCGAAGAAAGAGCCAACGACGATCGCGCCGCAGGTCATGGGAACGGGAATGCCGAGACCGATACCAACGCCCAGAAGAGCGACGCCTGCCGTGGCCAGCGTGCCCCAACTCGTACCGGAAACAACCGACATGATCGTGCAGATCAGGCAGGTGACAAGCAGGAAGATCTTCGGGCTGATCAGCTTGAGGCCCCAATCCATCATCATCGGGATCGTACCGCAAGCCATCCACACGCCGACGAGGATGCCCGTTTCAAGCAGGACGACAATGGGAGTTCCCATGCCCTTGATGCCCGCGGAGATCTCCGTCTCGATATCAGACCACTTTACGCCCTTCAGAACAACAAAGCAGGAGACCACTGTGGCAGAAAGCAGAAGAACAATGGTAGTATTCAGGGACAGCCAGAGCTTACCGACGATGATCGTTCCCAGTGACAGGATCACTGCTACCAGTGAGCTGCCAAAAGATAGTGTCTTTTTTTCCATATTGTGTGTTTCCCTCCTTATTATTTGTGCGTCGTTTGCACCTGTAAGTATCATAGCAGTTGACTTCTTGATTTGACCAGAATATAATCCAGATAACTGATATACTGGAAAAACTATAGCAAGAGAGGTTGTACTATGACTTTCAATCAGTTAAAATATGTAGTGGCTGTGGCCAAAACAGGGTCGATCAACAAGGCTGCCGCCGACCTGTTTATCTCTCAATCCGTGGTATCCACCGCTATTGCGGGATTGGAAAAGGAGATCGGGCACGACATTTTCGTGCGCAGCAACCGCGGTGTTGCGCTGACCCCCTTCGGGCACACCTTCGTATCCTATGTCTCATCCATTCAGGCACAGCTTGTACAGCTCGACAGCCTGATCCGGCGGGATTTTGTGCAACACGAATTCTCGCTTTCCGTCGCCAGCTCCGGTTACTATTTCCTCAGCCGCATCTGTGCAGAGCTGTTTGAGCGTTATCGCAGCATCGGTATTCGAATCGAGCAGTTCGAGGACCACGAAAACAATGTTGCAGACCTCGTCGACAGTCAGGCGGCGGAGATCGGGATCGTGCGCGTATGGAGCTGCTATAAGAATGCCTACCTAAAGCAATTGCGTGCCCGCAAATTACAGCATTTCGACATAGCGAGTCTCAGCATCGCCGTTACCGTCGGAGAGCAGAATCCGCTCTATCATCGGGAGAGCGATTTCGTCAGCGCCGCTGAGCTTCGGGAGCTACCGCCGGTAATGTACTCAAACATGGACTCGGGGCCCTACGCCGACATATACGACCGGCTTCATCTTTCCAACAAAGGGAGCCGTTTCGTAGTGTCCTCGCGCTCCGCTCTGTATGAGATCCTTTCCAACACATCCTGCTATTATCTCAATTCCGCCTATCCCTTCGACGTGCTAGACACCGGGCTCCCGAGCAACTACGCAAACTATCGGACTCTCAAGCTGGCCAACTGTGATATCACCTCCGAGATCATCTGGTTTAAGAGAGAGGATTATATCATGAGTCAGCTGTCAAATGAAGTGATCAATTCTGTTACCCGCTATTTTGCATAATCTGTAAAATAGATAACTGAAATCTAATTTCAAGATACCGTCCGCGCTGTTTTTCTCATTTTGTCATATTGACCCATATTTTTTTCGTTTTTTTTACATTTTGACAAAAAGAGCTCGCCTTAACGGACTCGGTGTCGCAAGCGATCAGCGTAATTCTGTTGCTCTCGCTGGAGCAAAATACTATCAACAATGACAGGAGCCATATCATGTACAGCACGGAAGAACTTCCTTTACAGGATCGACAGGATTTTTGGAATCCGCTCTACACCTCATTTTGCCGAACGATCTGCGAAAAATATAAAGTGGAGGGCGAGGCGGTCATCCGAAGAGCCGTCGGCAGCGTTGGATACTGGCAAGGAGAACAGCAACGGCGGGATTATGAACGGTCCGGGATCAGCACGGATCTGAACGCCTTCTTTCAAAGCGGTCGGGGCGCTGTTTGCGATCCCCGCTCCGTAGCGACCATTTATACGCAGACCAAGGAGGTTCGTCTGTGGGATCAATTCACCTGCCCCATGTCCAACTATTGGAAAGCGAACAACGCCGAAGCATACGGTCTTTTTTATTGTGAAGAATACATGAAGTCCTTCCTCAGCGGTTACACAGGGGGAAAGGGACAGTTCCATTTGAGCATGACCCTGTCTGATAAGCGGGATATGTGCTGCCAATTTGCTGCCTATCTTCGTCCGGCAAATCTTGATGCGCAGCAGCGCTGTACGGCCTTTGAGAAAAAAGCCGTGCCGGAGGGGGCGACCTCGATCTCCTTCGCCGATTATATGCAGGAAAAGGCCGTTCTTCTTTGCGTGTTTATCTGGAAGGAACTGGATGAAGCCTTCGGAAAGGAAGGCGCTCAGCTTTACACCAACGCGCTTCGCCGATTTGAGAAGGAGAGCGAGGCTATGCTTGAGGATATCGCATTCCGCCGCGGGATCCCGTGCGGCGGTGAATTTATCGCGCAGTCGTTCCCGTTTTCCTTATTCGCCGCATCTCCCCTGTGGTCCGCTCTCTCCGCAGTAAAGGCAAGCGAGCTTTTCCATGAGCTTGTGATCTCGCCGCTTGCTGCCAAATACTTGCAGGCAGCCGCCTGCGCAGTTTGAGGAGGCAAGTATGTATACACCGGAAGAACACTTTGTGATGAACCTTGCGGATATCTATTCCCTGCTGTTCGGATACATCGGAGACGGATTGATCCGCGCGTTTTCCATGCAGGGTGAGGCGTCTGTGCGCGAAGCGGCGCGGCGCTTCGGAAAGGATCGCGGAAGAACACTGCGGGAAAAGCATTTGAGCATCGGGGCAAAGATCAACATGAAAAATCTGTTTTCGCTGTATCCCGATCTGCCGAGCGATCCCCGTTTCCGCAGGGAGCTTCAATCTCTTGCGCCGCAGGAGCGGATATCTCATACGCTTTTCTGCCCCATGGCGGAAATTTGGGAAAGCCACGGCCTGAAGGAGCTCGGCCGCATTTACTGCGAAGAATTTCACCCCGCCTGTTATGGCGAATATGCCTACGGTCTCACGAGCGTAAACCTTGCCCGAACCCAAACGCAGGAGAATGACGCGTACTGCTCTTTTCGTGTGATCCTGCGTCCCGCAGACCTGCCCGCCAAGCTGCGAGCAACGTGCTTCGCGGATTTTGATCCGGATTATCATGAGCCGCCCTACGATCCGCAGCTCTGCTTGTCCGGCAAGGACGGATTTGAAATGCTCTCCATTAAGCTCTATTATTATCTGCTTGCAACCGCCATGGAGCAGATCGGCGAGGAATGCATTCCTGTCATCGGATCCGCGCTGAAAAAATTGTCCGACGAGACCGCTCTTCTTTTAGAGGCCGCTGCCGGGGAATGCCATCGATCGATCGACGACGCATTTATCTACGAAAACGTACCGATCTCACGCTGCTATGAAAGTCGGGCCCGATTTTGGCGCGGCTATGACGGTTACGATGCGCAAGCGCTGTGGGAAAAGAATTTCTATACTCCGCTTGTCAGCAGGCTCGCCGCGTGTGCGCTCGTTTCTTCGTCTCCCTCCAGATGATCGTTTTCTTTGCGAGCATGCGCGGCGGCTTTCCAAATGTACCGGTTTCCTTGCTGCGTTCGACATGAGCGGAAACGGGAGCAAGCGCCGGAATATCCGCGATCTTTTTCTGGCCGGCAGCCATGCGCTGCTGGCCGTTTTTTATGCAGTAAGACAGATTTCGCGCTTTTCCATTGTAACCGTCAAAGCTAAAGGCGAATAATAATCGTGCCACCCCGGGACACAAGTCGGGATGGCACGATTTCATTTCTGTGGTATTTTGCACTCCTGCGGCGCATTGGCGGGCGTGAACTGTTCTGCCCACGCCGCATCAGTTTCGCTCAGCTGTGGCGCGTTTTGCAGAACCCACAACAGATAACGGTACGGATCAAGGCCATTCTCCTTCGCCGTTTCAATCAAGCTGTAGATCACGGCGCTGGCCTGCGCGCCACCCGGCGTATTGGCAAAGAGCCAGTTCTTCCTGCCCATCACAAAGGGCTTAATGCTGCGCTCGGCACGGTTGTTGCTCAGCTCCAGACGGCCATCCTCCAGATACCTTGTCAGGTATGGCCACTGCTCCAACAGATAGTGAATGGCCCTGCCCAACGCAGATTTCGGCGCTGTTTTCGCCTGCATCTCATTTGCCCATGACAACAACGCGTCTAAAACAGGTTTCTCCTGCTCCAGCCGCTTTTCATATCGCTCCTCCGGTGTCAGCTCCGCAAACGCCTGCTCCAGCTTGAAAAGTCGGGAGCAATAGCATTCGCCAATCGCTGCCGGCGAGTCCTTCTGCATCTCCTTGGGCAGCGTTTGCAGAGCCTCATCAAATTTTCGCCTCGCATGGGCCCAGCAGCCCACCACACGGATGTTGCCCGGCAGCTTGTGGTATCCCTGGTACCCATCCGCGTGCAGCCATCCTGAGAAGCCTTTCAGGAGATGTTCAGCAGCCAGTTGGCCATCGTCTGCCGGGATAGCCTCAAGCCCTGGCGGTTAAACTCCTGCTCCAGACGGTACAGCGGCGAGTACATCACGAACTTCTGTATCACAATATGCGCCACAGCCTCCGCAGAGGCAAAGCTGCCAGGCAGCAGCGCAGGCCCCCTCGCTGCCTTTACAATGTTGGCCTCGCCGGTCTCCTGCTCGCAGTTCTTGCAGGCGTAGGTGTAGTACACGTCCTCGCGCACCCAGAACTTTGCCGGTTTCATCATTAAGCTGCGGCGGACTTCCTTGCCAATCTCCACCAATTTGCTGCCGCAGGCAGAGCAGATCCGTTCATCCTCCGGCAGGCGGTGCTCCACCACCTCGGTGGGAGTACCCTCCGGAACAACATCCAGCACATTGCCGGATTGCCGTTTGCGCTCGTGCGCCTTCACGGCGACGGGAGCTTTCCCAGCGGAATTCATGCCGAAGATGTAAGCCTCCACCTCGTTCATGGTCAGGCTCAGCTGGTCCATGACCATCTGCTCCGCCTGCTCTGAAGAACGGCCAAACAACTTCTTTTTGGACAGCTTCAGCTGCTCCAGCAGCCACTCATTTTGCAGTGTCAGGCTGGTGATGACCTGCGCCTGTTCCTGTTCACGGGCGGCAAGCTTTGCTTCCAGCTGCGCATTTTCCTGCTGGAGCTGTTCATATTCCGCACGGGAAATGGTCACCATTTCCTCCGTGTTACTTGTCTGCATTTCTCTGCTTTCCATGTAAACATTATACCGCAGAATGCGGCAAAAAGCCAATGTTTTCAATGGTTTCCAGTCACCTTTCTCTGCTCAGACTGCGCTCAATCCCGTCACCGGTCGGTGTGCTTTCGGCTGCTCGATTTGCAGTCCCTCCATGAGCCAGCGGTACTGTTGCGGTGTTAGCGTCTTCATCTCGGATTCCGAGCGCGGCCACTGGTATGCGCCCTGCTCCAGTCGCTTGTACAGCAGGATGAAGCCATCTTTTTCCCAGTACAAGCCCTTGATACGGTCTCGCCGCCGCCCGCAGAACAGGAACAGTGTGTTGGTAAACGGATCCAGTTCAAACTGCTGCTGGACGAGCCGCGCCAGACCGTCTATGCCTTTGCGCAGATCCGTGTAGCCGCAGGCGATGTAGACTTGATCTGCACCGGTGAAGTCGTTCAGCATAGGCGCAGGAGCTCCACCAGCATTTTCAGCTGTTCCGCGTCACAACCGGGGTAAATGTCCAGACAGGCACTGCCGATACGCAGTGTGGCGCAACGTTCCGAAACGTTGCGAGACATTTTCTTCGGTTTCGGCAGCTCCGCAAAGGTCACGGCCGGCACAGCGGAGCACGGTGCTTGGTCGGCAGCAGTTAACAGCTCCCGTTCCCAGCGGTAATAGGTGGATGCGTTGATTCCTTCTTGTCTGCACCACGCCCGCACCGGCAGGCCACTGCTGCGGCAATTCTGGATTTGTGCCGCCCACTCCTGCAGCTTCGTCTGGTGTTTCAACTCTGCACTTGTCATCCTGACACCCCACAATACAATAGTTGCGGAACGTTTCGCAACGTTCCGCAACTATTGTCTCATGCCTGTCCAGCCGCTGCTTGCTTTTACGGTTACAGAATAAGATCTGTGACCGGAGAATAGAAAGCGCAAAAAAGAAGCGCGCACATCCAAGAGAAACTTGAATGTGCGCGCTTTCACATTTACGACGGGTTGTTCTTTTTTCGCTTGGAGCATTTTGGGCAGCCATGTCCTTTCGTGCGGCTAGCAATACCCGTTTGCCATTCGTACCCACATTGAGAACATTTCCACCATGCTTTTTTACCGCTGCCAGGGAGCAATTGACCAGGATCTAAATCTTTGTTTTGGGAACAATCCCACTCTTCTAATAATTCGGGGTATAGAGTTGCCAAATCATTTACCCCAATCTTTGGCACTCTGCCACTGCAACACGGACACCCTACGCCTTTTTTGCGATTGTTAGGACTTGCTTGCCATTCGTGGCCACATTGTGAGCAAAGCCACCAGACTGGCTTAAACCGTCCCGCCGAAATATCATTAGGCGATAGTGTGCCATTTTTGGTGGGATGCCATTCTTTTGCCAAATCGGGCATTGTCTCAGCAAGTGCTCCCACTCGCTTGACCGCTTGTTTTGTAAAAGATTTCCCGCGTTTTTCTTTAGAGCATTCCATACACCCATATCTCCCTGGGCGTGTCATACTGTTTATGCTACATTGCCACTCATGACCGCAGTCCGGACATTTCCACCACACGGCTTGATTCGAACCAACTGTGAACATATTGGGAGTTAATTTTCCATTTTTAGAAAAATCCCAGCATTTCACAACATCGGGCCGAATGTCTGCCAGCGAATTCTTGATCTCGCTCAGATAGCCGAGGATATCAGTTCTATCTCTTCTCAGGTCAACTGTGATAGCGCTGTGATAACTATACGGGTTCTTTCTTGTCCACATATTTGAATTGCGGTCAATAGAATCTAGAATTGCTCTAATAACTTCTTCTATCTCAGAGTATTTACGTACTTTGGGGATGTAATAGACGGCATCCGCAACATCTTTCCACTGTAGCCCTGTATCCTCTTTTACTCGGATAAGAGTAATTTGATGTGCCTTACAAATAGCATACTTCTTTTCTTCACGCTCTAACTGTGTTGTTGAGTTATGCCAGTTTGCTCCATCAAATTCAATTCCAAGGCGAATAGACGGAATATAAATATCCAGTTCCATAGAATGTTCAAATATTTCTCTATATCGGTTAATTGCATCTGGATAAAGCTTTTTTACATAGAAAAATATGGCTTGTTCAGGGAAAGATGTTTGACGCTTGGCATTACAAATAGGGCACTGAGTATTATCGCTGTTTCTATCGCGAATAGTCGCTGGATACTCATGTCCTAATGGACATAGCCACCACGCCTTTTTTTCACTTCCCGTAGTCACATCATACGGAGTTACATCACCATTCTTTGTGGGGTGCCATTCTTTGGCCAGGCGAGGATTTAAAGTCGCAAGGTCATTAAAGCCTCATAACACTTTGTGTCCAGAGCAGTATGGACAAGAATAGCCTCGGTTGGCTCGTTTGATAATAAATTGCTCATATGGATGACCTTTTCCACACAACCACCACACCTTTTTGTGGCTTCCCGCCGTTACATCATAAGGAGTTAAATTGTTATTCTTCTCATAGTTCCACTCTTCTGATAATTCGGGATTTGAGGTTGCTAAATCGTTTATACCTCTAATTGCTCTATGTCCAGAGCAATATGGGCAGCCATATCCTCGCTTTGTTCTTTGATTAACTACCATTGAGTAAGTGTGCCCTTCTGGGCATAGCCACCAAACTTCCTTACCTGATCCAGATGAGATGTCCTCAGGCATTAAATCCCCGTTTTTTATGGGATGCCATTCTTTCACTAAATCGGGGTGCAGTGTAGCCAAATCACTCTCGCCTTTTATCAATTTGACCATTGTTACCTCCCAAGAGAAAATACCAGCAACATCAACAACTTTCTGCATCATTATAGCATACTTCATCAATTCTGGAAATGTCCTCAATTGATCGTGTCACGCACCCACTTGCGTAGTTTTTGGTGTCATAGGAGCACACTTTCAAATTAGTTCAAGTCAATGTGCTCATTTTGGGATTCAAGTTCCGGATTCGGATTTGAAAGTATCGCTTTTGAAAGGTGAAAAAACAAAATGACGGAGAACAAAATCTTCGCAACCGATTTCAATTGCACATTCAAAGTGCTAGATGATTTCCTGTGTTTTCTAAAAGAGCGCAAGGAAAACAGCAGATGTATGGTATTTCCATAATAGAAAGACATTTCCAGCTTTTGCTCTTATCTGCTCCAGTTGCCTTTCTTTAATTCCTCGAAATATGTACAGGTCTGCGGTGCATTTTTTCTAAGGTGCTTCATCATTTCCGAATCGTTGCCGTGGATGATGCAATAGGCAAAGCAGTCTGCGAAGTATTCTCTGGCGTTGGTTTTCGCATAGTCTCGCAGCGGCGCGGCGGCAGCTTCTGCACGAAAGAGCTGTTCATGCT